>Ga0209323_10000007_pt1 | contig 163136 bp, 177 predicted proteins | sample Rifsed19ft2_FD_184014 | JGI IMG/M metagenome (GOLD analysis project Ga0209323, IMG submission 184014) | Soil microbial communities from Rifle, Colorado, USA - sediment 19ft 2 (version 2) | ecosystem: Environmental > Terrestrial > Deep subsurface > Rock core/Sediment | place: Rifle, Colorado...
CCAATTATGGACAGAATTAAATCCTTGGGAGTGACGTACTTTTGGAAATGCCCTTTCACGTTTATTCTGATGGCTTCTGGCACTTTTAGCCAAATCTTGCCCGTGACAAAAACTGCCGCCGCTTCCGTAGACCCTATGCCCGTCGCGAAAGCGCCGAGAGCGCCGTAAGTGCAGGTGTGGGAGTCAGCGCCAACTATAAGCGTTCCGGGCAGGACGTGGCCCTTCTCGGGCATCACTTGGTGGCAGATTCCGCCCTTGCCCACATCGTAGAGGCGTATGTTCTGTTCTTTTGCGAATTTTCGCAGCATCTTGTGCAGTTCTGCCGCTTTGACAGACTCGGCGGGCACCTGATGGTCCAAGATTATCACTACTTTCCTGTTGTCCCAAACGCGGTTAACGCCTATTCGTTTGAAGGCTTCAACGGCTAAGGGTCCAGTTAAATCGTGAACCATCACCATGTCCACGTTGGCGTCCACGATTTCGCCTGGGTGCACCACGGTTTTTCCTGATGCTTTAGCCAATATTTTTTCGGAAATGTTCATGTTGCTATTTTTCACCACTTATAACGTCAATGTTTAGCGGAGTTCACTCGTCGATTCTGATTGATTTTGTGCCTCGTGAAAGAGCGGTTAAGCCTGTTCTGGCAAGTTCGATTATGCCGAATGTCTTCATCAAGTTAAGAAAGGCGTCTATCTTGTCAGGGGTTCCCGTGATTTCTATTCCTAAAGTTTCTGGGGAAACATCCACCACGTGGCCTCTGAACACTTCTACGCAGTTTATTATGTCGGATCTGGTTTTGGTGTCAGGAACATTCACCTTAACAAGGGCCAATTCGCGGGTCACGATGTTCTCCGGGTCTAGCCTGCTGACTTTCACAACGTCGATGAGCTTGTTCATTTGCTTTACCACTTGTTCTATGGTTTTTTCGTCGCTTTTGACGGTTATAGTCATTCGCGCTAAGCCTTTCTGTTCTGTTGGGCCCACGGTTATGCTTTCGATGTTGAAGCCTCTGCGTCGGAACATGTTGGCTACGCTGTGCAGTACTCCTGGTTTATTTTCAACTATTGCGGAAATAACCTTGGTTTTTCCGTTCTCCATTTAGGTAGCCTCCATCATCTCGCGTAAGCCGCAACCAGGCGGAATAATCGGCAGGACGTTTTCTTCAGGCGAAATCGGCACGTCGATGACCGTTGTGACTTTGCTCTTCAGCGCCTCCTTAACTGCCTTTGAGAACTCTTTGATTGATCCAACATGGAAGCCTTGTGCGCCGTAAGCTTCTGCCAGCTTGACGAAGTCTGGAACGTTGCCCAGTTTCACGGCCATGTAGCGTCGGTTGCAGAACATTCTCTGCCACTGGGCAACCATACCCAACACGGAGTTGTTCAAGACTATTACTGTTACTGGAATGTCCTCCATGACAGATGTCGCCAGTTCCTGTTCGGTCATTATGAAGCTTCCGTCTCCTGCTATATCGACGACTGGGCGTTCGGGGCAGGCGACCTTGGCGCCTAAAGCTGCTGGAAAACCGAAGCCCATTGTTCCCAAGCCGCCGGAACTTATGAACGTCCTAGGCTTGAGCGCCTTGAAGTAGAGGGCTGCCCACATCTGGTTCTGGCCGACTTCAGTCGTGACTATGGCATCTTCTGGCAGCAGCTTCCTGAGCTCCTGCAGGAGTGTCTGCGGTTTCAAGTTTTTCGTGTCGTTGTTCGCCGCTGAGTTGAGCTGTTCTTTGGCTTCTTTGACTCGTTTTATCCACGCAGAGCTTTCTTTCTTTTTGAGTTGTTTTATTAAATTGTCGTAGAGGGTTTTCAAGGATTTTTTGGCGTCTCCCACTATGGGTACGTCCACGTCTATGTTTTTTCCGATTTCTGCTGCGTCTATGTCTATGTGGATTTTTTTGGCGTCTGAGCAGAAGCTGTCCAGTTTTGCTGTGGACCTGTCGGCGAATCTTGTTCCAACAGCCAAGAGCACGTCGGTTTCCAAGAGTAGTTTGTTTGCCACGGGGCTTCCGTGCATTCCGATGGTTCCGAGAGACAGCGGGTGAACTTCGGGGAATGCGCCTTTGCCCATGAATGTTGTTGCCACTGGCGCCATCAAGAGTTCCGCGGTTTGCAGAAGCTCTTCGGAAGCGTTGGAAGTTATCACTCCTCCTCCTGCGAGGATCAAGGGTTTTTCTGCCTTAGCCAGCAACTCTGCAGCTTTTTTGATTTGCAGCGGGTGCGGGTCAGATGGGGGTTTGTAGCCGCGAATTTCGATTTTGTCCGAAAAGTCCATTTGAGCGACTGTGTTCTGCACGTCTTTGGGCAAATCAACCAAGACTGGTCCTGGTCTGCCTGTGGTGGCTATGTAGAACGCCGTCTTCACGGTTCTCGGAATCTCGGCGGCTTCTCGCACTTGATAGTTATATTTGGTTATGGGCGTTGTTATTCCGATGATGTCTGCTTCTTGGAAGGCGTCTCTGCCTATCATGTAGGAAGTGTGAGCACCGTCCGCGGGAACTTGGCCTGTTAGGGCTATGACTGGCGAGGAGTCCATGTAGGCGTTAGCGATGCCAGTGACGAGGTTGGTGGCTCCGGGGCCTGAGGTTGCCATGCAGACGCCTGGTTTTCCGCTGGCTCTGGCGTAGCCGTCAGCGGCGTGGGCTGCGCCTTGTTCGTGTCTGCTGAGGATATGCCTTATTTTTGTGGAGTCGTATAGTGCGTCGTACACTGGCATTATGGTTCCGCCTATTATTCCGAAGATCACTTTCACGTTTTGGCGTTCAAGAGATTCTACTACGGCTTTTGCGCCTGACATTTTGGTTGTTGTCATTTAGGTTTTGCTCCTTTTTGTTGAGAAAATGACTGTGAATGAGTCGTGAAAAGTTTGGTTTGAGGGTTTTTCGGTGGCAGTTTTAGAGGGTTTTCTGGGTGATTCAAAGAATAGGTACCCGATGATCCCAGCTATTGAGGTGGCGATCCCTCACTGTATTTGCCTCCGTGAAACTCCACGTACCGTAAAGACTACAGCCACTACAAATAAAAAGATTACGGTACACAAATATTGTTAAGTTATTTGCCCCCAGCATGACTTAGGCTAAACATTTAAAGCCTCTCCTCGGCATAGATATTTTACAATGGTTCCTATGTTGGCATTTGATTCAAAAGACTTTGAGCGAAGAAAGGTATTCCAAGAAGATGATCCAAAAACACATGAACCAGTCTTGACAAAGGTAACGGCGTATTACACTCCGCTTGGAGTTGGTGTTACGTTCAAGGACCAGAGTGCCTTCAAAGAAGTGTGCTTAAAGCGGGTGGAAGAACTATCGGATAGTTTTAATTTATCGCAAAAAAGGATTATATACGACTCTAATTCTTTAAAGGAAGAATTGTCGCACTCAAAGGCAATTCCGTTTTGTGACCAACTAATCTCCAAATTACGGCGTTACATCGAATCGTTGTGCTTTAGTTATGTAATCATGCCTCCTGACTTACACCCAACTGTTAGAGTGGGTGGCTATAAATCACCAGCTTATGAAATGAAATCCGCCAAATTTCTAAGGAACCTAGGACCCATGTTTCCCCATATTGCGGCTTGGTCTTATTTTGGAGTACCTAGAGAGCCAGTTGCCGAATTGCAGCTAGATGGTTTTAATTCCAAAATGACACATGCGTGGAATGATTTGTTAGCAAAAACAAAACCAAAAATCTTTCCCCACGGAGATGAATGCAATCCTTACATTATGGTTGCTGATCTTATCGCATATCTCACAGACGCAAAACTGTATAATCAGAAGCTTGGATTGAGAAGAGAAAGCCTTCAAAAAATATGGGAACCATACGGTTTTCAGATTGAAAGCCACTTCTTAGATTATGACACTGTTCCATACTATGGATGGCACTCAGAAGACACAATTGACACTAAGCCATATTTGGCTCATCCACTAATCTTTCTATTGGTAGACGAATTAGAGAAACTTCAGCCAAACCCACCACCTATGGTTCAAAAAGGCACGGATGATGAACCAAGTCGCCCAGAAGTTTCTTCAACTTCGATTCCTGAAGAGATACGGTTTAAAAAATTGGTCAGGAGAATGGAACCATGGTATGCCGTTACAGCTTATGCATATTACAGAGGCGGGGCAGCTCAATTATTTGATTTTCATATTGACCGTGAAAAAGTTCAAGATGGAGATACAATGGTTTACATTGGAAATCAATCAAAAGCCTTGGCCGAAAGTTTCAACGATATGCACGATATTGAAGTAATGTCCGCAAAAGAAGTTAGGAAAAGCGTTAACCGAGAAAAAGGTAAATCATTAATCCATTAACACACGTTACTCAGGCCAACATTGCCCGGAGAGGAAATGCCGGCACTATTTTGTGACACATTTCTAGTATTTAACGATTATGATTTTCTGAGCAATAATCGGGTATCTGATGGAAAAAGGAATAATCTTTAATGTTGAAACACGCCTATAAATCCCTTAGTATTGCTGATATCCTTGTTCTTAAATCCTCTTAAACTTTCGTTTGCTATTTGATAATTCTAATACAATGTGCCCTCGTTCGTGGATTGCAGGATTCTAAGAAAAGAACACATTGACAGAGCAACGCTTGAGAAAAAGAAGTCCCTCAAAGTCTACGTCCAGAAATACGGTGTAAAAAACCTTTACAAGTATAATTTGGATAGGTCTAAGCGTCTCATTTACACGCTTGCTACAGATGAATCAGGAATAGCCGTTGTCATCATAGAGATCCTGAACCATAAAGATTACGAAAAAAGGTTCGGCTACAAATAGGCTTCAGACGCTTACCGGAGTTTAATACTGTTTTCGAGGAGACCTTTTAGCTTCGGGTTCTCTGTGAAAACCCATACTATTTTGTGTCCGTCGAACACGATTTTGTTGGAACTCTCGAGGTATTCGAGTATGCGGTTAAAGGTTTGATATTGAATCTGCTTCGGCAAGCTTTGGAGCAACGCCATCTTTGTAGGATATGTTTTTGCTTCTCGGATTGTGTTTTCAACCATCAGTATTGTGTCAAGCTGTGGTTCATGGAGTATTTTCTGGACCATTTCTTCCTTCCTTCTCAGCGCGCATATCTGATAGAAACATAGCAGTCATATTGTATAAACTTATACAATTCTCCAGTCATAAACGGAACGCTAACACCCGCTCAACTTCTCGCCAAGTCAACAACCAGTCCAACCTATATATGGAAAAGCAGTTTTAAACACTCATCTTTTTAGGGTTTGTAGATTTTAACGTTCTAAACGTTAAGTTATAGGGGCTGAAAGAAGCTATTATTATACTTTCTTATAAAAGCTTAGAAGATTTTGCTATGGGCGATTCGCTGAATTCTACTCTCTATTTTTTACTTTTGCTTGTGTTTACTATTTGAATAGTGCGCACCAAATGTCTGGAAAAATTTATGCTCAAATGCCACAATATACGCACACGCCATAACCGAGAGCTTTAATGCAGTTCAGAAAAACAAAGCATCATCAGCATTTCTTCGTGGAGGGTAGATATGCCTTCTTTGAAAAAAAAGAACAAACAAAAAAAGAAAAAACATGAAGACAAAATTGGCAAATAGAACAGAAGCCTGCTACTTTGCTTGCTTTTCTTTGCGTTTTTTCTTCTTCTCTTTTCGCTCTTTCTTAGTCAACGGTTTATTCTTTGCACTTTTCATTCCCAATTCAATCACCAATTGGAATTGTGAGTAACGGATAATTAGTTTTTGTGGAAATACCTTTCAGAAAGATAAAGCGTTCACAACAGCCTTTCCATATATAAGAGGGCTATAGTCTCTGCAGAGCAGCTAGTCACCAAAGCATCGCGTTCAGTGAAGCTCTAGTTCTACCTATTTATAGAGGGGTATAGTTTTTTCCGAGCACTAGAGCCCTAAGGCTCCTCTAAAAACATCCCAGAAACAAAAACCTGCACAGTTAATTTTAAATATGACTGTGGTAATATCGACTTTTCGATTGTCTGGTGTTCCATGAGTGTTGGTCGTTTCAAACATCGACCTAACCCCTAATCTTCACGTGATGAGACCTTCCCAGTTTCTTGAATCGTCGATTAAAGATTTTACTCTCAACATCAACAACGATTATCGCTACATGAAAACAGGCTACTACGTGTCCTTGCACGCGGAAGTTCTGGGCAACATGGTGATTCCGACAAGCGAAAACATAATAGACGCGAACAGAACCCCTCTGCTACTGCTCAGAGCCGCAAGAGCGGGAATCCCAACATTGCCATTTCTGGTGACGGATTCGGTGAAAAAAATAATGGCTGAGCTTAATTTTCCAATAATCGTTTTCGCCGTCAACCCCTTCATCTACGACGGCTACAAAACCGCCAACAACAAAAGCGCACTGTACCGCGCCATGAAAAGCCTAGGCATGAACTACAAGTTCACCGTGTGCGCCCAACCCCTCAGAGGCGAAATGGTTTCGTTCAAATCTATTTTCGGCAAATGCAACCAAGACGAGGAAGCAAGAATCATCTCGGAAAAGGTTTACGAACTATTCAGAATCCCACTGTGCAAACTGCATGTTCAGAAAGTCGAAGAGAAAGCGTACCTTTGCGGACTCCAACCCATAAGAAAAGACGAGTTATCCCCGTGCGATTTAGAAATTATTTCCAACGAAGCTTCGTCACTTTCGAAGCAAGGTGAACACTTAGGTGTCTAAAATCGCCTGTTTCGTCGAAAAATACAATTTCTCCGATCCCCGAGAGGAAGCTGCCCTTCACAACTTTAAACTCGCAGCGGAAAAGTCAGGGCAAGAGTTCGATTTCCTGTTCAGAGAAGACATCTCAGAAATACCTAACTACAACGCCGTGTTCATCAGGGCAACCACCGATCCCCTTTACACCGCGTACATCGTTTCCAAAACCGCTTGGGAACTCGGGCTGAAAGTCATCGACGACCCAGAATCCATAAAAATCTGCGCCAACAAGATTCACCAGTACGCTTTATTCGAGAAGTTCGATGTGCCCCATATCCCAACAGTCTTCTTAAACAAGGACGAACTGCACCACAAAAAAATCACGGAAATATTCGACGCTTTAGGAAAACCAGCAGTAATAAAAGCACCGTACACCAGCTTTTCCCGCTTCGTGGAAAAAGCAGCCTGCGAAACAAGCTTCAGAGAAGTCGCCAAAAGATTCTTCAAAAGATCCGACGTTTTGGCAGTGCAGAAGTTTATGCCCACAGCCTTTGACTGGAGAATCGGCGTTCTGAACGATGAAGTTTTGTACGTGTGCAAATACATGATTCCGAAAGGCAAATGGAAACACGGCGCCAAACTCAGAGGCAAGCCTACGTTCATCTGGGGCAGAACCGTTTCGATGAAGAAACAAAACGCGCCTGTCAGGCTTAGAGAAGTCGCGTTAAAAGCCTGCAAAGTTGTTGGAAAAGGACTCTACGGAGTGGACATCAAAGAGGTCGATGGCGAATACGTCGTGGTTGAAGTAAATGATAACCCTAGCATTTACGCGGGCTATGAAGACTTGAGAGACAAAGACTTGTACCAAAAAATCATCACGTACTTAACTGAGTAACCACCCGAAAAAGACGCATAATTCTTCGACACCTATTTATCTCTACATCGACAATTTGAGATTACAAGAGGGAAAAAGCATGTTGAAAAACGCCATCAAGGATTACGAGTTCTCCGAAAAAATGTCCGTGGAAGAACTCGTCATGCAAATGGAAAAAGCGTGGGGTTTCACGGCTGGAAAAGTCGCCGTCGGCGTGACGATTCTAGAACACATGATGAAAATGCAGGATTGCCTCAAGTTTCTCTCGTTCACCGGAAACCTCGTGGCAACGGGCACACGAGGCGCTTTGAAGGAGCTTGTTAAACGAAAACTCGTTGACGTTGTTATCACGACTTGCGGAACGCTTGACCACGACGTGGCACGGTGCTGGAGAGACTATTACAGAGGCTCATTCATAATGAACGACGCCAGACTTCACGAAAAAGGCATAAACCGCTTAGGAAACGTCTTGGTGCCAAATGACAGTTATGGCAAGATAATAGAGGAGAAGATGCAGGCTCTGCTGGAAAGCCTGTGGAAAGAAAACATGAGAGAGGTTTCAACCAGCCAACTGTGCCGCGAAATAGGCAAACGCATCTGCAACGAAAGCTCAATACTATATTGGGCGGCGAAAAACGGCATACCGGTTTACGTGCCCGGCATCACCGACGGCGCAGTGGGATACCAAACATGGCTTTTCTCTCAAGACCACGATTTTAAGCTTAATTTGCTGAAGGATTCGGGCGAGTTAAACGATTTGGTCTTCACTGCGAAGAAGACAGGCGCCCTGATTGTCGGCGGGGGAATATCAAAGCACCACACGATTTGGTGGAACCAGTTTAAAGATGGCTTAGACTATGTTGTGTACGTGAGCACGGCGGACGAGTGGGACGGCAGCCTCTCTGGGGCGAGACCGCGAGAAGCGGTTTCATGGGGAAAAATAAGCGCAAAAGCAAAACGCGTCATGATTGAAGGGGACGCTTCACTGATACTGCCAGTAATGGTAAGCGCGCTGGTGACTAGGCTCGGGAAAGTTTAACACACGGCTTTGAAGAGCCATGACAGGTCTGGTGCTTCGCGCTTTGTTTTCACTCGCTCGTTAAGCGCGTGCGTTATCAGCGGCAGAGCGATGGTTGCGTCGCAGTAGCACACGGCTCTTTTTCCGCTTTCGCTGTTGATTTTACCCCAGCTTATGGCTTCTTCCAACGTGCAACCTGACAGGCCGCCCCATTGAGGCGAGTCGGTGGTTATTTGTATGGCGTATTTGTGCGGGTAATAGTACTCTTGCAAACCCTTGCGGAGGTGGCCTTCTCTTCTTGGCACGCCTTTGTCCATGGTTTTGGGCGAGACTGATATGGCTATGAGTTGCGTGAAGTCTTTGGGCACGCCGCCGCCTAAGTAGACGACGCCTACATCCTTTGTTCTCTCGCCGATGCTCACAAACTGGTCAAACTCTTTGACTGAATCCAGCATTATTGAGTGGCCTTGATTCTTCGCCATCAAAAAGGCTTCGCCATAAGCGCTGTCAGTCATGGCTGGACTGAAAATCGGAACACCGTTTTCTGCGGCTACCGCGGCTATGCTCTTTACGCCTTTTTTGCTCAAGTATTTGCCAAACAGGTGAAGGAGTTCGGCGGATGAATAGGGAAAGTCGGTTTTCAGAGTCAATAGGAAATCTGTCATTAACTCTTCCATTTTCCTGTAGTCGGTCTCTTTTCCAAAAACGTCGTAGTACCTGTTCACGTCCGCTTTTAACAGTGCCTCGTCGTCTACCATGTGGCTGCCCTGCCAGTAGCCCAAGCCCATGGCGTCGACGATGTCCTCTGACACGTTAGCGCCTGTGGAGACGAGAACGTCGATGAAGCGTTTTTCTATGAGCCAGTTGATTATTGTCCACTGGCCAGCGGTGCTCATGGAGCCAGAAAAGCCCATGATTATCGTCAAGTCTTTTTCTTTCAACATGTTTTCCCACACGTCAACAGCCTCGCCAAGTTTCCTTCCTTGGTAAGCGGTTCGGCTCATTTCACCCAGAAGCTGCGATATGCTCTTTTCTTTGACGTTTATTGCTTCGACTTTTTTGTTGAAGTATGATTCGCTCATAAGGTTGCACCTCGTTGTAAATTATTTGGCTTGTATATGAAATTTGTTATCCTATTTGCTCAGTGACAAGTATGAAATTACCATTTAAGAACACTACACTCTCGGAAGAAACTACCCCTTCCCTTATTAAAAGACCTAAACACGGGTTGAAACTCGCTACTTGACCGAAGTGTTTTCAGCAACCTTGCCGAGCGGGGTTTTGAAGGGTGACGTTAAGACAAATAACTCACAAATGGATTTGTGGTGGGCAGACTTGAATCCTCAGGGTTCGAGTCTGTCCAAGGCTAAATCTAGACAATCTATGTCTAGTCAAGTTTTATATTCGCAGTTGTTGCTTATATGAGTTCTGGTGAGAGCTTGTCGGATGTTAAGATTAGCGAGGTTTACCTCTCCTCCATAAACACATTTGCTTTCTATCCAGAGGATTCGCTTAGACGCTCATTCGATTTTCTCTCAGATAATGAAAAATACTATAGTGCAGTGTTTGAAGATTATAGATACTTGGGGAAACAGAAGGATAAGACTATAAAGGGAGTTGGCAAGTTGCGATCTGTCCTTGATGTTCCCCTGAATGTGTCGTCGGATTCCTTCTTTAATAGTTTTCAAAATTACTATCACTGGCTTTCAACACCAGAAACATGGAAGAGGTTGACTCTTACTCCACATTATCCCTGTGTGATCGATGTTTTCCCATCCCGTAGTCAGAAGTATCGGGTTGTTACTTCCACCTTGCCGGGGTCTCTAGGCAGTGCTAGTAATGTGAAAATGAGTCTTTCAATCAGAGTTTATCCCGTTGGCTTGGCTTCGCTTCGAATGGGTCTGTTTCTCGCGACTGACCAGAGTTTCAAGATTGAAGACATGATCGAGTTTCTTCTTTTTCCTAGAAAAGTTACTATTGAGGTTGACAAGGGAGACGGCATAGAAGAATTTAGCACAGACGTTTTAGCGAGGGGATATGCAAAAAAGATAGTTGACGGGCTTCATAGTAAGGAGAAACCTCCAGGTTGGGTAGATACCTATTCGATGGTCGACATTGTGAATACAACTCCCTTGACTATTGATCAAAACATGGGCAACGTGTTTTTGCCCCTTCTCTGTCTCGACACGGAACCTGAAAAAGGAGAATGCATTTCCGATAACCTTTCCCGAAAGAAAGATGTTGTCTTATTTGGTCCGAAAAGCGCTGTGGCATATTTGCCTGTGTCTGATGAACCAGGTCACAAGACCGTTCGGAAGCAGCTTCGAAATTTCCTCGAGCTCTTTTTTGTTCAGAAATTCTTGGGCTACAAAATTGAAACATTTTCCAAGGGATATCTCCCTGAGAATTTTAGCAAAGGCTACTGGCTTAAAATTCTAAAAAATGGTGTTCTGCCGCCGAAAATCGAGGAGTTGTACTCTTTCTGGAATTACATGAATCTTCAAGAGCAAGATTATCCGATGCAGAACGAAAACTGGAAAATACGGTACAAAGCAATTTTGAACGTTCTGGACAAGACCAAAAAGATAGAGAGACAAAAAGAACAAGCAATGACTCTGATTAGTAAAACCGTTGAGGAAGCGAAAAAAGCCCAAGAACAAGTTGGAAAAATGCTCGAGAAATTGCCTGATTTAATAAAAAGTTTCAAAGGCGTGATAACATGAAAACAGCGCGCCTTGAACTGCTCCACGGAGATTAGATGTGCGAAAGCGCCTAAGCTGATAGCGCCTTCTCACTGTACGGGTTGGAGAGGAATGTGCGCGATTTCTAGAGCAATGCCAGATGCTTTCGTGTGGAACAGCGTTGGAAACCTGTACCGCTTCGAATAGTATTCATGTAACGTGAAATGAAACAAACAGGCCCTTGCGGAACTTGGCAAAAATCAAAAGAGATAACACTACAAACTCTGAGCGCCCAGTTTCACGCTCTGGTCCAACCTATATTTCAGTCTTTATATAAGGGGGCTATAGTCTTTTCCGAGCAGCTAACCACAACACCTCAAAAACCAAGTCAAGCATCAGTTGACTCTATTTATAGAGGGGGTATAAGTTCCGCTGAGCACAACAGTACAAGATACTAAGAAACAATTAAAAGCGCAAAACACACTCAAAAAGAAACAGTACGAGAAGAAAGGAAGACGAACATCATGGCAACAAGTTTCGAAGAGTACATCAAAAACGTCGACCTGAAACAACTCTTCAAGAAGCTAGGCGCAGCAAACCCCGAAACAATAGCCAAAGGAGTGCAACACTTCACCGCAAAAGAAGGAGACAAACGAGACGCAATTGTGCTCGGCTATTTTGGAGAAAAAGGCGTCAATCGAATAGTCGAAGCCATTACAGAACGCTTGCTTTCCGCTCCGTCGCTTCGAACAGGTTCGAAAGTATTGGATGTTGGAGCAGGATCAGGATTCTTCACAGCCAAAATCGCCGAAAGAACAAAAAGCAAAATTCCGCACGTTGCTTTCTACGCCATGGACGCAACGCCAGCCATGCTGTTGGCATTAGCCAAGAAAAAAACGAGCATAACGCCATTCCTCGGCGTAGCGGAAAACATCGAAGCAAGCATAAAAGAAGCAAGAGCCTACGCTGAAATTCCAGACAAGTTCGATGCAGTTTTCTCCACTTTAATGCTCCACCACAGCACTAAACCCGAAAAAGTCTTCGAAAACATCAAAAAAGCCCTATCAAAGAATGGAAAAGCCATAATTCTCGACCTTTGTGAACACAAGTTTACAGAGTTCAAAACAGAAATGGGCGACGTGCATTTGGGTTTTAAACTCGATGCCATTCGAAAGATGGCTAAACCGTACTTCTCAGAAGTTGAAATTGAGAAAATGCCTGGAATAGGCTGTTCATGCTCAGACCGCTCAGCAGAGATATTCATTGTTTCCATGCGAAACACAACATCAAAAACAGTTATATAATTTATATATACACCATAAGCAATGAAATACAGAGGATAGCATGGCTCTCGACGATGCCGCAACCATCACAGCGATAGTTTTAGTGGTAATCGTAGCCTGCGGAATCGTCATTTACGCCATGAGAAAACACGGAAAGAAACCGGAAAAACCGCCAGAAAAGCCCGAAATAGAGTCGGAGCTTAGGGGTTTACCGTTCAAAATCACGAAATCCGTGCAGTCAACGGACGCATCTCAAGCCAAGGATGACCTGCGAATTCTCGATTTGGAAAGAGAAATCCTAAGCGACGCCATAAGACGGCTTTATGAAGCTCACGCCGAAGGCAAAATCTCAGAGCAAGAACGTGAGAGACTCGCTGGAACCTACAAGTCGCGAATGATGACCGTGAAAGACTCAATCGCAAAAGACGAAACGATAGTGGCACTACACGAGCTTGAAAGCATGCAAGAAGACCTAATGAAACTCTTCAGCGAACGCTTCGGAGAACTGACCTCAAAAGTGGAGGAACTTCGCTCAAAAATCGATGTAAAAACCATAAAAGAGATGAAAGTGCAGATGCCAACGCCGCAGACGCCTGCTCCAGAGAAAGCCGAAACAGTTGAGGAGGAAGAAGAAGAAAAGCAGAAAAAGAAGCGGAAACCGCCGGAAAAGCCAAAAACTGAAGCGGAGAAGAGGATAGAGGAGATCAGAAGCGAAGTGGAAAAAGTCTTAGACAGACTGGGACAGATGGAAATTGAAACCTAAAGAAGCATGGATCGAAGAAGCCAAGCGAAAAGCAGCTTTAGAAGCCGTAAAGCACGTTAAAGACGGCTTCATCGTTGGTTTAGGCAGCGGAAGCACAGCCGCATACGCCATAGCAGCATTAGGCGAAAGAATAAGACGCGAAAACCTAAACATACTAGGCATCCCAACATCCTACCAGGCTTTCCTGTTAGCAGTCAAGCACAGAATCGCCGTAACCACACTGGAAGAGCATCCCACGATTAACCTAACCATTGATGGCGCTGACCAAATAGACGCGAACCTGAACCTGATCAAGGGCATGGGCGGTGCACTGACAAGAGAAAAAATAGTGGCTTCCGCATCAAAACAAAACATAATAATAGCCGACGAAAGCAAAAAAGTGAAAGTTCTCGGCGAAAACAACCATCCAGTGCCCATAGAAGTTTTGCCCTTTGCCACTTCCCCTGTGAAGTGCAGAATAGAGGAAATAGGCGGAAAACCAATCTTGAGGGAAGGAAAGGGCAAGGTTGGACCAGTAATAACCGACAATGGGAACGTCGTCATAGACGCTAGTTTTGGACCCATAGACGACGCCGTAAAACTTGAAAAAAAGCTGAAAATGATCCCGGGTGTAGTGGAAACTGGACTCTTCGTCGGATTGGCAGACGTAGCCTATCTTGGAACGAGCTCCGCTGTGGAGAAGATGAAAAGAAAATAGCCGTTTTTTGTTTGCAGTTCTTGCCGAAAACCATGATACTTCAACATAAATAACCTTAAATTAAGCCGTCATTATCAAGATAAACTGAAACTTCAAATGCCGGGGTAGCCTAGCCTGGCTAGGGCGCCAGACTCATAATCTGGAGAACAAACGGGGCAAACGCCTTTAGTCCAGAAGTCGCGGGCTCGAAACTGCGCTAAAACGAAAAGCGAGAATCCCGCCCCCGGCACCACAATACGGTTCTAACAGAGCAACCGTGCTCTCTGAGGTCATGTCATCGTCGGAGTAGGAGGCGAAAACGCAAGAGGACACTTTATATTTAAACTATATAAAAGGGGGGCTATAGTTTCGCCGAGCACAACAGTTCCAACAACTAACCTGCAACGCAAACAGAAACACTGATAAATGAAAGCGCACACCACAAGAAAGGCGATTGAAGGCCTTGATAGATTGGAGCCGTAGTTGATTGCGCGATAGTTTCAGGTAAGCGATAGTTTGATTTTGTCTCCAGGTTTCGTTTTGAATGCGGTTGCCGCGTTGCCTTGGTTTATGGCTATTTCTAGATAATTGTGGCTTCCGATTAGGGCTAAGGGTTCTTGAGGTTTGGCTTCGCCGTAGGCTTTGCAGAGTTTCAGTTTCAACTTTTGATTGGGCAATTCGACGTTAACAACATCTTTGGTGCGGAGTTGCACTGTTTCTTTCTCGCCTATGTTCGTTATTATGTTCCCAAAGTTGTCCACGTGCAAGACCTCGCCGACAAGCGCGTTTTTTCTTCGCGTGACCTTTGTGAACTCTGGCTTCACGACTTGGTGGATTTCAGGTCCGAATTCTGCCGTAGGCATTCCATTCGCCAAGTAAGCAGCTGCGGGTGCGAAAACGTCTCTTCCGTGAAAGGTACTGGAAACTCGCGGTAGCATAAGCCGTGGATTGGTTATTTCGTGAATGCAGCTTATGCCTTGTTGCTCTGCTGCTAAGATTAATACGCCGTTGTCTGGTCCGATAAAGAAGCCTTGCTGCGTCGTGATCAGTATGGGTCGTCTTCGAGTGCCAACGCCGGGGTCGACAACAGCCACGTGAATTGCGCCCTTTGGAAAGTACGGCACCGCAGAAGCTAACACGTAAGCGCCCATGCGTATGTTGAACTTTTCTATTTCGTGCGTTATGTCAACTATGGCGGCGGTTGGGCATATTCCTAAGATTGCGGCTTTCATTTCCGCCGCGTAAGGGTCTTTCAATCCAAAATCTGTTGTCAACGTAATTATTTTTGTTGGCACTTTTTAGCCTCCGTGCACCACTGGAACAAGGACTATTTCATCTCTGTCCTTCAGGTTTGTCTCTAAGCCGTTTAAAACGCTGATTTCTCTGCCGTTCACAAGTATCAACGCGTTCGGCCTTGGGTCTTCAAGCTGCTGGTCGATTAGGCTTCGTTTGAGTGCGGGCATTTCGTTGGTGATTTTGTTCATTAACTCTCTTATGGAAATGTCGTCCTTACAGTCTAAGGCAAGTTGGTCCACGCCTGAAGCGTGACGCAAGGCGCCGATGAACTTCACAGTTATTGCCATCTTTGCTTCCAGCTTACTGTGCTATAGAGTGATTATCAGAGATATATCGTTAACATTTGTACCTGTGAACCCCGTAACAATGAGGACCAGTCGAATGTTCTCAGTTTTCTATTCTTTCTTCAGTCAAAGTCTCCACGATGTCTGAGGCTATCTGAACCAGAGTGTCAGCTTGCTTCATCATTACTTCGCCGTTGACTTCCTCTAGCTGCGTCAACTGCTGCACTATCGCTTCGATTTCCACGAGAAAACGCAGAACTGAGTCGTTTGTGGGCTTGGTTTTTCCCACCTCGTCGCGTATGAGAATTTCTATGAAGGCAGGTTCGCCTAGGCTGTAGTAGATGGCGTTTCTGGCTTTTCTAATCGCTTCCAGCAATAAACTGGGAGCCATGTAAGGCATCTTTCGTGCCGCTTCTAGCTCTGCCTTTGCCTCACGCAGGTACCGCAGCGCCCATCCCTTTCTATATTCGTCCATCATAAGGTTTCGCTTCCTGTTTATGCTTTTAAGCTTGTGTTTCCCCTTCAGCGTTTTTGCTTGAAGTGCCAGTTTGGGATAGTGAAAGCACGCGTGTAATGTACCCAGCAATTTGGTTCCTTATTTTCGTTGTCGTACCCTGCGTGAGCGCGTCAACCACGTGTTTGTTGTCTTCAAAATTGCTGGAGAATTTATCTGGAAAGCGCGCAATGAGTTCTTTGGCTGTTCGCTTGACTTGTTCCGTCTTAACTTTTCCCAAGTACCAGGCTCCTTTGATTTTATGCCGAGTTTTCGGTCTCCAACGCTTGAAGGCGTAGCAACTTCCAATAGGAGCGTAGGCTTAATTTAAGTTTACGCCTTGCTCATTCTGATTAACTCGCATGGAGCAACGTGCGACACATGTTAAGCCAGTTTGATGCCGAAGAATTTCTCGAAGTTTCTCGCCACTTGCTCTGCAACATCAGCAACGTCCATTTGTTTGACTTCGGCTGCAGCTTCAACCACTGTGCGTATGAATGAAGGGCTTGTCAACTGCCCGTTGAAAGGAAGCTTCCTGTAAATTACTGGTCCATCCGTTTCTGTCAAAAAATTTGTCAAGGGCACTTTTCTCACGATTTCGCGGATGCTATGGGAATAGGCTACTGGCGGTCCTTCGGTGATGAAGTACCCGTGGTCTACGGCTTTGGATAACGCGCTCATGGGGTGGCTGAACCAGTGCAGTAGAACCCGTTTAAGGTTGTATGATGGGAGCATTTCCACGATTTGGGCGGTTGTTCCTCGCGAGTGAATTATGACTGGAAGGGCAAGCTCTTCAGCTAGGCGCAGCATCTTGTCGAAAACCATCAGTTGCTTGTCCCATATCGTCTCATACTTGTAATCTAACCCGATTTCGCCTATTGCGACTATGGACTTTTTTTGGCTTTGCTCAGAAATTAACTTCAACGTTTCCTCAAGCTCGTTTTCTTTCAGCCCGTTCACGTTCCATGGATGGATACCCAAAGCGGGATAAACCACGCCAGGGTATTTTTCAGCTAATCGTAGGCTTCCGATGCTTGTTTCGAGGTCCATGGAGTTTGAGACTAATGCCACAACGTCGGAGCGTTTGGCTTCCGCCACAAGCTCGTCTGTATGCTTGGCGTATTCTGCGTCGGAAAAGTGGATGTGCGCGTCAACCAGCTTCATTCTTGAGCCCTTAGCTGCGATTATATTTGGCAAAGCGTTTTTATAATTTTCTTCCGTGTGTGAAGAAAACGGATGTTAAACGGTAATTTAAAGGAATAAAGGACAAAAAAGGTTAAATATTGCTTTAAAAAGAAAAAGAAGCTACGGAGGGTCTTTATGACTAATTTAGAATTAGCTGTAGCTCCCATGCACAGGTTGTGCAAGAAAGCTGGAGCGGATAGGGTAAGTGAAGCCGCAGCAAAAGAGTTGGCTAAAGCGTTAGAGGAGATAGGCGTTAAAATCGCCAAAGAAGCCTTAGATTTTGCCATGCACGCTGGAAGAAAAACCATTAAAGCTGAAGACATAGAGATAGCCGCGAAAAAAGTCATGGGCAAATAGTTTTGCAAGTTCCCCTTCTTTTTTGTTTCTTCACAGAACTAGCGCTCGGAAAAACTTATACCCCCTCTATAAATAGGTTCAACCTTGTCGTAGAACTGAAGTTTGACGATTGACAGAGCTAGCGTACTCGGAAAAGACTATACCCCCCTTATAAAGACTGAAATGGTTCTGTGAAGTCTTCGGTTGATTTGGGTTCATGTGAAAATTCGGTTGATAATTTGGCACACTAAAACAATAGGCGAACAACATGGATACCTGAAGTAAGCAAAAAAGTTAAAAGAAGAACATAGCCATTAAGGGGTATGCATGACAAATATGACATTGCAATCAGACGGATTATAAAGGGAGACATCAATGCTTGTTTCCAAACTGGTGATAAAGATTTTGACAGAGTGAATGCGAGTGGAACGTTAAAAGAATATTGGAAAAGTGATACACAAGCTTCAGGGGCATTCTATGTTTTTTTGTTGATGGAGAAGCATAGCAATACTGCGATTGGCATCTTGAGGATAAAAAATGAATTTCACGGTGTCAACTCTAGTGTTCCTTCAATTCAAGGCCAACCTGCGATTTATTTCAGTAGAGTTGGCATTATTGTTCCTAAGCAAGACTTGCACTTAAGCCGCATTCTTCTAGAATATCTCTGCTATGTCACAAAACTGGAAATGAAGCAATATGGATTGAGAGCTGTATGGGTTTATTGGCGATGTAAAAACGATCCAAAGATTGTGAAGTATTACTCTTTTCCGGGAGCTAAAATCGTTGAAGAATATCCTGGTCCTTGGGGACCCTCATTGGTGATGGCCATGAAAATTTCCTGCGTTTAAAGAAAATAGATTTCTAATTCAATCATTCTTCCCCAGCGCCAGAAATAGGATATTTCATGATTGCTATGTTCATTTTGTTAAGCACACAAGACATGCAAAAGTGTTCGGAACCGATCACGCAATTTTCATTATTTCCCATTTCTTCGCCACAGTTTCTGCAATGGAGCACTTCGGACACCTTTCTCGTAGAATACATTTTCCCTTTTTTAGCTCCCGCTATTGCAGAGGATTTCTTCATTTTTCATTCCTCAGTAGATATCGCTCTTTTCATAAATATAGCCGACCGCTTTAAAAGTTTTTCTATCATCAAATTCTTATTTGTAGTATGCAATGCAGGAGCGCCAACATTTACGTCGTAGTATTCGCGCGCGCTCTTCAATTTCTTCCTCAATGTTTTCGACTTGTGTCTCTTCGGGATGAGTCTCAGCGGTAGGCTATGTCTCTATTGCTTGAGGCTGCTCCTCTGGAACAGTCTCAACTGTTTTTCTACTTGCACGGTTTCGCTCATCGGGGATTATTGTCCGCGGTTCGGCTGTTTCATAATCAAATGATCAGAGTAGTTTTCTCAGGTTGCGTAAGGCTGAAGACCTGCAATTCCACTTGACTTTAATTGCCTCGGCGGGAGTATGTGTCACGTCAACTAAAATATGTCTTTTGCAGATATATTTATATATGATGCATTCTGGATTAGCGTCTTCCATTTATTTTTGCCTTTAATCGTTATTCCGCAAGCTTCTGCTGGAGTTTTGCCGTCAAGCCGTCGCTGAGGAGTCCCATAGGAACTGGAAGTATTCACGTGCAAAGCCAACTAAGCCTACGTGATTGCTCCATATGACTAGGCTGGGTTTGTCTTCTCCAAGAAAGAGCATGGCTTCTTTGCCGTCAGCGATTATTCCGCCGCCGAACATGTGGCCCCTAACGCGCAGCTCGCTCACGCTGGTGAATTTTTTCAGAAATATCCAATCTTCAGTTTTCCCAGCCACCATAAGTTTGATGTTCACCGTCTTCTTTACCCCGCTCAACAATGATTCTGCTGACACGATTATGGCGCGTGCAAATTCAGGAGCGGCAATCATGATTTCTTTCGTGGCTTTCTTGAGCACCTCTTCCAATTTGGTCAGAACCGCTTGCTGACCATGCAGCATCAGTATATCTGTGCGTTCGACTAGTTCTCGCTTTTCATACAAGGGCTGCAGTTCCTCATCAACAGCGTGTTCCCAGCTTTGGTATTTGTCTTCGAGTCTGAGTTTTGTGAAAGCCACTGCCTCAACTGGCGGAACAGGATAGTACTTGAACGGGCGGCTTTCCGAGCTTTTTATCCAGCCCTTCTCTTTAAGCGAGTTTAAAACCTCATAAATTTTCGAGTAGGGCACAGAAGCTTTTCGGCTTATCTCCATGGCAGTCATCTGCCCACCTTCAAGCAACACAATGTAAGCGTCAATTTCGTAAGCGTTCAAGCCCATTTCTCGCAGAGTCACGCGCGTGGTTTCGCTGATTGACAATTTGATTCCCCCCAATCACCTTAGGAAAGGTTTGGAAACCTTATTATGCATTGCATCGCTCTTAAGCACTTCGAAACGTGCACTTGCTAAGAGTAAGTGAAAAACATGAAATTGATTAAGAATACGAAGAGCATATGTCCTGAATGCCTGAAAGTTTTAGACGCTACCATTTTTGAGGACGGCGGCAAAGTTTACATGAAAAAAGAGTGCCCCACGCACGGTTTTTTCCAAGAACTGTACTGGTCTGATTATGAACAGTACATGCGGGCAGAGAAGCTCAGGTACGATGGCGAAGGACTACGCAATCCGCGAACCAAAACGGTGAACGGTTGCCCTTATGACTGCGGCATATGCCCAGAGCACAAGTCCCACACGGCGCTCGCGATAATCGATGTGACGAACAGGTGCAACCTTAAATGCCCAGTGTGCTTCGCTAACGCCGCAGCTGCTGGATACGTGTACGAACCCACCAAAGAAGAAATCACTGGAATGATAGCGAACCTGCGCGCGAATCAGCCCGTGCCAGCCCAAGCGCTACAGTTCTCCGGCGGCGAACCAACAATCCGCAACGACTTGTTCGAGCTGGTTCGAAAAGCAAAAGAACTCGGCATCCGCCACGTGGAAGTCAACACGAACGGGATTCGACTTTCGCAGAGCGTGGACTACTGCAGAGAACTGAAAGCCGCAGGAGTAAGCACCATATACCTGCAATTCGACGGCTTAACGCCTGAAGTTTACAAGTTCATCCGCGGAGCCGACCTGCTCGACACAAAAATGAAGGCCATCGAAAACCTCCGCCAAGCAGGATTCAACAGCGTGGTCTTGGTTGTCACACTGATTAAAGGCGTCAACGATACGCAACTTGGCGACATCATAAACTTCGCCGTTCAAAACTTCGACGTGATAAGGTGCATAAACGTTCAACCAGTCTCCCTCTGCGGGCGACTGCCACAAAAAGAACGGGCCAAGATGCGCATCACAATCCCAGATTTCATGCAACTCGTCGAGGAACAGACAAAGGGCGAAATAAAAGTTTCAGACTTCTACCCAGTGTCCACGGTTGTGCCAGTTTCAAAAGCCGTAGGCGCCATGCGGGACAAGCGGTACGTGGAGTTCACGGCGCACCCGCACTGCGGCATGGCAACGTACCTCTTCGCGGAAAACGGCAAAATCACACCAATCACCCGCTACGCAAACGTGGACAAGTTCGCTGGCACCATGAAAAAGGTTTACGAAAACGCATCAAAAGGAAGCAAGAGCAAAGCCAAACTGCGCTTGGTAGGAGCCATGAGGCACGTGAAGTTCAGTTTTCTAAGGAAGTACCTCTTGCGAGTTTTGACGGAGGGGAACTACCAGTCCTTAGGAGATTTGCAGAGGAAGACTATCTTGCTTTCAGCCATGCACTTCATGGACCCATACAATTTCGACCTAGAGCGAGTGCAACGATGCGTGATTCATTATGCAGTGCCAGACGGGCGCATAATTCCATTCTGCACCATGAACTCCATCCACAGACAGGAAATCGAAAGAAAACTTGGAGTGCCAATCAAAGAGTGGCAGAATAGGCATAAAGTTGAAATAACTCAGCCTTTCTAGTTCAGGAACTGCCTTAACAGGAGCGCAAAGAAATGGGTGGAAAAAAGAAAATCGGTCTAAAGCAAATGGAGCGCATGCAAACTAGGAAAGACGAGGAAGAAGCAGAGAAGAAGAAAAAGGAAAAAGCTGGACCGCCGAAGGAAAAGAAAGCAATAGGGGTAATCCCTCCAGACGCAAAAAACGAGAAAATCGTTAATGAGATAAAGAAGATGAATGTTTTGACGCCTTATGCGGTGGCTTCACGGTTTAACATTCGAATAAGCGCGGCTAAAGACTTCTTGGAGCAACTGGAAGAAACAGGCGCCGTTCAGCTAGTCTCAGGAAACCACAACATAAAGATATACAAGCCCGTAGCAGGCTAATTCTCAGGGTTACCTTAAATTTTTCACATTTTCGCTTGAAGAAGAAGGAGCTTAATCACGTTTGAGATTTCCAGAAAGAGTCTACACCGCAGAAGAGGTTAAAACAGCCAAAGAGCTAATAGACAAAGGCTACAAACACCGCCTGACCGTTAAAGGAAGCAGCAGCTTCAAACAAAAAGTTAACCAAACCCTCAAGCTGGTAAAAACCGCTGGATACTACGAGTTTTTAAGAACCTACATCAAGCAGATAAAAGAAATCGACGGCTTAACCCAACTTCGCGAAACAGAAGCAACAATATGGGCGAACAAGTTCGCGGTAGAAAACCCCGTTGACGCCGCCAGCCTCTTCATCCAAAAAACTAATCACATGAAAGAGTACCTAGAAGGAAAACTCTACTACGGCGGCACAGCGGAAAAACGTTCAGTCGAAAAACGCAAAGAATACTTGGAAGCATTGAAAAACAAAAGCGCAAAGAAAGAAGTAAAAGAAGAATGCGAACGGCTCCTAAAAATGTGGGAAGACAGTTCGCTAGCTTACTAGCAACGCAACCTTAATTCTTGTTCCGCTCTTCACTTGCTTAAACAATTCCAGGTTTTCTGTGATTTTGCCTAAAATGCTTACTGGACTGTAGGGTTGCGACTGCCCATAGAATATGCAGAGGGCGCCTCCCATAGGCCAAAAAGCGATGGTACCTGTTTCCACGGTTGCTTTGGCTTTTTCCTCGCCCATTTTAACTGGAATTTCGAAGTAAACCTCTTCTTTCCATAAAGCAGCTCTACCTTCAACCGGAAGTTTTCGAACTATAGTGTCCACTGTTCTAGGCGCCATAAAGCGTATGAACTCGCCTTCCGCTTCGCCTAATCCCTCTATCATGAATTTTATTTTGACACGCGAAATATCTTCTTCGTTGGTCACCGTTTCACTTCCCCCTTGAGAAAACCGTCCACTAGTTCTTCGAGACAGACTGGTGCTAGTACTTGAAGTTCATATTTAACTCTTACAGTCAGCGGATATTGTTAACTTATTGTAAAGGAGAAAGCCCTGTTATAACTGTTTCTTGGTTTTTTGGAAGTTTTTTGACCTTTTTTCTTGACTAACGAACTGCACGAGTTTTTCCCAGTCTATACTGCCGTCTGAAAAACAGAAATCTCTAACAAACTCGCCAGTGAATCGATTTACTGCTGCACCCCAAGCTTTCTTGTATTTTTCTTTATGTTTATGTGGTTCATTTTTCATTAACCTTATTAGTTTTAAATAAAAATCTGGGTCTCCTGTAATCTCCGTCCAAAAAGCTTGCCCTGAAATATTACGGTAAATCTTGCCTTTAGGCTTTCCTTTCTTTCGACCATAACCATGCCCAATAACAGCATCAAACTGTTTATGAAGTTTGTATAGGCGACTCTGCAGCGCGATGAAGTTTTCGTTTTGTTTTTTTAATTGATCCCTATTTCCCCAGTTTGTGCCTGACTTCACTGCAATGGCCATATAACGGCCTTCTGTCTCCACAGCAACGTCTACACCTTCTGATGGGGCAACTACACCACCTGAAGCTAGTTTTGCTATAGGTTCAAAAAAGGCGTCGCCAAACATGCCTTCATCTGAAGAACTTATGAAAGCTCTTAGAATGTCCTCTATTATTTCTGAAGCCTTTTCTGTACCTATTGCACGAAAAAGATAGGGATTCTTTTTACTCAAGAATTCTCTGAGTTTAAGTGCTTGTATCCGTTTCGTACGCCTATTATAAAAATCATGCAAACACTTCGCTATAAGATTCTCAAGCTCACGCGTTTTCATACTAAGACAACCTGCTTTCCATTCAACTTGATGCCTTTAGCCTCTTCTGTGGCTTGAATAGCCAATTCATAATATTCCTTCTTAATTTCAATTCCGACATATCTGCGGTTTAGTTTGATACAAGCAAGAGCTGTAGTTCCAACGCCCATAAATGGATCTAACACTACATCATTTTCTTGCGTAAAGAGTTTGATAAACCAAGTAGGCAATGCCAGAGGGAATGCCGCGCTATGATTACGATTTGAACATTCAGTTGCAATATGCAAAACGTTCGTAGGATATACGAGGTTTCTTCCTAGCCAATTAGAGACCCTTTTTCCAAAACCGCTGCCAACCTTAGAAACATCACGTATTTTATCAGTGTCACTCAACCTTGACAGTCTATTCTCTGCCCATTTGCCTCTAGGAACCATCACTTCTTCCTGAAACATTTTAAAGTTCTTCTGCTTATTGAACTGCAAACAGCGTTCCCAAGCATCTCGAAAACGGTTAGGCCATTTGCCAGGGTAACAATTCTTTTTATGCCAAATGAATTCTTCAGTCCAAAGCCAGCCTTGTCTCTTCATTTCAAGGATAAGCTCAATAACATAAGTTTGGCGTTCTCCATTCACAGCACGTTCTTTGATGTTCAAGATAAACGAGCCAGTTGCGTTCAATACTCTCTTAAGTTCAAGTGAAATAGGAAGAAACCAATCTACATATCCTTTAATTGGAACGCCACCGTATGTCGATTTTCTATTATCTGCATATGGGGGTGAAGTTACTATGAGGTCGATTTTCCCGTCTGGAATTGTTTTTAGTATTTCTTTACAATCACTCAAGTAAATTTTGTCCAAGTCTAATGACATTGACCTCTCACACTGAATATAAATTGAAACGCCTAGTGCATAAAAGTGTTGCTAATTTTTCCAACTAGTCTCCTTTTAAGAAAATCATCCACCAATTCTTCGAGACAGACGGGTTCTAGTACTTGAAGTTCATATTTAACTCTTACAGTTGGCTTGTTCAAGCTTATCACTTTTCTCAAGTCGATGGGAGTACCCAATAAGACAACATCGCAAGGCGTAGCGTCAATGGTTTCTTTAAGCTCAGCTATTTGTTTTTCGCCGTACCCCACAGCAGGAAGAATTGAACCCAAATGCGGGTACTGCACATAAGTCTCCTTTATCGAGCCGACAGCGTAGGGTTTCGGGTTGACGATTTCTTTTGCTTCAAATTTTTTTGCGGCAATCATTGCGGCTCCGTAGGACATGTTGCCGTGGGTTACTGTGGGGCCATCTTCAATCACTAAAACTCGCTTTCCCTTTATCAATTCTGGTTTGTCCACAATGATGGGCGAGGCAGCATCTAAAATTAGAGCGTCTGGATTGACGGACTTTACGTTCGCTTTTACTTGTTCAACTTTCGCGGGATCCGCCGTATCGATTTTGTTCACGATTACTACGTTCGCCAAGCGCAGGTTAACCTCGCTAGGATAATAGGTTAATTCGTGTCCAGCTCGATGCGGATCAGCCACAACTATGTGCAGGTCAGGTTTGAGAAAGGGCACATCGTTGTTGCCGCCGTCCCAGACTATTAGGTCCGCTTCTTTTTGGGCTTCTTCAAGGATTTTTCCGTAGTCCACTCCCGCATAGACAACGATGCCATTGTCAATGTGAGGTTCGTACTCCTCTCTCTCTTCGATCGTGCATTCGTATTTGTCTAAATCTTTGTGAGAAGCGAAGCGTTGCCAAACCTGTTTTTTCAGATCGCCATAGGGCATAGGGTGCCTAACGACCACAACCCTTAACCCTTTATCTTTCAGAATTTTGGTGATTTGCCGCGAGGTTTGGCTTTTCCCAGCGCCTGTTCGGACAGCACACACGGATATGACTGGAACCTTCGCCTTCAACATAGTTTTTTTGAGACCCATCAAACAGAAGCTTGCGCCGTTAGCCAGAACCATAGACGCCTTATGCATGACGTATTCATTTGAAACGTCGCTGTAGGCAAAAACAACCTGATCGACACTAAACTCTTTTATTAATTTTGGCAACTCTTCCTCAGGATAAATAGGTATGCCGCTGGGATAATTGGCTCCAGCGAGTTCTGGCGGATAAACTCTGCACTGTATGCCAGGAATCTGCGCAGCCGTGAAGGCTACAACTTCATAAAGGCGGTTATTTCTGAAATAAACATTAAAATTGTGAAAATCTCTACCAGCCGCGCCCATAACAATGACTTTTTTCCGCATGGTATCCCCTCCAGAGAATACCGAGGGAATAAGATACTACGGAAGCATATGATATAAACCTTAACGCTGAAAGCCCATTACAAGAGATGCAAAAGCGTCTCGCCTATGTAGGCCACTTGTTTCTCCGTGACGCCGGGGTGGATCGGCAGAGAGAAGACTTGTTTTGCTGCTTTTTCTGTTTCGGGCAGTTTACGCCTTCCAAAACTGTCGCGGTAGTAAGGCATGAGATGCACAGGATTAACGTAATACACTTCAGCGCCTATGTCCTTCCTTCTTAATTTTTCCACAATCTTGTTTCGCTCGTTCTCTGTGGCATTCTTGAGCCTAACAGTGTAGAGGTACCAGCTGTGCTGTCGCCCTTTCGGTTCATGTGGCAACTGAAGTTTTTCTGTTTTTGCAAGCATCCTGGTCAGCCTTCTGGCGTTTTCGCGGCGTTTAGCCACAAAAGCGAGCAGCTTCTCTAATTGCACCAAGCCTATGGCGGCTTGTATCTCTGACATGCGATAGTTACAGCCAAGCATGAGAGAAGCGTACTTGGCTTTTTCTCCGTGAGTTCTCATCAGCCGCATCTTCTCTGCCATTTCGTCGTTGCCCGTTGTTATGACGCCGCCTTCGCCTGTGGTCATGTTCTTGCTTGCGTAGAGGCTCCAGCAAGCAATATTAGCAAAAACTCCTACAGGTTTCCCAGCGTAGGTTGCGCCGTGCGCTTGGGCTGCGTCTTCAATAACTGCCAAGTCGTGTTCAGCGGCGATTTCTCGGATGGGCTTAATGTCAGCTGGTAAGCCATAAAGGTCCACTGGCACTATGGCCTTGGTCTTTTTTGTTAATGCTTTTTTGATTTCTGTTGAGGAGATGTTGTAGGTTTCTGGGTCGATGTCGGCGAACACGGGCTTGCCGCCAGCCATAACGACCGCTTCGGCTGTAGCCACAAAAGTGAAGCTAGGTAGTATTACCTCGTCACCGTGTTTTACGCCTGCGGCTACAACAGCGGAGTGCAAAGCAGCAGTGCCTGTGTTTACGGCTATGGCGTGTTTCACGCCCGCGAACTCTGCGAATTTTTTCTCAAATTGCGTGACCATGGGACCCGCGCCCAGCGCCTGCGTGAGTAAGCCGCTTCTCAAAACCTTAACTACAGCCTCAACTTCTTCTTCGCCGATTTTAGGAAGATTTATGGGAATCAACTTTCCAGCCTCTCGATTGTAACAGAGTACTGTTCATAAGCTGCCATATTTCAATTTACCTATGATTGTGTGAAAAAATATTGAGTTAAGAACTGGTCGTTGATTATTCAACACGCATCATATATTCGGTTTTGTAGTCGGTCACAACCTTGACGTTACGCGCTCGAAGGGCATCATCTAAGCTTGAGTCGCCAGTGTCAACTCTTAGACTTCTTAAGCTTCGCAATTTGCCTTCTGTAGCGATCACAACTATGTTGTCCAGCCCTACGCTACGAATTACTTCTGGGCTTATCTGTTGGTTTCCTCTTCCAAATATGAAACCTTGACCCCCAATCGGCGTGACAATTATCTGCGCCGCCTTTCCGCGTATTGCCTCTAGGATTTGCTTCTCGTTTACGTCGCTTGCCACTATTTTCTTGTTGCAGAAAACATCCACGCCCAAAAGAGTTTTCTTTGCATCCAAGAGGCCGCCAATGGTGCGCGTTGTTGTGCCCGGACCTACAATGTAGATAACGTCAGGTTTCATGTTTTCAATGATGCATATAGCTATAGCTGCTTGGTTGCGCAGTTCACTCTCTGTCATTGGACTCGCCATCTTCGCGCCTTGTATCAGGTACGGTTCGTAAGGAGTTAGCAAGTACCCGTAAAGCCTTGAAGACACGCGGCCTTCCCTGAACGCGTTTTCATCGACATCCATCACTTCCGCTTCTCGCAAGGGCAGCTCGCCCCAAAGGAAACCGATAGCTATTTTCGCTGCAGCCTTGGGATCCACAGCAAAAACAGAACTGTGCATCTTTACGCCGGTTGGAACGCCCAATACAGGGATACTGAGGTTGATTGCTTCCAGTATATCTCGAGCTGTTCCGTCTCCGCCGCAGAATACAATAAGGTCAGCTTCTGCGTCAGCGAATTTCCTTGCAATCTCCCTAGTATCTTCAGCGGCAGTTTCCTTCTTTCTCTCTCCGAGAACCGTGCAGGCAAAACCGCAGCTTAATACTTCTTCTTCGCCCATGTTTCCAGCGCCTACAAAGAGCCGTATCTTGTCCTCAACGAATTTTAACTCGGAGAGAAACGACATAGCCCTCGCGGGCGCCATGGGTTTTGCCCCAAGAGATATGGCTTGTTTTAAAATCTCCGCGCCATCGGTGCCTTTGAGTCCAACGGCTCCGCCCATGCCAGCAACAGGATTGACGATTAATCCAAGAGTTTTTGCAGACGCGCTTTCAGATTTCGCACACAACGCCTATTCCTTCTCTAGCTATGCACAGGAGCACACAATAACAGAAAACAGGTAATAGTTAAAGATGTATACGCCGAGATGCCTGTAACATAAAAAGCTGAGGGGTTACGCGTTGCCGCGTTATCCTCTGCGTTTCAGGTGTTTTTCAGATAAACTTCTTTTTGACTTCATCTAGCCAAGGATAGAGTTGCCTGAGTTTTCGCATTGATTCTTCAACTTTTTCTGCTGGATACTCATATGGTAGTAGCTTACCACTCATGTAATCATCGTAGGCTTGCATGTCGAAATAGCCGTGGCCGCACAGCAGAAAGAGAATAACCTTTTCTTCTCCTGTTTCTTTGCACCTTAAGGCTTCATCAACGACCCCTTTGATGGCGTGAGCTGGTTCTGGAGCGGGTATTATACCCTCACTTTGAATGAAGAGCTTAGCAGCATCGAAGACTTCTACTTGATTGTAAGCTTTTGTTTCTAATTGCTTCGTTGAAGCGAGGTTGCTTATGGTTGGTGCTATTCCATGGTAGCGCAGACCCCCAGCGTGAATGGGCGCGGGTATGAAATCATGCCCAAGAGTGTGCATGGGAACTAATGGAGTTAGCTTTGCCGTGTCACCGTGGTCATAAGTGTATTCGCCCTTTGTAACCTTCGGGCAAGCTGTCGCTTCGGTTGCTACAAAACGAACGTTTTTCGGCGCCTTTTTAGTCACCACTTTGTCGTAATAGAATGGCCAGAAGAGTCCAGAAAAGCTGCTGCCTCCGCCTATGCATCCATATATCACGTCTGGGTAGTCTCCTGCAATTTCCATCTGCTCTTTAGTCTCCTGCCCAATTACGGTTTGATGCGTAAGAACGTGATTGAAAACGCTGCCTATGCCGTAGTTAGTATTTTCGTGGGCTAGAGCATCCTCAACAGCTTCGCTTATGGCTATTCCCAAACTGCCTGGGTTATCAGGGGTTTCCTTTAAGATTGCCCTGCCGCTCTCCGTTTGCGGGCTGGGACTTGCATAGACATCTGCGCCATAAGATTCCATCATAATTCTTCTGTAGGGTTTTTGTTGATAGCTCGCTTTGACCATGTAGACCGTGCTTTGTAATCCGAACAACATGCACCCGAAAGCTAAAGCGGACCCCCATTGGCCAGCACCTGTCTCAGTAGCTATGCGTTCTATGCCTTCCTTCATGTTGTAGTAGGCTTGGGGAATCGCGGTGTTTGGTTTGTGACTTCCTGGAGGGCTGACCCCTTCATACTTGTAATAGATTTTGGCTGGAGTCTTCAACGCCTTCTCTAAGCCAACAGCTCTGAAGAGAGGTGTAGGCCTCCAGAGTCTGTAGATGTCTCTCACTTCTTCTGGGATGCCTATCCATCTTTCCGTGCTCATCTCTTGGGCTACGATCTGCTTGGGAAATATTTTGGGAACTATGCCAGGTCCAGGTTCTCTTGTCTCTGGGTCGATAGGTGGAGGAAGTGGTTTAAGCAAGTCGGGCAATATGCAGTACCACTGTTTTGGTATGTTTTCCTCGTCTAGGAGTATTTTGTTGGATGGCATGTCTTTTTTCTCCTGTTATGTAAGTTGTAAACCGTACGTGGATGCCATATTAAATCTTTTGTGTACATATTTGTACATAAATTCATAAAATGCCGCAAAATCGAGAATTAACAGCAAATTCGAAATCCCGTGTAAAGCCCAAGTTCGTTAAAAGTTTGACTAACACATTTATACTTAAATGAACTAAAATGTACATGAAGGAACCTCGCGTATGTGGAACACCATCAAGCAACACTTAGAAGGTTACCCAGAACGACTCAAAGTAGCCCGTGTTCTAGTAGAAAATGGACTAAGCGCAAAAGACGGAAAAATCTACCTCAATCAAATCGAGATTCCGCCAGTGCGCATCGCAAGAGCCGCCGGAGTGGACAGGCGAACAGTAAACGAAACATTAAACGTAATCAAAGCCAACCGCGAACTCAGACTGATATTTGAGGAAATACGGCCCGCTGGGCATTCGCTGAAAGAAATCGCAAAACACTTTGACCTAGGGGTTGTAGAGATAACTGTGGTCGACCCAAAGGCGCACGGCATCTTGGCTAACTCAGCCATGGTTCTCACCAAAGGCGGCTTGGGCATCAGACAAGCCATCGTGGACGACCCAGAGCTCTCGCCAGAACCGAAACTCACATTGATTGTAGAGAAGAAAATTCCCGGCGAATTAATTCCCAAACTGCTGAAAATTAAGGGTGTAGCCAAAGTCTCAGTGTACTAGGCTTAGCTGGCTAGCGTAGTGAGTGAAAGTCAGGTAATGTGAAGATTTCTCAGCCTAAGCCTAGTTTGGCATGCTACTCCTAGAAAAACTTATATGGCAATTATGTTTTGTTGTTGTGCGCACTAAAGGAGGTTAACTTGATTTGTCATCAAATGCACAAGCTGGAGGAGTCCCAGTTCTCATATTAAGAGAAGGCTCAAATCGATCTCGCGGAAGAGAAACGCAACACGCAAACATAACTGCTGCGAAAATTGTAGCTGAAAGCGTTAGAAGCTGCTTAGGCCCTAAAGGCATGGATAAGATGCTGGTCGACAGCTTCGGCGACGTGACGATAACAAGCGACGGCCGCACAATCTTGGATGAAATGGACATTCAACATCCCGCCGCTAAGATGCTGGTTGAAGTTGCCAAGACACAGGATAACGAAGCGGGCGACGGAACCACATCAGCCGTCATAATAGCGGGCGAACTTCTAAACAAAGCTGAAGAATTAATAGACAAAAACATACACCCAACCATAATAATCGACGGATACAAAAAAGCCGCGGAAAAAGCGCTAGAAACTCTCGAGAAAATCGCGATACCAGTAGACTTGAAAACGCCAGAATACCTGAAGAAAGCCGCTGCAACATCAATGGCAAGCAAACTTGTAGCGGAATACAAAGATTACTTGGCAGACATAGCAGTCAAAGCAATGCTTGAAGTCGCAGAGAAAACAGGCAAAACGTACAAGGTGGACGTGGACGACGTCAAAGTGGAAAAGAAAACCGGCGAATCCCTCGGTGACACAAGTCTGATTAACGGCATTGTTCTGGACAAAGAAGTGTCACATTCTGGAATGCCTAAGCGAGTGGAAAAAGCCAAAATCGCATTACTTGACGCTTCATTAGAAATCGAAAAAACAGAGTACGACGCGAAAATCAACATTGAAAGCCCAGATCAGATTGAAGCGTTCCTCAAGCAAGAAGAAAACATGCTCAAAGACATGGCAGAAAAAATCATAGCCGCAGGCGCAAACGTTGTCATATGTCAAAAAGGCATCGACGACATGGTGCAGCATTTCCTTGCAAGAAAAGGAATACTTGCGATTCGAAGAGCCAAAAAGTCAGATATGGAGAAGTTGGCAAAAGCCACGGGTGGAAAAATAGTAACCAAACTGGACGGCATAACCTCAGCCGATCTGGGGTACGCAGCCCTTGTGGAAGAACGCAAAATCGGCAAAGATAAGATGACCTTCATCGAAGGCTGCAAGCACCCTCTAGCGGTCACCATTTTGATAAGGGGCGGAACAGACCGTATGATTGCAGAGGCGGAACGCTCGCTCCACGATGCTTTATGCGTGATTAAAGACATAATTGAAGAGCCAAAAGTCGTAGCCGGAGGCAGCGCTCCAGAGCTTGAAATGTCACGTGCGCTTAAGGCGTATGCGAGAACTTTGCCAGGAAGAGAACAACTCGCGGTCACAATCTTCGCGGAAGCCTTAGAAGCTGTTGCGATAACACTTACTGAAAACGCTGGTTTAGACCCAATCGACATACTATCCGAACTAAGATCGAGACATGAAAAAGGGGAAACGTGGGCTGGAATAGAAGTTCGAGAAGGAAAAATTCAGGACATGTCAAAAATGGGTGTTTTCGAGCCGCTCATAGTGAAAAAACAAATAATCAAATCAGCAACCGAAGCAGCTTCAATGATTCTGAAAATCGACGATGTGATTGCTTCTGGCAAAACGAAGGCGCCCCCAATACCGCCGGGAGGAGCCCCTGGCGGAATGTATCCAGGCGCTGGAGAGTATTAGGATACGTCTAAGCAAGAGAAAATATTTGTAGGTCCTCCGAAAATCACGAGGTTCGAGAAAGCGAGGATAGTAGGAGCTAGGGCGCTTCAGATTTCCATGGGCGCCCCGATAATCGTAACAGTTGATGAAGGCTTTTCAAGCCCTATTGACATCGCGTTGAAAGAATTCGAAGGCGGCCTCTTACCAATCACCATCAGAAGAACGTTGCCTGACGGAACTTTCCAAGATATTCCGCTGAAGTGGCTTCTGAGAGAAAGTTAAGTTTCAAACTCTTTCTTTAAATTTTCTTCTGCTTCTTCAAGAGTAGCGCGGATACGTCCCCAATGGGCGCCTTGCCAATAGATGTTTCCACATTTGGGGCATTCCCAGAAATCATCGTAATAGGCGAAAGTGTTTTTTTCCACTTTGCCTGCAAGCTTTTCCTTAGGTGTTGCCCGGAGTTTGGTGTTGCATCTTGGGCAACGGGAGTTTTTCAGGTCTATCACCAAGGGAATGTTGAATCGCTTTGCAAGTTCCGCTAGCCTTTTAGCTTCTGTTCGGCCTTCCACGTAGAAAGCATTGATGCCTTTGGCTATGGCGCGCTGATAAAGCTCCAAATCCTTTGTGAGGAGAATTCGGCGCTCTTTTTTGGCAATCACAGTCAGTTCGGCATCGTTCAGCTTGTTTGAATATTTGACATTGTGCCCCAGCATGCGCAGCCATCTGGTCAGTTTTCCAAGCATCCCGTCCGCGATGAACTTCACGCGCGGTCTCTCCGGATTATTTCGCCGCTTCCCGCCTTCGCCACGATTTCCTGTTCGTCCATGATTAATAGCCCGTTAACAAAGGTTTTAACTGGTCTGCCTTGCACTTCCCATCCGTCATAGGGCGAGTACTTCGCCTTTGAATGGAATTTTGAAGCGTCAATCTTGAATTTCCGGTTAAAGTCTATAACCGCCAAATCCGCTTTTCTCCCTTGTTCCAAGCGTCCTCTGTCTTTTAAGTTGAAAATTTCCGCGGGTTTTTCTGAGAGCAGTCGAACGAGATGGGCTAATGATAATCGGTTCTTTCTCACCATCGTCAACATAAGCGGGAGAGTTGTTTCTAGACCTGGCACGCCAACTTTAACGTCCCAAATGCTGCTCGCGGACTTTTCCTTCAAAGCGTGAGGGGCATGGTCTGAACCTATAACGTCGATCCAACCGTTAGCTATGCCTTTCCAAAGAGCCACGATGTGACTTTTACTGCGGAGCGGCGGCATCATTATGATTAAGGATCCGTAGCGCTCAAAATCAGTATTTGACAATAATAGGTGGTTAGGAGTCACTTCACAGGTTACTGTTCTGCCAGATTTTTTTGCTTCAATTACGGCGTTTAGACCCTCTTCGATAGTCATGTGACAGAAATGCAAGCGCATGTTGACTTGGGCGCTTATTTTTAGCAAGCGTTCGATTGCCCTGAGTTCAACACGTTCTGAATGCGCCGTGAGAAAGGCACCCACATCGCGGCGCTCAGTCTTTTTCATCTCTTCTTCAGCGACCATCAAAGCGGCTTTATCCTCTGCATGGACCGCAACTGGAACGCCTAAGTCGCCGACTTTTTTGAGTGCATCTTGTAAGGCTTCGTCATCATCAATGTTCAATCCGCCAATTTGGCAAGCCATGAAAAGCTTGAAGGCCATGGCACCTTGAGAGACAATATCCTTGATCTCGTCCAGGTCATTTGGAAATTCGGAGTAAAACCCAACGTTGACTAGGACTTTTCTTTCTGCGATTTGCATGCGGTTCTTCAAGGTTTCGGCGCTCATTGTCACTGGGTCGTTGTTAGGCATATCCAAGACAGTGGTCATTCCGCCCGCAGCCGCAGCGGCAGTTCCGCTGTAAAAGTCCTCTTTGTACGCTTTTCCTTCATCACGAAGGTGCACGTGAACGTCAATCAAACCCGGCAAGACTAAGAGGCTTCTCAGGTTGATTTTCTCGTCAGCTTTGGGCATCTGCGTCTCTTTACCTATTTTGAAGATTTTGCCGTTTTCAATCGCCAAACTGCAATCAACTATTTCTCCATCCACGTACGCCTTAGCGTTTGTCAACACAGAATCAACAATCAAGTTAGACACATTCTTTAGGTGAATAACGACTGGATGGTTAATTAAAGTTTATTTTCTTGTTGAAATCGAAGAATCGGGCTGTTGCAGTTGATGAGCGAGTGCCATCGTTTATTTTTCGGTTTCCAGTTCTATGCGACAGTCTTCGCACAAGTTTTGGCCGTTAACGTCTTTCAGGTTTTCTGAGTAAACGCCGCAGCGATCACAGTACCCAGAGAGAGGTGTCTCTTCAACTTCTGTTTCTTCCGAGACACCAGCGCCCTCTATGCGTGTTCTTTCCTGGATTATCTCTATGAGTTCAGGCATTACGCCTAGAATGTCTTTGCTTGAAATTATCCCCACGAGGTCGCCTTTGTAGAGCACCCCAAGTCGCCTAATGTCGAGCCTGCTCATTCTTCTCGCTGCTTCGCTTATTGTTGCCTCTGGCTCTATCGTGACTAATGGAGAGGTCATGATTTCCTTCGCTTTTACGGCGTCAGGCTTGAGGTTTTTAGCTAGAACTCTTACCACCAAGTCTCGTTCAGTTATTATTCCGAGAGGTTTTCCTTCCTTATTCGTGACTATAACGCAGCCTACATTGTTTTCGTCCATGAGGAGGGCAACGTTGTTTGAAGCGGCGTCCTCTTCCGTGGTTACCACTGGGCTGCTCATTACATCTTTGACCAGCATTCTTGTTCTTAATCCAATTTCAGACATCGCTCAGCACTTCCAACAGTTCAGCCAAGTTTTTTCTTTCACCAGTCAAAAATAATAATCGCACAATTTAAGAGTTTGCTAAAAACAAAGACCGATAGACAGCATAATTCGGGGATTGTTGGGGAGGCAAATTGGTTCTGGTTGGTTGTGGTGGGGTGTTGTGTGTGCTTTTGTGTTATTGCGTGTTGTTGTGTTGGGCAGGCTGGTGTGGATAGACCCTCTATAGGTTTCTGCATAGAATCGCTATTAGGCTCCAAATATGATGGTTTAACTGTGAATTGGGCTTTTGCGGAATAGCCCATTTTGCGGTTTAAGCTGATTTGCTGAGTTTCACCTCCTAGCATGAATTTCACCGAGAATGAGGAGGCAGGGCAGGCTATTTTAAGGCTAATGAAATTTGTAAATTTACCAATTAGTTTACAAATGTTGTTTAGAACTGTTGCACGGAACAACCTATAGCCCCCTTATATAAAGAAAGTATAAATAGGCTGCACGGTTCAGGTTTGGGCTTCATAACTTTAATTTAGTTAGAGGTGTATTTTGTAGTGTGTGTGGTTGTGGGTTGACGCCTGAAGAGAGAGCTAGGGAAAAGATTGATTCGTTGCTTGAGGCGGCTGGTTGGCTTGTTCAGGATTATAGAGATTTGAGTTTGGGCGCTGGCGTTGGTGTGGCGGTTCGGGAGTTTCCGTTGAAGACTGGTGAGGCGGATTACCTGCTTTTTGTTGAGAGACACGCGGTCGGCGTTATTGAGGCTAAGCCAGAAGGTACCACGTTAAGTGGCGTTTCCGAGCAGACGGCGAAGTATTTCCGAGGTTTTCCCGAGAACATTCCTCACGTTGGCGATTCCCTTCCTTTTGCTTATGAGAGCACGGGTACTGAGACGTTTTTTAGGGATATGCGTGACCCTGATCCGCGTTCTCGAAGAGTTTTTGCGTTTCATAAACCTGAAGCGTTTCATGATTGGCTTTTGCAGGGAGACACGCTTAGGGCGAGGCTTAGGAATTTGCAGCCTTTGATTACGGAAGGTTTGAGGGCTTGTCAGGTTGAGGCGATTGGGAATTTGGAGCGGTCTTTTGCTGAGGCTAGACCGAGGGCTCTTATTCAGATGGCTAGTGGGAGTGGTAAGACTTTTGCGGCGGTGACTTCTGTTTATAGGTTGATTAAGTCTGCTGATGCAAAGCGTATTCTTTTTTTGGTGGATAGGAATACTCTTGGGCGTCAGACTTCGCAGGAGTTTCAGCAGTATAGGACTCCTGATGATGGGCGGAAGTTTACTGAGCTTTATAATGTGCAGCGGTTGACGTCGAATAAGATTGATCCTGTGAGCCGTGTTTGTATTACTACTATTCAGCGGCTTTATTCCATGTTAAAAGGTGAAGCGGAATTTCCTGTGGAAAATGAGGAAGCGTCGGTTTTTGAGTTTGCACCTAGGGATATGAAGCCTGTGGAGGTTTCGTATAATTCTAATATTCCGATTGAGATGTTTGATTTTATTATCACTGATGAGTGTCATCGTTCGATTTATCATCTTTGGCGTCAGGTTTTGGAGTATTTTGATGCGTTTATTATTGGGTTGACTGCGACTCCGTCGAAACAAACGCTTGGTTTCTTTAATCAGAATCTTGTTATGGAGTATGGTCATGATAGAGCTATTGCTGATGGTGTGAATGTTGGGTATGAAGTTTACAGGATTGCCACTGAGATTACTCAGAAGGGGAGTAGGGTTGAGGCTGGCTTTTATGTCGACAAAAGGGATAAGCTTACACGGAAGACTCGTTGGGAGATGCTTGATGAGGAGTTGACGTATGATGCTGGTCAGTTGGATCGTGATGTGGTTGCTCCTGATCAGATAAGGACTGTTGTTAGGACTTTTAGGGATAGGTTGTTTACTGAGATTTTTCCGGGGCGGAAGGAGGTTCCTAAGACGCTTGTTTTTGCTAAGGATGATTCTCATGCTGAGGATATTGTTCAGATTATAAGGGAGGAGTTTGGTAAGGGGAACGAGTTTTGTAAGAAGATTACGTATAAGACGACGGGTGAGAAGACTGAGGATTTGATTGCTAGTTTTCGTAATTCGTATTATCCGCGTATTGCGGTTACGGTGGATATGATTTCGACTGGTACGGATATTCGGCCTTTGGAGTGTTTGTTGTTTATGCGTGATGTGAAGTCGAGTGTTTATTTTGAGCAGATGAAGGGTCGTGGCACTCGTACGATTTCTTCTACGGATTTGAATGCTGTTACTCCTGATTCGATTCATAAGACGCGTTTTGTGATTGTTGATGCTGTTGGTGTTTGTGAGAGTGATAAGACTGATTCTCGTCCTTTGGAGCGGAAGCGGGGTGTGTCTTTTGATAAGCTCATTCTTTCGGTTGCTTTGGGTGCTAGGGATGAGGATAGTTTAACGTCTTTGGCTGGTAGGCTTGCTCGTTTGGATATGGAGATTGATGATGAGGAGAGAATGGAGATTGAGGCGACCGCGGGCGGTAAGTCGTTAAGGCAGATTATTAACGCGGTTTTTGATGCGGTTGACCCTGATAAGCAGTTTGAGAAGGCTAAGGAGATTTTTAAGACTGACAGTCCTACGGCGGAGCAGGTGAAGAAGGCTTCTGAGGTGTTGGTTAAGGTTGCTTGTGCTGTTTTTGATGATCCGACGTTTAGGAACACGGTTATTGATGTTAAGAAGCGGAGTGAGCAGATTATTGACACTGTGAGTAAGGATATTTTGATTTTTGCTGGTGGTGATGAGCAGGCTGCAAGCAAGGCTCGGCTTATGGTTGATTCGTTTAGGCGGTTTATTGAGGATAATAAGGATGAGTTGACGGCTTTGCAGATTATTTATGGTCGTCCTTATGGTCAGAGGCTTTTGACGTATGAGGCGATTAAGGAGTTGGCTGACGCGATTAGGAAGCCGCCGTATAATTTGACGCCTGAGCTGGTTTGGTTGGCTTATGAACAGTTGGAAAAATCGAAAGTGAAAGGCGCAGGTCCTCAGAAGCTTTTGACGAATATTGTGTCGCTTGTGCGTTTCGCAGTTGGTTCTGTTAATGTTTTGGAGCCTTTTGGTGATGTGGTGAATCGCAAGTTTGCGGAGTGGCTTACTGGACAAGAGAAGCTTGGGAAACGGTTTACGCTTGATCAGAAAGAATGGCTAAACATGATAAAAGACCACATCACCACATCCCTAAGCGTTGGCATAGACGATTTTGAGAATGTGCCGTTTAACCAGAAAGGCGGAGCAGTCAAAGCCTACCAACTATTCGGACAAGAACTAAACAAGATTTTAGAAGACCTGAACACGGTGCTGACAAAGTGACAATTAATGACAAACTTTCTCAGCTGCCGAATAGATGGATTTGGACAACTATTGGTGAAATTTCAGAAAAAATCCATTACGGATACACGGCAAGTGCGGTCTCGGAACCAGTAGGACCGAAATTGTTGAGAATCACAGACATTCAAAATGATAGCGTCGATTGGGATAAAGTTCCCTACTGCAGAATAGATACAACCGAAAAGCAGAAGTATCTGTTGGATGAGGGTGACATAGTTTTCGCGAGAACAGGGGCAACTGTTGGCAAGAGCTTTTTGGTTAGAGGGAAAATACCTGAAGCCGTTTTTGCTTCTTATCTGATTCGAATTATTCTTTCCAAACATGTTCAAAAGGAGTTTATATCCAATTTCTTCAAATCGGGTAAATACTGGTTACAAATAAAGAGAGGTCAATTGGGCATAGGGCAGCCAAATGTAAACTCTCAGATACTTTCAAAGATTACAGTTCCTTTTGCCCCGTTTAATGAGCAAAAACGCATCGTCGACAAAGTTGAGGAGCTTTTTTCTTTTCTCGATGCTGGTGTGGAGGCGCTTCGGAAAGTCCAAGCGCAGTTGAAGCGTTACCGTCAAGCAGTTTTGAAATTCGCTTTTGAAGGGAAACTGACGGAAGAGTGGCGGCGAACACACAAAGACCGGATAGAACCCGCAACAAAAATACTGGAGCAAATCAGTCAAGAAAATGCAGTAGAATCGAACTTACCTGAATTGCCCGAAGGGTGGGTATGGACTCGTCTGGAGCTAATTACAACCAACCATGATGGAAAACGGGTTCCAGTCAGCAGGAAGAAAAGAGCATCAATGAAAGGAGTATATCCATATTATGGCGCTTCAGGAATCATAGATTCTGTCGATAACTATCTGTTTGATGGAAACTTTCTCTTGATAGGCGAGGATGGGGCTAACTTGTTGGCTCGAACAACACCAATAGCATTTCAGGCGACTGGCAAGTTTTGGGTCAATAACCATGCACATGTTTTGACTCCACTTGGGGGGGTCCCAATATCGTATTTGGAACACTATATCAACCGAATCAGCCTCGCAGAATACGTTACAGGGACAGCACAGCCAAAGCTTACCCAGAGAGCAATGAACAAGATTCCAGTTCCTCTTGCTCCCCTCAAAGAGCAATACAAAATCGCAGAGGAGATTAGTCGACGATTCTCAGTTATTGATGAAATAAGCAAGGAGATGGAATTGATGACTAAATACTCAGACAAATTACGGCAGAGTATTCTGAAGACAGCTTTCGAAGGAAAGATTACTCCTCAGGACCCTAATGATGAGCCTGCGGAAAAGTTGCTGGAGCGCATAGAATCCGAACGATTCAATAGGAAATCTAAAATTGACAATCAGGTGGAGTTGTCTCGTTATGTCAAATGAATCAGCGTCAATTGTCCAAAGAGTCTGGAACTACTGTAACGTCTTAAGGGATGATGGTGTAAGCTATGGCGACTACGTGGAACAGTTAACCTACTTGCTTTTCCTAAAAATGGCAGATGAACAAACAAAACCGCCATTCAACAAACCTTCCACAATACCGCAAGGCTTGGATTGGCAAAGCTTAATTGGAAAAGATGGCACTGAACTGGAAATCCAATATCGCCACTTGTTAGAAGCGTTGGGTAAAGAGAAGGGCATGTTAGGCGTCATCTTCCGCAAGGCGCAGAACAAAATCCAAGACCCAGCCAAACTCAAACGCCTACTCGAACTAATCAACGCTGAAACTTGGATGGGAATGGACATAGACGTGAAAGGTGAAATCTACGAAGGCTTACTCCAGAAAAACGCTGAAGACATCAAAGGCGGAGCCGGACAATACTTCACACCTAGACCACTAATCAAAGCCATAGTAGAAGTCATGCACCCAGAACCAAAAACAACAATAAACGACCCAGCCTGCGGAACAGGCGGCTTCATAATCGCAACCCACGACTACATATCCACCCACTACCAACTAGACGTAGAACAAAAACGATTCCTCAGATTCAACACCTTCAGCGGAAAAGACATCGTCGACTCAGTAGCACGCCTATGCGCCATGAACCTCTACCTACACGGAATCAGCGGCGAAACAAGCCCCATCGAAGTCGGCGACTCACTCATATCTGACCCAGGCACAAGATACGACACGGTAATGACCAACCCACCATTCGGCAAAAAAAGCAGTATCACACTAACAAACGGCGAAGGCAAAACCGACAAAGAAGCCTTAACCTACGAACGCCAAGACTTCTGGGCAACAACCAGCAACAAACAACTAAACTTCCTACAACACGTTAAAACACTATTAAAAATCAACGGAAAAGTAGCTATTGTGGTACCAGACAACGTCCTCTTTGAGGGCGGAGCAGGTGAAACCGTAAGACGCAAAATACTCCACGAATGCGACGTCCACACACTCCTACGTTTGCCAACAGGCGTATTCTACGCGCAAGGCGTAAAAGCAAACGTCCTCTTCTTCGACCGCAAACCAGCCAGCGAAAAACCATGGACAGAAAAACTCTGGATATACGACCTACGCACAAACCAACACTTCACACTAAAAACAAACCCACTACGCTACGAACACCTACAAGACTTCATAAAATGCTACAACCCACAAAACCGCCATGAACGAAAACCGACAGAACGCTTCAAAGCCTATACCTACACCGAACTTACTCAACGCGACAAAGCCAATTTGGACATAACGTGGATAAGAGATGAAAGCCTCGAAGACACCGAAAACCTACCAGCACCAGAAATAATCGCAAGAGAAATCACCGAAAACCTCCAAAACGCACTCGAACAATTCAACAACATAACCGAAGAACTAAACCACAACCAAAACAAAACACAAAGCTAACGTACAAGTTTTATTAGTATCTGCCCGATAAACAGCATAATCCAAGGTGAGAATTAGTTAATGTTGAGAACAAACGCGGACAAACTTGTGAAAATATCCGTTATGGGAGAAGTCGCCAGCCCCGTCGTCGGCAGGTCAGTTTACAATATTTCAGCTACAGGAACGCCAGCGGTTCTACCTGGAGTGGGCGGAATAACGTATAATCTGCGAGTTGGCGACCTAGCGTGCGGTTGGGAAGCTGACCACGTAGAGCCAAGCGTCAGCGTGGAAAACAAGGAAAATGACCCACGGTATGGGCAGGGAGCCAACACCGCGTTCAATGTGCTCTCGTGCATCGGAAATGAAGCAACAGTTGCCAATGGCGACGCAAAAGGCGCCAAGGGCGTTGTCACCGGCAAGCATGGCGGAATAGAACATGTGCTAGTTGATTTCCAGCCAGAAACTTTAGAAAAGCTCACGCTGGGCGACAAGATTCTCGTGAAAGCCTTTGGAGTGGGCTTAAAACTCATGGATTTTCCCGACATAAAGGTGATGAACACGGACCCGCGTTTTCTGGAGGCGCTGAACCCGACGCCGAACGGTGAGAAACTGGAGGTTCCCGTGACGCACATAGTTCCTGCGGCTATTATGGGTTCAGGGTTAGGAGCCAACCAAGCGCAGTCAGGAGACTACGACATCCAGCTTTTTGATGAAACGATTAGGGAACAGTACGGGCTTGAGGATTTGAGGCTTGGCGATTTGGTGGCCATAATCGACGCCAACCACTCTTTCGGCAGAATCTACCGTCAAGGCGCCGTTTCCGTCGGCATAGTCGTGCACACAAACTGCGTTACAGCGGGCCACGGACCAGGAGTCACAAGCCTGATGACCACGCCCTCAGGCAAAATCATACCACAAATCGACGCAAAAGCCAACATTGCTTATCTCCTAAAGTTGAGAGCAGATATATAAGACAGTAAACTAACTAATTGATGGCAGAGAGGCAAGAGGTTCATAGTAATTGCCGTTTAAGCGAAAGAGCCGAGGAAGATCAAAAGGAAGCAAAGGAAGCAGCGGCCTCGTACAATGCGCCAATTGCGGATCAATGGTGCCGCGCGATAAGGCTAAGAAGTCTACGCGCCGAGTGTCCTTTGTCGAACCTCAACTAGCCAAAGAGCTGCGACAGAAAGGCACATACTTATCCTCGTGGGTGGACACGAAACACTATTGTATTTCGTGCGCTGTACACCGCGGGATCGTGAAAGTTAGAGCTGAAAACGAACGTCACTCAAGATATAGAAGAAGATACTAATTCTCCTTTTTCTTTAGAACCCTGTAAACGTGCACTCCTCTTTGCAGAACTGTCAAGTTCGAAAGCACAGCGAGCACTATTATTCCGATGTTTAGGACACCGAAATTTAGGACCTGAGGCCAAAAAATCGCGGCCAAGCTCGCAACTGCTAGGATTATCATGCGTTCAGCTCTTTCGGCTACGCCTACCGACTCCATCTTTATCCCTGCCGCTTCAGCCCTTGCTCGGCTGTAGCTCACCAGCAAAGAACCTGCCAAGGCAATTAAACCCCAAATAGGGTCGCATAGTCCGCCGATTATTACGCCAGCATACACGGCGGCATCAGCGTATCTGTCCAGAAGTGAATCGAAAAATCCGCCGAAAACGCTTGTCTGTTGATGAATTCTGGCTAATACTCCGTCTAGCGTATCGCAGAAACCTGAGGCTAAAAGTAGAATGACGGCTAACAGAAGTAGTATAGGTTGATTTTGCGGATTTTGCGCCATGGCGTATGCCACAGCTGAAAAAAGAGACAGCGCCAAACCTATGGCGCTTAGCATGTTTGGTGTTAGTCCTATCTTGTGCGCGGCTTGCGCTTCCGCAGCCAACATTTGTTGAACTTTCTTCTTCAGCTTCGTCAGCATGTTTAGCTCGCTATTTTGTATGCCAACGCTCATTATTTAAACTGGACTGTGACCAAGTTCACGATTGACGAGAAGACACAGCGTGCATAGGTGAAAGCGGAATGAGCCGAAAAGCTTCTACGGAGACAGTGTAATCTATGAACGTAAAGTTTGGAGGAAGCTTGATTCTATGTAGTTAGCGCCCTGTTTCTCATCGAACTTATAAGGAAGCGTTCAGATTATTTAGAGGCAGTAACGTTCTGTCGCGAGCAGAGTGCAGGCACAGCGACGTTACACAAAGAAACAACAAAAAAGGAGTGAAGAAAATGGCAGAAAACGCAGATGTTATCTTCGTTGGAAACAAACCACCAATGAGCTATGTACTGGCAATCATCACAAGTCTCTCCACAGGAAACCCGGAGGAAATAACACTGAAAGCCCGAGGCCGAGCGATAACCACAGCAGTTGATGTGGCTGAAATAACCAGAAACCGATTCATAAAAGACTTAAAAGTTAGCAAGATAGCTATCGGAACCGCGGAAATGCCGCCGAGAGAAGGAGAGAACAGGTCCAGAATGGTTTCAACGATGGAGATAACGCTAAGCAAAAAGTAAAAAGCAAAACCAATACACGAACAAAGACAAATGCTTCAAACCTTCTTCCATTTTTTAATCTTCAACCGGCACCGATCTTGTTTTGTTCTCCGCGAGGAATCCTCTTATCGCAAGTTTAAATAGCAAATTTAGGGTTAAGTTAAAGAGTTAACTTCATGTGAGAAAAATGTTGGACATCAAACTTATCCGTGAAAATCCCGAGCTTGTAAAAGGCAATTTGATGAAAAGAGGAAACCCTGAAAACATCAAAATGCTGGATGAACTAGTCGACATCGACAAGAAATGGCGACAGAACCTAACTAAGCTAAACGATCTTCGCCATGAAAGAAAACTGGTGACCACTGAAATCGCCACGCTGAAAAAAACTGGAAAAGACACCCGCAGCAAAGTTGAGAAGGCAAAATCAATCGATCCCGAAATCACAAGCATAGAAAAAGAAGTAGCCAGAGCAGAAGAGAAAACGCGCGATTATCTCATGAGACTCCCAAATTTGCTGCATGAAACCGTGCCTGTTGGGAAGGATGAAAACGACAACGTCCAAATAAGAACGTGGGGCGCCATCCCCAAATTTGACTTTCCCATCAAGAACCACATAGACTTGAGCCTAAACTTGGATATAATCGACATCGAAAGGGCTGGAAAAGTTGCAGGTTCCAGATTTTTCTACTTGAAAAGTGAAGGCGTATTTTTAGATATGGCGTTGATGAGTTTTGCTTTGGAAGAAATCGTGAAAAAAGGCTATTTGCCCGTGGAACCGCCGTACCTGATGAGAAGAGATGCGTATGAAGGCGTCACAGCCCTAAGCGATTTCGAAGACGTGCTATACAAAATCGAAGACGAGGACTTGTACTTAATCGCAACCTCGGAGCATCCCATGGCGGCGATGTTCAAGAACGAAGTGTTAAAGGAAGAAGACTTGCCGCTTAAACTCGCTGGAGTGAGCACATGTTTCAGAAAAGAGGCTGGCGCCCACGGCAAAGACACACGCGGAATATTCCGAACGCACCAGTTCAACAAGATAGAACAGTTTGTTTTCTGCACGCCTGAAGAATCGTGGAAACTTCACGAAGAACTCGTCCACAATGCGGAGGAACTTGTTCAAAAACTTGGTTTACCTTACCGCGTGGTTAACGTGTGCACGGGCGATATTGGAACGGTGGCAGCCAAAAAATACGATATCGAAGCGTGGATGCCCGCTCAAAACGCGTACAGAGAAATAATCTCGTGTAGCAACTGCACAGATTACCAAGCTAGAAGATTAAATATACGGTACAGAGAAAAGGAAGGCGCACCCACGAAAGGGTTTGTGCACACTTTGAATTCAACAGCCATAGCCACTGGCAGAACGATTGTCGCGATTTTGGAGAATTTCCAGCAAGAAGACGGCTCGATTACTATTCCGCAAGTTTTAAGAAAGTACATGGGCGACATCGAGAAGATAAGCATGGAACGGTAAACCTTTTAATATTGCCTTGAGAATGTTGAAGGCACGTTTGGAGGATAAACTTGTCTTCGAAAACCAAACACGTACGCGATAAATGGCGAGGCAAAGCATGGTACATGGTAGTGGCACCACCCTTCTTTGGGAACGTCGAGTTGGGCGCGGTGCCTGCAGAAGAACAGGAACGACTTATCGGAAGAGTTGTCGAAGCAACTCTTTATGACATCACAGGCGATTTCTCTCATCAATACTTGAAGATGTTTTTCCAAGTAAACAAGATTGATGGCAAAACCGCATACACACTATTCAAAGGTCACGAGTACTCCCGTGACTATTTGCGAAGTTTGGTTAGGCGAAGAACAACAAAAGTTGACGGACTTTTCAATCTAACCACAAAAGACGGTTACAAACTGAGAATTGCGGTGTCAGCCCTCACGCTTTCAAGAATCAAAACATCCCAAGAGAAAATCATCCGCAACATGATGGAGAAAACCATCAACGAAAAAGCCGCTGCACTGACCCTAGACCAGTTCGTTCAAGAGATGGTCCTCGGGAAAATAGCTTCAGACGTTTACAATGAAGCAAAGAGAGTGGCGCCGCTCAGGCATGTGGGAATCAGAAAATCAAAATTGATAGCGCAGCCAGCTCAGGCACCACTACAAGAAGCTAAGCAAGCCTAATGCATGATAAGAGCTTTTCCGAAAGCATCAGAAATTTGGCTTTTCACCAGTTCTATTGTGCTTATTAATGCGAAATATCTTTAGAGGCGAATTAGCTTAATGTTATACTGGTTTCTTTAAGAAGCCGTGAGGAAGTGACACACTTGACCACACATGCGGGAGTCCATGAAAAAGGAACACTCTCTATTTTAGACCTAATAAGCAACATCAAAAAAAGCGATAATTTCGAAAAAGCTGGAGCCATAGCCCTTTTCATCGGCGTAGCCCGCGGCGAAACCCTAGAAAGAGAAAAAGTTCAAAAGCTCACGCTGGAAGCGTACGAAGAGAAAGCCAACGAAGTTCTCGCGAAAATCTGCGATGACTTGTCACGGAAACCAGGCATAGTGGATGTTCAGATTCACCACTTACTCGGCGAATTCCATGCTGGCGAAGACCTCGTGTACGTTTTGGTTGCTGGTTCCCACCGAACGGATGTTTTTCCAGTTCTGAGAGAAGCCGTGGAGAGATACAAAAGCGAGGCGCCCGTATTCAAGAAAGAACGGGTTGTTGACGCGAAAGGTTCAGCAACTGAGTATTGGGTTTCAGAAAAAGAGAGTAAAGAGCCATAGCGTCAGCGGAGAAAAGCAATAATATGCTGCATGGCGTTCCAGTAGCGCAAACGGGATGATGAAGACGAAAATCTCCATCATGCAGGGAAGATTGACCTCACTTGACGTTTTCAGAGGAATAACGATCGCATTGATGATTCTCGTGAACAACCCAGGCGGCGCTGAATACTACATTTTCCTCCAACACGCCAGTTGGAACGGCTGGACCCTGGCTGACCTAGTTTTTCCGTTATTCATCTTCATCGTGGGCGCATCGATACCATTTGCATTCATGAGCAAACTTGACCAAGGAATGAGTAGAAGGAAGTTGCTCACGCGTGTGGTGCGCCGCACAACAATCCTGTTCATCTTGGGCCTTTTTATAAACGGGTTTCCCGCCTTTGATTTTGCAACTTTCCGCATTATGGGGGTTCTCCAGAGAATAGCACTCTGCTACCTGTTCGCATCCCTTGCCTTCCTATATCTCAAACCAAAATGGCGAATCTATCTAACGATAGCGATCCCAATAGCATACTGGATGCTGATGACGCTTATACCTGTTCCAGGTTACGGACCAGGCGTCCTGACCGAGAACGGAAATCTCGCTGGATACGTGGACAGGCTGTTGCTGAACGGACATCTCTACGCGAGAACCTGGGACCCAGAAGGCCTACTAAGCACCTTGCCCGCTGTTGGCACAGCATTGATTGGCGTTCTTGCAGGGCAACATCTAAAATCAAACGCTAAGCCTCAGGCAAAGACTGTTAACCTTCTGTTCTTCGGAATCCTCTCCTTAGCAATAGGCTCTCTATGGGACTTCTGGTTCCCGATAAATAAGAACCTATGGACAAGCTCCTACGTTGCATTCACAAGCGGAATAGCACTCATCCTGTTAGCAACCTGCTTCTTCATAATAGACGCAAAAGGATACATCGCATGGACTAAGCCTTTCACGATGCTGGGACTCAACTCCATATTCATATACGTACTATCCGAAATCGTCAACCTCACCCTCATCTACACGAACATCCCCATCGCAGAGAACACGAGCTTGTCTCTGAAATCGCTGATATACGAAAGGTTATTCGCTTCGTGGGCAGGAACTCTTCACGGTTCGTTCATCTATGCGCTTGCTTACCTCGCTTTCTGCTGGACAATTGCGGCAATTCTCTACCGAAAGAGGATATTCGTTAAAGTCTAATGCTAGCGTTCACTGTATTGTGAGCATTTCGAAAGCGTTTACTTCGGACAGAAGCTTTTTGAGGGTTCTTGCTCATATGTGTCTTAAGCGTGAAAAGCTATGATCACGGCTTTAGCGGGTGGAGTAGGCGCGGCGAGGTTTCTCACGGGACTCGTGAAACTTGTTAACGAGAAAGACCTGTCGATAATCGTGAACACTGGTGATGACATCGAATTGTTTGGCTTGCACATATCCCCAGATATCGACATAGTCACCTACACTTTGGCAGGCATCGTCGATGAGGAGAAGGGCTGGGGAATAAGAGGAGACACCTTTCAATGTCTCGACGCCTTTAGGAGACTTAACCAAGAAGTTTGGTTCAACATCGGCGACAGAGATTTGGCCACCCACATTTTCAGAACCAACCTCCTAAAAAAAGGACGCAAGTTGTCTGAGGTTACGGCTGAAGTTACTCGGATGTTAGGGCTTAATGTTAGAGTCTTGCCTATGACGGATGACAAGTTTGAGACTAGAATCGTGACTAGAGATGGAACTGTTCATTTTCAAGAGTATCTGGTCAAGAGAGGCGCAAAAGACGAAGTGTTGGGCGTCGAGTTTCTAGGCGCTGACAATGCGAAACCAGCAGCAGGCGTCATAGACTCTGTCGTGAATGCGGAGATAGTGATAGTTTGCCCTAGCAACCCTATAGTCAGCATAGGCACGATTCTCGCCGTGAAGGGAGTTAGAGATGCGCTGAGACAGACTAACGCAAAAAAAGTTGCCATAAGCCCGATAATTGCTGGCGCGCCCATTAAGGGTCCAGCGGACAAGCTGCTGCGAGGTTTAGGGCTTGAAGTTTCCGCGTATTCCGTGGCTAAACTCTACTCGGATTTTCTCGACACGTTTATTCTTGACGCGGCTGATTTTGCAGAGAAGGATAAAATAGAGAAGCTCGGAATCGAAGTGAAGGTTACAAACACTATAATGAAAACCTTGGAAGATAAGATTCAATTGGCAAAAACCGTTCTGGAAAGTTGATTTTGTGGAATGTAGGCGCCATATAGACTAAAGTGTTGTTTACATAATATTTGGAAATGCTAAATAAGCAAGAATCCTGAAAAGTTCTCAGTATTAGCGTTGCGTAAGAGAAGGGTTATATGCGGAACCATCCCAAATAATGACAGACGGAGATGCACACCGTGGAAAGAAGAAGCTACGATTGGTTTGAAAAACGCCGCAGAACAAAAGGGTTAGAGCTAGCCCACGAACAGATAACAAAAGCCTTCGACACGGTAACTTGGCTTCATAAGGCTATGAAAAGCTTCTCAGAAAGAAAATACGAGGAATCTAGGAATTACGTCGAAAACTTGTACAAGGCTGAAGAAGAAGTTGACAAGTTACGAACAGATGTTTTCAAGGAATTGTCCAAAGGCGCAGCTTTGGTGGCAGATTACCGCGAAGACCTGCTGCATCTCGTGAAGAGACTGGACACTCTGGCGGACCACACTAAAGACGCGGCAAGATGCCTAGAAATGCTTGGAGAAACGGAAATTCCAGATGAACTATGCGAAAAAACCGTGTTTATGACCTCGAAACTTGTAGAAGCCGCTCAAACCCTGCGCGGCAGCATGGAAAAGATTTCAACCAACCCCACAGAAGCGATAGAGGAAGCCAAAAAAGTTGAAGACATTGAACATGATATTGACACAGAATATCTTAAGGCTAAATCCTTGTTCGTGAAGTATGGCGGAACAGTTAACTGTGGAGCCATGGTCATATTTGACGATTTAATCGAGTTCATCGAGCACGCTGCAGACATGTGCGCGGACACTGCAGACTACATTGTTGTATTCTCAAGCAGAGAATAGGCTAACGCGTTCTTTCTGATTTTTCAGAACCAAGGTCTCTAGCGCTCTTTTTTGTCTATACCCCCTCTATAAATAGGTTAAACCCAAGAGCTAATCATGCGATAAGGCTGCGCGGCAAAAATAATTGACCGAAAACGCGTTTCATCAACGATTTAACCGCTCCGTACTCCGCACGTAGTTGCCAAGAATAGGATACAGGAGTGTTAGTGGCGGGCCCGCTGGGATTTGAACCCAGGGTCTCCGGCTCCGCAGGCCAGTGTCCTAATCCGTACTAGACTACGGGCCCTTCACAGACAAAATGTGGAAGTCAGATAAAAAGAGTTTACTAATCGTTTACGTGTTAGTTTTTGCTTAATGCTCTTTGTAAGGCCGCGATGACGTTTTGTTTTCCCATGGCAAGCATGTACGGTCCCAGTCGCGGTCCCTGCTGTGCACCCATCAAAACCATGTAAAGCGTTTTGAAAAAGCCGCTAGGCGGTAAGCCGTTGTTTTTGGCTGCGTTAAAGATGGCGTTTTGTATCTTTTCTGGCGCGTCCTCAACTTCCAAGATTTTAATCAAGCTTGCAATAGCGCTTTTCTCTTCGTTTGTGAGTTTTATAGTGGTTTCTTTTATCTCCTCGAAGTCGCGTACCCAATTGAACGCGTATTCAATCCGCCTTGCCAAATCCACATCAATCAGCTGGTTTTTCTGCAGATAACCGTAGCTGTGGAGCTTCTCGGTTATGAACTCGGTTGGACACTCTTTCGGCGCCATCTTCGCCAAAAAAGTCAGCAGGTTATAGGGTGCGTGAACGCTTGGTTTAGACGGCGGCTTCAGGCTCCAGCAGTACTCGTACAAGCCGCGAAACTTCACACGCTCCCTCTCGTCCTTAACTGTTTTCTTGCCAAAGTAAACAGCCTCCAAAGAATCCAGCTCGTTCATGTACGCGGGAATATCAGAAACATCCAATGTGCGCGTTCCCACAAACCGTTTCAGCATAAGCAAAAGTAGCGCCTGCGGCGAACCGTAGCGGAACCATATCTGCGGCGTGAAAACGTTTCCCGCTGATTTTGAGATTTTCCGTCCACCCTTGTCTAGAAACATTTCGTATCGTGCGTGCGACGGCGGCTCGAAACAGAGGATTTCGCGGCATATTCGGTCGTTTATCCGCACTGAGTCTGCGATGTCTTTGCCGTAAGCTTCAAACCGTATGTCCAATGCTTTCCAACGCGCAGCAAACTCGCCCTTCCAGCTCAGTTTTCCCTCGCCACGAGTGATGTCCGCTTCGCCGCTGTTGTCGCAGCCTTCGATCCACTTGTCCCGGATCTCCAAGCCTTCGCAAATGTAAAGCACCTTATCTGTTTTGGGCAGGAACTTCAAGGCTTTCGTGGTGTAGATGCGTCCGCATTTTCCGCAAACGGGAAAGAAGGGCAAAACTTCAGTGTAGCGTTCTTGGCCCACTTCTTCCTTGACGATTTCGCCAACCTTTTCGGCATTCAAAAGTATAGTCCTGATCTCCTCGCGCAGCAGGCCTTTCTCGTAAACTTCTTTTGCAGACATGTAACTGTATTGGATGCCGCACTTGTCTAAAGCTTCAAGCAGAAGCGAGCTCATGTGCTTGCCGTAGCTTTCGTGGCAGCCAAACGGGTCGGGAATGCTGGACACTGGAAAACCCAAATACTTCTCCAGGGATTTCGGAAGCCCAGCAGGAACCTTCCGCAATCCATCCTTGTCATCGCAGAAGGCGACTAGCTCCGAATTGAAGCCCGTGTCTTTCAAAGCTAAAGTGACCGCGTAAGAGCGTGCAGCGTCGCCGAGGCTGCCGATGTGAGGAAAACCAGAAGCGCCAAGACCCATCTCAGTCCTAATCACGTCAAGGCTTCTGCCCAGCTTGCGCTCTCTGCTAACTATTTTCGCAGCCATTTTGTCGTACCATGTGCCGCGACCAATCAGCTTCTCGCTCATATCAGATCTAACTCTGCCATAGCATAAACTGGAATGCAGATAAAAATGTTGCAGCGAATTGACGGAATCCTATGCCGTGTTAACATGCAACGGTCAAGCTAAGCGACGCGCCCGAAGAGAACTAGTAGAAGAGGAAAAGTCAGAAACTATGGAAAGAGAGAAAAGATGCGGCTACGTGATTTTTGCTCCGCAATTTGGACAGAACTTTGTTCCTGCCTGAACTTCAGTCGCGCATTTGGGACACTTGACAGTAGCCTGCAGCGGATTTCCACAGCTAGAACAGAACTTCGCACCAGCCGCGTTCGCTGTTCCGCATTTGGGGCAGTTGATGCCGCCCTGCGCCTGCATTGGTGCACCGCAACTACCGCAGAACTTGGATGTCTGCGGGTTTTGGAAGCCACATTTGGGGCATACCACCATCACCTGCGCTGGCGCTTGAGCTGCTGGTTGCTGTAGCACCTGCGGAAGTATTACGGCTCCTGCACCTATTGCTCCTCCTGAACTCTTGGACAAGCTTTCCGAAGATTTCTGAACAGTTTCCATTCTGAGAACTTCTGCTGCGCCCACTCCAGTCTTTATGTAGAATAGTCTGTCTCGCCACTCTGGGGTTGTGTCGATTCCTTCAAACTTCGCATCTATCAGTTCAAGACCAATCCGCGAGAAAGCATCAAAGAGAACGTTCTTCGAAAGAAGGCTCGTCTCGTCAAGCTTACCGTAGACGTCTGCAAGCGAGTATTGACTTAACGTGTCGATGAGTCTCTCGTTGAAGTAGCCTCTGAGGAAGTTTTGCAATCCGTCAGTTGTGAAGGCGCCTTGTCCGCCTACAACTTCATTGACGAAAAGGTTTGGCTCCTCAACTCTGAACCAGAAGCCCCCAAAGAACTTTAGAGGAGCAAGCTCTTTCGTTTGTCCTTGCGCGCCGAATTTTCCTTGGAACTGCTTCAGCGAAACAAAGACAACTGTTGATCTAAATGGAACCTTATCGAACCCTGCGAGCTTTGAGAAAATTTTTGTCAGCAATGGAAGGCTTGCTGTTGACAGGACGTGACGCCCTCCTCTGAAGACATCGTAGGCTTTGCCGTCTCTGAAGAAAACTGCAGCTTCGTATTCGTGAACGACTAGGTTGTCGCCCCATCCGATTTCTTCAACAGGATATCTCCAGACTATGTCTCCTTCTCTCGCTCCGACCCACTCAATAACTTTTGGCATTTCACACTTCACCTCCCTTTTGTTATTCCCTTAGGAAGCCACGGTCTCTGTCCTGCAATAACGCTACCATTGCACGCATCAACTATTACAGAGAATGACCTTCCTCCCATGCGATATTCGATGAACCACCAAGGCGAGTATATCAATTCAGAATCGCCAACAGGATAAGCGCCCACGCTGAACCGCGACACAAACGTGTACCTTGATCTAAGCTCCTGCAAAGCCAAGCTCTTGGCTCTTTCCGCAGCCTCTTTGGCATTTATCTCCACGTTAAGCGTCTCTTCACCAGTCTTCTTGAACGGTTCCTTCTTGTCAAGCGGAATCTTGTAAGCACCCGCATCAGGCTGAAACTCTGCAGCTTTCCGAGCTACAACAGAAACATCCTTTGCCTCGCTCACGGACATTCTCTCAGTTCTGTCTCCGATTGCCCTTCCAGCGCCTCTTCCCGCTCCTCCAAAGATGCCGCCAAGTGCTCCGCCTAAGGCTTGCATCGCAACCTCCTGCGCAACTTGCCCTTTTGTATCCTTTGTTTTTATGAGCGCCTTCTTGCCTTCAACATCGCCTTCTAGCTGAATTGTCACAGCCCAGTTCGGAATATACCGAAGAATTATTGAACCCCAATCAGCGCGCTCAGCCATTCCTCGCGTGACCAGAATTCCCTTCGCAACATGATCTTTCGCAATTTCCATAGCTTGAGAGCCATTGACAACCACGGGAAGCATGCTATATCTTGGGGGCTCTTCGCCCGTTGTATTATTGACGTATCCGCAGTAATTGCAGATGACAAGAACTTCCTCTGGATCGTACGTAAGCGGAGCACTACAGTGCATACACGCTTCAAGCTTTGGGGCAGCGGGTTTTGGTGCCGGCGTTGGCGGAGGCGGCGCAGGCGCCGAAGGCATAGTGGGTATAACTCCCGCAAAACTCTTAGCAAACTCCATGGCTTGCTGTTTTGCCTGTTCCTTCCACCCAACTAAGGCGGCGGGATTGTCACATGCGTTCGCCAAAGCTTGTTCTACAAGATCCATGAGTTCGCGTGGTCCGTCAACCTCGACGTAAACGTCCTGTGGTATACCTCTAACTTTGATCACTGCCTTGTCGAAGAAACCCTTCTTCAGCTCGAACATGAAACTGTTCTGCCCAGGTATTACCTTCTTGACACTCCAGCCTACCTGCTTGATGTATTCGGGCAAAGCTCCTTGAAGATTGTCCATTCTGGCTCCGATTTCGCGATAGCGCGCTGAAATCATCCTTCCAGTCCTCGGAGAATGGTTGACCGTTCGTCAACGAGTCTGTCGAGTTCCTCGACCTTGGATATCAGTGCGTCCATCGCTGTTCTCCACTCGTCTGTTCCAGGGTCAATGCCGACGGTCTTCTCAACATCAGCCTTTACGAGTTCTGCCTTCTCTATCAGGCTTAAGTCATGCTGGATAACGGCGTCGAGTTTGTCCTCCTTGACTTTGATTGCGTCGAACATGCCAGCGTATCCGGCGACTGCTCTGTCTATGCGCTGAGTAACTCTGTCAAGTCTAGAGTTGAGCGCATCAAATCTATAGGTGTCGTCGCCTGAAAGTTTCTGGACCAATAAAGGATTGGTAAAGGTTCTTCGAAAAGCGGTTTTTGCGGTCTTCAGCCTGTTTACGACTTCCGTCCTGACGAGGCGGTCGCTTTCTCTTCTTAGCTCCTTTTCCTTGTATCCTCTGTATCCTGGAATGTAGCCCATGATTTTCTCAAGAAGACCTCGTTCTCCGCGAACTTTTCCTAAATAGTCTTTTTCACTCATTTTTTACTCCTCTGATATGCAACAATACCTATGATTGCGATAACAATCGCAAGAATGCCCATAACAAGAAACGGATTTATCACATTGTAGAATCCTGAGATAACTCCCACCGCAAACATCACGGTTCCCCAAACCAAGTAATACGTAGATTCCTTCCTCGCCACAAATGAGAAAGCAAGAGTATAAACGCCAAGAGGACCGAAAATCCATGCGGGAATGTTGAAAAGAACAAAAGGAATCACATTCATACCGTAAACTATTGCCGCCACACCCACGGATACGACAAGGACGACGAGAGCTCCCACGCCATAATCTAAAGGCTTATGAGAGACATTCTGGTCAGTTTTCATTGTATCCCCCCGTACGCGCACGCTAATTTTAGTATGGAAGACTCTCTTTTAAGATTTTGGCTAAAGTATTCCGAAGCCTTTTTGGGGTATGTCACCTTTTATGGCTGTTCCTGTGGCGCCGTCTATTAGTAGTTGGTAGCTTTCGCCTCTATAGTCATATTTTATGAACCATATCGGTGCGTGTAAGTAAACCTCTTGTTTCACGGCGAATTCGGTTGTCATCTCAACTATTTTGTCTACATCCTGCTGAAGGAGAAAGCGATGGTGCGCCTCGATTTGTTGTTTGGCGAGTTCCAAAGCTTCATTCCTGTCGATTTCGCTGTTCAAAACTTTTGCGAAACCTTCTATTCTGCGAAAATCGTAAGGTATCTTCCCCTCTAAAGGAACATTATACTCTCGCGTTGGGAACTCCGTCGTCTCCCTCGCCAAAACAAGCCAATTGTACTCTTTCTCAATTTTTCCTTCTTTCATAATTGGCGGAGCTATGCGCTCGAATATGCCTTCGTAGGTGCTTTTGGCTTCGACGGAGATGACCCAGAAGGGCAGATAAAACAAATTCTTCTCCTCAATCTTCGATTTTCTGGCGAGGTCGGAGGGTTTCAAGAAGCCCGAACGCATCCAATCTTTTATAGACTCGTCTATTTGCGTTTCATCATACTCGTTCAGCAAGAGGGAATGTTCAAAATTGAAGGCTTGTCCGGTTTCTATGACGGTGGTGAAGCCACAGTACTTGCAGGTAGCCACTATCTCGCCAGGCTTAAACTCCACTGGCGCGCCGCAGTGAGAGCACCTGATTTCTTGGGCTACAGCCATCGTCTAGGCCTTCAGTTTTTCCCTTTTCATTATCTCCCTTGCCACTATGACGCCTGAAGCTGAAGCCTGAACCAAGCCTCTCGTAACGCCGGCGCCGTCGCCGATAGTGAACATGTTCTGGATTTTGGTTTCCAAAGCATTGTTCAATTGTAGATGTGAAGAGTAAAATTTCACTTCTATGCCATAAAGGAGCGTGTCTCTCGAATGAATTCCAGGCGCGATAACGTCTAAGGCTTGAAGCATCTCCCTTATGTCGGATAAGTAGCGGTAGGGCAAAACGAAGCTTAAGTCGCCTGGCGTAGCGTTCTTCAAAGTGGGTGTAACCACGCTGCGGGCGATTCGTTCGGGTGTTGAGCGCCGCCCAGAAACTAAGTCGCCCAGACGCTGTATCATCACTCCGCCGCTAAGCAGGTTTGAAAGTCTGGCAACGTACTTTCCGTAGGCTATTGGTTCTTTGAAAGGCTCTGTGAATGAAGTGCTTACGAGAATGGCGAAGTTAGTGTTTTCCGTTTTCCTTTCCGCATAACTTTGCCCATTAACGGTTAAAACTCCGTTGTAGGATTCTGTTGTAACTTCACCGTAAGGCGAAACACAGAAAGTTCGAACTTGGTCATCAAAACCCCGCGAGTAATAAACAAGCTTCGGCTCGTAAAGAGCCTTGGTCAGCTCTTCCATAACCGACGCTAAAACCTCAACCCTTACGCCCACGTCAACGGGGTTGTTCACGGTCCTTAAACCGCGAACCTGAGCTTCTGTCTGAAGCCACTCAGCACCGCTTCTGCCGGGCGCGATTATCACGTATTTGCCCATGAATTTTTCGCCGTTTACGGTTTCAACGCCTTTAACCGTCTTGTTCTCCGCGATAAGACCCTTAACGTCTGTCTTGGGCTGAAACACAATTTTGCCGTTTAGTTCTCGGCGCATATGCCGCAGGGTTTCAACGCATTTTTCTGTGCCCATGTGGCGGATTTTCTGTCTGATGAGCTTTAATCCTGCCAAGGAAGCTCGGCGTTCGATTTCATCTACTTTCTCGATGTCTTCGCCGTAAACTTGCTCGTTTGCACCGTATTTCAGGTAAATGCTGTCGACGTATTTTACGAGTGCTTCAAGCTCTTTTTGTGAAACGTACTGGTTAAGCCAGCCGCCTACTTCGGTGGATAATGTGAGTTTGCCGTCACTGTAGGCACCTGCGCCGCCCCAGCCTGAGAGAACAGCGCATGGCTCGCAATGTTGACAGTCAAATCCTCGGCTTGAGGGGCATTTGCGCTGGTCTATGTCTGGACCTCTATCGAGTATTAGGACGTTAAGGCTGTTTTTTTCCGTAAGCTCTAGCGCAGAGAATATGCCTGCTGGACCTGCACCAACGATTATTACGTCGTACTTCAAAGGGCACTATCTCCCTGGAACCCAAAGTTAGATGTAGCAACTAGCATATATTTCTAACTAAAAAGCGAGAAAGAAAAGGAATGGTCATCCTTTGGCTTCTTTCGCGTAGGGTATGAGGCAGAGGAACTTCAATGTTTTTTTGCCGTTGTTCTTGAATTGGTGCTGCTCATCTGGAGAAACGAAGACAACATCGCCTGCTTTGAAAGCGCTTGCTTTTTCTCCGTCAAAAACGAAGCCCTCGCCTTCGAGTATGAAGACCTCATGCTCCCAAGAATGCGCGTGCAAAGGACTGTAACCGTCAGGTTCCATTTCGAAAAGTCTCATGGCAAAGTTTTCAGCGCCCATCTCCTTAGTGATGAGCCATCTTACTTTCACTTTTGAAGCGCCATCTTCGGCGTCCTTTGCCTTAACTGTGTCGTAATGGAATATTTTCATGTATTTTTCACCTTTACATTTGCTTTGTTTACTAGTTGTTCGCGTTTTCTAATAAGCTTGAGTGGCGATTTCCCTCTTTTCTGGCTTGTACGTGGTGCGAGGATGTGGTGAAGTGTCGTTTGGAGATATATCTCAAGAACACTTATATCTCCGCTACCGTAAGCCTATAAAAGGCAGCATTATGGCAACCGAAGCAAAAACCGCAAACATAGACGAACTAATCTCAGACTTCTCACGCTTCTACATACTCACCATCCTCTACGAAGGACCAGCCCACGGCTATCAAATACTCAGCCGCTTCAAAAAAAGAGTGAAGAAAGAAGTCAGCCCAAGCTTGGTCTACCCGTTTCTCCAGCAGTTAGAAGAAAAAGGCTTGGTGAAGCATAAAGTAAAGCCTGTGGGCGAGAAGGAGAAGAAGGTCTTCGAACTCACCACGAAAGGCAGGGAATTATGCACGGGACTTTTCAAGCGCTTCGCCGAGCTGGTCTCGATAGCCATTGAACCCAGCCTCTACGTTTGCGCCCACTGCGGCTGCAAAGTCTACGAAGGCGCTTATCGAGAAATCATCGACGGAAAAGAAACAGCCTTCTGCTGCATACACTGCGCACGCTCGTATAAAGAAACTCGCCAAGAAAGCCACAAAAAGCGAAAAACACACCTGAAGACGTGATTTGCGGTCCACAAGTTGACCAGAAAATAGGTTTTCGGTGTTGTAGCTAGTCTTTTATTGCTTCTATGAGACTCATGATGTTCCACAGTTTGACCCGCGTGTAGGGCGGCATGTTCGGGTCCTGCAGTATCTCATCCAAGAGCGATACGGCGTTTGAAGCTCTCACGGCAGGCGTGTACTCGTTTGTTTGCAGAACGTTCATGGCATCTTTCGCGGCGCGCCTAATATTTCTCGGAGTGGTGCTGTCTTCGGAGACTTCGCTAAGCACAGCCAGCGCTTGCTTTATTCTTTCCAGATACTCCGCAGCTTTCTTCTTCCGCACCATAAACAGCCACCCAATGCAATAGCGCAGTAATCAAGTTATATAAGCTTTGATACGTATTTACTTTGGGGTTCTAAATTGCAAGAGAAAACCGAAGAAAAACACATTATGGAACGCATGGTCGACCTGCTGCGTCAAGGCACTACTTTAACTGATTTGTCATGCCCAGCTTGCGCTTCGCCGCTTTTCAGGTTGAAAGACGGAACTTTATGGTGCGCGAAATGCGAAAAGAAAGTCATTGTGGTAAAAGAAGGAGAAGAACCAGAAGAAGCAACAAGCGCCGCAATGGAAAAACTCGAGGCAACGCTCCTAGCGAAAGTGCAAGAGATACAAAGCAAGATTCAAAGCACCGAAAGCGTGGAAGAACTGCAGAAACTGAGCACGGCGCTTTCTGAACTGCTAAGCAACCTTGAAAAGATAAAGAAGATGAAAAAGAGCTAAGCAGGAACCCCGAAAAATGCTTGGGCTTTACGAGAACTTTCCCGAAAACATCCACAGAATAGAAAGTTTTACATCATCTCTTTCAAGCAAGAAACTCCAGCAAAGACTGATACAAGTTCTTCACGAGATAAACCGCAAAACGTTCAGCTTTGAAGAAATCGCCCATCCATCCGTGCCCGACTGCACAATAATCTTCGAAGTAGGAATAGCCGACGCTAAAAGCTTCAACTACATAGACGAAGAAGAAACAAAGAGAGTGCTGAACGCACTGAAGAAAGATCTCTTTCGGGTGATGGATCTCTTTTGCGCCGTGCGCTACTATAAGATTAGAGCGGAAAAGAAAGCGCCTTTAAAATTTGATTATTACATGATTCGCACTGTCTTCGGCAAAGACTCAATGGAAATACGCGTTTTTCACGAGCGAGGCCTGAGATACATTTCGCCAGAGGACATAATCACGTTTCTAGTGAACAAGATCAATGAAGCGTCGGCGAGAAAAATCCTAAAAAGACTTGAGCCTCCTCAATGAGAGGTCTATGTAAGGAAATTATTTGAATCACGTAACTTTTTCGCGTGTACTGTCCGAAAGTTATATTTCCAACGTCACAATATGGTGAGCGGAAAGGCAATGTGCATGCGATTGGTGTCTTAAATGATCCCGATTGAAATTTCCTCCGTAAAAAAGGCATACGGCAACATAAAGGCAGTTGATGGAGTTTCTTTTTCGGTTAAAGAAGGCGAAATCTTCGCTCTTCTCGGCCCAAATGGTGCAGGTAAAACAACATTGATAGAGATTATGGAGGGTTTGCGGAAAAGAGACGAAGGTGCCGTGAAGATACTGGGTCTCGATCCATGGGAAAACGGCTATGAACTTCATAGAAAAATCGGGGTCATACCTCAGGACTTCACTTTCTTTGAAAAGGCAACCCCGAGAGAAGCGGTAAAATATTATGCGGACCTTTTTGGCGTCAGCGTTGACGCTGATGGTATCCTGCGGGAGGTTTTGTTGGAGGATTCGGTTGGCGTTGTCTTTGAGAATCTTTCGGGAGGGCAGAGGCAGAAGATGGGGCTTGCGCTTTCACTCGTGAATTCTCCTGAGCTTTATTTTCTTGATGAACCGACCACGGGACTTGATCCAAACGCGAGAAGAGCGATTTGGGAGGTTATTAAAGGATTGCGCAGTAAGGGGAAAACCGTGATCCTGACAACTCACTACCTCGACGAGGCTCAGCAGCTTTCCGACAGAGTAGCCATCATGAATCACGGGCATACAGTGGCGATGGGAACTTCAGATGAAATCATCGCGGAGCATGGTTCAGGGGAAAGACTTGAAATCCATGGATCCGAGAAGCTGGCTTCTTACGTTAAGGCAAACACGGAGTTGAAGGTCGAGTACGACGGCAAAGGTCTAATCACTATAGCGCTTAGGGAAAAAATTGATGCACTGGTAGCTTTGGCTGCTGTTCAGCAATCAGGATTGGACTGGGGCGATATTCAGACGCGCCGTGACAGTTTGGATGATGTGTTCGTTAAATTGGTGAGCGGGATAATGGATGAGCACGGCGAAATCACAGTTGCGCATGGCGGTAATAATTCCAGTAGTCAACGGAGGCGCTAATAAATGGTTAGTGCAAAAAGAGTGATGTCAGATCTTCGTGTGTATGGCCGCGGATATCTAAGAAACAGGGTTGGACTGTTCTTCGGTCTAATATTTCCAGTGATCCTCATACTTATCTTCGGTGCCATCTTCTCAAGTAATAATTCCGGAACCATAACGGTTTATGTTCAAAACCAAGACGCAGGTCCATTTCCTACTCCACTCATGGATGTAGCCACACAGTTCATTGATGCACTTAACAGCACAGGCACATTAAACGTGCAATTAGCTGGTGCTTCAGAAAACTTCACGCAATACCTGTCGGATCATTCATCAGCCGACGGAATAATCATTCCCGCGAACTTCTCGGCGAACTACATGGCTGGCACCTCCGTAAACATTACTGTCTATGGTAATCCGTCACAAACCTCTAGCGCCATCGTCAGCGGAACGGTAAACGGGTTGGCAAATGAGTTCAACCTACGGCGTTTCAATGGTTCGTCGGTCATAGGTTTAGCCCAGACGACTGTTAACACTCAGCAAACCAAATACGTCGACTTCCTGATTCCGGGACTCATCGGGTTTTCTATACTCATTAGCCCAATGTTTTCTCTCGTCAGCATATCCTCAGAGTATAAGAAGACGAAACTGTTCAAGCAGTTGTCCCTCACGCCGCTCACCAAGATGGAGTGGCTAGCCTCCAAAGTAATCTGGTACATCTTCCTTTCAACGGCTAGTTTCTTGCTCATGGTCGCAGTGGGAGTCTTCGTCTTTGATGCGCACGTCACGTTAACGGTGTGGCTCATACCCTTCCTTATCCTGGGACCGATGCTATTCGCCTCTATGGGCATGCTTGTTGGAACCTTGACTAAGAACCCAGACACGGCAGCCGTAATCGGACAGGTCATAACGTTTCCAATGATGTTTCTCTCGGGCACGTTCTTCCCCATCAGCCTCATGCCTGAATACCTGCGGACCTTCGCGCATGCGCTACCGTTGTACTACATAGTTGAGGGGTTGAACGCGGTCATGGTGTACGCAAACTATGTACAGGCGCTGATAGACATCGCGGTGGTTACGGTAATTACGGTTATCTTGTTCGTAGCTGCAGCGAAGCTGTTCAAGTGGCGAGAAGACTAGCCCGCATTTTTCCATGCTTTCAACATGGCTTGATAGTTTTCAGGAAATTGAGCACCGTGGCTAGTATAGCTTCTGCCACCTCTTCCTTAGGTTTATTGCCGTCGATTCTGCTGAGTTCGCCTTTCGCCACATACTTCAAGTACACCTCACGAACTTTTTGTTGCGTCTCCAAGTTTTCCATGACAGATTTATTGGGCTTCAACCGCTGCATGACAATTTTCGGGTCGACGTCTATGAAAATCGCAAAATCCGCGCGAAGAGCATGCTCGTTTATTTTTTCGATCCATTCTAGGCTGAGTCCCGCTGCGCCTTGATAGGCTATAGATGAGTAGACGTAGCGGTCGGAAACCACCAATCGCCCTTGGCGCAAGGCGGGAAGCACCTCGTTTTCCACGTGTTCCCAGCGGTCTGCAGCGAAAAGCAAGGCTTCGACAACGCTTGAAAGACGCTTTTCACCGTACAGGCAACTTTTTCTGATGAACGCTCCGATTTTGCCGCGGCTAGGCTCAGCCGTGTAGACAGCGTTGTAGCCTTTCCGCAGTTTCTTTGCAAGCAGCTTTGCCTGCGTGGTTTTTCCGCAGCCGTCCAAACCTTCGATGCAGATGAAAGCGCCTTTTTCGTTCACTCTCTCATCTCAGCGATTTTAGCGTTACACATTATTAGGGAGACACATAAATATAGCTTAACAAACTTTGGAGCGGCTTTGAATGCCTAAAGCGTATTGGGGCGAGATTAAAGATCCCGTGCACGGGTACGTGTATATAACAGAGAACGAGAAAGAGATTATCGATTCGTATCCAGTGCAGCGGTTGCGGAGACTGCGACAGTTGGCAGGATCGGAGTACGTTTATCCCGGCGCGAACCACACGCGGTTTGAGCACTGCGTCGGCGTCATGTACTTGGCGGGCAAAGTTGTTGAAAACCCGAACGTTTCCAGAATCGTGAGTGAGGAAGAGGCGGATGTGGTGAGGGTTGCAGGGTTGCTTCATGATGTTGGGCATGGCCCGTTCTCGCACGTTTTTGAGCAGTTGCTGATAAAGGATTTGGATAAGACTCATGAAGATATCACTTCGTGGATTATTGAAAAGAGCGAGTTAGGCGATAAAATAGCCAAGATGGGGTGCAAACCCGAAGAGGTGGCAAAACTCGCTGTTGGAAAGCTTCACAGGCCGGGAAGGGCTTTTTTGGATCAGGTGATAAGCAGCGCCGTTGATGTGGATAAGCAGGACTTCATTGTCCGGGACACGTTTCACACAGGCGCTGAATACGGCTTTATCGACGTGTTCAGGCTGATTCACGCTTTGGACGTGTTAGATGAGAATTTGGCTGTGGAGCTTGGCGCACTTTCAGCGCTTGAATCTTTCATAATAGCCCGCATCGAGTCTTTCAAGAGCATTTATTTTCACCGTGTAAGCAGAGCCGCGCAGATAATGCTTGCAACCGCTATGGAGAAAGCGAACGAGGAGCTGGGGCTGACAAAGTTCAAAACTCCAGAGGAATACTTGGCTATGGATGATTACACTGTTTGGGCGGCTTTGAAAAACTGTGAAAAGTCAAAGCAGACGATTTGGGATTTGGAAAGGAGAAAGATGCTGAAGTGCGCCTATGAGCGAACTTTTTACGAGAAGGACGCAATGATATCAAACATTTTCGGACGAGAGGCTTACAGAAGACAGGTGCAGTCCGAAATAGCGTGCGAGGCAGGTGTGGAGGCGGAGACGGTGGTGATTGATGTGCCCACCGTGCCCTCAGTGCCTTATCACCATTCTGCGTTGATGGAGTCCATGGAGATTCCCGTGTTCAGCAAGACACAGGCAGGCGGGAAGACGCTTTATCGTTTAAGCGAGGTTTCGAAGATTTTTGAAACTCTGAAAGGCTTCATGAACATACTGCGCGTTTACACGGACGAGGAGAACCGCGAAAGAGTTGAGAACGCCACGGCGAAGATTTTGGGCAGAATCCCCTCCGCAGCGAAGATATCCTATTGAGAAGCGTTATGCTGGAAATCGGAAACGTTTAAGTCATGTTTAAAGCATGGGAGACTGTAGAGTGAAAGAGTGCAGTTCGGAGGCAGAGTCGTACGGAGAAAGACACTAAAGGCGTTGAAGACAGGAAAGTCGTTAGGGTGAGGATTCGGAAGAGGCAAGAACCTGCCGTGCTGTTTTCCCGAAAAGACATAAGGAAATTTGTCATGGAGTTCGTTTCTTCATGGATACGGGGCGACATCACCATTCGCTTTCCCACGGCTGCTGAACTGAGCAAAAAGACCCTGCTGAGCATAGCGTTCCCCGTGGATCCGTCGGTGAATGCGGAGCTGAAAATCAAAGAGTACTACGTGGATTTGCTGTCTATTTGCGCTGGAACAAAGCAGGCAACGGTTGAGGAACAGGAGAAGGCAATTACCGAAGTTTTCAGGATGCTGCTGATGCTCCGCTCGGCAAACAGGATAGAAGGCAAGATCATGTCAAGTGATCTGGAAAAAAGAATTGCCCAGCTAGAAAAAACGGCGCAGTCGACTAGCAAACTCGTTGAGCAGATAACGGCGTTTTTGTTCAAGAAAAAAAAGAAAACACGTGAGCACAGTTCGTCAAGTAAGAAAGGGTAAGGTTTATTCGAGTGAAAAAGCATCTTGCACTATGCTCCCTGAAAGGGAGGGCTCCGGTAGTATAGTCCGGTCAAGTATTCCGGCCTTTCGAGCCGAAGACCCGGGTCCGAATCCCGGCCGGAGCACCACAATTTCTGGTTATGCTTTAACTATAAAGCAAGGAACGCGTATCAATAGCACAATTGGATAAGCAAAAGCAATGACAATATATAAGGGGGCTATAGTCACAGAGAGCACATAAGCACCAACTTCTCCCGAAAAACCATAAATAAGCACCACTGACACACACAAACACAAAGGCGATACTCATGTCAACTAGCATACACTCAGCCTACAAAAAACTCATGGCCCGAACCAAGGACCTAATCGTGCTGCAATCCGCCGAAGACATTATCCACTGGGACATGGAAACCATGATGCCGCCAAAGGCAGTCGAGCTACGCAGCCAGCAACTCGCGCTGTTAAGCCGCATCAAACACAAAATGAGCACCAGCCCAGAAACAGAAAAACTCCTAACCCAGATAACCACAAACCCAGAATATGACAAGCTTAACCAAATCCAAAAACGCAACGTATACCTCATCAAAAAGACCTACGACGAACAAACGGCGCTACCAGAAAAACTTGTAGCAGAAACCGCCAAACAACAAGCCATAACCGTAAACGCCTGGAAAAAAGCAAAAGCCACAAAAAACTACACCCTGCTCAAACCCGAACTCGAAAAACTCGTAAACCTAAACCGAAAAGCAGCAGAAATCCTCATGAAAGTCAAGGCGACAGCCACGCCCTACGACGCGCTCATGGACATTTTCGAACCAAAAATGACCACCGCTACAATCACAACAGTCTTCAATCAACTCCAAAAAGGACTAACCGCCCTACTAAACAAAATTCAAAACGCGCCTAACCAGCCAGACACAACCATACTCCGTCATAACGTGCCAGTAGAAACCCAACGCAAAATCGCAAAAGCCCTAGCAGAAAACCTCGGATACGACACCACTTCACCAAATGCAGGCGGAAGAATCGACGAGACTGAACACCCTTTCACCACAGGATACTACGATGACGTACGCATAACAACACACTACTACCCAAACAACTTCACAAGTGCAATTTTCTCAACACTCCACGAAGCAGGACACGCACTATACGAACAAGGCTTACCACAAGAATGGAAATACCAACCCATCGGCGTAGCCGCCTCATCAGGATTCCACGAATCCCAATCCCGCCTATTCGAAAACATTATAGGACGCTCCCGAGAATTCTGGAATAGCTTCCTCCCCAAACTCAAAAAAATCGCAAGCCCAAGTCTAACGAGCCTCGAATTGGACCCGTTTGTACACGCCATAAACGCGGTAAAGCCCTCAAAAATCCGCACCGAAGCCGACGAAGTCACCTATTGCGCACACATAATAATACGCTTTCAGATTGAAAGAGACCTCTTCGAAAACAAAATCGAAGTCAACCAACTACCAGGGATATGGAACCAGAAATACAAAGAACACCTCGGCCTAAGAATTGAAGACGACTCCGAAGGAGTAATGCAAGACACCCACTGGGCAAGTGGCTTGTACGGCTATTTCCCAAGCTACGCACTAGGCAACATCTACAGCGGACAAATACTAGCCAAAATCAAGGAGAACATACAGGACTGGCGCAGCCAACTCGCTCAAGGCAACTTGGAAAACATAAAGGGATGGCTAGTTAAAAACGTCCACAGCCATGGAGACCTGTACGAGCCAGCTGAACTCAGCAAGAAAATAACGGGAAAGAAACTGGACGCCAAACCCTATTTGGAGTATCTTGAAGAAAAATACAGCACACTCTACGGGTTCTGAGCATTCACTTTTTTTGTCAACTCGCCATGAATGTAGAGGATTAGGATAGCCAGAATTCCTATGATAGCGAGGCACACGCCAGCCCAACCGACAGTAGCGTCATAGTAGTTGGCGCCGTACAAAAAAAGCACAACCCCTAACACTATTACGCCTAAACACGCCCAGTCTTTCCACGACATTTAACGCCCTCGCAACATTGAATGTTAGCATCTCTTATACGCTTAAAATATATAGAGTTACCGATGAAAAAACAAATGACTGCCAACGGACATTACCGCGCCCTTCCGAAAAAGATGACAAAACATCTTGCCGACAGTACGTCTCGGAAGTCAGCTATAATTGCAATGAAGAATTTATCTCCTTCCGACACTCTTATATACTAGATGTCGCACAGAAGAACACAGAGGCGACAAAATGTCGGATAAAGATATCAAGAAACCTGAAACACGAGAAGAACTCGTAAAAATATTGGCGGAAGCTGCAAAAAAAGCGACCGAGCCTAAGCCCCTGAGGCTTAAACCGACAATTTCAGGAACCGCAAAGGCGCTTAACATTCACAGAGACACACTTTACACTTGGTTGAAAGAGTTTAATGTCGATTTCAAAGAAGTTTTGGATCAAATACCGACAACTACTTCAGAGGAAGCCGTCGGCGATGCAGGACCCGTGTATTTGATCGGCGAAGCTCTTTTGGGAGAAGGCAACGAAGTCGCCCACATAGATTTGTTGATAGGCGACAAAAACGGGCCTGTTGGAAAAGCCTTTGCCACGGGTTTATCAAACCTTTCGGCTGGGCATACGCCTTTGCTGGCGGTTATAAGGCCAAATCTTCCGTCTAAACCTCACACGCTGCTGGTGCCAAAGGTAACTGTAAAGAACATGGAGGACACTGGAAAAATTTTCGGGCCAGCTCAAGCCGCAGTCGCGAAGGCTGTCGCGGATGCTGTGGAAGAAGAGATCATTCCGAAAGACAAGCTGGATGATTGGGTGATTGTGTGTAGCGTATTCATTCACCCGCAAGCGAGCGATTACCGCAAAATATACCAGTATAATTATGGTGCAACGAAGCTGGCGTTGCGAAGAGCTTTGAATAGGTATCCTTCTCTTGAGAAAATGCTCTACGATAAGGACAGGGCAAAGCATCCGATTATGGGCTTTAAGGTTCCGCGCTTATGGAGACCGCCCTACCTGCAGATCTCGCTTGACATACCAGAACTCGAAAGAAACAAGAAAATCCTCTCGCAGATTCCTGGAAGTGACAGGATAATCATAGAAGTTGGAACCCCGCTGATCAAGCGCTACGGAACAAGAGTGATAAACGAGCTGAGACAAACCGCCAAAGACGCTTTCATTGTTGCAGACTTAAAGACCTTAGACGTGGGGAAAGTTGAAGTTGACATAGCTTACGAAGACACGGCAGACGCGGTGGTCGCTGCAGGATTAGCGCCGCCTGAAACGTTGAACGCGTTCGTACACGAAGCAAAACGGATTGGAATATACGGTGTTGTAGACATGCTAAATGTTGAAGACCCTGTTGGAAAACTCAAACAGCTAAAAGAGTTCCCAGACGTGGTCATACTGCACAGAGGAATAGATCAAGAAACTGGAAGAACCATGGGGTTAGACCTCATACAGGAATTGCGCCGAACCTTCCATGACAAGCGATTCCTGATTGCCGTCGCAGGCGGAATAGTGCCAGAAACCGCAAAAGAAGCCTTAGAGAAAGGCGCTGACGTAATCATCGTTGGAAGATACGTGACCCAGTCAAAAGACATAGAGCGCGCAGTGAGAGACTTCCTTGAATTGACACCCAAAATGCGCGAAGACATCGATCTCTTCAGAGTTCACGTAGAATAAAACGTGCAAGCTCTTCTTTCTTTTTCCTAATTCTTTCTGTCATGAGAAAACTCTGAGAATCACATACGCCGAAAAGAAAACTGCGCTCGCAACTAGGAACTGAGGGAGAAAACCCGCCGCTTGCGCAAGAAGAGGCCCCAGAAAGGAGCCACATGCCCCTCCTAAGCTTATGAGAACATTAAACAGACCAGTTCTTCCCGCAGGTATGAGTGCCATCGAAAGGGAAAGCGTGAAAACATAATATAGGGCATAAGTGAATCCCATCAAAACCAAAATGATAGCAGCAAACACCGTTGGTTGCACCGCGAGCTGGACAAATGCAACGAGCGAAAAGACAAGGACGCTCTTGAAAAGCACAATCCTTCGCATTTGTACTTTTTCTTCTGTCGGCATTGTTCTTTTTCCGGCGAAGAAGTAACCTGCGACGCTGCCGCTCGAGCTTAGCATGTAGATCACAAAAACCATGCTTGTTGGTAAAGCCAGTTCTTGAGAGAAGAATATTGGCAGAGGCGTGAAGAATACGCTTGAAGCCAACGAAAAAAGAACCAAGCCAATACCGAAAGCGAGGAAACTCTCGCCTTTGAGTTTCTCGCGCAGGGACATGCCATCTAAAACCTTTGAAGCCGCCAGCACGCCTCGGTAAGTGTAATCTATCTTTTTTTCTATACTAACTAATCTTCGTTCAAAAATCAGTATCGGATCTGCTACTAGGAATATTGACAGGATAAACGCGAGTAAGTTTAAGCCGCTGCATAAAAGCAGTGTAGAATTTGAATTGAAACCGATGGTTGAAATTAGAAATCCGAGAAGTAATCCGAGGAGCCAGCCGATCTCTGTGAAACCCTCGTAGAAAGCGTAGGATTTTCTCCATTCTTCATGAGAGTAATGCTCCGCTATCAGAACGTTTTTTGGTGCCTCATGAGCCACATGAAGTGCGGACATAACCACATAAAGAACTGTAAACAAGCCTATGCTCGTAGTGAGGGTAAAGAGGTAAAGAATGATTGTTGCTGATATAAAAGAAAGAAGAATGTAAAATTTGTAGCGCCTCGTTCTATCGCAGATATAGCCCAAAAAGAGGGAAGCAGGTATGGCGGCGAACAGGGCTACTGAAATCATTATTCCTATGTCAACTAGTGATCCGCCGAGCGTTATTACGTACAGTGGGATGAAGACGGAGAGCAAACCGAATGACGTTTCGTGGAAGAAGAATCCCAGTCGCCACATAGACAGAAAGATGGTTTCAAAGATGAATTAAAACGTTTACCCGAAAAAATGCCGGGCTTTGTCTGAACCCTGTCAATTTTTCATAAATCCTTATGAGGTAGCCCGTGGAGATGTCTCCCACACCAATCCCTCTTTTTCTATTGTTTTCCAATTGTGCAATTAAACATTATTGAGAATCACTTAACCCATAGTCTAGTACGGACCTATGTTTTTCTGGCGAAATCACCCGCACACAATTCTTTTATGCCGTCTTAAGGATCTGAGGTTAGAAAGGGCAAAAGGTCTTTTATAGTAATTATACCCCACTTCTTTTGGCGATAGCATGACTTTGTGGATGGTTAGAGCGGGGAGACATGGAGAACGTGAACAAGAAGCGCTTGAAAAGGGTTTTGTTGCAATAGGTTGGGATAAACTTCCCGATCTCTCGAAAATTAGCTCAAAAGAAGAACTGACTAATCTTTACAAAAAAGTTTTCCCTAACGCAAAGAAAATGTCTGCTGCTAACCAAGTTGGTCAGCTTTGGAGGTTCATGGATAGCATCAACGTAGGTGACCTAGTGGTTTTGCCTCTGAAGCATAGGTCTGCAATAGCGGTTGGAAAAGTTGAGGGGAAATACGAGTATCGCAAAGATGCTGGAGAGGGTCTGCATCATATTCGCCCGGTGAAATGGATAAAGACCGATATTCCGCGATCAGAATTTGACCAAGACTTGCTTTATTCTCTTGGCGCCTTCAAGACTGTTTGTCAAATAGAGCGAAACAATGCTGAAGAACGAGTTAAGGCTATCCTTAAAGGAGGGCGAATTTCAGGGGATCAGCATGAGATTCAGACTCCAGAGTTTGATATTGAGCAGGCGGCAAAAGATCAGATTTTGAAGCATATTGATCATAAGTTTAAGGGGCATGAGTTAGCTATACTTGTTGAAGCTGTAATTCAAGCTCAAGGGTACATAACAAGTCTCTCCACACCTGGTCCAGATGGTGGGGTAGATATTCTGGCAGGAGCGGGACAGATGGGTTTTGACAAACCTAAGATTTGTGTCCAAGTAAAATCGTCCTCCTCGCCTGCTGATGTTAACGTCCTAAGGAACTTGGTGGGAACTATGCAGAAATTCAAGGCTGACCAGGGATTGCTGGTTTCGTGGGGCGGTTTCAATAGCAAAGTGATAGAAGAATCTCGTCTTAGTTTCTTCACCGTAAGACTTTGGGATTCGGGTAATTTATTGAGCGAAATTTTAAGCCATTTTGAGAAGCTGCCAGAGTCTCTGAAAGCTGAGTTACCTTTGAAGCGTATCTGGGCGCTTGTTCAGGAAGAAGAGCCATAGCTACAATTAGAAGATGCTAAAGAAAATGAAAGTTCTTACGTGGAACCTTGGCTTTTGGCAGCATACGTCCAACCATGATAGGGCTTGGGCGTACCTGAGAGAGCAGGTCGCGCCAGACTTGGCTTTGCTTCAAGAGGTGAGTACGGTTAGACCGCAATCCTGTGAGAACATATTGTTTAAGCAGATTCATCAAAATTGGGGAACTGCGCTTTACGCTCAAAATCTGACACTTGAGCCGTTTACCCTTGAAACTGATCAACCCAATCGTGTTGTGGCTGCAGTTTTAAAAATTCAAGATAACCAGGATATCATAGCCATGAGCATCCATGCCCCCATTGTGAAAGGATATGTTTTTCCGCATCTTAATGAAATATTTGATAGAATTGAGGAGGCAATTAGTGGAAAGACGTTCATAGTCGGGGGAGACCTTAATACTGCGAGGCTTGCTGAAAAAGTCTGGCCTAACCATGGTCACGGACAATTTTTCGAAAGATTATCCAAGAGCATATTTTTTGACTGCTTTCGAAAGTTTCACGTATTTGAAGAACAGACTTACTTTCGCAATAATAGTAAATGGCCTTTTCAAGACGATCATCTGTTTGTGAGCCATGATCTTGCCGATCGCGTTAAATCGTGCTACGTGTTAAATAACGACTTCACCAGAAGCCTAAGTGACCACATACCAGTTGTGGCCGAGATCAACATTTAATCGCCCTTTACACCAGCATCTATTAAGAAGCCAGTTTATTCCAATCACAACTTTTATCAATTGTAAGATAGTTAGTACAATTGTTGTCTTTTAGTGCGGTGTCTTACAGGGTACCTTAATCTAGGACTCTGTTTTTGGCGTCTGTTTTCTCCGTGGTGTAGGAGAAAATTACTCAAATTTGAGTAAAAAAGGGGGATACCTTGAACCTCAAACGGCTAAAACGAAGGGCGGATATGCTTCAAGTCTTATCGGCACTGGGGCGGTTCAATGCTGGCTCATATCACTAACGGTAATGTGCTAGTGATAAAGAGAATGCTTAGGCACAAGAGCATCCAGAATACAATGAAATACATCCATACGATAGAGTTCAAGGAGGAAGACTTTGAAGAAACGGTTGCTACTACCCCTGAAGAAATAAGGCAGTTAGGCAAGGCTGGCTGGGCAAAGTACGACGAAATAACGGTAAACGGGACTCAGATGCATTTCTACCGCAAGCCCAAGCGATTTGGAGGTTTAAAAAATTCTCTCTAATAAATTAAATCTTTTATGGATAAATCCTTAATAGAGAGATGCCCGACTTCATACTTCTCCGGAGAGTTAATCATTAAATGGCCAAGTTCAAGGTGATAGTGTCCGATCCCGAAACAGGAACCTCAAAGGTGGTTGAGCTTGAAGAATCCCGCGCCACTCCGCTCATCGGAAGAAAAATCGGAGAAGTGGTAGACGGCGCTATCGTGGATTTACCAGCCCACAAACTGCAAATAATGGGCGGTTCGGACAAAGATGGCGTTCCAATGAGACCAAGCGTTCACGGCGGTGTGCGCAGAAACGTTGTGCTAAGTGGGGGAGTTGGGTTTAATCCGCATAACAGTGGAGAAAGGAGACGAAAAACGGTGCGGGGAAACGTGATAACAGACGAAATTGTTCAGGTTAACACGAAAATCGTTGAAAAACCAAAAAAGCCTAAAGGGGACAAGGCAGAGGAGACCAGCAAGGAAGCCAAAGTTACGAGCACAGCGTAATGCTTAAAATTTATTAACTTCCATCATTTAATCCTTCACTAATTCATAAATATTTGTGGACAAGAGAGAATGAGTAGCGAAAGTAAAGCCTTGCCTAAACAGCCGGAAGTGAACATTGGCACCATAGGGCATGTAGACCATGGAAAAACCACCTTAGTGCAGGCACTAACAGGCGTTTGGGCATCGCGGCACAGCGAAGAACTGAAGCGTGGCATAACGATAAAGCTGGGCTATGCTGACATGCCAATCTACAAGTGTCCAAAGTGTGAAACACCAAAGAATTATTCCATCAAGCCTGTTTGTCCGAGCTGCGCCTCAGAAGCGATTTTCGTTCGGGCCGTAAGCTTTGTAGACGCTCCAGGACATGAAGCGCTGATGGCTACTATGCTTTCAGGAGCGGCTATAATGGACGGGGCAATCCTTGTGATAGCTGCTGATGAGCCGTGCCCTCAACCGCAAACGCGGGAGCACTTGGCAGCGGCTGAGATTATCGGCATAAAAAACTTGGTCATTGTGCAGAACAAAATTGATATTGTTGATGAGAGAAGAGCACTCAAAAATTACGAAGAAATCAAAAATTTCGTTAAAGGAACAATCGCAGAAAACGCGCCGATAATCCCTATTTCGGCACAGCGAGGGATAAACATAGATGTACTTCTCAACGCGATAGAGGAAATCATACCCACGCTGAAAAGAGATGAAACGAAACCTCCACTGATGTATATCATTCGTTCCTTCGACATTAACAGGCCTGGGACTTCCATTGAAGAGCTGGAGGGAGGCATTATTGGAGGAACCATTGCCCAAGGCAAGTTTACAGTTGGAGACGAAATAGAAATTCGCCCAGGCATAAGCGCTGAGAGGGAAGGCAAAATTGTCTATAATCCGCTGATTAGTGAAATAGTCAGTTTGCGCGCAGGTGAAAAGAACGTAAAAGAGGCTCACTGCGGAGGATTAGTCGGCGTGGGAACCATGTTAGACCCGTCGTTTTCAAAGGCAGACGGCTTGACTGGAAACATCGCTGGAAAAACGGGTTTGCTTCCACCCACATTGACAGACTTGACTTTGGAAACGCACATCTTAGAGCGTGCTGTGGGAACAAAAGAGCTTTTGAAGGTTGAAAGAATCAACCTTGACGAAAATCTACTCCTCCATGTAGGTGCGGCTGTAAACCTTGGAAAAGTCACTTCAATTAAGAATAACGTGGTCAAAATCAAGCTGAACAGGCCAATTTGCGCACAACCCAGTACAAGAGTCGCAATAAGCAGGAAAATCACAGCTAGATGGAGACTAATAGGATACGGAATGATAGTAGATAAGCCTGCATGAACACTGGGGATGGACTCAAAAGTTTAGCCAGAGGGGTTTATTCTTCCCTGTTGCTTCAAGAATTCATGTGCTTTTTGCAGTACGTCTTTAGCGTTTTTGAAAGGGAGCTTTTCAATTGCCCGCGGGTAATCTAGCCAAACATATCCCGCATGCTCATATGATAACTCGACTTTTTCAGTGTGCGCTTCAATGAGGAAGAAGACCACTTCTTTATGAATTGTGGCGCCTTGCCTTCTATAGAAGTATTCTATTTTTTCCCTGAAGCCGTCTATGAATTGAGCGTCAACTATGCCTGTTTCCTCTCTGAGCTCTCGCATAACCGTGTCTCTTTCGCTTTCGTTCGGCTCAACGTTGCCTTTTACAAAGTCCCAATGTCCAGCCTCATAATGCAAAAGGAGATAGTTAACCTCAACGTTTTTCACAAACACCACGGCGCCACAAGATTTTTCACGAAGCACAGCCTTTCACCAATCCTATTCCTGCTCTCCTCAGTCTAAATAGTTAACAATTTAAAAGTGAATGCTCAGACTATTGATTTAAAGGTTTCATCAGAATCTTAACAAGCAGGTTTAAGTTTACCCGCAGAGAAAGAGAACTGGTGCACCACCGTTTTGGAACACTTATGGAGTGCAGGTTTAAGATGACGCCCAAATCAGCGCAAAAAGAGATGTTGAGGGTGATTCTGGACTCAAACGCTTTATTTGTTCCGCTTCAATTCAAAATCGACATTTTCAGTGACCTAGAGCGGCTGCTGAACAGGAACTTCGAGTTGATTCTGCTTTCTCCTGTAAAACGGGAACTGGAGGCTCTTGCAGAGAAGGGCTCGCCTAAAATGCGCAGAAATGCCTCTTACGCGTTAAAACTTGCTGAGAGATGCAAGTACGTTGAAGTGGACGATTTAGCCTCAGCGCTCACAGATGACATTATAGTCAGAATAGCCAAGGAGTGGAATTCCCCAGTGTTTACGAACGATAAACAGCTTAGGAAGAGGCTAAGAGATATAAGTGTGCCAGTGATTTATGTGAGACAAAAATCACATCTCGAGATTGACGGGATGATATAACCGATGTTTAAACTTGTAACGCTGCAGGATACTATCCGCATTCCGCCTGAAACCTTCGGCAACCCTCTTGAAAAAGTAGGCCACGAACAGGTCAAGACGAAATACGAGGGAATCGTGGATGAGGAATTAGGCTACGTCATAGCAGTGACACATGTTGAAGTGAGCCCTATCGGAAAGATAATTCCCGGCGACGGCGCCACTTATCACAAAGTAACGTTTTCTCTTTTAACGTTCTATCCGGTAATTCAGGAGATAGTTGAGGGAGATGTGGTGGAAATCGCGGATTTCGGTGCATTCGTGCGCATAGGCCCCGTGGACGCGTTACTCCACGTTTCGCAACTCATGGACGACTACATTTCCTACGATGAAAAACAAGGGGTCCTGTTGGGAAAAGAAACCAAAAGAAAACTAGCAAGCGGAGATCAAGTGCGGGTTCGGATAACAGCAGTCTCTCTTGGCAGGGCAGGAAGCTCTGGAAAAATTGGCGTAACGGCCAGACAGCCTTTTCTGGGCAAGTTAGAGTGGATTAAGCAGGAGGCAGCAAAAACAAAAGAAGCGCCAGAAAAGAAAACAACAAAAAGCAAAGAAGCAAGTAGCACAGAACAGAAGTGACTGGAATGAACGAGAAAGCGTGCACAAACTGCCATTTTATAACTAAAGAAAACATATGCCCAAAATGTAAATCAACAAGTTTAAGCGACGATTTCAGCGGCATAGTCATTGTGTTTGATTCAGAAGGGTCAGCCATTGCAAAAGCCATGAAGATAAAAGAGAACGGTCGCTACGCTTTAAAGGTCAGATAGGGCCGATTCGCCCTTAACGTTATTATGCATACGAAGAGCATAGTTTAGGTGACTACTGTTTCAGTTCAGGGTTGAAAAGGAAATGGCTGTTGCCTATAGCGTCACGCCAGAACTGCGGGCGAAACTTAAAGAGCCCTTTGGCACGTTAATCCAAGGGACGTTTTCTGAAACCATGAGCAAATTGGAAATTATTGTAGAAAGAGAAAAACCGCCCAGGATAATATCCGTTGGAGACACGGTTTCACGAAACCTTCATGAGCATAAGGTGAATCCTCAACTGTCGATTACCGATAACAAGCGCATGAGAAAGAGAATACAACTGAGAATCTTCCCAGCCAAAAGGGTTATTCATGTTAAAAATCCTCAGGGAACAATAACTGAAGAAGCGATCACTGCGGTACGAAAGGCACTGGAAAACGACAGGCAGGTCCACATAATCGTGGACGGGGAGGAAGATTTGCTGACGCTTGTTGCCGTTTTGCATGCGCCAGAAGATTCGTTGGTTGTTTATGGACAACCGTGCGAGGGCATCGTCGTCGTGAAGGTTACGCCAGAGAAAAAGGCTGAAGCTATGGAAATTCTAAAAGCAATGAAAACTGTTCGAAAAGCTAAATAAGAAGATGATTGTATGAACTCAACACCCTTAAGCAAGTGAGAGAGCGATGGAAGTTAAAATAGTGTCAGCAAAGGAAAATCCTCTTCTGAAACGAAAAGAAGTGAACTTCAGGGTTGAACATGGTCCACAGGGAAAGACGCCGCCAAGGTTAGAGGTCAAGAAGGCAATAGCCGCCGAACTGAAGATAAGCGAAGAATTGGTTTTTGTTGAGAAAATGCAAACCATGACTGGAACAAACACTGCTGTTGGAGTTGCTAACGCTTATGAAACGGCAGAACAAGCGAAACTCATCGAGCCCGCGTACATAATAAAACGGAACAGCCCACCTGAAAAACCGAAAGAAGAGGCGAATGAATAGAATGCCCAGAAAAGTAGCGAAAAAAGAAGAGCCGCCGGCTGAAGAACCGAAAAAGGAAGAGAAGAAAGAGGAAGAGGCGAAACCTCAAAAAGTCGAAAAAGCTCCCAAGCCAGAAAAGAAGAAAAAAGAGGAAAAGGGCATTCACGCCTTGTACAAGATAGAAAATGACAAAGCCACGAGGCTACGCCCAACCTGCGAGAGATGCGGACCAGGATACTTCATGGCGGATCACCACGACAGATTCACTTGTGGACATTGCGGTTTCACACGGTATAAGCGCTCTTGAAAAATGAGCAGTTTTAAATTCTGGGCGTGCTGATAGTGCTTGTGGGTTTAGATGATTAGAGTTAATGTAGTGATAGTGAATATTTCGGCTGACCGCTTCTGGGATATTGGAAAACCTATTCCGCCCATCCAAATAAATACGAACATTAACTTAGTGAACATGGAGAAGAAGCCTGATGGTTCGCTGGAAGTCCCCTTTGTTTTGACGATGAACTACAATCCTTCAATAGCGCAGATAAGCCTGAAAGGAAGCGCTCACGTTTCTGGCGACAAAAGCGAAATTGACAAAGTGCTTAAGGATTATGGGGAGAAGAAGCCGCCGCCGCAAATCATCGTGCAGTCAATATCCAACGTTGTCTTCATCGAGTCTGTTCTTATATCTAAAACGTTGAATATTCCGCCGCCTATACCACTGCCGCAGATACCAGAAGCGAAAGCGGCGAGCGCAAAACCTGAAGGAAGAGACTACAGCGCCTAGTCATGGTCGGAAGCCATGGTTATCTTCACATAGTTCGCGTTATGATTTTTAGTTTAGAATCTTTTATGATTCGGGCACTGCCAAGTCTGCGGGTGACGAATAGTTATTAGAAGAGTGAATCACCCTAAGAGTTAACAGAACCCATTTTCTTAATATTTAATACCTTAAATGCTTTTAAGTCGAAAAGCTCGCTGAGATTAGTAGAAAGAGATTGTGCGATGGGTAGAAGAGAATAAGAAGCAAAATAAAGGTAAAGCTGTAAAGAATAGTGAGACAAATGGAGGAAAATAGACTCATGGCGATGGAATTGAAAATGATCCCTCTTGAGCAGATACATGCAAACCCCTTTCAGCCAAGAGAAAGTTTTGAGAAAGAGTCACTATACGAACTTGCCGATTCAATAAAAGATGCCAGTATCATTCAACCTATCGTAGTAAGGCGACAAGGAGAAAGATACCAAATTATTGCGGGAGAAAGAAGATGGAGAGCTGCGCAGATGGCAGGTCTCCAAGAAATACCTTGCATAGTCAAGGATATCGCTGAAGGGAGAGTTCTTCTCGAATCTCTAATTGAGAATCTCCACAGAAAGGATTTGACCGATATTGAAAGGGAGAACGCCCTTCATGAACTCTGGGAAAACAGAGAAGCATTAGGTTTCAAGTATAAAGCTGAACTAGCGAAGGCAATTGGTATTCCCACAGAAAAGGTAGATGATGATCTTGAAGCATGGGAATCGAGACACGAGAAGGGCATGCCCTCTTCTGTCTCTACAAGAACTATCGCCAGAACTAGAGGTCTTGAACTAGATGCCAGAAAGCGTATTGCCGAAAAGGTTGCAGAAGGAGAGCTTAAAGCTTCAGAAGTCGACATCGTTGCGAAACTGATGAGAAAGGCTTCTGAACCCATAAAGCAAGAGCTTCTGAAACCCAAATCTCGTATGACTCCAAAGATGGCTGAAACTATTGTAGAGAAACTTCCCAATGAAGAAGAACAAAGTGTTGTCCTTGAGGAAATCAAACGCCAAAGACTTACCGAAGATGAGGTAGAAACTCGGGTTGTAGAAATTCAACGCGCCAAGGAAAGAGGAGAACCTTTCAAAAAAGAAATGGGAGTTCAAGAAGGAGTAATTTACACGGTCGGTGAGTATGAATGCCCTCATTGCAAAAGACATTATTTGATCAGATGCGACGGGAAGAGAGATTGGGTGGAATAAACCCCAAGTTCTTAGATACTCCTGACATTGATGGCATCGTTGTATATTTTGCTAAGACGCCTTTTGACATTGTTTGTCCTCATTTTTGGGAGCTCAGATGGGCTTTCGGCTGTCCTTTTGAATGCGCTTATTGCTATCTTCAGGGAACTGGGAGAGGTAACAAAAAGCCAAAATACAGACCTATAAATAAAGTCATTAAGGCGATCGATAAAGCATTCAAAGATGAATATTTCCAAAAGCATCCATCAATCTTCAATAGTGGCGAGTTATCAGATTCTCTGATGAATCCGAGTAACATGAAGCAAATTGCAGATTTTTTTGAGACACAAGAAAGACATAAGCTTCTGTTATTGACGAAATCTAGTAACGTAGAATGGCTAGCGCAGAAAACTCGAAAACAGACCATAGTTAGCTTCAGCATAAACGCTTCTGAGATTTCAAAAAGATGGGAGAATAAAGCCCCGTTACCACAGCAGCGAATTGAGGCAGCAAAACGACTTATTGAAGCAGGATATGAAGTTAGAATTAGAATCGATCCAATCTTTCCAATCGAGAACTGGAATGTGCACTATGAAAACTTGATTTACTCAATTTTCTCCACGCTTCCAGCAGATCCAGATAGAATCACGCTAGGAACTCCAAGAGGGTTATCTAAAACTCTAATTTTCGCCAAAGACAAAAGCTGGGAAAAAATAGCCTTCACAGAAAACCCTGAATGTTCAGGATGGGGCAAGAAAGCTCCTTCACCAATAAGAAAAGGGATTTATGAGTTTTTCTTCGATAAACTACAGAATGTTGGTTTCAATAAGGCAAGGATAGCATTATGTAAAGAAACAAGGTCGCTGTGGAAAGAACTGCGCATGGAACCTGAAGCTTGTAGATGCAACTGCATCTGGTGATAGTATGTGGAAATGTCTGAATTGTGGCTCAGTCCATGTTGAAAGACCTACTTTCTGCAATAATTGCGGTTTGGTGCAAGCAGGAATAGGAACTATAGAAAAATATGGCATTCTCGAAAACTACTGTCATCCACTAAGCCTCATATTGAGGAACAATAACATAACGCATTATTTTATCGATGCATGCGCTGGAAGCGGTAGAGTTCAAGCCTACAATGATAAGAGTCTGCTTGATGGCTCTCCTATTATCATGTCAAAGACAAGAGAATGGGTTCAAGGAACTATCGTTGATAAGACAAAGCCGCAACAGGCAAAATGCATATTCATAGAAATTAACCCTAAGACACACAAGCTTTTGGAAGAATCAACCTGCAACTCTCCCGACTGTGAGAGAATCCTTGGAGACTGTAATCAAGCGTTGCCCATGATTCTGGATAAGCTTGATGGCGAAAGCCGTAAACCCTTCGCCTTTATCTATGTTGATCCTTTTGGATTGGGCGATCCACCAGTGATGATGGAAACCTTAAGGCGCGTTCTGGAACGAGATTACACTGAACTGTTCATCCAACTTACTGTTGATGGCTTGATAAGAGTCTCAGGCTGGCTTCCCCACCTAAACAGCGAGGAAACCGCAAAAAGGAAAAAGGCTGAGAGCTACTGCAATACACTGCGCCTATTTATTGGGGATGATAGAATTGATGAGTTTTGCAAAAATTGGGAGCAATGGAGAGAAGGCGAAAAAGAAACTAGAGCTCTTCAATACTACATCTCTGGATTAACCAAATACTTTCCTCATATCGAAACTATTGGCATCCCTGTCGGCTCTGCAAGACCAGTTTACTACCTTGTCTATACGACAAGAAAAGAGACTGGTAAGAAAATCATGGAAGGCATCATAACAAAAGCAAAAAGAAGAGGAACAGAAAGCCTTGAACGGTACTTCCAGTAAAATTACCCTTCGTCTGTCACCCGATTGTTAACAGGGAAGGATTATCACCCTAAGAGTTAACAGTACCTTATTTAGAAATACCTATACATCAAGGAAGCGTCTCAACCGAGTTCAAAACAAAATAGGGAGACAAAATCACGCTGGCGCTCTCTTGGTACTGACCAGCAATTCACTACGAGTTTCACGCTTTATATAAGGGGGCTATAGTCTTTCCCACACGCTTAAGACACAACCACTCGGCCAAAACAGACGGCAATGTTTATAACCCTAAATTCTCATTCCCTAAAGACGCGAAGCGAATAATCAATGGGTCACCGAAAAAAACACGCCCCAAAACACGGATCACTCGCCTACCTGCCCAGGAAACGCGCCAAACACCCCGTAGCCCGAATCCGCTACTGGCCAAAAATACACGCAGACGCACCTAGGCTCTTAGGCTTCACAGGTTACAAAGCGGGCATGACCTACGTCTTCACAATAGAAGACAGAAAACGCTCACCCCACTACGGAAAAGAAGTCATGCGCGCCGCCACAGTCCTAGAAACACCCCCAATCCTCATAATCGGCATACGCACCTACACAAAAACCCCCTACGGCCTCAAACACTTAACCGAAGCTTGGATGAAAGACCCACCACAAGAACTAGAACGCGCACTCGTCCTCCCCGAAAACTTCAACACCGAAGAAATGCTCCAAAAAATCCAACAAAACCAAGACAGAACAACCACAATCCGAGTCATCACAGCAACCCAACCAAAACAAACCAGCCTCTCAAAGAAAAAACCCGACATAAACGAAATCGAACTCGGCGGAGGCACAACCCAACAACAACTCGAATACGCAAAAGCGCTTTTGGGCAAAACAGTAACCGCAGAAGAAATCTTCAAAAACGGCCAATACACCGACGTCGCCGCCATAACCACAGGCAAAGGCTTCCAAGGCCCAGTCAAACGCTGGGGAGTAGCAATCCTCCAACACAAAGGCCGAAAAACTAAACGCGGCGTAGCCACCCTAGGCCCATGGAACCCCCACCACGTCACGTACTCAGTACCACGAGCCGGACAAATGGGCTACCACCAACGCATAGAATACAACAAACGCATACTCAAAATCGGCAAAGACGGCAAAGAAGTCACCGTCAAAGGCGGCTTCATAAGATACGGCACACTAAAAGGCCCCTACATACTCATCGAAGGAAGCATACCAGGCACAGAAAAACGCCCAATACGACTACGCTACCCAGCACGACCACCCAAAACAACACCCGAAGAACCACCACAGATCACGTACATATCACTAGAATCGCCCCAAGGAAAATAACGCCGGAGACAAAACAATGTCCCCCAAAAAAACCGCAAAAATCTTTGACCTCGAAGGAAACCCCATAGGAAAAACAACCCTCCCCCATGTTTTTGCAACGCCTTTAAGACCAGACGTCATAAAACGCGCCGTACTCGCAATACAATCCCACAGACTCCAACCCAAAGGCCGCGATCCCATGGCAGGAAAAAGAACCTCCGCAGAATCCCGAGGCACAGGCCTAGGCATAGCCAGAATCCCCCGCATAAAAGGCGGAAGCGGAAGAGCCGCCTTCGCCCCTGGAACAGTCGGCGGAAGACAACCTCATCCACCAACTTCTGAAAAGAAAATCGCGAGGAGAATCCCAAAAAAAGAGGCACATCTCGCATTGCTTTCTGCTATAGCCGCTACAGCGTCAAAAGAAACAGTGGCTTCCCGTGGGCACGCAATCGAGGATGTTCCCCAAATCCCATTAATAGTGACAGATTCTATTGAGGAGTTAACCAAAACCAAAGAAGTTGAAGAAGCCCTTGTACACTTAGGTGTCTTGTCGGACATCTACCGTGCGAGGGCGAGCAGAAAAATCCGCGCTGGTAAAGGCAAACGCAGGGGCAGAAAAATGAAGCAAGCTGTCGGACCTCTTATAGTAGTGGCTGAAAATAAGGGCTTAGTAGACGCAGCAAGCAACATTCCAGGCGTGGGCATCGTTACGGTTAACAATCTTAACGCAGAAATTTTGGCGCCAGGTGGGCATCCCGGCAGGTTGACGTTGTGGACGAATGGCGCGATTGAGCGGCTGGATAAGCTTTATGGTGAAGGGGGAAGCGCGTGATGGATCCTAATGATGTTATTTTTTATCCGTTGATGACGGAGTCCGCTAGTCTTATGGTTGAGAAAGATAATAAACTTATTTTTGTAGTCAATTTGAAGGCGGGTAAAGGTGATGTGAAGCGTGCGGTTGAGCAGCTTTATGAAGTTAAAGTTGACAGAGTTACGGTTTTGGTGACTCCGCAGGGAAAGAAAAAGGCTTTCGTTAAGCTTAAGCCAGAGTATAAGGCGTCAGATGTTGCAATTAAACTTGGAATTTTGTAAAATTGTATGAAGGTATGAGTGATGGGAAAACGGATTCGTGTTCAGAGGCGTGGGCGTGGTAGCTCAACTTTCAGAGCGTCAACCCACAAGAGAGTTGCGCCTGCCCAGTATCCGCAGGCAATAACGCCTAAGGAATGTTTTGAGGCTTCGATTAATGGTGTTGTAGAAGCCTTTGTTCATGATCCTGGGCGTGGAGCGCCCTTGGCGTTTGTGAGGTTCGAAAACGGCGAAACCTGTTACACGGTGATCCCTGAAGGAACTTTTAAGGGGCAGCAAATTTGCCTAGGCGGAAAAGCTCCTGTGGAAGTAGGTAATATTCTTCCTTTGGGAAAGGTTCCAGAGGGAACTTTGGTTTGTAATCTTGAACTTCGACCAGGTGATAGGGGCAAACTCGCAAAATCCTCAGGCACCTACGCCACAGTCGTAGGCCATACGCCCCAGGGGACAATGATCAGATTACCGTCTAGACGTACAAGATACGTTAACGATTATTGCATGGCAACCATAGGCGTAGTTTCTGGCGCTGGCCGAACAGATAAACCCTTCCTGAAGGCAGGAGAAAAGTTCCATCTGATGAGAGCAAGAGGGCGTAAGTATCCGAGAACCCGCGGGAGAGCTATGGTCGCTGCTGCGCATCCGTACGGCAGCAGCAAGAGGAGCGCTCGTAAAGGGACAACGACTTCTCATGGTGCGCCGCCAGGGCAAAAAGTCGGGTTGATTGCTGCTAGAGGTGCAGGGCGGAAGAAGAAGCGGGTAGTAAGGTGACAGAAGGTTTATAGCGTTTGAGAATTTACGGTTAGGGGTGGGAAGAAAAAAATGCCTAGAGAATTCATGTATCGTGGTCATACGCTTAGTAGTTTGCAGGGTATGTCTATGGATGAGTTTATTAATTTGCTTCCTTCTAGGCAGCGGCGGAGTTTGCAGCGTGGTTTGACGCTTGAGCAGCGGATTTTGCTGGAGAAGATGCGTGAGGCGCGTGAGGCTGCTAAGAAGGGGGAAGAGGTTACGATTAAGACTCATGTGCGGGATTTGATTATTTTGCCGGAAATGGTGGGCGTGAAGATTCTGGTTCATAATGGTAAGGAGTTTTTGCCTGTGGAGGTTAAGCCGGAGATGATTGGGCATTATTTGGGCGAGTTTGCGATTACGAATAGGCCTGTTAGGCATGGGACTCCTGGGATTGGTGCGTCTCGGTCTTCGATGTATGTGCCGCTGAAATAAGCTGTGCACAGTCTATAGCCCCCTTTTAAATACTTTAAATAGTGTGAAAAGCGCCAATGCGGGTAAACCCTCTACTGGTTTCTGCATTCTATTTCTATTAGGAGCCAATTAGGGTGATTTGTAAATTCATGAATTTATGAGATAGAAGGCAGGTTTGGTGGAAAATGGAAAAATTAAAAAAAAGGAAAGTTGTTTTTGAAACGAAGTTAAGATGTTAGCTTGTAAGCTTAATATCTTCGTGGTGGTCTTCGTTTAGCGTAACATTCTCGGCAGTACACTGGCCTACTTCCGTCTGGTTTGAAGGGAACTTCACATTCCTTTCCGCAGTCGGCGCAGGTTGCCTTGTGTGTCTCTTTGTTATACATTTTTGCTGTTTCAACTCCTTATACTGTTCAGACAAAAATCTCTTTTTGCCAATCACCATTATGCTAGCAACACAGTATTAAACCTATGCATCCACAAAACAACATTTAACATCTTTTCGGGAATGGTGTGTTATTGAGTTCGTCTGGAAATGGTACACTTGCTCAGTATCGGTAAGACGCCGTTCATTTAACAGACAAGAGGGAAAAATAAACGCACCGAAAAGTATTACCTAAATCCATTTACCAAAGGTACTTTTTCTTTAATTCTTGAATTTCGCTCGCAAGTCGTTTTTCCGCTTGATCTATGTCAATCAGTATTTTAGCGGCAAAGACAACAAGAAAAGAATTGATTGTTGGTGCGAGAAGGAAAATAAGAAGATTGTTCAGCATGACCCCAATGGGAAGATAGACCGAAAGGGTGGTCACAATCAAGGAGATAAGTACAGAAAGGAAAATGGTTTGTTTGGAGATTCTGTGTTCATGTTCAATCTGGAGTTTTGTAAGTTCGATTTGGAGTTCTCTTTCCTCATTGCTTAACATTCCGTAGCCTTTCCTTCAGCCAGTCTTCTTGAGATACCCTAGGCTTGACAAGTCTTCCGACTTTTCCTCTTCTCTGCTTTCCTTTTAAATGATATTCCTAAAAGAACAATAAAGGTGTCGAAAAGTAATACCTGAATCTACATGGGAAATAATAACAGGCTAATTTCTGTCAAGAATGTCTTACTTTCAGAAGAGCTACCGTTTCGAAGAAGGGAAAAGCACGGATTGCCATGGCGCGTGCGTTCAGATGGCACTTCGCGAATTTGGATAGTGTTTCATCTATACCTGCCAATGTCGACTGCATTAGGAGAATACGACCTGTCCGCTTAAGATGCTTGGGTACTTCGGAAATGAAATGGTCAATAACTTGTCTGCCTGTGGCACCGCCGAACCATGCGCGTCCAATCCAAGAACTCGTTTCGCTCTCGTCCGCGGGCAGGTAAGGAGCGTTGAAGAGAATAACGTCAAACTTTGCTTTTTTACTTATAGATGTGAAGAGGTCACTTTGCACAAAAGCCATCTTACTACGCGCATTGTTGAGTTCTGCGTTTTGTTTTGCACAGTGTACTGCATAAGGGTTCACGTCTACTGCAACCACCTCGCTCGCTTTTTCGGCGGCTATTATGCCTAGTATGCCGCAGCCTGTGCCCATGTCCAGCACTCGCTCGCCCTCTTTCACATCAAGGTTCTCTGCAAAGAGAAATGAGTCTTCAGCAGGCTCGTATACATTTTCATCAACCACAAACACGAAATCATCGAAGAACACGCGTTTAGTCCGTGAGGGCATTGGCTAACGCTCCAAAATCTTTAGGTGACAACTCTCGCGCGCGCCTTTCACCAAACGGCAAAGTGCAAACTCGCTTTTTAGCCTCTTCCTTCGACACTTTAAACGTACTCTTGATAAAAGGCACAAGCGCGTTGCTGAGCTTCTTGTTGCGCTCGGTGAACAACCACTGCACCATCCGCCTGAAAAACGCTTTATCTTTCACTTCGAAAGGCGCTGTTTTCCAAGGCACTAAACGCACGATAACCGAATCAACTTCGGGCTGAGGATAAAACATCTCTTTGGGAACTGCATCAAACAGCTCAACCTCCACACAGTGAGCCACAACCGTTAACCACCCGTAATCCTCGCTGCCCACAGCAGCCACGAGCCTATTGGCGAATTCTTTCTGCAAAACCAAGACTGCACATTCAACTTTCCGCTCAAGAAGCCACGTCACCAAACGCGAAGACAAATAGTAAGGCGGAATCGAAACCACCTTGCTAAACTCGGGCAACGCTGCTTTCAACACGTCACCCTCCACTATCGTCACGTTGGCTAAGCCTCCAAGCTGTTCACGCAACACTTCCGCTACTTGCGGGTCCTTCTCAACCGCTACCACCTCTTTGCACCTCTTCGCTAGGAAACGAGTCAAGAACCCGAAGCCCGCACCAGCATCCAGCACCACATCCGCCTTGCCCAGTGAAGCGTAATCGCTCAGTAATGGAAAAACCGAAGGCTCCACCATGAAATTCTGTCCCAAAAGCCTGTTCGGAACAATTCGAAACCGTCGAAGCAACCGCTTCGTTTCTTCAACACTCATAGCTAATGCTCACGCGTGAACAAGCGGTACTTGCTGTCGCCCTCCAGCTCCTCCAAAACCCGCTTCGTAATCAACTTCACAGGACTAGGCAGCTCAGTACGTTTCTGCAAATCCTCATAACTCTCAAACGCCCGGCGCTCACGCTCGTTAATAACCTGCCACATGTACTTCTTCCCAATCCCAGGAATCAACTCCAACGCGTGCATCCGCGGCGTAATCGCACGAGCAGTGTTAAAGAAATTCACAAACCACTCCTCACGATTCAACGCTATACGCGCTATCACGCCAGGAAGCTCCGCCTTCGCAGCACCAGTCAACTCGTCATAGCCGACCCTGCCAATAATGTACGTAACCTCCTCACGCGACTCCTTCCCAACATAAACCCGATCACCAGGCTTAAGCACTAAGCCCTCCTTAACCAAAGCCTCCAAAAGCGTAAAAAACTCCTCACCAACACACTGAATCAGCGCTCCCGCTCGGTAACCAGCCCTCCCCGCAACGTGAACACCAGGACGGCCGTGCGGCAAGAAATCCAGCACATAAGCGTACTCCTCGTACCGCTTCTCCATAGCAGTCCCTGATCTCCTCTATCTTATCCCGCTATCTGCTTAAAAATACTTAGCCGCTTGCTACTCCTTCACCGCTCTGCTCTCATTCAAAAGGCTAACAATAGCCTCCAACTTCGCCGTTTCAACAATCTTGCGACCGCCAGCCAGAAAAACCCTCAGCTCCTCCACACTTTCTGGCGCGCAATTAACTATCTGAATCGCCTCGGCCTCTTCCAAACCAAACTCCTTCACTAAGCGCTCCAAAAGCCCTTCAACAGCCGCAGCATCCATCCTGGAAAACTTGGATACGTAGTCAAACGTACGCCGCTGGAACTGATCCAGATTCTCCTCCCCAATAGCCGCCAGTTCCCGCTTGACCTGCGGCAACGCAAGTTTCTTCTCGGTTAACTCCCTTTTACTCATTCCTAAGCACCCTTATACGGTTCTAAATGCTCAGACCTAACGATTATTTCCTTGACAGCCTCACCCTGAGTCACGCTTACCACGTACCCACGCCCCCGCTTAGCCTTTACAGTGCCAATCTTGCCGTGAAAACGCTTGTGGGGTAAACTCTTCTGCACACTCGAGTCCGCCTTAATTATCACTTGAGAGCCTGGCTCATACGCATGCAGCAGCTTGCCAAGCTTCGGCTTCCCACTTTCTCTAGTCGTCTTCTTCAGAAGCCGACGAGTCCCACGACGATGCCCTTTTGATTTTTTCATTCTTTCACCTTACTGACTCTTCTAGGATAACGTTCAAAACATCAAGTTTGATAGGCTTCGCTTTGTTTCCGAGCAGTTCCGAAACACTGGGCGTTGTTCTTCCCTTATCTCCAGACACCAACTCTTTAACGTAGAGGCCTCCTTGGCAGCGGATTTCCATTTCAACCTTCCTAGGCGACACCTTCTTAACTTTAACCTGATATATGTACTTTTCTCGGGTTAAATCCGCCCGCCTATGCAAAACGCGCAGCGGCGTCTGCTGCTTGATTGAGGCGTTAGTCAGCTTTTCCTCCAGAAAGCGCAGCGCCTCTTCCGACACTTCGTTTTCAAACTCCATTAACACGCGGTATTCCTTCTGCGCGGACTCCGCCTTCTTCAACCGCCTAACAACATCTCTGCTGGTGAACCGCAGACTCGAAACTTCAACTTTACCCTTAGCATGAGCGTTAATGGCTTCTCCGAGTTTTCTTAAATCCAAAAATCTCTTTTTGGGCTTTGAAACTTCAATCACGAATGGTCTGCCGCTGCCCAGCATCCGCGCGTCAATATCCTCGCGCCCCGAAGCGTGAAAAGCTGTTTTCTCGCCTTCCGCCGCCTCTAAGAACGGCGTCGAAACAAGTTCTTCCACCGATTCAGGATAAAGCTTCCCAGTCCAGCCGCATTTCTCGCAGCCTTTCCCGCGGCAACTAGCGCAGAACCATTTTGACTGCGGTATGTCCCTAACGAGTTTCCTGTATCGCCCAGCAACGAAAAGAGGGTTGACCTGAATTTTGACGTCTTCCGTGAACGGGTTGATGATTATGACCATGTCGGGTTTTCGGTACTCCACAGTTTTAGCGGTCTGCGCTTCAACCTTTTTGCCCAATAAGCGTGCAAACTCGTGCCGGATGCTTTCGCCGTAGCCCACTTCAAACGCGGCTTTGAACTCGTCTTCGCGTTCCTCCACCGCAACCGGTAACTCCACGCCCACCAGAAAAGTAGTATACTCGTAGTAAGCGGTTTCTTTCAAGGCTTTGTGAATAAAACCGTCAAGAAGTTGGAATCTGTCCTCACATAGGAAACACGTTTTTGATTGATTTTTTTTGGGAATACGCTTTTTTAAGTGCTGAAGAGTTTCTGCGGCTTCGCGGGAAAAACCGTTGGTTGCGAGAATTTTGAGGATTTTCAGGCCCTCAACATTCTTTGATTGGTTGAGGGCGCTGGCTTGCAGTGTTAAACTGAGCTTTAGGGTTTTTCCTCTGTCGTTGTTTTCTATGCCGTGTCCGAGTAACGCGAATTGTCTTCCGAGGCAGTTGTCGCATAGGGGATGCTTTTCAAGCATTCCTAACGCTTTTTCTAAAACGGTCATTGGAAAAGCCTACTTGAACTCTGTTGGCAACCCTTTGCCTAGGAAGGGCATCCTCTTCTTCCGTTTGAACATCTTTAGCATTCTACGCATCATTACATATTGTTTTAGGAGTTCTTTAACGTCTTTCTCGTTTGTTCCAGAACCGCGCGCCACGCGTCTGATGCGTGAGGAGTTAAAAATTTTTGGGTTCTCCTTCTCCTCAGGCCGCATGGACTGGATTATTACGCGCCATTTTTCCAGATGCTCTTCAGCCATTTTCAGCTTGTCCTCGGGCAAGTCGTAGGACATGCCTGGAAGCATTTTGAGGATTTTCCTGAAGGGACCCATGCCTTTGAAGGCTTCGAATTGCTCGTACATGTCTGTTAATGTGAATTTTCCGCTGAGAATGGCTTTAGCCTTTTTTTCAGGAACTTTTATTTCGGCTTCGCGGACTTTTTCGAGAAGCGTCTCCAAGTCGCCCATGCCTAAGAGGCGTCCGACGAAGCGGGAAGGGATGAAGGGCTCGATGTCTTCGGTTTTTTCGCCTGTGCCGATGAATTTTATGGGAGCTCCTGTGGCTGCAACCGCGGAGAGCGCGCCGCCGCCTCTGGCTGAGCCGTCGAGTTTTGTGACTAGGATTGCGCCTATTGGTGTGGCTTCGTGGAAGGCTTTTGCTTGGATTAGCGCTTGCTGCCCGATTGTGCCGTCGATTACCATAATGACTTCGTCGGGTTTTATGTGCTTCTCAAGGGTTTTCATTTCTTTGATTAGCTCTTGTTCCCCTTTGTGTCGTCCCGCGGTGTCGACGATTATTAAGTCCTTATCGCTGAACTGTTTTAGCCCTTCGGAAACCACTTTGACTGGGTCTTTGGCTTTTAGGTCGCCGTAGACGGGAACGTTTATTCGGTTTGCCAACTGCTGAAGTTGCGCGTACGCGCCGGGGCGGTAAGTGTCCGCACAAATCAAGGCAGGCTTGAGTCCCCTCTTCTGAAAGTATCGTGCGAGTTTGGCTGCGACTGTGGTTTTTCCAGAGCCTTGAATGCCCACGAGCATAAGTATCTGCTTTTTTCCAAGTTCCATTTTTATGGGAACTGGTTTTTCACCCACGAAGCGCGTTAATTCTTCGTAGACAACTTTTATCACGTGCTCGCGCCTTGAGATGCCTGGCGGAACTTTTTCTTTTAGGGCTCTTTCTTCTATCCGTTTGGAGATGTCGAAAACCAGTTGGACATTAACATCAGCTTGGAGCAGTGCCCTTTGTATGTCGCGCACGAGTTCTTTAACTGCAGCCTCGTCTACTACTGAGGCTCTGAAAATCTTTTTTAAGGCGTCGTAAAGCGAGGAACCCAAGCGATCTAAAGCCATTTAAGTCTCCAGCTCTTTAAACATCTTAAGCGCCTTTAAATATATTTAGTGATAATTAAATTACAAATGTATTTAATGAACCTTAAGGTTAAAATTAATCAGTCACTTCATAAGCCATTTATTAGAAGCGCATGCTTTTTGAAAATTTTTTGGGTATACTCGAATGTCATATATTGAACATTTACCATCAAAGAGATCGATAGATTCTGTTTCAAGGCGTTTTTTATATTCTAAGGAGTTGTTCGTAAGTCTTAAATATATTTGCAGACTTGGTATTGTCGATTTGTCGGGTGTTGTATCTGAGTGTTTATTTCTGGGTGGTAGCTTAGGGTATTGTAGCGGTGGTTGGTAGGCTTGAAGGTTAAGGAATATCCAGATGGGACAATCCTCGTAGATGGAAATGTTCTAGAGGGAGCGAATGAAGCATATCAAGAAGGCAGGATAATTGAAGCCTTTGCTTTGCTTCACGCTTTTATTGAGTGGGAAATGGCAAATCTCTACGAACAACACCACCTACGCAAAGGTGGAACTCTCATAGAACTGATAGACAAGAAAATCATGCAAAATAAATACAGGTTTAGATATTTACGACATGAGCTTAAAGGGAATAAACTAACTGATGAGAAAGAAGATCAAAGGCTTGACAAATGGTATGAACTGCGGAATAGGATCATACACCGTTTAGTAGCCTACTCTTATCACAACTATCCTTGGAATAGAGTAACCAGAAAAGAAGTAGAGCAAGGATTTCATGACGGAAAGGAAATAGCTGAACTGCTAAGAGTGAAAACCTTGAGACTTTAGAGCTGGTTTCAGTAAATTCATTCACTTGTTCTTGCCTTTTACCATATCTATTCCAGTTTTTTGCGCTATCGGCTTTCCACATATTTGTTTACCCATTTGTACAATATGCTGAAATTATGGTACACATAGTGACGCTTTAAACGTAAACTCTTGGAGATTCCCTTCCGAGAAATATGAAAACGGAATCTCAATAGAATAAATTACGAAGCCTCAGCCCCATCAATTTAGAATTCGTCACAATTCAGACGGCTCTTCATGCATCATCGGCTCCAAGAGGTACACTTGCGCAAACGCGGAGATAAACTTTGGCGAAAATCTTTTATCACAAACGAGGCTTAATTCATGAAATAGACTGCGTGGTGAAAAAGGGTTGACCGCAGAACGCGCCATACACATGGCAGTATTTGCCCTATTGTTGATAGGCTTTTGGAGCGTAAGCGCATGGGCAAGCCTCACTTACCTGAACGACAACATTATACTCGAAATAGCAGGCGTCACCCTAAGCTGGGGAATAATCCTCCTAATCCTTTACGTCAGCTTCAAAAAGCTCGGTTGGAACTGGTGGAGCCCAGTATAAAGCGCGCAAAACAAGTTCTCAGGTAACAAGCAACAGAAAACTGTAGCGACGGTTCGGTGCACGGTTATTTTGCCCTGACGATTTTCATTCTGCCCATTATCTTCCAGTACTCGATTTCAGCGCCAGCAACAAGTTTGGCTTTCAAATCTTCTTCTTGGGGAAACGGCGCATCCAAATATTCGTATGTTTCTAAGTCCATGATTTGGACACCGTTAGGGTTCACAGCGAACACTTGACCGGCTCTCTTGTCGATGATGGGAACTTCCGTGTTGCTGTCAACGGGCTTAACGAACTGTCTCTTTTGACCGTCGAATACTCCTATTGCCACTATTCTCGCTTTTGCTGAGCCGTGCTTTCCAGGCTTTGACTTGGTTATGTCCACTATGTGGCACGGTTCGTTGTCAATAATCATGTATCCGCCCACGCGTAAGCTTCCAACATCAATTGGCTTAGTCATACACTCACCAACAGTCTTTTTCTGTTCAAAGCAATTTTAAACAACATCCATATATAGATTAAGGTACCGCTATTTACCTGAACGGTGAAAAAGGTGTTCAAAAGCGTCGGATTAGTCGCCCGCTACGACAAGAAACAAGCGTTAAAACTCGCCGAGGAATTGGCAGAGTACCTGAGAAACAAAAACTTGAAAGTTTACATGGAAGATACTCTCGCTGGAAAAGTGAACACCAAAGAAGAAATGGCTCCTCTCTCAAAGATGAAAACGGATTTCATAATAACCATCGGCGGAGACGGAACCATCCTAAGAACCAGCATCGCACTTCCCAAACCTGAACCGCCAATACTAGCCATCAACATGGGTGTACGAGGCTTTCTCACGGAAGTGCAACCAAAAGAAGCGTGCGCCGCCGTGGAAAAATGCCTGAAAGGCGAGTTCAAGATTGAAAAATGTGCCAAACTTGCGGTGTCCACTGGTGAATGTGCAATTCCCGACGCTTTAAACGACATCGTTATTTCTGCTGGAGAACCCTCAAAGATACTCTACACGCAGATACTCAAAGATGAGAAGCCGCTTCTGAAGTGCCAGGCAGACGGGCTGATAGTGTCGACGCAAACTGGCTCCACTGGCTATTCGCTCTCGGCAGGAGGCCCAGTTTTAGATCCAGAAGTAGACGCGTTCGTTTTGACCCCTATCTGCTCCTTAACAGTGTTCCGATCGCTTGTTTTTCCAGCGGATTCCAAAGTCACGATTCAAGCCATTAGACCGAAGCGCATGCTTGTTCTAATCGACGGCAACTGTCGTCAACTCGTAACATCAGAGAACCCCGCCTTAACGGTCACGCGCTCCAAGAATGTGACTTCGTTCATCAGGTTTAAAGATGATTTCTACAATCGATTGCGCAGCAGAGTGCTGTTTAAAGGAATGGGATGAAAAATCCAGAGAAACAATCCGCCCAAGCGAATCATGGTTTTAGACACATCTGCCTTTCTGGTCGGATTTGATCCTTTTTCCATTAGCGAAGAACAAGCCACGGTGCCCAAAGTGAGAGAGGAGATAAAGACAAACTCTATGACATGGGTGCGATTCAAAACAGCAGTGGAAAACGGAAAACTAAAAGTTAAGGCGCCTTCCGAAGAATTCTTGAACAGAGTGAAAGCGTCCGCAATCACGGTCGGCGACTCATTTTTCTTGTCGGAAACCGACATGCAAATTCTGGCTTTAGCCTTAGAACTTAAAGCAGCAGGTTACAGTCCTCAAATCGTCACAGACGACTATTCAATACAGAACGTTGCCGCCCAGATGGGGATAGAATTTGTGGCTCTCGCCACCTTTGGCATCCGCCGCCTTCTGGAATGGGTCAGATACTGCCCAGCATGCCACAGAGAATATCCCGCCAACTACGGCTCTACGAAGTGCGCAATCTGCGGCACAAAACTGAAAAGGAAACCTCGGAAAACAGCTAAAAACCTCAAAAGCACAAATTAACAGACACAAAAGAGGAGAACAACATGGATTCGTTTGAGAAAAGAACGGTTTATTTTAAAGAGGCAGGCGAGCAAAACACCGACGCCCTCTTAAAAATCGTTAAAAAATACATAAGCAAAGAAAAAATCGCCAATATCGTCGTTGCCTCATCCACGGGTGAAACAGGAGCTAAAGCGGCAAAAACCTTCAAAGGAAAAAACACCGTAGTAGTAACGCACTGCCACGGATTTCAACAGCCCGGAAAATTTGAGTTGCAAGAAGAGTTCAAAAAAGAGATACTGGCGAACGGAGCGAAAATCTTCACCGGAACCCACGCTTTAAGCAGCGCGGAGAGGGCTGTTCGTAAAACTTTTGGCACGCTGGAACCGCTGGAGCTGATCGCTAACACGCTCAGACTCATGGGCGATGGGACAAAGGTGTGCGTGGAAATAGCGCTGATGGCCACAGATGCGGGGTTAATTCCTGCGGATCAAGATGTTGTCGCTGTTGCGGGCACTGGAAAAGGCGCGGACACGGCGCTGCGAATTAAACCTGCTAACGCCGCAAGATTCTTCGACTTAAGAATAAAGGAAGTAATAGCGAAACCAAGCAACTTCTAGAACGTTGCTTAGGCTTCTTTCGCTAGGTAAAGACAAAAGATTAACCTTTATGTGTCTAAAAAAGTCTCAAAATATCAGTTTTAGCTTACAAAATCGACAGAAGCAAAAGCAAAAACAGTCCCTCAAACGCGAAAATCGGGATAACTATTTGCTTCGCTTTTTGAAGGGCCTTATCAACAAGCATTGATAATGATTCTAAACGAGCTTTTCCAATGACTCTGACTTTAGGGACGACAACGCTTTTGCATCCAGCCTTGCAGCGTTCCAACTTGGCGGCTGCTGCCTTTGCGGCTTCTTTGATGTAGCCGATCAACGTCTCATGGTTCATGACCTCGCCTACAGGGTGGTAACCACGGCGTCCCAAGACTACTGCGCTTACCGCGTGCGTGTCGGTTGTGAAAACTTCGCTTTCATGAAAACCAATAGAAGCCAGAGCGGAAAGGATTTCCTCACGTAGCCCAGAGATCATGTTGTTTCCGTCGATGACAACGTAGGCGGATTTCTGTTCAGCAACTTTAACCGCAACCGCGGTGATTCCGCCGGGGCCCATGCCGTCTTTGAGGCTGAACTCTTTAGGGAAAACGGTGGCGGCACCCACCTCAAAGGGTTTAGAGGGCAAAGAAACAGCTTTTTTGAGACAGTCGGAAGCCACGGCACGCAGCGCATCTAATGATTCCTCCATATTTATTGTGTCGTCGATGCTGTTATGGGCGTTGACCACGATAGCGCAGTCAAGCCCGTGTTTTCCTGCTTCTTCACGAACGATGCGACCTAACTCCTGCGGCAGATCCTCAGTAGTCTTGGGGGCAAGCGTAAACGAAAGGAAGGCAGTGCTTCCAAAAACTTGGCAGGAAGCAGTTACGAAACCATCCGTAGCTTTAACGAAGGGCGTTGCCTTATTAGCAGATGCGGCGAATTTTGCTGAGGTTAGCACATGATCTATTATCTTTTGGTTTTGCACTTGCGAGGCTAAGTCAAGCTCATGACCAAGAATTCCCAAGGGAACACAGGCGTCACAGCCAAACTCTTTTTCAAATTCACGCTTAAGCATAGATGGCAGAAGACTGCTTCCAATGTTCTTGAAGGGACCTGGATGGACCAGAGGAACGATGATTGCCGCCTTAGGCTTAGAAGAATCGAACTTTAAGAAGGAAACTTCCACATCTTCATCTTCACCCAGTTTTTCAAGAAGTTCTTCAAAGGGTGCGTTGAGAGCAACTACCCAGTTGAGCATGAACGCTCTGAAAATAGGTATAGCAGGCACGCCGTACATTCGCTGCCCTAAACGGTTTATTATGAAAACAAAAGAGAAAGCTGAAGCGTAGCACGCTATAGGCGAGATAACCAGAAAAGGCAGAAACTGGAGAGGGTTAACGCTGGCGAGTCTTACCCAAAAAACCATGAACGTAACTATGCAGAGGAGAGGCTGGAGCAAAGAAGCTAATAGACGCCGCAAGATTCCTACTGAAGAGGTGGCGAGGAAAACAACAAAACGGAGAGTCAGCACCGCTGCAAAGCCTAAAAGGCAAAGTTTAATCCACCACCAAAAACTGAATATTACTCCAAAAACAACGCCGAGAATAATAAAGAACAACCAGAAAAGCCATCCAAAAAGAGAAAGCGCTACTATTCTTCTCAGAACATAAATTGGGTCGCGTAGAACTATTTTGCTGACAACGTAATCAAGGAGTATGGTCACAGCGAATAAGGAAAAGCCAAAAAATAGGCTGTTAATTAATCCGTCAACCGACTGGAAAAGGGCAAAAGTGGAAAGGCCCACTCCGCCTATGCAGAGTACAGCCACGGCGAAGAGGGCTTTTTTGAATGTGGGAAGAAAGAACATTGATGCGTAATGTTTCACTGCCTTGTTTATGGAGTGACTCATAGAATTCTCAGCTGCCACATTCACCATCTCAAATCAGGTTCTTTATGAGATAAAATATGCCTATTAAAGTCTAGCTAAGTTAGGGAATAACTCTTTGCAACACTTAAGCCGCTTTCCAAGATAATTCTAATATAGTAAACTAAAATTTTAACATGAAGCAGTTAAAAGGCAATTAACATGAAATGGTGCGCAAGCGGCGGCATCGTTGACGCAGCATGTCTCGCGAGGGCAATTGTTTTATCTGTGGAACGCTAATTATAATGTTTTGCGAAGCCTATGCCAGAGCAAGAATTACCTCCCTCCATATTTCACATGCTCGAAAGAAGTTTGGGCAAGAAAATCAGGGTCATTTTGGACCCAGCCTACGGTTTTGAAGGTACCCTATCGGCTGTGACCTATGAGCCCGCTGGAATATGGCTTTCAGACGCCGAGGCTGTTGTTTTGAGGGCAACAATCGCTCAGCCCATTCCTCAAGTTGCGAGCAGAGAGGAAAGAAGCGAGCTATTCCTTCATCTCAATTCAGTTCAAAGAATAGAAGTTTTGCATCCTCCGCGACGCTAAAAGCATCTAAAGAAAATTAGGCGTGGAAGAACACATAGGCTATAACAGAGATGACTATCAGAGTTACCGCAAATATCACGAGGAGCTCTGGCCTAAATTTTATGCCTTCAGTTTCTTCCTCGAAAAATCTCAGCAACCCCGCACTTGCCGCGGGCATCGGAACTTTTTCTTTCTTTTTCTTACTCATCGCCTTTTCCCCATTGCACTACCGAAACGATGCATTTCTATAATTTTTTCTGCATTATTAATCTTGCGCATTTTTTCCGAGCTTTCCCTAAATCTTTAACTCTGGAAAGGCATAAACACAGCTGAAAGCGGTGAGCACTGTGCATATACATGAGTTTCAGGAGATGATGAAGCGCTTATACTTCCACAGGGATTCTGAGCGCGGCATAAAGGGGACGTATGATTGGCTTGTGGACGAAGTCAGAGAGTTAGGGGAAGCCCTTGAAGAAGAGGACAAAGAAGCTGTTGAAAAAGAGTTTGCGGATGTCATCGCGTGGCTTGCGTCTCTTGCTAACATAAGTGGAATCGACCTTGAAAGGGCAACTATTAACAAGTATAGCGGCAAGTGCCCAAAATGCCAGAGGTCGCCATGTCAATGCGCGTTCTAGCTGACTAGGCGTTTCTGCCCCAAGCCTGTCAACAACCAAGAATAGGGTCTGTTTCCTTTTCGGCTGACGGTGCCTTCGGTTTCTAGAAGCCGCAGGTGGTGCATTACCGCGCCATACGATAGGGATGTTTCCTTTGCGATGGTTACTGCGTCAGAGGGCTGCTTTTCTAGAGCGTTCAGTATTCTGGTTCTAGCTTTGAGACCGCCTTTTACGTTTCTTATGCGCTGCAGGTAAGCGTTCGGGTGGTAGGTTTCTTTGATAAAGTTTCACCAAGAATAGATTGGCGGTTTAGGTTGAAAAGCTTTAGTCTCAGGCGAAGTCTGTGAGGCTGATTTGTTTTGGTTTTTTGTTGGCGAACATTGAGGCGATTTCGTCTTTTATTAAGGCGATTCGCTGAGCGTAATAAGAGGGCAAGCGGTATTTGTCAACCAATTGTTGAGCTGCCTCCAGATACTTTTCGATGCCGCCCCGGTAAACAGTCAGAGACAACGCCCCGCCACAGGATGGGCATTTGCCGCGGAGAGGCAAACGGCGAAAACGCTTGTTGCATGATTTGCACCTGAAACCCTGAGTTGAGAAAGCACGCAAGTTACCCGCGATGTCTCGAATAAAATGAGTTGTCAATACCTTTAAGGCGACTCGCCTCACATCCACAGCGTCAATTTTTTCACTTAACTCCAGCTGCATGTTCAACTTTTCAATCATCGACTTAAACTGCTTATAGGAACTTTCCGAATTGCCAAGGTTTATGTTAGAAACAGGCGTGGTAAAGTTGAAACCTTCAAACTGCGCTTCGGTTCCAAGCCTATTGCTAACAAGGTCCATTAAAGAGCTGACCTGTTTAGCCTCAGCTCTTTCCAAAGTTTTTTCGTAGAATTCAAGAGGATAAGCCCCATCAACGTCAAAATCGTGCGCTTGCCTCTGCACTTCCTTAGTGTTCACAAACGGAAGCAACAACAAAGGCGCGTCCATAATTCCGCCTATTTGCGCGGGCAGGTACCTGCGCGAAAAATTCAGAAGCGCGTCTAAAGCCAGCATAACGGTGTCCTCATCGCCGTCGCAGTCTCGGCGTTTGGCTGAGTGCCAAATGGGATGGGCGTAGCAAACATTAAGCTCTGTGAAGCCGACGATGCGGCCTAAGATGCTAACGCAGGTGTGGGGAGCCAAGCCCATAATCAAGTGCCCAACTAAGTCGTCGGGGCTTTTGACATTATAGTAGTTTGGAAGTTGGTAAACGCGTGTTAGGAGGTCGTCTATGAAGCTTGCGACTTGCACGAAGTACTCTGCTGCCTTTCTCGGGATAACAACATCTTGAATTTTCAGTTCGCAAATCTGGCTAGAATCAGTTAAGGGTGCGCCAAATACGTCGTAAGAGTAGCCGAGTTGCCTAAGCTTTTCAACCGCAACCCCGACCTCGGCAGGCTTAAAATGCGTTAAGGGGGCGTTAGTGGCGTCGAAGCGAATCGTCCCATCCTTGTAAACCGACAACTCATGCTTTGCCCGCAAAACACCCTTCTCGATAATTTCAGGAGTCTTATCCTCGCTAGTTAACCCTTTTACGCCTTTCAAGAGTTTAGGAGCAGGTACACCAAGTGAGCGGCACGCCTCCTCGAGCAGTTCTTTAAAGTTAACTGCTTGTCTCTGATATGGCACAGCCTTAGCTTTACACGTCGGGCACCCGTTCTCCCTTAAAGCCCGTCCACAACGCGGGCAACTCTTTTCGACAACGGTCTCGCAGCCGCAATCATTGCACTTCACCTTGAAAGTAAAAGTCTTGCAGGCAGGGCACTTGCGTTTGGCAACCTCAATGAACACTGGTCCTTTTTTTGCCGCTTCCACGAGGTCTCTGTGAGAACCTCCAGCTAAACTCACTGGAAAGAGCACGTGAACCAGAGGCTTCATCTCCCGCCTCTTCGCCTTTTCAGGCCGCCCCATACGCGCACCCACAAACGTAGGCGCCTTATCCTTAACCTCCACGCCAGAAAGCAAACTAACCGCCTTCAAGACGGAATCCGCTGAAGAATCCACCACTCGAGAAGCGCCGTAACCAAGACAGAAAGCAAAGGCACACGCATCTTCGCCTTCAAGGGCAATCTTTCCGTCCAGAAGCCTATGCGGCGCAAAGATTTTTCTCAAAGCCTGAGCCACGTTCGGTTCCATTGCTCCAACAATCTTGCGAACAGTACCATCCTCAAGCAGCACTTCGGAATCTGACAGCCATTTTCGCAGCAGCTCAACCTCTTGAATTGACGACAGGTTTGACCAGAAAAACGTGAACTTCGGATGCAAGGGCACAGTAAAGTGCAGAGATAGTATTATGGCTTCTTTAGCAGCAGGCTTGTTGGTAAACGGTTCCTCTAAGAAAACTTTCAGTCTTTCCTCTGAAATCTTGGCGGTTTCCGCTGCTTTTTTCAGGTCCCCGTCAAACTTTTCTGCGAGAACTTTCTTTAAGTCCTTAATCCACCATTCTTCAACGTAACCCGACGGAGAAAGCGCTTTACTGGTGTAAAGGAAATCGCCAAAACTGATCAGAATGTCGCCCAGAAACAGAATTTTATCAATTTTATCTTTTATGCTGTTAAAGTTTTCAAGGGAAACACGGACAACTGAGCCATCCTTCAACGAAACAACAGGAGGTTCAAGCGTATCCACCGGCACTGCGATGCCACCTTTTCCAGGAAGCTCTAAGCGCATTTGCGTGCCAGCCGCAAGAAAACCTTCTACCACGAGCATTGTTGCCGGGTGAATCCCCACCGCTGAAAGCCCAGTGTTTCGCGATCGGCCATACCTCAGTCTAAACCCGCCTCGCCTGGAAGGAAAGGAAAAAATGGGGCGCCCAGCGATGACGTCATCCATGAATCCAGCTGACTTCTCTGATTTTTTGTTGAACTCTCTGAGCCAATCCCAACCTTGAAAACCAAGCTTTTCTATTATTGTTAAAACCTTGGGAGCTCGCCCTACGATGCCGTCGTTTACGACCCTGAGAGCCCCACCTCTGACGCGGTTGGTCTCTACTCTTTGAAGGTTTCTGAAGGAAGAAACTTCTACGGGGTCGGATTCTGTGCCCGTAACCTCAACAGGAAGCCAGTCAAGCGCCTTTTTTAATTCTTCATCTGAAACGTGATATTGGAAGCGCCCCACAGAACGTTCATACAATCTTAACTCTTCGAGGAAGCGGGAAATTTCTTCGGCTGTAGGCTTGTAACGATCAAGCCCCAGCAGACGACGCACAAAATCTCCAACAACAAGAGTGAGCGCTTGGTCTGTACCCCCAGCGGATCTTATGGGCCCCGCAAAGTATATGGCAAGATACCGCGTCCGATCAAAGTTGGTTTTGATCTTCACGTGCGCCACTCCTTGTATCGGAGCCGCGGTGAGACCTTCTGTGAAGATCGCGAGGGCGGTGCGGATGGCTTGTTCTGCCGCTGCTTCGGGTTCCATGTGCCCAAATTTGCCGTAGACGATTTCTTCGGCAATTTTAAAGGCTATTTCTTCCCGCTGCAGTTTCAAGCTTAATTCCCGGATGCTGGCAGCCACTTCTTTCGGCCCCACAAGCCCCTCTACCAAGTCAGCTATGTCCTTTGCGATGGTGCATTCGGTCGTCAGCGACGGGTCAAGTCCTTTTGTCCTAGCGGTCTCACTTATGAAGTATAATTGTTTGAGTTGGTTCTCCAGCGTTTCGATGTAGTGCTGATACCCTTCGCTCATTTTGTTATTCAAGCAGTGGCTCCCTCGCAAATCATTGTGAATAAAGCGTTATTTTGGTTTTCTAACACAAAAACCGAAAAAACTCCTCGGCTGAAAACCTACTTCGGCGGATTCAACTCAAAATGGGTATGTTGCTATGGCTTGGTCCCTTTGACGCCGTCGATGATTTCAGAGACTTTCTGTTTAGCATCAATGCTTTCGATGATGTTGCCAGTGACTATGATGTCTGCACCTGTGGAGGCTGCCGTTAACGCTTGCTCCTTAGTTCTTATTCCTCCGCCTACTATGAGTGGGATGTCAATGAAGTGTTTGACCGTGCGAATCATCTCGGGAGGCACAGGGGTCTTCGCTCCAGATCCGCCTTCGAGGTATATGAAGTGCATCCCTAAGTACTGCCCAGCAAGAGCGTGGGCGGCTGCAAGCTCCGGTTTGTTGTAGGGCACTGGAATGGCTTTGCCCACGATGCCAGCGGTGCCACCGTCGCCTACAATTATGTAGCCCATAGAGATCGGTTCTAAATCGAATCTTTTTACGAGAGGGGCTCCCAAAGTCTGGGCGCCTATGAGGAAGTAAGGGTCTACAGAATTCAGGAGAGACATGAACCATATGGCGTCTGCGTGGCGGCTAATTCCCGTTATGTTGTTGGGGAAAAGAATGGTTGGAATCTTGACGGTGCGTTTAATGGCTTTGACCACATTATCAAGGTGAGATTGCGAAACAAAAGTTGAGCCCCCAATCATTATGGCGGAAGTCCCGCTGATTTTAGAGTTCGCAGCAGCTCGTGACGCTTGGGGAGGTGTCACTTTTTCAGGGTCTACAAGGGTTATGTGAACCGAACCTTCCGACTTGATTCTTTCGAGCAAGTACTTCTCAACACGCCCAAGCATGCATAACCCTCTGACTAAGCATCTTTAACGTTAGTTACAGATACCCTTCGTGGAGAGCCATAAACTCTGTCAGTGAACATGCAGTAAACGTCAACTTCACCCTGAGCAGGCTTAACTTGGAATTCTTCCTGAAGACCACAGCTACTACAGCCTACCACAGCGCGACCCTCTTCTCTAAAAATCTCTACTCTAACCGTTTCTTTTCCACATTTAGGGCAAGAGAAGAACTTTGGCAACCGCTTCTTGGGGATACGAATGACTTTTCTCCTTCTTCGCCCCATCATCACATCCTTCTGCAACGTAGATTATGCGCTTTCAGTATTTATGCTTGTCCTTAAATACTTGCCTACAACCATAGAACATTAAGGGTGCGCAGTCAAGATGAAATTGGCGCCTTCTGTACTAGAATTAGACTTATCTGAGATCGAAAAGAGAATCAGAAGGTTCATCAAGCAGTATGTGGAAAACTCGGGAGCAAACGGCATCGTTCTGGGACTATCTGGCGGAGTCGACAGCAGCACAGTAGCCGCGCTATCTAGCCTATCAATAGGAGGAGACCGAGTGATAGGGCTTATGCTCCCAGAAAAAGAAACGTACAACCCTAAAGACATAGACGACGCGAAGCTTGTTGCAGAAAAGTTCAGGTTAAAAACGCAAATCTGTGACATCACACCCGTTTTAGAAAGTTTTTACAAGACAATACCCATATTTGACCAAGCAGACAAGCTCTGCAAAGGCAACATAAAAGCAAGAACTAGGATGATTTACATCTACTATTATGCAAACAAGCTCAGCAGAATAGTCTGCGGAAGCTCTGACAAGTCAGAAACGATGATGGGCTACTTCACTAAATGGGGAGACGTAGCCGCAGACATATCGCCAATAATGGACCTGTACAAAACCCAAGTTCGCAAACTCGCTGTGCACCTAGGCCTTCCAGCTGAACTGGCAGCAAAACCATCCACACCAGCCTTATGGCCTCACCAGCTTGCTGAAACAGACCTCAGCATCAAATATGAAACGCTTGACCTAATCCTTTACGGACTTGAGCGGTTCATGACCACTGAAGAAATAGCACAGCAGCTAAACATCGGAAATACGCTTGTCAAGAAGGTGAAAAGCAGGTGGCTTTCAGCAGAACACAAAAGGCGAATGCTGCTAACAGCAAAACTTGAATACAGAACAGTAGGAAAAGACTTCAGGCTTCCACGAGACGCCTACTAAAAATTCAAAGAGGAAAGAGATATGAAAGAAAAAATCATACTATCCCTTGCACAGATAAGCAGCAAACGCGAAAACAAAAAAGAAAACCTGCAAAAAATCGAAGAACTCACCATAAAAGCAAAAGAGCAAGCCGCAGACCTCGTGATTTTCCCAGAACTTTCACTAACTGGCTACGTGGTTAGAGACCAAATCTACGAACTGGCTGAAACAATACCTGGCCCAGCGACCAAAAAAATAGAGAGCATAGCAAGGAAAACGGGGGTGCACGTCATTTTCGGCATGCCCGAGCTAAGCGAAAAAACGAAAGCAACAATATTCAACACGGCAGTCTTCATAGGACCAAAAGGCTTCATCGGAAAATACCGCAAAATGTACCTGCCTACCCACAGCGTTTTCGAAGAGAAGAGATACTTCCGCCCCGGCTATCAAACGGCCGCGTTCAACACGGCGCTGGGAAACATCGGGCTGTGTATATGCTACGATCTTTTCTTCCCAGAGGTGTGCCGCCTAACGCGATTGAAAGGTGCACAATTGATAGTGTCCATTTCGGCTTCGCCATCCGTCCGCAGAAGTTTCTTCGAGATTTTGACGGCGGCAAGAGCTTTGGAAAACACGGCTTTCCTCGCTTACGTCAACCTCGCCGGCGTAGAGGAAGGACTGCAGTTTTGGGGAGGAAGCAGACTGGTAAGCCCAACCGGAGACGTTCTTGCAAAAGCGAAGTATGACGAAGAAGATTTTGTCACGTGCGAAGTCGATTACAACGACATAAGACCCGCAGAAACTTTTATCCCCACCCTCAAAGACCTGCGCCCAGAACTCCTTGACGAACTAAAAAAACACTCAGAAACCCTCTAAACGCGGCAAGAAACTCGGCAGCATCTTCTGCAACACCAACGCGTCACGAATCACAGTCACATCACATTCTGCCGTGACATCAAAAGAATCAAACGCAATCACGCGTGATTCTCCTGTGATAAGTGACGTCACACCTAATAAAAGTCAAGCCTACGCCTTTCACCCCGAAAGATTCAACCTTCACATGGGAGGCTGAAAGCTGCAGGAAACAACAGGATATGCGCTAGCTCGTGCAAACAGAGTGGAGTGGCTAAAATTTCGTCGCCAAGCAAGGTTATAGTGCGGTTTTTCCCTTCACCTATAGGTTCCATCAAGAATACAATGGAATGTGAAAAACGTCATTTCTAGGAGTATCCTAAAAAATATAGCTCAATTTTAGTTTAGAATACAAAAATACGGTATTTTTAGGTTTTAATTCGTTTAAGCGCCTCATAACTGGTTATTTCATGCAGAAAACCTCTCTTCGGTGGTAGCGGTTTCGAAGTCTCCGCAATAGGTTTAAATGTGAAGCCAGTATACAAAAGTGTATCCATTTAAGGTTACGCAGAGGAAGCGACTTTGAAACTAAAAGAAGGCGTTCAAGCATGGCTAAACGGGGCTTTAAATGACCCTATTGTAAAAATCCTCTCTAAAAACAGCCAATTAACCAAAACGCAGCTCGAAACACTGCTCATAGACGTTTTAGCTGAAAACATGGCGGGCAAACAGTTAAAATATGATGAAAAAGCCAGATTAAGGCTAACAAAGGCAAAAATAAGCCGCGGTGCCTTTAATAGGACCTTAAAACAGTCCAAAGAAAACGTGATAAAGTCAATATACACGGTGTTACTTTTGGGATATTTAGGCATTTTTGAGAGCACAACTCTTGACCCCTATCTTGAAATAGCGAATAAACTGCACGAGTACGTTGAGGCCCATAAAGGCATACCACAGAAGGGCGAAGAGCTGAAAGACCATCTAAAAGTCATAGAAATCATACGAGAAGAGCTTGAAACAAGCCTAAAAAGGCTTTCTAGTTCATCGGAAGGCATAGTGTGACATCACAAATCACACCCACTGCAACACAAGTTCGGTTTGTGAAAACATAAGCATTAACAGCGTTCAATAATGCGGTTTAAATCAAAAAATAAACCTAAAAAGAGGAGTTCATTATAGCATGTATGTAATTAAAAAAGCGCTGATGGTGAACCTTCACAACTGTGATGTGTGACGTCATGCAGCATGTTTCGTCGAAACTACCGTAAACTTTAAATTGCCATGGAGAAACTGTGATGTGTGATGCAACTGTTTAAATCACGTCTAAATCACAGAAGTGAACCACGTGATTGAGTTTCTACTAATACTCGTAGGGGTTCTGCTCGCTGCGACTGTAGGCGCCGCCCTCGAGTACTACAGGCAAATCCGCAAGGCACAAAGGGAATATGAGAAAGCAAAGGAAGCCGTCGAAGATGTCGTTCTGAGCTTCAACAGGGAACTTAAACAAGAAGCCGACAAGCTGGAGATTATGGCGTTTAAAGTGGAAGGAACCGCGTCTAAGGCGGATACGAGTCTTAAAAGGATAGATATCATCGAAAAGAAAATCGCACCTTTTGAAGCTCAAGTCAACGCCATCTCTGAAAATAACGCGAACATTTTAGCGCGGTTAACCGACGTTGACACGAAAATGCGTGATATCGGGGCGTCACATGAAACATTGAAAACGAAAACCACAGCATTGGATGAGCAAGTACAAAAGTTTTTGACTAGCCCTGAAGTGAGGAGCGAGGCCGTTATACCAATTAAAAAAGATAAGGCCATGGCTGCGCTAACGGATACTGAATTGGCGGTTTTAGAAATGCTCTCGATGGAAGGGTCAAAGACGGCGCCTGAGGTTAAGGAGAAAGTCCAGCTTAGCAGAGAGCACACCGCGAGGCTCATGAAGAAACTGTATGAAGAAGGCTATTTGGAACGGGAAACAGGCAAAATCCCATTCAAATACAGCGTCAAAAAAGAAATGGAAAAACTCTTGAAAAAAACAGAAACCCCGCAGACGTGATTATTCCAAGGAAAGTTTTCCTTGTCCACTCAATTGTTTGAGGCGGTCATCCATTTCTGAAAGCCGTGGAGAATCAGGAAGTCCGTAGTCAGCTTTGCCCCGTTTATCTAGGTACTCGGGATAATGGGCAACTTTTATCGGCACCGCAAATTTGATCTTGGGCTCGGATATGAGCAAGGCTTCTCCAACATCAAGCATCTTTATCTCTGTTTCGCTGTATTCCATGTAAGGCGTGTTCTCAGTCAAGTAGAGCCTATCTTTCTTCAGCTCAGTCTTCATGATAACCTTAGTCCACAATTCAGCGAAAACATCAAAGTTTATCCTTGACGGCCTAGGCGTCACTGCGTTAAGGCCCACGCGGTACTTGCGATAAGTAAGAGCGATGTCGGAAAAGATTGTTCGCGGCTTGTTCGGGTCAAGGAACTCGTGCGCTTCTTCAAGAGTTATAAGCAGCGTAGGAAGTTTACGCCACTCCTCATAGCTCTCTTCCCACACGCGCTTGTAGTGCTCCGCTATCGCTGAGGCTAATAAGCAAACAACGCGGGTCTGATCTTCGGAGCGAAGACCTGAAATGTCAACCAAGCAAGTTACGCCTTTGCATATGTTCTGCAGAGCGCTGTCGATGAAAGTGTAATTGGAAGCAGGAAAGAGGTCATGCGGTAGTGATAAGAGCTTTTGCATAAGGGCTTCAACAACGATCTTCTGCACGCGTATGCCGATGTTTCCTTCAGCTCTGTAGGTTTCTTGTGCTCTTTCGATCCATTCTGCTCCAAAATGCTTGTACAACGCCCAGGCGAGTCTTTTTTGGGGTGGTTGAATGTCCGGGAAAAGCGTGTCCAGTTTGGCAGGAGTTATCGTGTGCAGGCCAACAGCCATTTTTCCGTCTCTCGCTGAGTAGTATTGAACTTTGCTGTGGAATAATGGATGGTCCTTTAAGCCTCGTTGTGGTTTGATTTCTTTTCCTTCTAAAAGTTGCCCTGCGAAATCAAAAATTAGAGCAACGGTTTGGGGGCTATTGTCGATTATGTGGGCATTCAGAATCAGTTCCGTGTTTGTTTTCCCCGAACCGGTCATACCGAACATGCCCATCATCCGCGGTATAGCTTCAATGTTTATGCCCACTGAGCCCAAAAGCTGATCTTCTGAACGTAAGCGTCCAACTTCAAGTTCTCCAGAGAGCTTCAGGATAGAACAGTCTTCTTCGCTTGCTGCGTAGACCTTATCCCGGTAATTCGGATTAAAAGTAGGAGAACGCAATTTGCCTGTTCTTTTTTCTAAGAACAGTATCGCGTCCACGCTTCTGTAAGCTGAATATGGCCCAAAGGCTTCTTTACCTTCAGCCTCCCGTAGCTGCGCGATGGTATCAAGAGTAGAGCTACTTTCAGAATTAACAACTCTCGCGTAGAAGCACCTTTCACCAGAATCTATGCGTACTATTTGCCCAAAGGACAAGCTAACATCCTTGTTGACCAAGAAGGAAATGGAATCGCCTTTTGTCCCGCATATAAAGCCTACCAAGTTAGAACTGGTCATTCCACCACTCCCATTGGAAAGCGTGTTTTACCCCGTGAATTTCATCAGCAAAGCTACACGAACGTTCTTCTCTTCGTAAAGTCTCAAGTATCCCAGCATCAGTCAGTTTCTCCTCAATTTGGTCATAGTAAGAAAGCAGCATGGAATCGGAAGGCGCGGAGAATTCATGCGCCAAATAAAGGCTTATGGGATAACCGATGCACCGTGGATCTTCGGATACGCTGGTCAACGGTGAAAGTAATTCGCTGATGTCCTGCTGGGTCAGATAGTCCATTATGTCGCAGCGGAAAACGTGAGAGCTTTCAGCGCATAACTTCACAAGTGCAATGTCGCCGTATAGGCTTCTGTCTTTGTCAGCTTTTCTAACAGGATGGTAAACCCAGATATCATGAGGAGCCATACTTTGCGCAGTGGCCACAAAATCCCGTCCTTTCTCATCATGCAACGAAGGTGAGTTCTTGCTAATAGCAAGAAGACTTAACCCATCTTTTTCACATTTATCATAAAGGGAAACGCGAAATTTCCTTTCGCCACCAAAATATCCGCCACCATCAAGCAATAGATAGTTACTACGAGGATCCATATACTCGTAGTATAAAAGCTCGGTTCTGTTCTGCAAAAGTTCTAAGGCCATCTGGCCTTCGAGTTCGATTCTTATGTCAGTGAGGAAGTTACTACGAGTACGGGCATCTCCAATGACCGTACATATTCGCTCTTTAAAACCCCAATCAACAGCGCGCTTTTTTACTACAGCATAAGCGGGACGCATTAGGTAGACGCCCCAGTTGTTGGCTCTTTTCAAAGTTCGCGTAGAGCAGTCAACAGCAACGAAACTCCCGTCATATGTGTTAATTTTCTTCAAGGGTTTTATTAAGGAAGCGTCTGGCTTGACCGACATCATTGGTTCTTCTCTTACCTCGGCTCCGCCAGCCACCCTGCCCTTGTCGACGTAACATTTGAGTCTCGTTTCCATTTCGGTGAAATCTGCGTCTATGTTGCGGTTCATCTGCGTTCTCCTTCATGCACCGTCAGAAGCCTAGTTAGAATTGTAAACCGGTGGTTTTATATTTTGTGTGGTTAAAAAGGTTCACCAGTCATGGTTTTTATTTATCCGAGAAGGAATATCTCAGCAACGTCATTTCATCCGTTGTTTTATGATTGCTTGGGGAACGTTTGGTGCAACCTTATACTTTAAGCTGTTGGATCCTCCAGTTCTCAAAAGTGCACCTTTGCTTGCCATTCTTGAAAGGTAAGTCGATACTGTACTCAGGCTTATGGGTTCCTTAAGTTCCTGTTCATAAATGGATTGAACATCGCGAGAAGAGAACCAAACCAACGGAAAACTCTTCTGGATAACCAAACGAACCTTTTCAAATCGTGAAGGACTGTTGCCAGCTAATGCACCAGCTCCTAGGTTTGTGCCTTCGCCTGGCATGCCGCCTAACAATTCCACGAGATCTAAAAGGCGAAGAGCTTTATCTCTGGTTATTTGACCTTCAAAGGCTACAGTGTATCGGTTGCCTTCACTATCGAACATTTCCACGCGCATTTTCCGAACTGGCATTATGGCGTACACCTTAAGCGGTGTTCACAAGCTTTACGCTTCACAACTTATAGCTGTTATGGTAAAAGAAGAAAGTGTAAAAGCCAGCTTGCACCGTGTAAAGCTTGAAAGAACCAGAATACGCAGAGTTTTAGCCATTACAAGCTTCACAAGATTTTGGAATTGGAAAAAGAATCCTAAGACGGTTCAGTTCTGCATTTCCAGTAGAAGCGTAGGGGTGTCTCGTTCACAGTAAAGGAACAAGAAAAAAGTAATTACATAAAAAAGGACCTCAATAAAGAAACATTTTCAATACAATTTCACACGGCATTCACAAAATTGTGAAGGAAAAACAACAAAAAAAGAAATTTCGTTTGAAACACTGGTTTTCAGATAGGGATACTCGTAGTAACTTATGCAACCATAAAGGAAACAATGTTAGCTATAACGTTAGACTAAAGGCAAACAATAGAAGACACAGCCACCCCTTTATTTCCCCTCGAGAACTTTAGAGAAAACACCACTTAGTGTTCATGGTTAAAAAATTATTTACCACTTATCTAAAATCTTTGACAGTAAATATTATTATAATTGTGTACGTGTTTACCTATCAGAGTATCTTCCCTTCTAAAGGAAATTATACTTACTTTATAGGAAAGGAATACAGAGTTCCAGTCGAAATCTTGGGGGGCGTCCGTATTGTTTACTTGTTTGAACATTCCATTTCCATTTTCTTTTAGGATTGTTGTGCTTCGGAACTAGTTTTGTGTACTGCACACTTTATCTGCTCCACATGAAATAACGGTGATGCCTCTAAAATAAACTTGGGATAGCAAATGGGAAATTCGAACATACTTGACGACGTATTCGAAAAGTTCGTGAACGGCGCCGCACTCTTCAAAGACAGAGAGGTCTTGAGACATGACTATCTGCCTGAAAAGCTACCTCACAGAGAAGAACAAATACGCTTGCTTGGCGAAACAGTCGCGCCAGTCCTTAGGGATGCACAGTGCTCCAACATCTTTATCTATGGCAAAACTGGCACTGGAAAAACCGCCGTAACCAAATACGTGCTGAGCCACTTGGAGGTCAAAGCGAAGGAGTATGGCGCGCCAGTCAAGTTTTGCTATGTTAATTGCCGCATGACAGGCTCAGAGTACCGCATCTTCGCGAATCTCAGCCAAAACTTAGGCATGGCTATCCCGTTCACAGGGTTGTCTGTCGGTGAAGTGTTTGACAGATTCCGAAACGGCTTGGATACTTCCCGAACAATTTTCATTGTGGCTTTAGATGAGGTGGATGTGCTGATTAAAGATCGGGGAGACGGCCTTCTTTATGAGTTAACCAGAATAAATGAAACTCTGCATAAAAGTAAAGTTTCGATCATCGGCATATCCAATGATCTTCGATTGAAGGAATTCCTTGATCCCCGTGTTTTCAGTTCGCTCAGCGAGGAAGAGATGGTCTTTAGGCCGTATGATGCAAGCGAACTGCGCAACATTCTTCTTGAGCGTTCAAAATTGTCCTTTCACGAAGGCGTGCTCTCCGAGGCTGCCTTGAGCATATGTTCTGCTCTAGCGGCTGCAGAGCATGGAGATGCAAGGCGTGCTTTGGATCTGTTGCGCGTGGCAGGGGAAGTTGCTGAACGTCAGGGGGCAAAAGTGATCACGGAAGAGCATGTTCGGGAAGCTGAAAAGCACATTGAACATAACCGCGTCGTTGAAGCCCTCCAAAATTTGACTTTGCACTCTAAGTTAGTGCTTCTGAGTGTTTATCACTTAAGCAAGTCGAGCGCCACTACTGGAGAAATCTATGACATCTACAATGAACTTTGTGGCGAATTGGGTGCTGGGCTTCTCACGCAACGGCGTTTGGGCACTCTGGTTAATGAACTTGACGCTATGGGGCTCTTAAACGCAAAGGTGGTAAGCATGGGGCGTTACGGTCGCACTAAAAAGATTGGATTGGAAATCTCTCGTACACTTATTAGGAATGTCTTCGGAAATGATGCCAGGCTAGGACGTTTAGTCAATTATGAACCGAAATTCCTTTCAAAAAATGCACATAGTAGGCGTTGAAGACGGAAGTTTCCAGAAGAACGTAACGAAGAAGGCCCTTCTTGTGGCAGTCTTGGTCACCGGATCAAAAATTGAGCGTGCAAAAGCTTTCACGATAACTGTTGACGGCTTGGATGCTACTGAAAGACTCTCTGTGAACATACGCGATTGGGCGTTTGACGCTCTGTTACTATCTGGGATTTCCTTCGCTGGCTTCAACCTCATCGATCCAGTGAAGGTTTTCGAGGCTTTCGGTAAACCAATAATCATCGTGTCAAGAACAAAACCAAACAACAAAGCAGTGAAAAGGGCTCTCCGAGCGCATTTTGAGGATTGGGAGGCGCGCTGGGCGATTTTTGAAAAGTTGGGCCCAATACACAAGACGGTTACACTGTTTGGAAAGCGGCCAGTATATTTAGAAGTTGTGTACGCGGATGTGGAATGGGTGTCTCAGCTTGTTTGCGCTCTGGCTTTCTGGGGTAGACTTCCCGAGCCTCTCCGCGTGGCTAGATTAATAGCCCGTGGTCTTTCTTAAACAAATGAAAGAACAGTGGGTTCTAGCGTTTGCAGGTTCACCACTGGCACTTTTCCAGGCGTTGGAATTAGCCCGAGCTTCTGCATGTAGTCGGTTTGTTCTTGCCAGCCGCCAGAATTCACGATTAAGACGCCGCGATAATTACAGTAGCCCATTACGTGGATATGGCCAGAGTGGAAAATGTCTGGGATTCGTTCTATGACGAGGAAGTCTCGGTTTTCAGGCAACAACATTGTTTTTCCGCCGTATAAAGGCGCTAAGTGCCGGCTTTGCAGGAGCAGTTTCATTGCTTTCTCTGGGTGCTCGTGGTCCATGCCGGGCACTGTGGCGATTATGTCATCTAAACTGCGACCGTGATACATCAAAACTTCCACGTTGTGAAGGCTGACCACACAAGGGTCTCCAAGAGAGTATACTTTTCTTGTTTCTTGAAGGGTTTTCAGAAAATCATCCGATATTGCTGGTTGAGGCAGCGCTTTTCTCGGTGCGTCATGATTTCCAGGTGTAACTACGATTTCAACGTAGTCTGGTATTTGTTCAATCAGTTTTGAGGCAAGTTTGTACTGTTTGTGGATATCTCTTATCAATAGTTCTTTCACTTGGTTTGGGTAAACTCCCACACCGTCAACTATGTCTCCCGCAATCAACACGTATTTTACGTGTCCGGCTATCTCTTTCATTTTGTCGTTTCCATACTTGCCGTTGAGCCATAATATGAAGCGGTTGAAGGCTTCTCTCTGGAATTTTGTGCTGCCAACGTGCATGTCTGAGGTGAGCACGGCGTAAATGGGTTCTGACGCTCTGCGTTGAGGTTTCTGGCCTACTTCTGGAAAAATTATGTCCTCAGCCAGGAAAAGATTGCCTCTTGTTTTTACCACGGCAATGCACACAACTTGATCAGGAAGGAGCAACTGGGCTTTTCTGTGCAGTTCTTCTGGCGCGTTGTGGGTCACCAGGATAGTGGCGCTTGCGTGTAGATCTTCAACTGCCAATATTATCTGCTGCTTTGCTTCTCGTTTTTCGGTTATCATGCAGATTATCTTCAGTTTTGCCTTGGCTGGCGATTTCAACGCCTCTAATATCGGCGTTGCTGCTTTAACATCAATCCTCTGCCTTAGCAAGCGTTCAATTCGTTTAAAGCGGTCTTGAAAGTACTGGAGGTAATCTTCAATTGTTCCGTTGGAGCCGAGTTTACTCGTGGGGTCCTCTATTACGCTAATGCTTGCTTCTACATCCTTCGCATAAGGGTGAAAAACGCTTTTCCCCTCAGTCAGTTGCTTCTCTGGCTGTTCTTCAAGGCTTTCCTCTATTGGCTGGACCTCCCTTTCTCCTGAGGGCTCTGGCTGTTTCAGCAATGTCTCCAGAAAGCTTCTGTCAATGAATAATGGCTTCTCCTCCAATCCCTCTATTCTCTGTAATGCTTTGCTCATTATCGCCGTTGGGTCGTCCGTGGCGGCGACTATGCTCAAAAATTCAAAAGCGTCCCTGTTCAGCTGGTATCCTGCTGCAATGGTTGTTTCTATGGCTTTTTGAAGTTTCTCTCTTTCGCTCATGTTGTTAGGGTTCTCCAGTCTCTTTTCTTTGGAACGATTATGTAGCCTTTTTCTTCATTGCCTATCGGTTCTGTTTGATTCTTCAGGTGAAGGGCTGCTGTTAAAGCAGCTGTGACAGCGTCGATTTCATGAGATGTCAGAGGGCGTGTCTCTAATTCGCCTTTCAGCCCCAACTTTTTTAGGACTTCTTGGATTGTTTTCCAATCTTTTAATGGCATTTGCAGGGCTTTTCGGGTTGATGTTGGGTGTACCTCGATTGTTTTATATGCGTTCTCCTCTATTAGGCTATTCAGTCTTATTGCGCGTAAAGTAAGCTTTTTCATTGCGGGGAGAGCTGGAGGTAATACTCTGTATCCCTTCTTTATCATTTCTCTGTCCGCTTTTCTTAGAAGTTCGCCCTTTTTTGGGAGGCTTAAAGGGGCGTCTATGGCTATGAGTGCGGGGTCTTTCCTTGCTATGTTTTCTAAAATTTCACTATCGGTGTAGAGTAAATAAGTTTCAACCAGTTTATCTTTTAGCAGTGCCCATCCAGTTGAATTTCTACTTGTTCCAGCCAAATCTATACCAATTACACATTTACCCTTAAATTCTAACATAAGCGTTCAAGTTTATATACGCGATTTATTATTTAGATATGTTGCTTCAACATGATGGGGAATCACCATAATGAGTGAATTGCGCAAGGTACAACGTACGCAAACTGGCACTTTTTTTGTTTGTTTGCCCAAGTCTTGGGCTGAACAGCATGGTTTGAGAAAAGGGACTTTAGTGGCTCTTGATGAAACTGGCGACGGCAAGCTTCTCATTGACCCGAAGTATAACGCTGAGCAGTTACCTAGAGTTGCGACTTTAAACGCTGGGCCTTATTTGCGCCGTGAGATTATTGGCCGCTATCTTCTCGGTTTTGACATCATCCGCATCGAAGCAAAAGAGCGCATCGACTTCGACGTTAGGAACATCGTCAAGGCGACAGTGGGCTCTTTGATTGGGTTAGAGATTGTTGAGGAAACTTACTCCCAGATAGTCCTGCAGTGCCTATTGGAGCCTTCTGGTTTTCCGCCGGAAAAGATTTTGCGCCGAAACTACGCTATAGTTGCTGGAATGAACCGTGATGCCGCAAACTCCTTTATCGATGGAGATTTGCAGCTGGCTAAGAGCGTTATCGCCCGCGATGACGAGAGCAACAGGCTCTATTTCCTTTTGGTTCGCATTCTGCGTACGATAACTCAGAACCCTAGTTTGAGCGAGAAGCTTGGGATAACTCCCATAGAATGCTTAGACTACCGTTTAGCCGCGAGCCTGATTGAGGCTATAGGCGATGCGTGCGTGCAAGTAGCCGCTAAGACGATTGAACTCAACGGGGTCAAGCCATCTGAAGAACTGAGGAAGTTGCTGGTTGGCTTGCAGGCGATTTGCTATGAGGCTCACGAGCAAGCGTTGAAATCGTTTGTGAACAAGGACATAGCCTTAGCCGAAACCGTGCGAAACATGCACGAGAAAATCGAAACGATGTTCACTGATATTGAGAAAGTTGCAAAGAATCAACCGCTCAAAGTGATGCCGCAAATTTTGGCCGCGTCGTCCTTTCTGACACAAATTTACGCGCATAGCGTGGACTTGGCGGATTTGGTTGTTTGAACGCAGCCGTTTTCTGAGCTTGAGCGTGTGGACTGTTGTGCTCTCTGCAGGCTATAGCCCCCTTATATAAAGACTGAAATGTAGGTTGAATTTGTTAGTGAAGCGGGCGTCTGCTGTTGTCGTGTAGTTGTTTGGTTCTGTTCTGCTCCTGTGGTTTTTTGGTTGGGAGGCTCTTCCAATAACTGAAAACATTTTAGACAGTAGCACAATTCTTTAATCGAGCCGGGGTGGCAGAGTGGTTAATGCGCTAGCCTCGAGATCTGTAATCATACCCAAAAAAGGGCCTATGCCAGAAAGACAAGTGAGCTAGTGGGCCTTTGGCTCGCAGGGGTTCGAATCCCTTCCCCGGCGCTTCTAACATCGATAGGGCTGAGTTCCTCTGGCGGGTTATTTCGGTTTCCTGAAATTTTCTACATTCCCCAAATCAAATAAAGAAGACTGTTGAATAAGACTATGTGTGTTAACGCCGCTTTTTACATGACTCTGGCAACTGTGATAATGTTGTTTGTGACTGCAATCGTCATTGTTATGAGCGATATCGCATATCCTGATTCCAAAACACGTTTCCCTAAATGTGAGTTACCCCTTAACATTTTTTCGATTTTGTCTGCTTTATAAAACAGAAACCCCACAAGTACAGCTATCGAGAGTTTTATTCCACTATAAACCAGAATGTTTGCTTTCGTTAATCCTGCAAACAGAGGATTAATTTCCACTGCACCAAAACAGAGTATACCTGTGACGGTAGTCAACCAATCTAGAACCCCCATCAAAATTAGGGCAAAACAAAACAACAGTTCTTTCTTAAACATGCACTTTCCTCTGCTTTTTCAGCGCGCGCTAACTGTTTCCAATATTATAATTCTTTGCCTTCCATAGCATTATAGGCGCAATTGTCCACATATAAATATTGAAACCTGTCCAAAACATATTTAATGGAAAAGAAAGAATCCTTTCTCCTATAACTATAACAATACCCGCTCCAATGATGTCACCAATAATTGTCAAGATTTTAAGTATTCCCATTGAACTCCACTCCACAATACCTCATATGCGCGCGCCGAGTTGCGCGTCTCACAACTCTTCTTGCGGCTTAAGTCACCTTCACCGCCCATAGGCCAAGCAAATATGAAAGCATTAGATACTTCGCAAACTAATATATGAAGCAAACACGCACACCACATCTAGTTATGCCAATGACCTCAATACGAGTTTTGAATGGTTGTTGGTAATATCTGATGTACACGTGTACTCAGAGATTTAAAAGAAAAATACAAAGTTGAAATAGAATAGTGGAGAAATTTTAATTGTTAATGTCAAAATGCGACGTAGCTCTGTTGAACACGAACACTTCACATTTTAGTCCTTTAGGGCAGGTGCATGCGGTTTGGACTTAAACCCGTTTTGTTGTTGGAGACTCTGCAAGTCACACTTAGATTCTCAGACTTGAAAAGCTACACCTCACATAGACTTCCACAATTCACCTATGTTGTTTACCAAATTGACTCTCATGTATCTTCCAGATTGATCCTCACCGTATATCCTTTGAATGAAACATATATAAGACGATGGTTTGAGTTGAGGTATTTGCCGCCGCGTGATGATGTAGTAGATGATATGATTAGAAGAATAGAACTGTTAAGGAAATGAGGCGATTTTCACAAATGTTCAATTTCTCAAAAAAAGTTTCGGCTTTTCTGAAGAAAGAAAAGCCAAAAACTCTACTTTGGTACTTTTCTGGCTGAGATTCCCGTATTCGTAATTTGGTGGTGGGTAAACTGTCTCGCTATGTTGGTTGAACATGGTTGGGGATGACCACTCTAACCATTGGAAACTGGCTGGTGAATTGACTAATTCTTTGTCCAGTTACAATGTTTTCCTTAATACCAAAATTGTAAGTGTCAATAGGGGTTCATCTCCCTTATCCTCTCAACAACTCCAGTCTCTCGATATATTTTATCAATTCTTGCCAAAATTTCCTCTGCTATTGGCGTAATCGGTTCTGGAGCTGGAAAATCAGGGGGCCAAAAGTGCAATTCTAATGTCTTATTCAAAGGTAAGCATGATATTGTCGTATAACCCCAAGATGGCTCAAATATGTGGTCACTCCCTTCCCAGCTGCTTACAGGGACTTCATATTCCTCATAGTCGGCAAGATTTGAGAAAAGTTCTAACAGTATATCAATTTCCTCTTTGGAAACATTTCCTTCCTTAATTTCAATATCTTTATACCAAGGATAAAGATGATAACTATAACCTCTAACCGTGCCATTATCAAATATTTTCATCCATTTCTCTCCTTCAAATACACTTGAATCTGCCACGATGATAGGATTTGAAGAGTTTGCTTCTGTACTATTAGGAAAAACAAGCAAGAATGCGAAGAGTATACAACCGACTATCAATACCACCAATACTACACGTAATAATATCAAAAACTTATTATTCACCAATTTTTCCCAATTATTAATAATATGCTATCACATTTAAAAATTTTCCTATTGCATTTAAAACCTTCCTCAAAAGATCCTCATCACGTACTCTTCGAAAGGAAAATACGTGCCTATCTCATTATTAAGATTACAGCGGGTAACGCGGTAAGCATGAGAGATTATGAGGTTGTCTTGACGGCGGATAGGAGTTTTATGAGTGATTACCATTTGCTCCCCTTTTTAAGGGGCATACGCTTCGCCTCAACGCGCATACTTAATCCCTCAATATTTTCCCGTTTTGTCGGTCCGCAAGTGCCCAGAACCGATAAAGGCAGGGTGTCAAAAAAGCATATGAAAAATTACTAGATGAAGTAACCGCTTCTACTTCCTTAATCATTCCTTGAAATAGGTTTCTACATTGCCTTCGCAAGTAAATCTAATGTAGCCAAGACAACATCAAAAGCTGGCAATTTCGAGAGTTTAAACCGAAAGGTAAACCTTCCCGGCGCCATACCCTTACTAGCTTTTTGTCTTCGGGTTTTGCTGTGTTTTTCTTCTTCCTATGCAAATATTCTACTTGCCAACCCAATGAATGAACCAAAATGCACTGACGCAAGCAGGCTCTTGAATTTTCAGCCTTAATGTTTTATCGTTATTGAAGCCTTTATTATGTTCTTTCGCGGGGGCATTTTAACTATTTTTATTTTAACTTTGCCTAGTTTTTCTTTTATTGCTTCCTGAGCTTCGGTTTTGGTTTGAAACGCTTCTTTAAGCTCAATCCACGGGAGGCTGTCGTCAATTTTTATCCACGCTGAATACATCAAGTTTCACGCTCTGAGTTAGACTGTAAAAGACATTTCAAGCTTGAGTGATTAAAACGGTTGTGAAATCAGAGTATGGATTTCTACTAACTCTTAGAAACCTATTTAAGCAATGTACTTCCCTTCATAGAAAATTTAGAGTCAGGGTTGAAGTGGAGCTTGACAGCTCACGGACAAAAATGCCCTCGAAGCGGTGCCTATGAGATGGTTAGAAAACAGCGATATCCGCATGAAAGTGAACGTTATGACCGTAGTCGCCAGTGCGCATCACCGTTTCAGCGTCTCTTCAGCGCCATCTCCAGATCTTAAAACACAATTCTGCATAGGCTCAGTCAATCTCAAGTCACGCAGTTTTCCTTGTTTTCTAAACTTTTGCAATCCGCTCTTTTCCACAGCCTTGATGCAATCTCAAGGAGGTAGCGGAGAGTGACGCATGCCGGCAGTTCCAAAGGGTTCGTAGGCGCACTTAAAGAGACATTGCTCGCTTATTTCTTCGACCTAGGCGGATTGTTTGCCGGCTTTATGGTTGCCTCTCAACTTGGCATTTTTCGTCTGTCTCCATGGGCTATAGCCCTTTACCCTGCAATTGTTAGCGCAAAAGGCGTGATAGGCGGTTTGCTCAGTGGGCGTCTGAGCACAGCGTTGCACCTCGGCACTATTTACCCCAGATTTTCCATGAACACAAAAAGTTTCTATAAACTGATTGAAGCGCTGGTCGTTGTGACTTTGGCAACAGGCGTCGCAATGAGTACAATTTCATTAGTTTTTGGCCATCTGTTTTGGGGAATAACAGTTGCGGATTTCCCAGCTATCCTGTCCGTGGTGGTGGCAACTATGGCTATAGGCTTGTCCCTTTCTTTGCTAACTATAAAAGTAGCTTTTGTTGCGTTCAAGAAAGGTTTGGACCCTGATATTGTTGTGTACCCAATAATGTCCACCACCGCCGACATTTTCATTACACTCTGCTATATTGCTGTACTCAATTTATTCTTCTTTTTCGATTTAGGCAAGTGGGTTATTGCTATAATCGGCTTAACCCATTTACTTCTTGCTTTTTACATTTTCTCAAGGAACAAACGCGAACCAGAATTCATCAAAACCCTAAAGGAGTCTCTGGCTACACTGTTGTTTGTAGCTTTCATCGTTAACATAACTGGAACAATCCTCAAGGGAATAAGCGATTTTGTAGGAGATCGCAAGGAGATTTACACAGTCTATCCAGCTTTGATCGACATGGTAGGTGATGTTGGCTCTGTTGTCGGCTCCACCGCAACAACAAAACTTGCTCTGGGTCTACTTACGCCTTCCTTTTCCTCAATACGAAACCACGCGAGAAACATTTTTAGTGCGTGGGCGGCTTCAATTATAATGTTCGTTATTTTGGCGATCTCAGCCCTGTCAATACAGGGCATGCTTACTTTGTCTGCTTTTTCAGGCCTCATCCCTGTCCTGCTGATTGCTAACGTGATTGCTGTTGCCGCAATAGTTCTATTATCCTATGGGGTTGCAATTCTTACGTTTAAGAAAGGTCTGGACCCGGATAATTTCGTTATTCCCATCGAGAGTTCTTTTGCCGACAGCGCGATGTCTGTTGCTTTGCTCGCGGCTTTGCTTTTGATAGGGTAGTCTTGCAGGGTATAATTAAAATATCTCATAGTCAATATTTCTAACGCGGAGCGCCTCTCAAAATATGCCCCACTTTGAAAAGATAAAATACAAACCCATACCCGTCCGAGAGCTTCTGCTAGAAATGAAGAACCTTTCCGAGCTTATGATCGACTTGGCCTATTCCGCCGCCTTATTCAACGACAAAGAACTCGCTGAAGACGTTATAGAACTTGAGAGTCGAGTTGACACTTTGGCGTATCTATTAGACATGGAGATCATGATTGCCGCTAGAGATGCCAAGGACGCAGAGGCACTGATAGGAGTTTCCACGGTGGCTGCTGCAACAGATAAAATCTCAGATGCCGCCGCTGACATCGCTGCTATTGTAACACGTAACATTGGCGTACACCCGATAGTTGGCGCAATTTTTGAAAAAGTTGAAGAGCGCCTAATGCAGGCAACTGTGAAAGAAGACTCCGTGATAGCAGGGAAACAGATAGGCAAGCTTGACTTAGCGGCGAGGATGGGCGTTGACATAATCGCCATCCGCCGAAACAAAGATTGGATAATAAATCCCAAGGACACTGAACGAGTTTTTAGTGGAGATACTCTGATAACGCGCGGAGCCCCCTTAGGCATTAAGGAATTCAAAGATCTCGCCGAGGGAAGACTTACCAACTGGAGTAATAAAAAATGACCGAGCAGAAACGGTTCGAAGAAATTGTTGCGCGGTTCGTTGAGCTCAAGGATACTTCTGAGTTAATGATGGATCTGGCTTATTCTGCGCTCTTGTTAAACAGCAGGGAATTGGCTGAAGAAGTGCAGCGCCTAGAAGAGTACGTGGACCAGTTGCACACAGATTTTGAATTGCTCGCTTTAACAAGCGATTTCAAGAAAGAAGAGGCTCTTGGCTTTTTAGGGCTAATCAGGTTGGGCGTAGCGACCGAAAAAATCGCGGATGCCGCGGCCGAGATGGCTGAAGTTGTCCTAAGAGGCATTGAACCGCATCCAGTGCTGAAACTCGCCATAAAGGAAGCTGAAGAAACCGTTACCCAAGCCTGCGTGACCGCTGATTCTTCCCTTGTAGATAAAACTCTGAAGGAAGCACGCGTGCACGAAGAAACAGGTATGTGGATCCTAGCCATAAAAAGAGGAGGAAAATGTTTGCGACCTAAAGCCGACTCAAGAATTCAAACAGGCGACATCTTAATAGCATCGGGCTACGCTGAAGGCGTCGAAGACCTCAAGAAACTCGCTTCGCCAGGGGAACTCTGCTCAGTTGAATAGTCTGAATATTTACTTTGATTTCATTAACACTATAAGTTTGTAGCTGGTTATTATTTTTCGAGGAGGGCTAGCTATCTCCCAAACCGAAGAGGAAACGAAAAAAGGCAGTGGCTTTACTTGCCGAAATGCCGCTTGTGGGAAAGTTTTCACAAAACCCCTTAAAGCCTTAAATCTCCAACTTGGCTCCGAGAGGCTCTACGATGCGTGCCCGTACTGTTTAACCGAAATAACCGCGGACGACGAAAAGACTGAGGAATCTTCACTCGAAGAGGTTGAACCCGTCGAAAAACCATCCTCATGCCCCTATTATCTCGGTTATCTTTGCGAACGGTCAGCGAAAACTAACATACCTGATGAATGTATGGTCTGCAAAGACCTAATTCCATGTATGCTGAAGAACCTGAAAAGATGAGTCGAGCCTTCCTATTCCGCGTATCTTCTTTTAACTGGCGAGGTTTTCTAAGGATGAGTGACACGAGGGCTTTTAAAATGCCTGATTTCAAACGACAATATAAATTCGACTTACTAACGATTATAATTAACAATTATTTTTTTAAAAAAAAAAAACAAGCTAGGAGTTTGTTGCCTGCAGGATTGTTCAGAACTGTTGTTTAGGGTTTTTAGCTTTTTCTTTTCTTTTCAGGCTTTTTCTCTTCTGCACTGGTTCCGGTTGTTGCTTCCTCTGTTTTTGGCGCTTCTACTTTTGGTTCTTCCTTTTTCTCTTCCATTTCCGTTGTTATTTCCTCGATGGGTTTTGGCGGCGGTGTAGTGGCCATTGTCCATCCTATCCATGCGCCTATAGCTAGGATTGCGACAAACGCTACGAGTACTGGTACAGCGATTAGCCAGTATCTAACAGTCTCTAAAGAACCTACATTCAACCATGGTATCGCGTTGATAATTGGCTCGTAAAAGAAAAGTGCTGCAACGTAGAATACAGCAACCAGCACACATACGAGGCAGATTACTCCACCTATTGCTTGATCTTTACTCATTACGATTCACCACTTATAAACCATGTTTATTATCTTAAGCAATTTAAAGTTTACCGTAAAAGTCGATGTGCGCGTGCTATGTGGTTCCCATTTCCCATGTTGCCAAGTACTTTTGCTGTTCAGGCGTGAGTCTGTCAACCCTTACTTCCATAGCCTCAAGTTTCAGTTCAGCAACGGTTTCATCGATGTCTTTGGGGACTGTGTAAACTTTCGGCGGCATTTTCGCTGTTTTAGCCATGTACTCCACGCATAATGCTTGGTTTGCGAAGGACATGTCCATAACTTCGGACGGGTGCCCTTCCGCCGCTGCTAGATTTACAAGTCTTCCTTCGGCGAGGAGGTAGAGTTTTCTGTTGTTTTTTAGGGTGTATTCTTCCAGGTTGGGTCTCATTGTTCTCTTTGCTGTTGATAGTTCTTCTAGGTCTTTGAGGCTTATTTCCACGTTGAAGTGTCCGCTGTTGGCGATTATGGCGCCGTCTTTCATTCTTTGCATGTGTTCTTTCCTTATGACGTTGATGTTGCCTGTGGCTGTTACGAATACGTCGCCTATGCTGGCTGCTTCGGCTATTGGCATGACGCGCAAGCCGTTCATTGCCGCTTCTAACGCTCTGAGAGGGTTCACTTCCGTTACTATCACGTTTGCGCCCATTCCCTGGGCTCGCATGGCTATGCCTCTTGCGCACCATCCGTAGCCGCAAATCACGAAGGTTTTGCCTGCCAAAAGCGTGCTTGTGGCTCTTAATATTCCGTCAATGGTGCTTTGGCCTGTTCCGTAACGGTTGTCAAACAAGTACTTCGTGTAAGCGTCGTTTACGGCTATGATGGCGTATTTTAGGTTTCCAGCCTTTTCCATTGCTCTTAAGCGTAGCACGCCTGTGGTTGTTTCTTCGGTTCCGCCCTTAACGCTCTCTAATGCTCCTGTTCGCTTGCTGTGCAGTGTGCCGACAAGGTCTGCGCCGTCGTCAAGGGTTATCACGGGTTTATAGTCCAGCACCTTGTTAATGCACCAGTAGTATTCTTCGGTGGTTTGCCCTCGCCACGCAAAGACGTGGACGCCTTTTTCCGCCAGTGCTGCTGCTACATCGTCCTGTGTGGAAAGTGGGTTGGAACCGCATAGGGCGATTTTGGCGCCTCCAGCCGCTAACGCGTCTACGAGGACGGCTGTTTCTTTGGTTACGTGGAGGCATGCTCCTATTGTGAGGCCTTTAAGTGGTTTTTCCTTGCTGAACCTGCTCTTGATTTGGCTGAGGACTGGCATGTGCGCTGCAGCCCATTCGATTTGTAAATGACCTTGCGGCACTAGCGCCTTATCCTTAACTTGGAATTCTTCCATTTTCTTTCCTCTCCTTTTAGGAAAAAGGCTGACTTACTATTTAGTTTTGCTTTAACCTTGTAATAAAACATTTACTAACCAAAAACAACGCTTAAATACAGTTCGTATGGCGCGCGCTAGTCGCCACTGCAACTTTGTGCGTATGTGCCGACCAAATCGTTTCGTGCAAATTTTTTTTCGCCAATAAAGTTTAATTATGCCTTGCCTTCTGAACCTAATTGTTTGAGGTGTGCAGTTGAGGGAACCTTTTGCCGAGTTTGTTAAGGCTGAGTTGGGGTCTGGGACCTTTCTGGTCACGTGCGGGCTTCCAGGAACTTGGAAGACAGAGATTTCAGAGGAAGTCTCAAAGATTAAGGGTTATTCTATTCTTCGGAGCGATTTGGTTCGGTTGGAGGTTCTCAGGAATGAGGATGTGTTTGACGTTAAGGTTGCGGGAAATATGCGTAAGCGGTTGTCTGTTTATGATGAATTGTTTCGTCGAGCGGAGGATATTGTTCAGAAGAGTAAAGAAGGCGTAGTTTTGGATGCTACTTTTGTCACTCAGGAACTGCGGAGGCGTGCCGCTGAGATTGCAGCAAGGCACGGCATGCCTTTTGTGATTCTTCAAACCAGCTGCCCTGAGGAAGTGTCTATTGCGAGGGTTTTGAGGAGGACTAGAGAGAAGTATGAGTCAAACGCTTTGACGGTGGAGGCTTATCGTAACAACAAGAGCAGGTTTGAGCCTGTTGACTTGGATGACTTGAAGAAGAGGTTTCCGCAGCTTCGAATAGTGCATTTGACAGTGGACACGTGCAATGATGCTCGCGAGAATTGGTTCGTGATTGGGATGGAAAAAAGGTAGCTGGGCACCGTTTCGTTATGATAATAGATTTGCATATTCACTCGCGAAGTTCTGACGGCGCTTTAACGGTTGAAGAAATTATCAGGGAAGCTAAACGCAGGCACATTGGGTTCATGTCGATTACGGATCACGATTCAATTGAGTGTCAAAAGATAGCCTTGGATTTGGCTGGGAAGGCTGGAATCCGCTACATTTCGGGCGTCGAGTTGAACGTAACCTTCACGCATCCCAAATATCACGAGGGCAAATCTGTATCGTTGGATTTCTTGGGTTACCAGTTTGACGCAAGGAATAAGGAGTTAAAGGGTAAGCTTGAGCAGATGGCGAATTACCGAGAGGAAAGAGCCGCCAAAATTCTAGGCAACCTCAATGCGGAATTTGAAAAAGAAGGCATTACGAAACTAACGAAGAAAGATTTTGAGGAGATTCAAGCGTCAGTTGACGGAACCCTTGGAAGACCTCATATTGCGGACTATTTGGTTAGAAAGGGAATTGTTAGGAATAGACAGGAGGCTTTCGACAAGTACCTTGTGAAGTGTGACGTTCCCAAGTATCCGCTTTACCTTGAAGAGGCGTCTAGGCTGGTGAGGAGTGCTGGAGGAAAAATAGTGCTGGCGCATCCGAACGATCCTCATGGCACCTCGCTTGTGACGCTGACCAAATCATTGCCTGAACAAACGGGGATAATAGAAGAGTCAATGTTGGGGTACATTGATGGCGTGGAGTGTTGGCACTCCAGAAACGACGCCCAAACAACGAATCACTACGTAAAGTTTGCAAAAGAACATGAGTTAATCATGACTGGAGGAAGCGATTGCCACCAAAAACCCATCGTGATGGGAACGGTGAAAATCCCAGAATATGTGGCTAATCAATTTCGCCACTGAGTAAACTTTTCTTTAATCAAAGACTTTTCGCGTATGTTGAGGCTATTTTGAAGTATGCTTTTGCTTCTTTCGTTGCTGCGCTTTTTTCCTTTTCACCTACGTGGGGGTCTTTAAGTTTGAAACTGACTACTTTTCCGCGCACGTAGGCTCGGTAGCATTTGTAGAATGGAAGAAGCTTCGTCAACTCTTGGTCTCCGGAATATTTGATATATCTTTCAATGAAAAATTTAGACAGATCGGGTCTTTCTCTGAAGTCTAAGTCCATGGCTAGAAAAGCCACGTCAGCGGCAACGTCAGAATACCTAAACCTATCGTTGAATTCTATCGCGTCAAAAATGTAAATTCCGTTTGTAACAAAAATGTTGCCTGAATGGATGTCACCATGGCAATTTCTGATTCTGCCTTCCGCCATCCTCTTCTCAAAGAGAGACACATTTCTCTTCATGAAATCTCTGATTCTTTCATAGATTAGCTTGAAATCCTCAGCGGATAGTGTTTTACCAACAAACTCCTCAGTCTGGTCGAAATTCTCCTTCCAGTTAGTTTCTATCGTCGCCAAGGAGCCGAACTCGCTTATTCGCCTGTTTGTTTCCGCCTTTGAATGAAAATCTGCGATGACCTTTGCTATTATATCAATGAGTTTGTCATCCACCTTATTTTCTTCGAGAAGCCTGCTCATCATCCTTTCCTGAGGCATCCGCTTCATCTTCACAGCATACTCAACTGTTTCTCCTTCACCCTTTATCTTGATAGCATCGGCTTTGTTGATGGGAACAACTTCCAGGTACATGTCTCCGCAAAGTCGCCTGTTAAGTTCCAATTCCTTCTCGCAGAAGAACCGCCTCTTTTCAAGAGTGGTGAAATCCAGAAATCCAAAGTTTACAGCCTTCTTCACCTTGTAAACAAAGTGCCTAGTCAAAAACACGAAGGATATGTGAGTCTGCACCAGCTCAATGCTGCCTGGGTCTTCGTCGTAAGCTTCAGGCTTCATTAACGCGTCCACAACTTGCTTCTGAACCAGCATTTGCCGAATCCGACTTCCCTTAAGGCGTTATGCCACTTCTCTGGTGTGGATAAAACTTCAACGAGCAATATAGGGCTATCTGACTTGACGGATGTGAATTCCTGTCTTAGAAGCGTTTAGGGTGGGTTTCTGACATATTCCGATTTCGGAATTAAAAAGATAAATACAGATTCAAGATAACTATGGTTTTGGTGGGCAACGTGAATATTGAAACTGTCGAAGACTTGAAGAAGGCGCTTAAGAAGACAGGCTACTCCAACAAAGCAATAGTAGAAATCATAAAATGGTACAACACGAACCGCTCTCCCATGAACTAGTTTGAGCAACTATTTTTTTAACGTAGCCTAAGACGGCGTCCGCTTGTTCCTTCGAAATGCTCTTGGATTGGCGCAGAGAATCCACTATCTCGGAAATTTTCGCCAAACCTCCGCGGGAGTCAACGATAAATTCAATCTGTATATAAGTGAGGGAGTAGAGTCTTCGTGCGCAGACACGCTCCTAACCTCCGCAACAAGATTTGTCAAAAGATATATAACGCGCAAGTTCTGTATTGGTAAAAAGTTCGGAGGTTTACCACTTGGGCATCTTAGGAAGAGACAGATTGAAGGAACTGATTGACAATTACAAGTGCGTATACCCGTACGATTATACGCTGCTCGACGGAGACGGCTACATCCTAACCGTCAAAGAAGAAACAACACTACACTATTTAGAACACAAAAACCTGATATCCTACGAGGTTGTTTTCACCCCGCCGAACTACGTGGCGCACCTAACAGCCAAAAGCAAGTACGGCAGAATGGGCTTATCCTTCCTGAACGCCGCCAAAGTCCACAGCGGCTTCATCGGACGCCTCGCTCTAGAGCTCGTAAACTTAAGCAACGACCGCCGCCCCATAACCATCAAACGCGGAGACCCCTTCATGCACATCGAATTCATCACACGCGAAGGCGAACCCTCACCCTACATGGGCGAGTTCCAATTCCAATACTTGACTGACGAAGAAATACAAATGTACATCCCAATCCTGAAAAAAATCTTCACGAACTATGAAGAACTCGCCAAAACCTGGTTCAAAAACAAAAGACTACAACTATAAACGCAAAACCTCCACGCTCCAATTTATTTCACAAACACACTCAAACGCGAGTTATGCACTCCAGTTGACTCTATATATAGAGGGGGTATAAGTCTCCGTGAGCACAACAGTTCTCAGAAAGAAGGATAAGACAGCTTCTCTACTTTTGGAAAATGTGAATCTCCCTGCCGATCTTGTGCCTTTCCTCAGCGTCAACAAAAGAAGCCATCTCCTCCAAATCCTCTCGTACTCTGCTTTCTTTGGCAAAAACCTTTTTCTGAAATGGGTATACCCTTTTGAAACCAATGTTAACCGCTTTCTCTCCAATGGGCATGGTGACTGGTTTTCCTGAACGCGCTCTTATGTACGGTGTTACCACCACTAACCGCCCCTCTTCCTTCAGTATTCTATACGCCTCTTCCAAGAAACTATGGTACAACGGCTCAAGTTTACCAATTATTTTTGTGGCGTATGGTGTGGTGGGAATATGGCGCAGTGCTGGACCCAAATCGGGTTCTGTCGCTATACAGTCCACTTCCTGCGCAATTTTTTCGGTTAATCTGCGCGCGTCTCCCTGCAAAATCGTGTATTCTGCCTCTTTGAGCGCATATTCTCTTTTGAGCCACTCCAGATTCTCTATAGCAGCTTCGGCACACCACGGGTTTATGTCTATGCCGATCACTTTCGCTTTGGTCAGCAATGCTTCCAGAAGGATTGTCCCTACTCCGCAGAAAGGATCGAGCAGAAGTTTTCCCGAGGTGCAAGAAGCCAAGTTTACCATTATTCTCGCCAGTCGAGGAGAAATAGCAAAAATTTTACGCTGTCTCGGTTTGCCCACATCGCGTTTCTGGAATTCAAACGGATTATGCACGGCTACAGTAGTAGATAGCAACGTCTGTTTTTTGCCTATGCAAAACAATATTTCCGCTTTGTTTTCAACCAAGCCTTTCTTCAGAACTTCAACAGGGCTTAGTTGTGGGTACTGTCTGTTTTTAGAAAATCCCATGAAATTTGATTTTTTGCCGTGAGCTGCTAGTTCCCGTTTTATAGCGCTTCCCACAAAGCGTTGGATGATTTTGGAAAATGGGCGCAAAGACTCTTCTGCGCAGTATACGCTTACTCCGAAAACAATTTTCCCAGACGCTACCTTAAGCATTTCAGCAATTAAGCCGTTTGACACAATTTCTCTTTTGATTTGCCCTTGAGCCTGTTTGTCTTTCTGAAGAAACGCCTTTTCCACCATCTGTGTTTCAAAGTCCGTGGCTGCGCCTCCGATTTTCAAGATTCCACCCAAATCAGCAATAGCTAAGGCGCTTGCACTCTCCTCGATGCTGACCGCAAAGAATCCTTTTGAGAACGAGCGTATCTCAAATTTCACTTTCCTGGCTTCTAGGAACGAAACAAGCTCCGCTAGCGATAACCTCCAATTCTTCCCTGAAATAAACACGCGAGTTGTCTGAGTAGCGCTAGACATTCTCACACATGCTAAACCAATATTAAATATATAAGCGCGTAATAGTTTCTGGCTCAAAGGATCCACCGCTCGCTTAACTAAAAAACTAAACAATTATTCAGAAGAGGGCGGATATGGTAACAAATCGTTTAAATAGCGCCTAAGGATGTATGCTTTAAAAGGGATATTGCATGCACGCACGTAACTATCGGCCTGTAAAGGGGCAAGCCTACACAAGAAAACAGTTTGCGAAGGGTTTCCCACCCCCAAAAATAACCAAGTTCACCATGGGAGATACCAAGGCAAACTTTGAATACGAAGCGAAGCTTATCGCTTTGAAACGAGCCCAAATCCGCCACAGCGCTTTAGAGGCGGCACGGGTGGCAACAAACCGCGTCTTGATGGATAAACTCGTTAACGATTACCTCATGCAGGTCCTTCCGTATCCTCATATTATCCTCAGAGAAAACAAGATGATCTTTGGAGCTCATGCTGACCGACTGCAACAGGGAATGCGCAGGTCTTTTGGGAAAGCAATTGGCACAGCAGCCCGGATAGAACCCGACCAAGTAATAATTACTGTGAAGGTTAAAGCCAATAGCGTGGAAACAGCCAAAGAATCCCTCAGACGAGGAAGCGCAAAACTTCCCATCCCCTGTAGAATAGTAGTCGAGAAAATGCAACCTCCAGACGTAACCAATGAAACGGAGATGGAGACAGCTTGAACAGGACAAAAAAAGATCTGGTAATATGGTTTGGCGATCTGAGAAAAACCGACATTCCCCTGGTAGGCGGCAAGAACGCTAACCTCGGCGAAATGATAAGCGCTGGACTGCCAGTTCCTCCAGGCTTTGCCGTGACAGCCTACGCCTACGAAAAGTTCATTGAGGAAACGCGCATAGCGGAAAAGATTTACAAGATAATAAACGAAACAGTCACCGACGTAAATGATCCAAAGCAATATGATGCTGCTTCAAAGAAAATACGTGAACTCATCGAAAAGTTTTCAATGCCTAAAGAAATTGAGAGCGCCGTTAAATTAGCCTACAAAGAACTAAATAAAAAGCTCAATTTAAAGGATGCTTTTGTTGCTGTGAGATCCAGCGCCACAGCAGAAGATTTGCCAGACGCATCTTTTGCAGGCCAACAAGAAACTTTTCTGAATGTTAAGGGCACGGATGAACTTCTGGAAAAAGTTGTGAAGTGTTGGTCCAGCCTCTTCACTCCCCGCGCGATCTTTTACCGGAACGAAAAAGGTTTCGCGCATGAAAAAGTTTTCATAAGCGTTGGGGTTCAAAAAATGGTGAACTCCAGAGCTGCTGGAGTCATGTTCACGTTGAACCCGGTGACAGGGGACACTCGTCATATAGTCATTGAGGGCAATCATGGTCTTGGTGAAGCTGTCGTTTCCGGATCAGTCACACCAGACGATTTTATAGTTGACAAAGTATCGATGAAAATAATCGAGAGGCGAATCTCCAAAAAGACAGTACAGTATATCCGCGATCCTCAGACTGGGAAAACGGTTCATGCTGACGTACCCGTTGACAAGCAAGAGCAACCCTGCGTGAATGATGAGGAGATTCTTAAGATAGCGGAACTGGCCAAGCGCATCGAGCAACATTATGGAAAGCCTCAAGACATCGAATGGGCAATTGACCAAGACATACCCTTTCCAGCTAACGTGTTTATAGTGCAGTCGAGACCCGAAACAGTCTGGAGTGCACAGCAAGCTCAGGCACCGACAAGAGAAGTTGGAGAAGCGAAAACCGTGGAAATGAAAGTTGTTGTTAGAGGACTTGCGGCTGGCAAGCGAGGATACGGCATGGGCTCAGCCAAAGTCGTTGCGAGCCCGACAGAAGCGGCTAATGTCATGCGAAAGGGTGACATACTCGTCACAGACATGACTAACCCTGATTACGTGCCTTTCATGAAACTTGCAGGTGCCATAGTCACCGACAAAGGCGGGGTAACATGTCACGCTGCCATCGTAAGTCGCGAGCTAGGTATACCCTGCGTTGTGGGAACCGAAAACGCCACGAAGCTCATGGTTACTGGAGAAGAATATACTGTTGACTCAAGAGGCGGCGTTGTGTATGAAGGAATAATGCCCACGTTAACGGAACAACTTGCATCCGCTTCAGGGGCTTCAACGCAGACTACTGGAGCAGGAGGTATTTTCCAGTCAGTGCCTGTAACAGCAACAAAAATTTACATGAACTTGGGCGTTCCAGAAAAGATCGGAGAATACAAGGTCTTGCCATTTGAAGGAATCGGACTGATGCGAACCGAGTTCATTCTGGCCAGCTATATTGGCGAGCACCCTATGAATTTCGTGGAAACTGGTCAGTCTCAGAGATTTGTTGATAAACTTGCGGAAGGCATAGCGGCGGTTGCAAGAGCTATACAGCCTCGCCCGGTTGTGGTACGTTTCAGCGACTTCAAAACAAACGAGTATAGAGAACTGAAAGGCGGCGAAAAATACGAGATTGTAGAGGCTAATCCAATGCTTGGGTGGAGAGGATGCAGCCGCTACATAAGCCAATGGTACGAAAAAGCCTTCAGACTTGAATGTCAGGCTATAGTCAAGTGCCGAAAAGAGTGGGGTCTTAAAAACGTCTGGGTCATGCTTCCAATGGTACGCACGGTTTGGGAAGCAGAAAAATGCTTCGTTATAATGCAGGAAGAGGGCTTGGAAAGATCCAAAGACTTCAAAGTGTGGTTCATGGCTGAAACTCCATCCATAGCCATACTTGCAGATGAGTTTTCTAAGCTTGTTGACGGCTTCTCCATAGGCTCAAACGACATGACGCAGGGCATTCTGATGATCGACCGAGACTCTGAACGCTTAGGTCAGATGGGCTACTTCGATGAAAGAGACCCTGCAGTGAAAAGAATAATAGCGCATCTTATCAGAGTGGCTCATGAAAACGGCTGCACAGTTTCAATATGCGGTGAGGGTCCATCAAACCTGCCTGACTTTGCAGAATTCCTCGTTCGCGTTGGAATTGACAGCATATCCGTAAACAATGATGCCGTTGTCGCCACAAAAAGCCTCGTTGCAAGCATTGAACAGAAAATAATTCTTGAACGCCTAGCTGAACAATCTGCCATAGCCTCTGGGCATCCCCTTCGAAAACCAAAACAAGATTGGGAATGGACCCCATAGAGGAACGAAAAATAAACATAGCGTGCATTGACTTTCCTTCTCATTATTTTTACATGATTTCCTCCACGGAAGCATGAGTATGAAAGGATTCGATTTTGAAGAAGAACGAATAAAACAAGAAATAACCAAACTCGGCGCAAAACGTGTTCTGCTGCAGTTGCCTGAAGGCCTGAAACCCGAGGGTCCCCGCTTGGCTAAAATTGTTGAAAAAGCTGGTGCGCTCCCCATAGTCTCTGCAGACCCGTGCTACGGCGCTTGCGACATAGCCACTGAGGAGGCAGAACGTCTGGGAATAGACTTAATAATACACTTTGGGCACGCAAAGCTGGTGAAACATGAACGCGTTCCCACGGTTTACGTCGAAGCCAGAGCAACCGTAACAGTTGATGACGCTGTTGAGCAAGCCATTCCGTTGCTGAATAAATGGGGCAAAATTGGCTTAGCAACCACGGTTCAACATGTGCAGGCGCTTGATCATGCGAGAGAAATTCTTGTTCGAGCTGGAAAAATAGTGGTGATAGGCGACGCTGGCCGAATTAATTACTCTGGACAGGTGAGCGGCTGCGACTATAGCAACGTGAAATCAATAGTCAACGATGTTGAAGCTTTCCTTTTCATCGGCGGCGGACAATTCCACGCGTTAGGCATAGCCCTCACCACATCTAAGCCTACGATAATCGCAGATCCCTACGAGAAAAGAGCTTACTCAATAGGTGATGAAGCTCAGAAGATTCTTAAACAAAGATGGGCGTGCATTGAAGAAGCTGAACGTGCCAAAACCTTTGGGGTCCTAATTGGTTTGAAAATAGGACAGCAGCGTCTTGATGAAGCCTTAAAAATCAAGGAAATAATCGAAAGAAACGGTAAAACAGCTTGCCTCTTTGCAATTAGAGAAATCCTGCCAGAAGCGCTGATGGAGTTTCCAACAGTCGACGCGTATGTGAACACTGCTTGTCCACGGATATCTCTTGATGCCGCCTCGAAATTTCCAAAGCCCGTGTTAACCGTGAATGAATTTATGGTAGTTGCTGGCGAGTCTTCATGGGAAACCCTGCTCAAAAAAGGCTTATTCGAAAATTAGACTTGGAACTATTCCTGTCTCGGATTAAGCCGCATCCTTCTCCTCAGGCGAGCCTTGAGCAGTACACGGTCTCGGAGGCTGTTGCGGCTACAATGCTTTATCTCGCCGCTTACACCCATAACGACATCATCGGCAAAACGGTTCTAGATTTAGGTTGTGGTACGGGTAGGCTTGCTTTGGGCGCTTCTTTTTTAGGAGCACAACTGGTCGTAGGCGTTGACATCGATGAAGCAGCGATAAAAATTGCTTCTGAAAATTCAGAGAAAACAGGATTAAAAGCTAATACGCAATGGATTGTTGGTGACATTAACGCGATAAGCGGCAGGTTCGACGCTGTTCTGCAGAATCCTCCTTTCGGCGTGCAGAAACGTGCTGCCGACAGAAAGTTCTTGGAAAAAGCTTTGGAAGTTGGCAGAACGGTGTACTCGCTTCATAAGCATCCTTGTGTAGACAGGCAATTAATCAAAAGGCTCAAAGCAAACGCGGGAAGTCTGCTGCAAGTTTCTCCTTCGCCGTTTATCGAAAAGTTTGTTGAGGACCATAATGGCACGGTTGAGGCAGTTTATGCTGTGCTGATGACTATTCCGCGCATGTTTGATTTCCACACGAAAACGAAACACGACTTTGTAATTGACTTGTACCTCATAAGAAGAAACGACTGACAAACGACAGGAAGCATTAATTGCTCATAGCATTTTGCTTGAGTTGGCAATCAAAAGGTTTATTGAGCAGCATAGAAACTTACAGATATACTCATTCCATATCGCTTGTGTTTCACGGCAAAGGGAAACTGAATGAATCTGAAATCATCTGAACAAAAAAGCGGCCATATAGTGTTACCAGGAGAGCGCTTAGGAGTAATTGAAGAGTTCATTCCAGATTCTGGAACTTACGTGAAAGACGGCATCATCTACTCCCAAATCGTTGGTCGCGCGTTAACGGATTTGCTGAACAAACGCGTTTCTGTTTATCCATTAGTTCGCGGGGCAACGGTTCCAAAAGTCACAAGCACAGTCATGGGGCAAGTCGGCAACGCTCAATCTGACAATGTTTTGGTGCGAATCTTCAAAATAGGCTCTAAGAAGCTCTCGGGCGTTTTCACAGGCATCCTCCACATTTCCGATGTGCAAGAGAGATACGTTGATTCCATGAATGACGTGTGCAAACCAGGTGACATAATACGCGCTAAGGTCATAAGTGAAAAGAATCAGATTTATCACCTCTCTACCACAGACAAGAATTTAGGAGTGCTCTACGCGTTTTGTTCTTGGTGTGGAAATTTGCTTGAGCAGAAGCGCTATGAGATGCGGTGTCCCAAATGCGGCAACGTTGAAAAACGCAAAACTGCGGTGGATTATGGGAAAGAGGAAATATAACAGAAAGAGGAGACCTGTCAAAGTGAAAATTAAGGTGCTAAAGAAAGCGGCGAATGAACTTAAAATCGAAATCGAAGGCGCAGACCACGGTCTCTGTAACCTGCTGCAAAAAAAGCTCTTAGAAGACAAAAGCGTGGATATGGCTGGTTATGATATACCCCATCCCTTAGCATCAAACCCTGTAATCTACGTGAGGATGAAAGGCGCTGCAAAACCTGAAGCAGCTTTGCGGAAGGCGGCTGAGAAAGCCCGCGAAGCGAACGAAGCTTTTAGTAAGGAACTGAAAAAAGCTCTCAAAGCTTAATTTTCTTCTTTACTTTTAGAAGTAGCTGCGTTAGCCCTTCCACCAAGCTATCCGTTTTTCCTAGAGTCTCTACGCTATCCTCCAAGGTGAGAAGGTCGTGGAGCCAAGCGTAAACTGCTAACGCTTCCGCAGCATCGCTAAGAACATGCTTATCTATTCTTGAGGGCAAGTGCTCCCTCAATCCTGCTTTTCTCAACGCCTCAGCGAGGGCGGTTCCCTTCACCTTCGCCCCTGAAGGTTTGCCTTTTCTCTCGGAGAGAGCTAGCGAGTAAACAAAGTTTATGTACGCATCTCCTAGTGATGCAAGTTTCCGATCCGCCAAAATTTGCGGTAGACTGTTGTAGTTTTTAATCAGCAATGACCGATTGGTTTTTGGCAAATTAGCGTCTTCTCCCGCGTTCTCTTTTTTCTTCGCTAAACTTATAACGTCTCCTCATCATACTTATGCTTAAGTTATTGAGGAACTGTTTTGAATCGCAAGAGCTTTCGTGTGATTAAACCTGAGATCCGTGTTTTGGGAGTCGACGACGGCGTATTCACTCCTCGCACTGAAGGTTTGGTGCCTGTTGTCGGTGTTGTTTTTAGAGGAGGCTATTGGCTTGACGGCGTCATGCACACTGAAATCGCGGTGGATGGCTTCGATGCCACTGGCAAGATATCTTCCATGATAATTAACTCACCGCACTACAAACAATTACGCGTGATAATGCTTAGTGGGATAACGTTCGCTGGCTTCAACGTAGTGGGCATCAAAACGCTCAATGCGGAAACAAATCTTCCTGTTATAGCGGTGACGCGTGAAAAACCGAATTTAGTTGAAATTCGAGAAGCACTAAAACACTTGCCCAAAAGTGAAGAGCGCTGGAACGCTGTTCTTAACGCTGGGGAAATCTCTGAAGTGTCCACCAGAAGCGTGAAGGAGAAAATCTACATGCAAGTCGCAGGAATTTCTGAGGGAGATGCGCAAAAAATTTTGCGGTTAACCTCGACGCGGAGCAACATTCCTGAAGCTTTGCGTGTGGCGCATCTTATTGCGTCTGGAATAAGCCACGTGTAGAGTCTGATTTTGTGGAGTATGAAAAAGTTTAAAAGCGACCATGTAGAGGGAAAACAGCGCGGATAACGGAGTAGCGAATTATGGAATTCTGCCCTAAATGTGGTTCTCGTCTTGAGCCTAAAAAATCCAAGACGGGCAAAGAAGCCTCGCTGTTGCTTGTCTGCCCCAAATGCGGCTACAAGAAGCAAGAACCAGGCAAGAAGGTGGAACCCAAAGTTGCCAAGGTCATACGGCATAATCCGCAGCAGCTTGTAGCTGTGATAGGTAAGGAAGAACAAAAACTGCGGACGCTGCCAACCGTTAGAATTGAATGTCCAAAATGCGGAAATAACGTGGCTTATGTCTGGCAAGTGCAGACAAGAGGCGCTGATGAATCTTCAACTCAGTTTTTGCGTTGCACAAAATGCAACTACACATTCAGAGAATACAGCTAAACTTTCAGATTTGTAACCAAATAAGGACGCTTTGCATCTATGATGCGGTTACTCTTAGTGTTGGTCAGTCGATTATTCTGAGGTTTCTGCGAAATCTGATTCTAAACTTTGTAAATAATGATACAGAAGAATCTCTCACAAGTTTTAAAAGCGAATCCTAGTCATAATCTAGGGTTTAGTCAGGCATAGTCGACTATGCGTCTAAAGATCAGTCTTGACTCGTGCCTTTGCTCAGCAGGCACGTTAATAAAAGAGTGAGTTAGAGCGGGACAACCCCGTGATGAGCCCCTGAGGGGAATGTGAATGAGAGGGAGGAGGCAAGTATGCAACGCAAGAAAATTATTCTTGGACTGGCAGCGATATTCTTAATGGTGGGTCTGGTTTCTGCAGCAACATATACGATGTGGAGTCATACCTGGAGCGTCACAGTGCAGGTTGGAGCAACAGCGGTACAGTACTCAATAATTACAGGTTTGCCAACAACGCTGGATTTAGATACAGAATACCCGCTTGTTATTCGGTGTATAAACACAGCAGCTATTCCTTACGACGTTAAAGCTTATTTGAAATGCGTTGGACAAGCAGGCTTTGACAAAGAAGATATTTTCGTCCGCTGGAAGACTTACGACAACAATGCGGGAGAATGGATTGATTTCGGCGGCGGCTTCGAGGAGTTCTATCTTCTTGGGCGCGTGCCCGCTGGTTATAGTGGCGGAGTAGAAGGTGGATCGTTCACGGATCGTGCCGGCTACTGGATTGATTGGGATGGAACATACTCAACAATTGGCGCAGGCGTTACTTTAACACACTACCTTTGGGTAACGATATATGGTTCAGCTCCAGTCGGCGCTTATCAGCTATCCGTTGACGTAACCGGTCAAGGAGCGTAAAAAGGAACAGTAATTCAGAATCTCTAAATACCCCCATTTTTTATAAAATAGCAACATTGGTGGCTCATCACATAATGTTTAAGCTTCAAAGAGGCATTAAGAAGAAAGGCTGGGTCGCAATTCTTGTTTTGATATTAGTGATTACATTTAGCGCTCAATTGGCGCTGGGACGCAAAGCAACCTCGCAGTTTGACCCTATGGTAGATTGCCATGTGGTAAAGGAATTTCCAAGAAAACTGACTGTAGGCTACTCCTACGAAGCTGAATACAAATTCAGAAACATTGCCAAATCGACAATGTCAATAACCGTGCATTTTACAATTCACTCAGATAGACATGTAAAGATAAAAAGCGGTGAGTGGATTGTTCTTATTACGATAAATCAAAAAGTCGTTAAGTGCACGGAAGTCAAACCAGGAGTTTTCGAAACCAAATCCTTCTCTGTAAACCCCAAGTCATGGCGCTTCATGACCATAAAAGTAACACTTTCTGCAAACGTCGTACCATCGAATTACAAACTCGAGACAGACCTCCTGTCCAAAAAGTGAACTCGCCCCCAAAATAGCGCAGAAATAACGTGGCACTGGAAACAAGTGTTAGGAACACTTTTTATGGGCATTACGTTTAAGTGCGCAAATCTTTATAACCACACTGCATATGCATTTACAGAGAGGAAAACGGGTATGTTTAAGCTTAAAGTAGCTGACGCTAAACTCTTAAGAGACATGGCTACCGCCATCTCCATTCTCGTGGACGAGGCTACCTTCAAAATCGAACCCGAAGGCTTAAAACTGCGGGCAATGGACCCATCCCGCGTTGCCATGATTGATTTCGAATGGCCCAAAACAATCTTCGAAGAATACGTGTGCGCAGAACCCACAAAAATGTGCATAAACATAAGCGAACTACTAAAACTGCTTAAAAGGGCTGGCAAAGACGAGGCAGTAGAGGTGTCCCTCGACGAGAAAACGGCACGCTTGCAAATCAACATAACAGGGAAATACAGCCGCAACTTCACCATGCCAACGCTTGAAGCATCAGAAGAAGAAGTGCCCACTCCAAAAATAACCTTCAACGTAAAAGCCAAAACCACAACACAAGGGCTGAGTCAAGCAATAGAAGACGCTCAACTCGTAAGCGACCACGTCCGAATAGAGGCAGACGCGGAGAAACTGGTCTTAAACGCTTCAGGCGACTTGATGGGCGCGACAATAACGCTCCAAAAAGGAAGCGATGCCCTGCTGGATTTGGAGGCAAAAGAAAATTCAAAGGCAACCTTCAGCCTAAGCTATTTATCAGAAATAATAAAAGCCGCATCAGCCACATCCGACATCGCCACGCTTGAATTTTCAACAGACATGCCCGTGAGAATAGACTTTCAACAAACAAAAGAGGGAAAACTGACTTTCTTCCTCGCGCCAAGAATCGAAACCGAATAACGTGAAAACGAACATGCAACTAGAACCGCTGGGATTCACCAAAAACGACTTGGCAAAATACCCCTTTCTGAAAGAAACCGCCGAATACATAAGACCCCTAGATTTACAAATCGAAGATCTGACAAGTATTGGGATGGATCAAATTCTTAAGCGCGCCGAAGAAAGAGTGAGCGAAGCCATCACATCTGCTAAGATTACCAGAAACCCAAAAAAAGTAGACCTTGAAATCTCATCGTACCCAGTGGCACTTTTGCTTGTGACAGCGACTGAAAACTCTTTCATCAGAAAACGATACGCTTTGGCGGAAGCTAAGCAAGCAGGTGAAGACTTGGCTGGTGAACCTAAAGAAAAAATTTTTAGAGTGGCCGAAAATTTCGGCTGGAAACTGACGCTACCATCCAAGCAGAGTTGCAAATTTCCTTCTGAGTTTGTCCTCCATTTCGCTGATTACCTGAGGAATACTGCACATTTACGTGAGAAAAAGTGGAAGCTCGTAAACCGCGTTTTGATATATGGAAACGTTTACTTAAACAAAAATGATGTTGCAAGATTATTACAGGAAGAGATTCGGCGGCATATAGAAAAAAGGCTCGAATTGGCAAAGCTGCCAAAATATCCCCCTCAAATAATCGCCATAGCTGAAAGAATAAAGAAATTGGCTGTAGAAAGATTAGGCTCAGCGGAGATGGAGGGATTTCCAAAGGTTGTGGTGCAAGAGGCTTTTCCACCCTGCATTAAAGCCCTGTATGAGGCAGCGTCTTCAAGTGGCCATCTTTCGCATGTGGGCCGATTTACTTTGACTTCTTTTCTTGTCAATATTGGAATGCCTTCGGAAAAAGTGAACGAACTGTTCAAGGGTTTTTCAGATTATAACGAACGGCTCACTCGCTACCAAGTTGAACACATCGCGGGGGAAAGAGGTTCCAGAACACGGTATACTCCGCCCCAATGCGCAACTCTGCAGACTCATGGTGTTTGCACGAATAGTGATGGTTTATGTCGAAGAATCCGCCATCCCCTAGCTTATTATAAAAGGCAACAGAAGCGATAAACCCGTAAAGTTCAATCAGAAACGAGTCCGCAGTCGTCCTATTTTATAAAAAGTTTATTAGTTGATTCGAACTGCTTATGCATTAGTGGCTTTAATGTCTGCTCGTTTAACTGGGGATTTAAGGGTCAGTTCAGAAGTCGGCGTGATTCTCCCCACCTACCGCGAAGCGGAAAACATAGAAAAATTGATTGCTGAAATTGAAAATCTCCCCATCAACACTTCAATATTGGTCATAGATGATTCTAGTCCCGATAGAACCGCCGAAATCGTAAAAGGTCTGCAGAAAAAGTACGACAACATTCTCCTCTGTGTTAGACCCAAAAAAAGTGGGTTTGGAACCGCGATAACAGAAGGTTTCAAAATCTTTTTGGCTTTGAAAAACTCGCCGCGATTCATCGTGACGATGGACGCCGATTATTCACATAACCCGAAAGCCATGCTGCAGTTATTATCAAATATGCAAAGTGGGTGCGGCATTGTCATAGGAAGCCGATACTGCAGAGGCGGCAAAACAGCTGGCTGGCCGTTTACCAGAAAAATAATTAGTCGAACTGCAAACATCGTAGCCAAATCCGTAGTGGGCTTGAGACTCAATGATTGCACTAGCGGCTTCCGTTGTTATTCCACACAGTTCCTGAAAGAAGCTATTGGCAGTTTGCACAGCCAAACCTACGAAATTCAGATCGAAACCGTGAAGCAGGCTCTTTCGAGAGGTTTTGGCGTTAAAGAAGTCCCTATAATGTTTGTCAACAGAAAACGTGGAAAGTCAAAACTCACGTTGGCAGAGATTCAGAGTTACATATCCTATGTTCTTAAAACAGTGGCACGCGGGCAAAACAGGATTAGCCTTTAAAATGCAGGTCTCCGCTTCTGAGAAAATTGTTGAGGCTCTAATGGCATTACAATTGTATAAAGTATTAGGCAAGCTTAACGGTTAAATTTGCGGAAGTAAAATCATCTATCGGTATGGCAGGCGGAGGAGGCGACGGTGTTCTCCCAAGATTTCGTTTACGAAAAATTCTCTGAATTTTACAATAATCCCTCCACAGAGATTCCTCTCCCCGCCTTGATTGGTCAAAGGGAATTTGCTTTTCTCTTTAAAGAACGAATCATGATGCGGCACAAGGGTTTCGCCAGCATCAGCGATGTCAAGTTGTTTCTCAGCAAAACTGTTCCCTCGGATGTTTATCACTCCTGCGCTTACTACGAAAACCCAGAATCCGAGATGGACAAGAAGGGCTGGCTTGGCGCTGACTTGGTCTTCGATATAGACGCCGATCACATTCCCACGTCCTGTAACAAAATTCACGACGAATGGACCTGCAACAAGTGCGGTTTCAGCGGCAAAGGCATCACGCCTGAAACCTGTCCAATCTGTGATGGCCAAAAGTTCGACACTAAAACTTGGCCCTGTGAACTCTGCTTAAACTCCGCCAAAGAAGAAACTGCAAAGCTCATCGATATGCTAGAAGAAGATTTTGGGTTTTCCAATAAAGAAATACACGTGTTTTTTTCAGGCCATCGCGGGTACCACGTTCACGTTGAAAATGAGGCTGTTAAGACGCTGGACTCCATGGCTCGCAAGGAAATCGTAGATTACGTTTCTGGACTAGGTTTAGCCATGTTGGATGAAGAAGCAAAAGAAAGGTCTAAAGGGCGAGGTTCCCGTGTTTTTAGCTTGCATGATTTCGGCTGGAACAAGCGCATAAAGCTGGGAATGCAAAACTTCATCCTCAACGCCACAAAGGAAGACTTGAGAAACGTCGGAATCAAGAATTACGCTGCCGTGCTGCAAAACAAAGAGGCAATTCTGAAACGTTGCTTTGAAGGAGGCAGATGGGACAGCGTCAAAGGCGTAAGCGTCGAGACATGGACAAAAATAGCTGAGCACGTGAAGAATCTTGAATCTGCAAAAGTCGACACGGTCGTCACTACTGATATACACCGCTTAATCAGATTAGCTGGGACCTTGCATGGCAAAACGGGCTTGAAAAAAGTCGAGTTTCCAGTTAAACGCTTAGAGGACTTCGACCCGTCCAAGGAGGCAGTAGCTTTTAAAGAGGGCAAGGTGAAAGTGTTTGTCTCTGGCGTACCAGAATTTAGATTGGGTGGAAACGTGTTTGGACCTTATAAAAGTCAAATGGTTGAGTTGCCAACGGCTGCGGCTGTGCTGCTCATCTGTAAGGGTAGAGCCGAGGTGGTGACGTAGAATGTACGATGAGCTGTACATTGCGTGGCAACGGGAGATTGAAAGCGCCGCGCTTGGGCATCTACCACCTGACTTTTACGCAAGAATCGCGGATTACGTGAGAAGAATTAAGGAAGAAAGCAGGATGCTCGACAGAAAAACAGTGAAAGCCAGTCTCCTTGAGCACGAGCTGCAAAACGTCAAACACATGCTTCAAGAGTTGATTTGGGCGCGGTATGAGAAATTGGTCAAAATGTTTAGTGAGAGTCAAAAGGTGCCTTCGGATTTGTTGGCGGTTGAAGAAGCGAAAATGTGTGCGGGTTTTCTGCCTTTCACGGAAGCGTACCAAAGGTTTGCAAAGGGTCTTCTGCAGGGGCAGGTCTTCAAGGTTGATGTGGAGAAGGCGCATAAAAGGGTTGCCTTGCGGTTTGTTAAGGCTATTCCAGCTGTAATCGGGGCGGATATGAAGAGTTATGGGCCTTTTATGGTTGAGGATGTGGCGTCTTTGCCTGTTGAAAACGCTAAGATTTTGGTTAAGCAAGGCTTAGCTGAAGTGGTTGAGGTTTCTTAGCCTTTCTTTTTGTGTGTGATTTTGTGCCAGAGGCTTTGGCTTCCGAGAATTATCAATGGGTAGGATATTATCCATGCGACCGAATACAATGGTCCGTAAAAGTTATGAAACACTTGCCAATCTTCTCCGTTCATTCCGATCATGAAAATGCTTACTATTCTTAGGATGTTGATGAAGTAGGTGACTGCGGCGCCTATGGCGAAATAGCCTATTTTTGCTTTCCAGGATATGGGCATTCTTTTCAGAAACAGCAGGGTTACTACGGTGAAGATGAGGAGGCTTTCGATGCCTGCGCAGGGCCAGGCTATTGCGAATTGGGCGCTTCTCGCGGGGTTGCTTGGGTCCACTGCGGTTAAAAGCGGTAGGGTGCCTTGGAGGGGGTCTGTTTGGGTTGTTAGGGTAGTGCTGTAGCCCATTAGGTTGAGGGTTGCTGCTGCAAGCGTGGCGGTTGTTGGGACGAGAAGCTGGAATGGGGTGAATTGCCCGTAAGGATAGAGGTTGTCTATGGTGTATATTGTTCCGATGATTCCTATGAAGAGGGCGGGAACTGAGAAGTCCTTCAGTCCCTTGGTTCCGAAGGGCAGCAAGACTATTAGGCAGAAGAGAGCGGTGAAGACGAGGTATTCGGTTGAGAGGGGCATGTAATCCCACCATTGAACGCCGCTTTGTCGGGCTGAATCCGCAATGGCAATGTTTAGCCCAGAATAGTTGGAGATGATCACGTAGATTGTGGGAAGCGCCAGCGCGGTGATGAAGGCGAGGGTTCTGGCTGAAAATAGTTTGGTGATTTTGCTGTTTTGGAGGTTTTCCCAGCCGAGGATTAATTCTAAGGCTATTAGCCATATGAAGAACAGTTGGAAGGTTCTGCCTTTCCACATCAACTCAAACGAGCTTGGATGCAGAGAGTACAGCCAGAGGAATGGAACTGCGAAAGCCAGCAACGGCAAGAACTTCATTAGCGTATTCGCGTGTTTTTTGAGGATTGACAGGATGGTTTGCATTGTATGCTACCGAACCCGAATTGATGGTAATATAACGGTGGGTTTCGGTTTTAAAAAGGATGTGCACTCTGTTAGGCAAGTCTTCCGTGAGAACGCGCGATCAGCAACAACAGATTCTAGTTGTAATCGTGAATTAAATTTTAATCCAACCAACCAACGGTAAGTTTGCGCTTTTTGGCATCTGCTCAACCTCGTTGAATATCACAACCGAATTTTGCGCGTAATGCTTAAGCTGCGGGAGACGTTAACAATAGCCATTAACGTGGAAAACAGTGGAGAGAACGTCCGATCAGTCCTAGAAAGAGAAGCCCAAGAAACGCCAAGAACAAACGCGGCAGAGGAGACTGCCCAGTCACCGTAGGCAAAGAATACGAAGTGGACATCAGCCAGATGAGCCCGAACGGGGAAGGCATAGCCAGCGTCAAAGGCTTCCTGGTCTTCATAGGCAACGTTAAACTCGGAGACCACGTGAAAGTCAAAATCACAAACCTATACCCAGTCAGCGCAGACGCAGAAATAACCAGCCGCGTCTAGTGCCCCGCGCCACAGTTCGGGCACCTATCCAAAGACTCATCATAAACCTGCTTGCAGTAAGCGCACCTGATCGTCACTATGACCTCTTTCTGGGACTAAAATTTAATCCCCACACACACGTGCGCGCGCTTTTAATCCACATACAGTCGATTGTTGGCAATCGGTGGTTATAGAACTCATTTTTCTTGTGGAATCATTGAGATTGAATTACTTTTTGCCTTTTGTCTTGACGAGTATCTCCATTCTTGATCGATTGGAACAATTTGGACATTTTAAGTACTTCCAACCACCCTTCCTGTCTACTCCGTGGGGACTAAGAAAATCGGTTAATATAGATATTTCGAACTCGTAGCCGCATCGTGGGCAATGGTAAACGGTAGCTTTGGCGTGCCAGGAGACGAGGATAACCAAACCACCCGCTGCCAACGCCATCCAGACATACCAGTATGAGAGAAGCAGGTAGATACTTGTAAACCCGAGAACCGTCAAATATACTGCAATGTAAATGAGTGTTTTCAACCAGTCTTTTCTTCTCGATTTACGATAACTGGACAGCCTGTATCTCCCTGCAATTAATTATTATCGAACATCTGGGATTTATTTTTATCTCTTTGTCTTCGTGGGTTTGGGTTTGGGATTAAAATTTAATCCAACCAACCAACCAAAAAAACGTGACGTATGGAACTCAGAGGGCACTACTGAAAAGAGGCAGTGTACACGATTCAGAACACAGTGTTTTATCAGAGTTATGAAGGAAGGGGTAGGATAATATCAATACCATATTAGGGCAGGTATATAGGTAGTATCGGAATCGAGTATACGCCCTTTGAAACTAAGACTCAATCCAAACCCACTTCTTAAAGACTTGCTCCAAGGTTTTTTCATGGATTTCTCTAGAATCCCCAAACATGAATAAACTATTAATTTTCTTTGTAAAACCAATTTATTATTCTAACGCCTATTTTAATAAAAAATGGGGGGCTCGCTCCTTCAACAACGCTATCTCATCTGAGCCACTTCTCAGTGATTTCATCAAATGTTCAACCCCTCTTAAAAAACGTAGTATTACCGCTTTGGATACGAGATTAAACTAAAAAAGCTGATTCAGCATATATTCTAAGCTGTTAACCACAGGTCCCAAATAATACGCAAAAAACCGTTATTTCACTAGTATACTATTCCCAAAACCTATTTAATGTAGCCATTTTCATGCAGGTAATTTTCGACTTCATTGACGCTCCAATCGATATGCCCAGAAGGGCAACAAAGCCTTTTTACGAGGCTCGTTTTCGTTGGCTGATTTGATTCTTCTTCTCTAATGAACAGTTTATTACCGTCTGCCTCCACTTCGCATTCTGGGCATCTCAAGGGCACGTCTTTCCGCCGTTTGTCAGTTAACAAAACCCGTATTCTAGGCGGGTTATGGTTCAAATCAAAAGAAAGACTTTCACCAGGGTCAAATTTGCCTGTTATTTCGTCACGGAAACCTTCACCGTGATCCACATATTTGAGTACAGGCGACTTTCCCTCGCAAGCGTAAACGTCTTTTAAGGTTCCGGTTACCTCAAGGTCTCTCATCACCACATTGGAGAGGCTGAAAGCAATCATGTGGTAAAAATTGTATTTCTCTCGTATATTGTGATGTTGGGCTTCAAATTTTTTCCATTGCCAAAAAAATCGATTTACCGGAGTGTAAACATGAACGCGCGGCCTTCCACCCTTACTTCTTTTTTTGTTCATATTATGCCCCACTGGTAATATCACTTTACCGAAGCTTAAAGGTTTACACACTTAATTTAATACTAAAAAAGCTCATTACATGAAATATTGCTGTGGCTAGGCTGAGAACTATAAAAAAGTTAAGTTTAATCCAACCCAACCAAAACTACGGCATCTATGACCTCTGAAAGGCGGGTTCAGGGGCAGTATACTGGATTCAGCATACACTGTGTTTTCAGAGATATGAAAGAAGAGTAGAGGATATAATCATACCATAATAGGGTACGTATATAGGGGTTATCGGAATCGAGTATACGCTCGCATTTGCGGAAAAGTTATAGCTGGTCTAAGAGAATTGACTGAAATAGCAACAAGGAGAATGCGAATGATTTGACAAGCACATTCACGATTCTATGTCCTCAAGGCATTGTTATGGCGGCAGACGTGCAGCAACGGAAAGACACCCTATAACAAAGCGCGCGCGCTATTGGAAACAAGATTTCGGCAAATACAAGGAGTTTATCAAGAAATAACAAGCTCTAGCTTCTATCTTCGCTCTCTAACCACTCTTTTGTTTTGTCTCAAATCTATTCACCTTTTTTTAGAGTGCCTACGATGAATCTTTCGAGTTTTTCGATTACTTCGCTTATAAGTCATTTTTCAATCTTCTTTGTTTTCTTATTTCACTATTCCGATGATCATCTTGTAGAATGTTGTATTGTTCATAGTGCTTAATAATTATTCGCATGTGCGGGGTAAAGTTTTATCAAACCAAACCAAAACCAATCTGTTTTGCCTGACTACAATCGGTCTGTTCTTGAATTAGTATGATTGGCGGGCCCGAGGGTATCTGTACTCAATTAGGTGCGAGTCCTCTTTCTCCAGAGGCAGACAGGCATATAAATGTTGGCAAAAAAGCATATACCAACCCTAAAACTCAACAGACACTTGGGCAAGAGTTCAGGAGGCGAAATTTATGCCCTTTGGAAAGAAGAAAGAAAAGCCTAAACCTGAAGAAAAGAAACCTGAGGAGAAAAAGAAGTAGGGCGATTGCCTTCACTTAAAAGCACGTTCATTGACTTTCAACCTTCCCATTTTTTTACCGCACTCCCATGTCCAAAATGTAACCTATTTCATAAAGCCAAAATAATGAACGGCAAAGTAGTTGTTGGACCTCTCATATGGGATTTTTAGATCGCTAATAGAATAAACATCCATTAACCATGGGCGCAATGAAAACATAGGGATTATGGGCTTTTCAGGTCGGTCTATTGGTAAAGGGGGGGATTAAATTTTAATCCCACACACATGCGTTTAATTTAGGAAATTGGCGGTTTCTAAGACGCGGAAAGAGGGGTTCGGGGATTCTTCCTGCAAAGAAATAAGAAATTGGAAACGTGCGTGTCCGCAACAAGACACATCTATCTAAGCCTGTCTGGATTGTTGTCTTTCAAATCTGGCGAGTTTCTTCTTCTTGCGGGTCTCTTCTCTTTCTCTCTTTTTCCTAGGCTGAGGTTTTCCCCGATCTCTTTCTCCTGTTTCTCCTTTCTTCCGCATTTCTTTCTCCTTCTGACAAAAGAAAATGGCTCATTCTCTCTCTTGAGGCTATCCTTGCCTTCTTATGCAATTGAGTTATTTAGTTTTTTATGACTTGTGGCATTTCCCACGCAGTGTGCAGCTTACGTAGCATTGGAATTCGTCATCGTGTGTTGTTCTTTGGTTCGTTAGGGAAAGTGTGGGGTTGCTGTCGTGGGGAGGGCGGATTTGAAGCCGGTGCCAACAGCAGGTGTCACGCGAATCCCTCTTTTTCTAGGTTTTTTCTTGATCGTTAAGTTTTATAGGTATCTACAGTATTGTTATTTAGTGCAAAGCCTCATTTCACGGGGACGTATTTGTGCCTTCATTAGCAAAAAAGAACAAGCAAAAAAAGAAGAAACACGACGAAAAGACGGGGAAATAACACGAATTAAGTATGAATTTGTGTTAAGTCAACTTTTGGTTCGTGCACTAGCTGTGTCCATAGAAAGGTGACAAAACTTCTATATGTTAGGTATCTAAGCTTGAACTAGCGGAGATCGAATATGAAACCTGAACATTATAAACCGATAAGGAAAGAAAAGCCCAAACGAAAAGGCAAGCTTAGTGGATCCAAAAGCCGAATGCTTAAAGTGGCTCAAGAATGGAAACCCAATACTTCTCCGCAATTGCGTGAAGCTTACTCTGCTAAAATAGAATGGGCAAGGAAGCTAATTCCCAAATTGAAAAGAGAAGTGGAAGCGCCGGAAGAAAAAGAAGAGCTTAGATAAGCGCACAAATTCTGACGGACCTATTTTGCTGGTCCCTGACAAAAGAAGCATTTTTCAACCATAAAATAACACAAAAGAACCGCAAAAAACGAATACCAAACAAGGCAAGTGCAGTAAACAAAAAAACTAAAATTTAACTTCCTTCCTTATCTTTTTGATCCCTAAACTTAAACCCCAAAAAATATAAGCGCTGCAAAGACTTCGGCAGAAAATGCATATTATTAGAAAAGAGGAATCGTCTATCTGGAAAATAAAGAAGGGGTTGATGTGCTGTCAGTTTCAAACAGTCTCAGATCTTCTTTTTGCTTAGGGTAGTGCGGAAGGTTTTTTTGCATTTTGTGCAGTCGAAAAGTCCAATTTCTATCTGGGTTTTCTTTCCTGTTTTGTCGGCTCTGCCTGCCATAACCCATTTCTTCCTCGGTGAAGCAGCTTCCGTTCCACATGTTTTACATTTTGCCATACATTCGCCTCCAGAGTTGACGATTAGAACCATGAATATAACTATTTGCTTAACAATCGATTAGGAGTACTGGAAAAGCCCAGGACCTGAAACGCACAGATTGGGTCTTATCTGTTCTACACCCTAAACGGTCTAGTCTCTTGGGACTAGCACCCAAACGGGGTCAAGTCCCCTATCCTATAGGGTTGGTTACCACTAATCCGTGGGCTAAAATGCTACACCCCAGGCTTTTTGTGTGTGGGGATTAAAATTTAATCCAACCAACCAACAACGGCCAATTATATTGGAGTGTGAACAATGAACCAAGGTCACTATCACTTTCGAAGCTTCGGGAAAAAACATCGGCACTTTCTTGGCATAGTCTTCGTATTCTTTCCCAAATTCTTTAACCAATTCTTTTTCCTCTTTTCTTGAAATAAGAAAAATGAGCAGCACCATTAGCGGCGTGGACAGCAAGGAATACCACGCGAAAAACAGAAAGGAAATTCCCACATGCGCCAATAATCCGCCTAGATATTGCGGATGCCTAACAACCGAATAAACCCCAGAAGTGACTATTCTTTCAGCTCGGTGCGTTTCAGCAACTTTCAGCGAAGTTTCCTTAACACCAGCAAGTCCAAGCCAGGCACCCAACAGAAAAAAGGTAACAAAGACAACCAGGTGAATTATTGATAATGGGAAGTTGGCAAATGGTGTTACAACTGACAAATTCGAAAAGATGGGAATGATGAATCTTGGTTGAGGGGAAAACCATAGTCCAGCCCAAAAGACGAAAAATCCCCACCCTGATAAAAAACTGTAAATCTTGCCGATTTTTTGTCCTCTAATAGCTCCGTATCTCTCTTCAAGCCGAATATGCTCGACAGATAGAAAATGAAGCGGTATCATCGCAATAACAGCTAGAACAAAAACAAAGAAAAGGATATACGTTCTGCTCACCCTAAGTTAGCTACGATTACCCCGAATAAAGCAGTTCCTCTACACGCGCATAACAAACAATTGTTTGGTCTCTTCTTTTTTCATGATTTTTTAAACGCGTGCGCTCTAATTTTTGATTATCGTCTTAGCGTATGATGCATAGCACAAAAAGAGGCAATTAGGCAGACTCAAAGGCATGGGAGAAAAGAAGTGCAAGGATTAAAATTTAGTCCAACCAACCAAACTTGACGACGTGTATGTTTTGGGAGAAAAGACTACTATGCCCTTAGCAGTTTCGAAACGCATGCTTTTTATTCTCAAAGCCTTCATGTTTGTTGATAATATAATGTTCGAAACCATAAGATCGCTTGGCACCATTTCCCGAGCAGAATTCTTGCTTCCAAATCTAGGATCGCTAATTATGGGACTTGCCTGGGGAGCAAAATCCTCCGAGAGCATCGTTAATTTGGCAGTTCTGATAGTCCTATCCTTTACCATAATCAATCTGAGTTCTGCCATCGGCGCGCAAGCGAACACCCTTTCTGATCGAGAGCTGGATGCAAGAGATGAACGAAAGAAACAACTTGTCGAAGCAACGAATTCCTTTAGGCCAAACCGACTGGAAAAAGTACTAGTCGTCGAGTTTCTTCTCACACTGATTCTCGTATCCATATTCATGTATATTCAGCAAAAACCAGTTCTCTTATTCCTGTGGGTGATTGGAATCAGCTTGGGCTGTGGCTATTCTCTTAAGCCGACAAGACTTAAATCAAGAAAATGGCTGGCTCCCATCTCGTTAATTCTAGTTCTTGCTATATTCCCAGTCCTGTTCGCCTATTACACTTTCACGAATGAACTGAACCTTTTCTTTCTCATATCATTAACAGGACTCGCTCTAACGGTGTACGGCGTAATAATTCCGACTGAAACGAGGGACTACTTTGGAGACAAGGCAATGGGCATAGAAACGCTGACAGTTACTTTGGGTCTTGTTAAAGCTTCTATTCTTGCCATAATGCTTCTAGCGACAGGAGCAACACTTACTGCCATTGCGTTTCTGCTGCAATTCACCTACTCTCAACACTCCATCTTGAGCCTTGTCCTGGTTGCTATACCCGTTTCCGCATTCTTCGTTTTGAAGCAATTTGGCAAACTCTACTCCCTGTCAAAAGAATACGAAGAATCAAACAACAGTGACGTCAATCGAGAAAAGATCGTGAACCTATCTGCGCGCAATCCTCAATGGATAATGATAATCACACAGACCTATAGCGCAATTTCCATCATTCTCTTGTTGAGCAAGTTTTTGCTTTAGTCACTGTCCGTTCTCGCGCGGTTAGTAGCGCGCGCTAAAGGTCAACGAAGGGTTATTTTGATTGCCAGAAAGCTGCTGTGGTGAAGTGAACACCGCAGGAGTCGCAGTCTCCTTCTGCGCACATTCTCCATCGGGTACTTCTTTTCGCTTTTGTTTCAGTTGCACACTTTCGGGCATTTCGCAAAGAGTTGAGTCATGTGAATGTTTTTGTTGATTCCACTATTTAAGGGATTTTGAATCAAAGAACTGACAGAAGGAGTTTGAGGTTTGGTTGTTAGTTATACTCTGAGAGAAGTTTTTGAAATGTACGTCTTAATTAAATGTACGTCTTAAGCGTGATAAGACATACATTTCTTTAAATCTCTACCATCCACCAAGTGTTCCTTTGTTTTTAGGAAATATCCGTAGCCACTACCTATAAGGCAACGGATTAGCCGTACCTTCAGCTGCCCATTACGTTGGACAATATTTTCAACCAAAAGGTTAGTCCAAGTGTGTGTGGGGATTAAAATTTAATCCAACCAACCAATTTAAGGGGTAAGAAATAGACCGAATAGAAAAAGGGAGTAGTAGAAATCGGAGCGCCAACCCAGATTTATGACTTTAAGCATGCGACCCCGTTGTTTTCGACGCTGGTATGATGCCCAGTTGCTCCATCATGCCCAGTGTGTCAAACCTGCACCAGCCTTCCACGAACTTGCCGTCAGTAACACGGTCAATGTCAATTCCCCACATTGTTACCTTCTTGTTGGTGGGTGGGATGCCCCTAAACTCGCCTTTGTGTGTGCGGTCAATGTCCAGCGGATCGCCACCTTATCCCCCTCAGTGATAAAGTCGCGTAAAGTAAAATGAAAGTCTGGGAAGGCTTTGACCATGTCATTAATGTATTTTTTGTATTCTTCGAAACCGCGTATCTCGCTGCCAAGGCTAGTATGCTCGACGAAGTCGCTAGCAAAAAACTCAGATAAGGCAGCCAGGTTCCTCTTGTTCAGCGCCTCATAATAACGGCGCTCAAGTGCCTTGAGTTCCTCTACGGACACGATGAATTCCTCCAAAGTCACTAGCTTGTCTATACCATATAAGACTTGCAGATCAACACTCTTCAACCCACACGAAAAGGAGGTGATAGAACCAGAGCTGAAGCCCTGAAAGGCGAATCAGCAATTCAATCTATATATAAGGAAGGGGATAGACACCTCAGAGATACAATCAACCCTTCATATTTGGAGCCTAATAGAAATACAATGTAGAAACCTATAGAGGGTCTACCCGCATTGGCGCTTTTCACAACCAAAAGCATGTTAAAAAACGCAGAGGGAAAGGAGCTAGAGAAAACGATAGGAGCCTACCAAGCAAAAGTTCAACCTATATAAAAGGGGGCTATAGCCTTTTCCACGCGCTAGAGAACACAAGAAAGAAAGCGAAAAAGTATAAGAATGCGTGTTATCCTCTTAATGCAAAGCTGGAAAGCGAAACACATGAACGTTCCCAAAGAAATCCGCACATACTGCCCAAAATGTAAAACTCATCAAACTCACACCGTAAGCCTATACAAGGCTGGAAAGCGCAGAGCGTTAGCCAAAGGCGAACGCCACCACGAACGAGAAAAAAAAGGCTACGGCGGACAAAAATACCCGCTTCAACGCGAATTCGCCAAAACAACCAAAAAACAAACCCTGCGCCTAAAATGCAAAGTCTGCGGCTACATGCGCCACAAAGACGGCATACGCCTAAGAAAACTAATCATAGAATAACCATGGAGGCGAAAAACATGACTGAATGGAACAAACTCATCCCCAAACCAAGCAGCACGTTCCTACGCGTAAGATGCCCAAAATGCGGAAACGAACAACTCCTCTACAGCAACGCCGTAAACACCGTCAAATGCAATGTATGCGGCGAAACACTCGCACAACCAACAGGCGGAAAAGCAAAAATCAAAGGCGAAATAACCGCCATACTCGAATAGGAAGCACCAAAATGACCGAACACAAACCAGAATGGCCCGAAATCGGCGACCTCGTAATCGCCACCATAGAAACCGTCACCGACTACGGCGCCTACGCAAAACTCGACGAATACAACAAACGCGGACTACTACACGTCTCCGAAATAAGCTCTTCCTGGATAAGAAACATCCGCGACTTCGTCCGCGAAAACCAAAAAGTGGTCCTAAAAGTACTCCGCGTAGACACAGAAAAAGGCCACATAGACCTATCACTCAGACGCGTCACAAAAAGAGAAAAAATCGAAAAAATACTTTCATGGAAAAAATACAGAAAAGCCGAAGCCCTACTCCGCGGAGTTGCAGAAAAAGTCGGTTTATCCGATGAAGAAGTTTACGAAAAAGCTGGCGCTCTCGTAGAAGAGAAATATGGATTGTATGAAGGCTTCGAGAAAGTGGTCAAAGAAGGCACAGAAGTTTTAACGAAAATAGGTGTGCCCGAAAACCTCGCAGAAGCTTTCGCTGAGGTTGCGAAAGAGCGGATTCACGTGAAAATGGTTAGGGTCAAGGGCATAATTGAGGTTCGTTGTATGAAACCTAACGGAGTTAAATTAATCAAAGACTCGTTTCTTAACGCTGAAAAGGCGGAAAAAGTAAAGGATGCGGATGTGCGGTTTTATGTTGTCGCCGCTCCAAAATACAGCGTTGAAGTTTTGGCGGAGAATTATAAGCGTGCAGAAGAAGTTTTACAGAAAGTTGCTCAAAGTGTCGTGTCCAATGTTGTTAAGGCTGGTGGGCAGGGTACTTTTAGGAGGGAGAAATGATGGTTTGGCTTTTGAGAAGATGCGTGAAATGTGGGAGATACACTTTGAGAAAGGATGGTTGCCCTTACTGCGGCGGGAACGTTCACATTCCTCATCCGGCCAAGTTTTCTCCTGACGATAAATATCTCAAGTACAGGATGGCGATGAAAAAGGAGCGGCTGGTGGAGTGAAAGACACTTATATTAAAGAGTTCGTGCAAATCGAGCCTAACAATCCCGTTTTGGTTGAAGGGTTTCCGGGTTTGGGGCTTGTGGGCAAGATTGCGATTCGTTATTTGATTAGGCAGTTGAAGGCGCAGAGGTTTGCTTATCTTTATTCTCCGCATTTTCCTTATTTTGTGCTTGTGAATAAGAAGGGGGGTGTTCGCCTTTTGAGAGGTTCGTTCTATTTTTGGAAGAACAAAGGCGGACAAAATGATCTTATACTTTTTACGGGCGATAGTCAATCGCAGACTATTGAGGGGCAGTATGAGATTGCGGATCGGATGTTGGATTTCGCTGGAAGGCATGGTGTGAAGACGATTGTTACTATTGGTGGTTATCGGATGGAAACGAAAGATAAGCCCAAGGTTTTTGTGGCTGGTACAGCTCAGGACATTTTGGATAAGGCTTTGCGTGCGGGTGCTGTTGTGAGTAGCTCTGGAAGTCCTATAGTGGGTACTGCTGGGTTGATTCTTGGTTTGGCTCGTTTTAGGAAGATTGAGGCGCTTTGTCTTTTGGGTGAAACGCGTGGGTATTTGCCTGATCCTTTGGCTGCGAGAAGTGTTTTGGAAGTGTTGAAGGCGACGTTTGGTTTTGATGTGGATTTGGCTGGGTTGAATGAGGACATTGCTAAGGCGGAGACGATGGTGACGCGTTTGCAGAAGATTGAGGAGCAGAGGGCTTTGCAGGCTGAGGAAACACGCAAAGAGGAAGATAAGAAAATCACTTACATATCTTGAGCAGAAAAAAAATGTGTTCTTCTGTTGTGCTCTGCGAAACTTATACCCCCTCTATAAGGAGACAACAATCAAACTGTGTTCTCTGCAATCGAAGAGAGAGCAGTCTAACCGTGAACTATCCACAACGATTAAAGGGAAAGAAAAACAGAATAGAGGTGATAAGAATGAAGAATGATAGTGCATGGTTAGAAGATTCAACAGTTCAGCAATGGTTCAAGAAAATAGACAATGAACGCACAATCAAAAACTACACATGGGAATTTCCCAAGTTTCTGAAATTTGCCAAAATGAAACCATGCGATATGGTTCAACAACGGTTAGACCAGTTAGCCACAAACGACCCAATAAAAAGAAGATTCTTCGAAGACAAATACGTGGAATTCAAACACACTTTAGAGAATGCAGAGCTACGCAAAAACACAGTTAAGTCTTATCTCAGAACTGTTCAAAGCTTTTTTGCTAACAACAATGTTAAGCTGATTCTAACCAAAAATGACACGAAAGTAAGAACAAGAGACAGTGAAGACATAGTGCCTACCCAATGGACACCAAGCAATGAGGAAATCAGAGTTTTATACCGCATGGCACAAACAGCAAGAGATAGGGCTATCCTGCTTACCCTATACAGTGGATACTCAGAGGTTGACGTAGCTTCAATGCAGATTCAGCGATTCCCATTCTACGATGATAAGGGAAATTGGCAATTAAAACCCAACGAAGACCTTTATCATGCAAGATTGCGGTCAAAAACCAAGATTCTGCAACAGTCGGTCATAAACAGAGAGGCACTTGAAGAAATTCGCATCATGCTACAGAGCAGAGGATTTCCAAAAGAAGGTTATCTATTCGTGAGTTTCAGAGACAAGCCTTTAGGTGTTAGAGGCATTAATGACGCAATGAAAGAGATTGTGCAACGTGCCTTTAACGGAAAAGCGAAAGAATGGGAGACTAAGCATCTCAGAGACGCATTCATGAACGCACTGGAAAAGGCTAAGATTCCCCAGAAAATTGCCGATGTCATGGTCGGACACAAGCCCGAAGGCGCAAAATCAAACTACGAAGTTCAACAAGAAACCATAATGACGCTATACCCAGATGTCTTCAAATTCTTAACGATAAACGGTTTCGGTTCACAGAGCAGAAAATTAGAAGAAATGGACACTAAATTCACAGAGCAACTTAAAGCCTTAACCGACCTAATCACGGAATTGAAAGGCGAAAGAGACGGTCTAAAAGCAGAACTAACCGCAATAAAAGAAGGTCAAAACACATTAAGCAAGAAGATAGACGCTTTCGAAGACTTCAAGGACACAGTAGAACGCAAATTAAACATAAAGCAACGTGTGCCAATAGACTAAATTTCCCCCTCTTTCCCTAAGTTTTTTTGTTGATTCTAAGTTTTTTTTGCACAAGACAAGTTAACAAGTGGAGACTCTGAAAGAGAGAACAATCCCGAACACAGTTAACCCATTAAACCCTAACAACCCAACATAACCGAACAATATTAACCATTAAACACCGAACAACAAGCAACCATATGAAGCCTATTCTCTCTTTAAGCATGAATGATTGTGGATGATTGAAAGTATAGGGATTGCAGTCTAACCGTATTCTCTTGATGAAGAGACTACAGTTAATCATTGATTCTTGCCCGCTAAATTGAACTAATTGGTTCGAACTTCATGGAGACTAACTTCGACCAGAAAAGCCCAATTTAAGCCATGTTTGGCATAAGAAGGCAATCCCCCCCACCCTTTCAGAATACGACCTTAATCGAAAGCCTATAGTCCCCCCCTTCATGGACAAGGTTAGGTTGTTGAATCATAAGAAGTTAGGGTTATGTGGATGTTGGATTATTCACTATCTGGTTCGTTTAGCCACTTCTTTAATTTGTTTGGTGATAGTTGATTAATCCGTTCTGTTTCTGCTTTTCCCTCATCATAATCTCTCTGTAGCTCTTCTTGTAATGGGTCATGTGGTTCTGTTGGTTGTGGTCTCCTATCGTACTCATTGTTAATTGCTTGTCCTAACCCTTCGCTAACATCATGCATTGAATCAATTTTTTCTTCAAAGGTTGTCGGTTCTTTAATTTCGTTCTCAGTATCATCACTATGCCAAATTTCAGTGGTGTACTCAGCGTTTAAAGTTCCATTATCCTTAGCGTCTTGCCACAGTCGGCACTCTGGGCATTCAAGAACATGCTCTTCCATGAAGCGCACATCTTGCGTATAACTACCCATTGCCATATGTCTAAACTTCTTGCATTCATTGCGGTTTGAAGGGGGATACAAGTCGAAATTCAAAAACCTTGCATTATACTTGATTCTTTCAGCTTTTTCGCCTTTAATCACTTGAACTTGGCTATCGGCATCAAATTGAATTTTGTGAACTGCAACATCTTGAATGTTTTTAATGTACTGCTCCCAAGTTAACTCTCTATGAAAATGAGTTTCGTAAAATTCCTTCATTTTGCCATAACTTAGATGTTCTGGGGGATTATCGCCAAATAGTGCCTTTAACTGTTTCTCAGCTTCTTTTTCAAAATCCCTTTCCGCACTTTCAACGGCATATGACGCTTTTCTCTTCGCCAAACAAATCGGGCATGTTAATAGCTGATAGTTGTCTTCCACAAGTACATCCTTTTCACATTTTGCACATCTAAGGGTTTTCATTCAAACCATGCCTCACATTCAATTGTTTGCCGAACAGAACCGCATCGTGAACATATGATAGACTTGCTCAAACCTTCATGCCGAACCACGCAAAATTTATTTCCGCATGTCGGACACGGTTCTTTAAGTTTAATTTCTTCGTTCAACATGGGGTTTGCCTCTTTTTTTGGGTTTATGGTCATTTCTACACACCATTCTAATCTACCTCTGGAATTTGGTATTTTTTGCCTTCTAACCTTAACTTCGCTTGTTCACTGTCGGTTCTTGCCCTGTCGAAAGGAAAAGCCTTGTAAATTCGGTCAATCATTTTCCTATATGAATAAGAACATTCTTGACTGCAATATTTTTGAATGTCGGGATTTCTAATTATATATTCACTTTTGCACCAAAAACAAATCGCCTTGAATTGAGGTTTTGGAGTTTTTTTGTAACTATAATTTATCCCACATGGTGCATGGCAATAAATTTGTTGACAACGGTTTGTTTCAAACCACTTACCGCACTTTTTACATTTTCGCTTATACATGTCAAATCACTCTTACGGTGTCCAACACCAGCACTTCGCAACCATTTTGCCATCAATTATCCTTTGCAGAATTGCACCTGATTGTTCTTTTAATAGTATGGCATCTCGAATTCTTTCTGCAACTTTGGCACAGTGTATGGTATAACCGCAACTTGGGCATGTTACCTCTTCAAGCGCATAAAATTTGCATCCATCGCATTCTACTGGTTTTTCAACCATTTTTTTATCACCTTGTTAGTTTGAGCATGGTGTTTGAGGATGCTCAGAGCAACATCCCCTTTATTATTGGCGAAGGATGTCAACAGATAACACCACACCTTTTTTAGTCGAATTAATCACTTTTTGGAGCAACGTATTCTTCGCCTTGCTCGTTGAAAATCCCCAAAAATGGTAAACTTTCAAATTGTTTATCTTTCAAGATTTTTTGTACTTGCTCTTTTGTAAGTCGTTTAGGTTGTGCCGTTTTGCGAACAAAATCCTTATCCGTCACGGTAACTTGAAAAGTTAAACCAGCCAATTGACCCATTCTTGAATCTAAAATTCTACAGCATGGCAATGACATATGCTTTTCCCATGCAAAATAATGGTAGTCATAACCATCACGATTTGGCATTTTATAAAGAATTTTTTGAATGAACCATGCGGAAATATTTTTCATAGTCAAGGGATTTAGTGCGGTTCTCTGAAATAGAATGCAGAATTCCTTTTCACGCCATAAACCTTTATCTTGTGGCGTTAAAACTTTTTCGACTTCGCCATTCTGTGAGTTAATCACTTGAAATATCGCATTTCCGCTTTCATCCATTGCGATTTTCTCATATTTTGTCATTCACATCACCTTAATAATTTCCCGAATTCAAAATTTCTAAAGCTTCTTTTGAGCCTCTTTCCGCTAAGGCTATTAGTTTCTTCTTTCTGAATGCATGTTCAATTCCCATAGGGTCTGGTTTAACTGCAAGTTTCAAATCTGGCGATAAGTCACTTGTCGTTGTTGGTGTCGGTTCTGGTTGATAAGGTTCGACATGAATTTCTCTCATGCCTTTCAACGCTTTAAAACTCAGTTGGTTTAAAGCCTCTTTAGCTGTAGCATCACCACGACTTGCTCTCTCTCGTAAATCTTGAATCATCTCTTCATGCGTTCCATAGCCTTGACTTTTATCTGTGCCATATTGCTGTGGTGAAAGTGGAGCATTTCCCCCCTCATTACCAGTATGACTTTCGCTTTTTGCCCTTAATTTCTGAATCGTTTGAATTGCTCTATCAAGGTCTTCTTTTGATTTTATGTTCTCTGGTTCTGTTGGAATTCCCAAATTTGTTAGTTGTTCGCTTGCTTTAATTTTCATATCGTCAAACAAGATTTTAGCTTCCTCTGAGTCTTGCACTTCCGATTCAAGTTTTTCTATTTTTGCGCTTTTCTCATGGACTTCTTCAACGAGTGCTTTCATTTGATTCGAATCCACTTGAACTTTAATTACTTGCGGTTTTCTTGGGTCGTTCTCTTCGGTCATTTATGATTCCTCAATCTCATTAAATCCTTCATAATCCTCATTTTCAAAATCGAATTCCTCTTCAACTTCTTCTTCAAACATCTTAACTTTTCAACCTCTTTTTGATTTGTCGGTCAACTTCTTTTTCCGATGTTGAACTTGGAATTGTGAAATTACCAGATTTGAGTTTATTCCGACCAGAGACCGTTATCAAGAGAGTTGAATCCGTCACGCATGTTTCATAATCAATGTTTAACCCTTCTTTTTCGTAACTCATGGCAAGTTGAAAGACACGTTCAACTAATTCCTCTATGACGCTTGCCATTGACCTATTTTGTATATTTGCAAGAAAACGAGCCTGTTCATGTGCGCTTTTGTGAATTGCTACGTTTTTAAAGTTCCGATTCATGTTTAACGCCTATACGTAAGTTATCGCACACAAGTATATATAGCTTATGGGCTAAAAAGTGTTAGTCCTGTAATACGTGACTCTTTTGGCAAAACGACCTCAAAATGTGGTTATTTAATCAATTGCTTAAATGACGGCAAGAACGGAGACCAGAGAGCAACAAGGAATAGAAAAAAGAAAAAGTCGGTTAAATAGTGGGGCTATGACCGACAAATATAACATAGGTCAAACTATCTTATAAATGTTACGGTTTGATACTTTCGTGGTCTATATGATGCATGATTGTTCTAAATGGCACATAGTGGTGTTACTGCTCTATGGTAATACTGTAAAATAGTGTTACCATCAATTTTGCATCATTTGCAACGAGTTTAACTTTCAGTGACCACAAAAGCATGGGAACAGTGTTACGATTTGAAAAGCATAACCTATATATAGTTTATTGCCTTTTAATAATCAGCAACATTTAAATAGTGGGGATAATCGAAAGTGCCGACCAAACAAGAAAAGATTAACAAGGTTATTACTGAACTATTTTTAGAGTTAATTATGCAAGATTTTGACTATAATAATATAGACACTAAGAACGCAGATAAACCAGTTGAAAGATACTACATTCTGAATCGGCAAAAACTAACCGAGATAATTCACAGAGGATTAGGCTTCGTTGATAGACGCACAGTTTACAGCATGATTCACTACTTGTTAGGTCAAGGCTTCATATTCCACAATTCAACCAGTCAAATATCAAGCCATAAAGAAGTTATCATGCCGACAAACGACACTAAGTATGAGTTAAACCACGACTACATTATTGAGGAACACGAAAAATCGTTTGTACACCCACACACCTTAGACCAGTTCACCGATAAAACTTCTAATCAACCTGTCCGTGCTGTGGTTCCAATAAACAAACGGTCAATCCCAAGTGGGTTAGACAATTAATTTTTTTTAATCTAACAACCATTTGAGGTAAAAAAAGATAGAGAACACCCTTTCAAATGGTTAAGTTAAGTTAAGTAGTTAAGTTAATAGTGTACAAAATTTATAAACCCCACAGAGCAAAAGAAGGGTGTGGGTGTACAAAATTTTTAGGCTTGTTTGTCATATTCTGATTTGAGTTTGTACAAGGCTTTTTCTATGGCGTGGCTTAAGGAAGCAAAAATTTAAGAGTGTAATATGACAAAACTAACGTGGGCTTAAGGATGGAAAAAGAAGAAAAAGAAATTTGTCCTGCTTGTGCGGAAAAGGGCATCAATGAATTGAGAACAGTTAAAGTGGAAAAAGAAGATGGAAAAATTATCAAATACTATTCGCCTTGCGGACACAAAGCCGTTTTGGTAATAGTGGAAGATACTATTGTGCTAAATGACCTTGTTAAAGTTCATCCAAGGACAGCACGAAGAATTTTCAGACAAAGAAGTTCAGTTATGAGGTCATTAACTCTTAGCCATGATGTCGGGAAAAAGGACAAAGGAGAATCAGCTTGTCAGAAGACAGGTACAGGCAAATCGGAGAAGCAATAGGTACTTATGAAAAGGTAGTTAAGTCCGCAATAGGAGACTTGCTGAAAGAAGCTGTCGTGGATTTGCTGTTTATAGGCGTAACGCTGTTCTTGGTGATTGCCGCGGCTGTATGGTCTAATTTGACTGGTTTTCTTATTGCACTTGGATTAGGTGGAACGAATGCCTTTGTTCAGGCGAAAAATTGGAGAGATACCCTCACGGGTTTTTGGAGAGACAAAGCAAGTCTTGAAAGAAGTATAAGGAAGTTGCAGATGGAATATCAACTCTGTACAAGAAACGATAACGCAAGTCAAAATAGAGTAGAATGCCTAATTCAAGAATATTTTAATAAACTTGATGAAGCAAGAGAAAAGACTTAAAGAACCAAAAGATTGTTAATTTCCGAATTCTTAAAAATTCCACGTATATTTTAGCATAGAGGTTTAAATAAACGTGTCGTAATAGTTACGATATAATGATTAGTATGAAGTGGTTTGAGGAATTTAAAGCCGAAAAAGAAAAAGCCATAAAACAAGCCGAATTTCATTTCTGTTCAACCATATACGTATATGTTCAAGAAACCTTAGAGCAAGAGGAATTTGAGTGGTTAAAAGAATATGCTCAGAACCATAACTTTTGTTTGAACACACTACCAACATTATCATCTGATTATGGAGAAATAGACCAAATTTTAACCATTCTAAAGCAAGATTCTACGCTTAAAGATAGTTGGAATCAAGAAATGCGAAAGAACATTCTTGATAAACTCCAATTTTAGCCTTTCAGAACCCCCCCGTGCCTTTCAAATTCCCAATTTTTCCGAGTGCCTTTCCAAAAAGACGTTCTGGAAAAGTGTCGGTTCGCTAACTTGGTTAATTTCTCTGAGAATTCCTCTGAGCAATTCCTTTCATTCTTGCCGTGATTTTCTGAGATTTTGCTCTGAAATTTGCCGATAATTTTTGGGTTTTTTAATCAGTTGTTTAAATGGAAATTTTCCAAGCCCTATGTGCAACGCTATGAACCCCTTTTGGCAAACCGAACCCAAAACGAAGCGCATGGAGCAAAAGCGACAAAAAGCATGGGAAAATCTCCGTACTGCTTATATACCTTCGAAACCGTAGCCTTTCTCACTGGTTGAAATACCATGACAACGACAAACCAAGAACAAGAGCAGTCTAACATGAATCAACATAGCGAAAGCGAATTTCAGAGGATAGTTCAACATGGCTTAAAATCTGGAGGAATTCATATCGTAGCGAACAAGGCACACGGCAAAACAAGATTAATGTTTTCAATGGTTCAAGAATTGCGAAGATTGCCAAATTGCCGAACTATTGTTTTTGACGGTTCAGAGACATGGCTTTATTGCTTTAACAGAATCGAAACTTTCACGGTCTCGGAGCATGACATTTTAGCGCAAAAATTGCGAACTATTGAAGAATTCGAAAGGTTCACACTGCAAAATGCGAACTTAGTTAAATTGGCACTTGAAAAACACAGAAACCTCTTATTCAGATTGAAGACCAGAAAACCGAGTAAAAGAGGCTTTTTTGTTAGGCAAATCGTAAACTTCTTAGACCAACAACAGAGAGACCAAAAGGCACAGAACCAGAACCACGAACCAGAGAAAAGCATAGCCTATTTTATCGAAGAAGCGCAAGATTGCTTTAACTCAAGAAGTACGGCAAGAACCGACACAGAGGAATTCCTAACAGTGTTCAACGAAGCAAGAAATAATAAAGAAGCATTCTACACAGCGTCACAGAGATTAAACGATTTTAGCAAAACCATAAGGTCTAAGCAGTTGTACTGTATCGGCAAATTGAACAGCGAAGACATTAACCCATTTTTGCGAAAAATTGAAAGAAAACACGGTTTAGACTTTTCCAACATGAAACCAAGGCAATGGTTTTTTGAAGGTCAAACCTTCGAAAGCCCAATCTTTAAGCAAGTCGGAAAACCCTATCAAATCAACAACGAAATTAAGCAGTTATGGCTTAACTCATTGCCCAAAAAGAAGACCTTGAAGCAAAAACTAAGCGAACTTTTCAAACCGAAAATAAGACCTCAAGCAGAACCTAACAGCGAAGAACTAAGACCAGAGAAAATTTATCATTGCCCTTCATGCGGTCAAGAATGCAGTAAAGAAGAATACGAAAGCGGTTTTTGCCTTGACTGTGACACTGTAGAAATGGGAATTTGAGAGCATGTTAGACCAAAAACGATTAGACTGTTATCCCTCTAAAATCCCAGAGGGAGAAACGGTTAAACTGTATTCTCTCTATAAATAGGTTCAACTATTGTTTGACTTAGACAGATGGGCTTGTGACTAGTTGCTCGGAAAAGACTATAGCCCCCTTATATATAGATTGAATTGCACGGTGAAGTGC
>Ga0209323_10000008_pt1 | contig 161194 bp, 168 predicted proteins | sample Rifsed19ft2_FD_184014 | JGI IMG/M metagenome (GOLD analysis project Ga0209323, IMG submission 184014) | Soil microbial communities from Rifle, Colorado, USA - sediment 19ft 2 (version 2) | ecosystem: Environmental > Terrestrial > Deep subsurface > Rock core/Sediment | place: Rifle, Colorado...
TGCTCCAAAGCGTCTGGGGCAGATCCATCGAGTGCGGAATCCTAGAAGACGCTAATCAGGAACCTCCAGAAGACGCTTTTGAGTGGACTGTTTCGCCCGAAGAAGCACCGAACACGCCTGAATATGTAACCGTCAAATTTGAGGCAGGCGTTCCAGTTGCCGTAAACAGCGAAAACCTAAGTCCTTTTGCACTCATCGAAACGTTGAATGAGACAGCGGGGAAACATGGTGTTGGCCGTATAGACCACATAGAAGACCGTTTGGTAGGCCTCAAATCCAGAGAAGTCTACGAGTGCCCAGCCGCAACCGTTCTATTAGAAGCTCATAAAGACTTGGAAAAAATGGTGCTCACAAGGCATGAAGTTTTGTTTAAGCAGCAGATCGATGCCCAATGGACTTTTTTGGTTTATACAGGCTTATGGATGGACCCGCTGAGGGAAGATCTTGAAGCATTCATAAACAAGACTCAGGAAAATGTTACTGGCGAAGTGCGGATTAAGCTGTACAAAGGCGGACTCCAAGTTGTCGGACGCTCATCGCCAATGTCGCTCTACGATCAGAACTTGGTGAATTACAACATCAAAACCACTTTCAACCAATCATACTCCAAAGGCTTCATCGAGCTGTGGGGACTGCAAACAAAAATGTACAACGTCCTAAAACGGAAAGCCAAGAAACAGAAAACAGCGGGAGACATCAAGCAGACCTAATCATTCTGAGGCGAGCGTGTAATGTCAAAGATACTGCATGGCGGAAGAATCGCTTCACTGAGAAAAGACGTTGCCAAGTTCACTTCATCCATAAAAGACGACGTTAAGCTGTCCAAAGCTGTAGTTGACATTAACAAAGCGCATGTGATAATGCTGATGGAACAGAAAATCATTAAGTGGTCCGACGGCGCCAAGCTTCTGGAAGCCTTAACCAAACACTCCGACATAAAATTAGACTCTTCCGCTGAGGATGTGCACATGGCTTTAGAAGAAGCGGTTCTTAAGGAGGCGGGGTGGGAAGTGGGTGGAAACCTCCACATTGCAAAGAGCCGAAACGATCAGGTTGCCACGGCTATTCGCATGGAGCTGAGAAAAAACCTGCTTAGCCTGATGCTTTCTGTGGTGCAGATGCAGGAAAGCATAGCGGGAAAGGCTGAGAAACACACGAAAACTGTTATTTTAGGATACACGCACCTGCAGCCAGCGCAACCTGTGACCTTCGCGCATTACCTCCTTTCGCACTTCGACGCGTTAGGGCGAGACCTGCAGAGACTGCAAGAAACTTATGCGAGAGTTAATCTTTGTCCGATGGGCGCGGCAGCCTTAGCCACGACGAGTTTCCCAATAAACCGCGAAAGAGTCGCCGAACTCTTAGGCTTCAATGGCATAGTGGAAAATTCGATTGACGCTGTAGGCAGCCGAGACTTTATCCTCGAAACCACCGCAGCGCTCACGCTCATCGCCGTGAACCTAAGCCGACTAGCAGAGGATTTGATCGTTTGGAGTTCTCCAGATTTTGGTGTGATAGAACTTCCAGATGAGTTTGCTTCCACCAGCAGCATCATGCCTCAGAAGAAGAACCCAGAAGTATTGGAAGTTATCCGCGCGAGAGCCAGCCATGTGCTGGGCGACTTTGTGGCTTCTGCCGCTGCCTTAAAGAGCCTGCCGTCAACCTACAACCTCGATTTCCAAGAAATCACGCCTAAACTCTGGGAACCCATCGAAAACATCAACAACTCCTTAAACATGTTTGCTAAGCTTATTCCCAACCTGAAAGTGACAGCGGACGTTTCCGATAAAGCCTTGACGAGTTTTTCAGCCGCGACAGAGTTGGCTAACATGCTTGTGCGAAAATACGGTGTCCCTTTTAGATCAGCCCACAAAATAGTCGGCTCACTTGTCAAGTTGCTGATAGAATCTAAGCAGACGTTTCTAGACGCGACGCCTGAACTGCTCCAAAAAGTCGCTCAGGGCGCCGTTGGCATCAAACTAGTCGTTAACGCAGAAGACATAGCCGCATCCATTGACCCGTTCAGGATAGTTGAAACATACAAAGTTAAGGGCGGACCAGCACCAGCCGAAGTTGAAAGAGCCTTAACCGCCCGAAAGAAACACGTGGTTCTCGCGAAATCCAGCGTTTCTAAGCTGAAACAGAAACTTGACGAGGCAGAAAGCAAGCTGGAGTCAACCGTCAAATCCTATTCGCTTTCAGATTCGCCTGTAAACACAAGATTTAAAAATTCAAACCTGTAGGTAGTATAGGGCTTTGGTCACAGCACATAGTCCCAGCAAAAACAAGAAAGCGGCTCTACTTTTAGAAGATGGCACCTTTTTCATCGGTCAAGGTTTTGGAGCAACAGGAAAAACCACGGGCGAAGTAGTTTTCTCCACCTCCATGGTCGGGTACCCAGAAGCCCTCACCGACCCATCATACAAAGGGCAGATTCTAACCTTAACCTATCCTCTCGTGGGCAACTACGGCGTTCCGCCCTATGATCTTAACTTGGGCATTCCGCTTTACTTTGAGTCAGACCGCATCCAAGTGCAGGGTCTCGTAATTCATGAACTGTGCGAGGAACCGTATCACTGGGCGTCAACGAGAACCTTGGACAAGTGGTTGTCTGACGAAGGTATCCCTGGAATCTCTGGCATCGACACGAGACGCCTCACGAAGAAGCTTAGAACCCGCGGTGTCATGCTGGGAATCTTGCAAGTATGCGAAACTGGGGAAGAGCCTAACATTGACGGTCTTTTGAAGGAAGCTACAAGTATTCCAGACCCGAACCTGACCGATTTAGTCAAGGAAGTGTCCGTGAAAGAGCCAGTCCATTACAAGGTCGAGGGCAAGAACACGGTTGTTTTGATTGACACTGGAGTCAAGAACAGCATTCTGCGGAATTTTCTGAAACGCGGAATCAGCGTTGTAAGAGTGCCTTACGATTTTTCAGCCAAAGAAATCTTGGAGTACAAGCCGAACGGCGTTGTCGTGAGCAACGGTCCAGGAGACCCGAAAAAGTGTGTTGCGACTATAGACTGCATAAGAGAGCTTGTGGAAAAGGTTCCAGTGATGGGTATCTGCTTGGGCAATCAGATTTTGACGTTGGCTTTTGGCGGGGACACTTACAAGATGAAGTTTGGTCATCGCTCCCAAAACCAGCCCGCGCTGGACTTGAAGACAAACCGCTGCTACATTACCACGCAGAATCACGGCTACGCTGTAGATGAGAAGTGCCTTGAAACATCGCCCTTAGAATGTTGGTTCTTAAACGCCAACGACAAGACCGTTGAAGGAGTAAAGCACAGGAGCAAGCCAGTTTTTGCGGTGCAGTGGCATCCCGAAGCTTCGCCAGGACCCTACGACACCGAATTCCTGTTTGACACGTTCGCAAAATTGATGGAGGCTGCCTAGAAATGCCAAAGTTTGATTGGATACGCAAGGTGCTGGTGCTGGGTAGCGGAGCCATAAAAATCGGGGAAGCCGCCGAGTTTGATTATTCTGGAAGCCAGTGCCTCAAAGCCCTGAAGGAGGAGGGCGTCGAAACCGTCCTGATAAACCCGAACATAGCTACCATTCAAACTGACCCTCGATTAGCAGGGAAAGTGTACCTGCTCCCAGTAACGCCTGAATACGCGGAAAAAGTGATTGAGAAGGAAAAGCCAGACGGAATTCTGTTGGGGTTTGGAGGGCAAACAGCGCTAAACTGCGGCGTCGAACTGGCAAGAAAAGGCGTCTACGAAAAATATGGCGTGAAAGTTCTGGGAACACCCATCGAAGCAATAGAGGATACTGGAAACAGAGAACGCTTCAGACAAGCCATGATTAAAGCTAATGTTCCTCCGTTGAGAAGCAAGTCTGCCACCACAGTCCAAGAAGCCCTTGAAGTTGCCAGCGAAATCGGCTATCCCGTCATAGTTCGAGTTGCGTATACTCTCGGCGGCAAGGGTGCAGGCGTAGCCCACAACGCTTGGGAGTTAAAAGAGATAGTCACCCGTGGCTTAGCTCAGAGCCGCATAACACAGGTGCTTGTGGAAGAGTATGTGGGTCACTGGAAGGAAGTCGAGTACGAAGTCATGCGCGACTACGCAGATAACTGCCTAACCGTCTGCAACATGGAAAACTTTGACCCGATGGGCGTTCACACTGGAGATTCCATCGTCGTAGCGCCCTCGCAGACGCTGACAAACCGCGAATACCACCTCATTAGATCCAAGTCGATAGATGCCATACGAAGTCTGGGAATAATTGGCGAATGCAACATTCAATGGGCTCTGCACCCGAAATCAGAAGAATTCCGCGTCATAGAAGTCAACTCACGCATGTCAAGAAGTTCGGCGCTCGCAAGCAAAGTAACAGGCTATCCCTTAGCCTACATAGCCACAAAACTGTCAATAGGCTATACGCTTCCAGAACTGATAAACAAGGTGACAGAGGTCACCACAGCCTGCTTCGAACCAGCTTTGGACTACATCACGGTCAAAATTCCACGGTGGGACCTGCAGAAGTTCAAGAACGCAGACCGCCACATAGGACCGCAGATGCGTTCAGTCGGCGAAGTGATGGCTATCGGCCGCTGCTTTGAAGAAGCATTGCAGAAAGCAGTGCGAATGCTGGACACTGGAAAGATAGGGCTAGTCTGCAACCCTGAAGACTCGGAACTCGAACCAGAAGAGAAAATTAAAGATGTGCTGGCGAATCCGACCGACGAGAGACTTTTCGAGATAGTTAAAGCCTTGAAAATGGGCATTCCAATCGAGGAAATCTACCGCCTGAGCGGTGTTGACCCGTTCTTCCTGCACAAAATCCAGAACATCATCAATATGGAAGAAAAACTGCGTGCGCTGCAACTCAAAGACAGTACAGCACGGGAAACTTTGCGCGAAGCAAAGCGCCTAGGCTTTTCCGATGAACAAATAGCAGTCTGCACAGGCACTAGCGAGTCTGAAGTTAGACAGTTCAGGAAAACCGCAGGCATTGTTCCCGCGATTAAGCAGATTGACACGTTGGCTGCTGAATGGCCAGCCAAAACCAACTACCTCTACTTAACTTACGGTGGAGACGAGGACGACATAGAACTAAGCAATGATAAGAGCAAAGTAATAGTGTTGGGCGCGGGAGTTTTCAGGATAGGTTCAAGCGTTGAATTCGACTGGTGCGGAGTCAACACAATTTGGGCTTTGAAGAAAAACGGCATCCAAGAAGCCATAATGGTCAACTACAACCCTGAAACTGTCTCAACGGATTACGATGTTTCCGACAAGCTGTACTTTGAAGAGTTGACCACTGAAAGAATCTTGGACATCTACGAGAAAGAAAACCCGTTAGGCGTCATAACCAGCGTCGGCGGCCAAATCCCAAACAACTTGGCTATGAAATTGGCAGCTTCTGGAGTAAAGTTACTTGGCACATCGGCGGAAGACATAGACTCGGCTGAAGATAGATCAAAATTTAGCGCGCTCCTAGATCAACTGGGCATTCCTCAGCCAAGCTGGAGCAAACTCACATCAATAAGCGATGCTAAGAAGTTCGCGGACAAAATCGGTTACCCAGTCATTGTGCGTCCGAGCTACGTGCTGTCAGGCTCCGCAATGCGTGTGGCGTATGATGAGACAGCGCTGGAAGACTTTCTTAACTTGGCAGCTAAGGTTTCTCGCGACCATCCAGTGGTAATCTCAAAGTTTATAGACAAAGCCAGAGAGGTTGAGGTGGATGGGGTTTATGACGGTGAGACCTGCTTGATCGGCTCCATAATGGAGCATGTGGAGAATGCTGGCGTTCACAGCGGCGACGCGACTATGAGTATTCCTCCTCACACGCTTTCGGTCGAGGTTCAGAGAAAAATTGAAGATGTAACTCGGAAAATTGTGAAAGCCCTGAAAATTAAAGGGCCATACAACATTCAGTATCTCGTCAAAGAAGGCGCAGTCTACGTTATCGAATGTAACTTGCGGGCGTCAAGATCGATGCCTTTCGTGAGCAAAACTCGCGGAATAAACCTCATCGAGCTTGCAACATTAGCGATGCTTGGCAAAAAATTCGAAGAGCTCAAAACATGCGGGCTGCCGCCAACCCCTCACGTGGGCGTGAAAGTGCCCCAGTTCAGTTTTATGCGTGTAAGCGGGGCGGATCCAGTGTTAGGCGTTGAGATGCTTAGCACAGGCGAAGTAGCATGTTTAGGCGAGAACTTTGCTGATGCTTTCTCGAAGGCGTTGCAGTCTGCGGAGTTCAAGATTCCGCCTAAGGGCGGTTCAGTTCTCATCACGGTTGGCGGTGAAGAACCAAAAAGAAGAATTGTGCCCTTAGCAAAGGCTTTTGAGGAGATGGGATTCAAGATTTACGCTACTGAGCATACGGCTGTCGCACTGCAAGCGGCAGGAATAAACAGCGTAACAGTTCTGCACAAGGTTAAAGAGGCTAGCGTGAACCCGAACATTCTTGATTACCTTCAGGAGAACAAGATAGATTTGGTCATAAACGTGCCCATGGGGAACAAGCAGAAGAGCTACTCTGATGTTTTGACGGACGGGTATATCATTCGGAGAAAGGCTGTGGAATTCAACGTTCCCGTGATTACGAACCTTGAGTTGGCTTCTGCCCTCGTGGAAGTTTTAAAACAGAAAGAAGGCGATGGCGTTACGATTCGCTCTTTGAACGAGTATATGGACGACTTACCGTGGAAACTCTGGTAAACTAAAAAACCGGATAAATCACAAATCTTGTTTCGGCAAGTTTTCCAGTCAAAAAACCACTCTAATCTGATTACCAGTGCATCATCTTCAATGTAAAGCTAATTCAAGAAGAAGCATTGCGGTCAGTATTGCTACCACCACTAATGTTAGAATTATTAACACAACTATTGGGTATTTCCACCATCGCTTCCTTGCCAATCTCAGAAGGCTAACTAGCAAGACCATGCCAAGAAACATTTGAACATAAATAAATGCAAACACAGCATAGGTCTGCTTAGAGGAGACAAGTTGATATTGCAACAGCAAACTGAAGATTAGTGAGTTTACGGCAATGAGGATGCCGGCCAGCCTTCCATATCGATGGAATAACCCTCCTGTTTCAAGGTCCCTCTTATTAAGCCCAAGCAAGCGCCTGACAAGGGCTTGCCTATATTTAGGTCGTAAGCCCAATAGTGCAAGAAAAACAATCGCAACGAATATTGCGACTGTAAGGGGATAAAGAAAACGGGGATTTTGAAGGTACAATAGTACCCATATAGCCAGTATGCTTAGGAGTACGAAAACCCACAACCAATATCTATGGTGCCCAAGACCACCGCTTATCCTCATAAGCACTCTTGAGACTTCTCCATCCATTATCTAAAGCTCGCCATTCTTTTATTCTTTTTCGCGCTCATGACAAACAACAATTCCACAAGGCCGTAAGTAAGCAAGCAATGAGTGCGATGTCTCCGACTACACCGCAAATCCCGAAACAGGGGACTACACATACAGGGTAAAATGGCCCACATGCTAATGCTCCGATGGCACAACCAGCTAAACAAGCCACTTCAAAGTCTGGCATCCACCACATCACACAATCGACAAAGTCACTGCCGACGCATAGAGAATTACATTTATCATATGTCACGGACACGTTGTCTACATAACACCACGTTTTAAAGAAGGTGTCACACATGTTGGCGACAGCGAAGTACACATATATGCTCTGTCCAGCGTAGGCGCTGAGGTCGATTACTACTGTTGCCCAGCCGTACACTTCTAGACCACCAGAGCTAAGGCCTCCCTTCTTGAACACTCGCGAAGAAGAGCCACCATATGGAATAATGCAAACCTCGAACCAGTCGTAAGTCCCACTGTCTTCTGTGTACAGGTGGTATGAAAATGATAGCTGCAGCAAATTTGGCGCTATGTTATGAAGTGGCATATAATATTTATTACGACTTCGCATTCCGACGCCGAAGAAACACAGCTTCAAAAAACACGCATAACAATAAGACAAAGATCATTATCACAACAAACGCTGAACAATTATAGCAAATGAATTGTGGACTGAAATGCAACTGTTCTGCTTTTATTCGTTAAATTTCTTATATTTTAGAAAATAATCATTATGATGATCATTCTCTAGCATACATGTTCGACATTTAAAGCAACACCTTTAAACAGCGCCAGAAGTTTTGCATTTTTCGCAAACGGAAGCACGAAAGTATTTTAAGGTGCCACAAAAATATTAACGTGCGCCAAGTAGATTCTTCAGTTGCTTTTCGTTTAACCCTGCGCCTGGCGCTCCATCCAACCTTTTTGCGACTTTCCCCTTTTCAAAAAGCAGCACCGTAGGAACAACATCCACGGAGTATTTCTCGCAAAGCTTTGCTTTATCATCAATTTTGACTCGCATGCAAGCTGTCGGGTTGTCTTGCGTGTATGTCTCGAATATCGGCAAGAACCTTTGGGAGAAAGGACACCAAGAAGCGTAGAATAGAACGAATATCTTGCTCTTGGTCTTCAGAACATTCTCAAGGTCATATTCGGCATCGATTTTACTCATTATTCATCCCTTTTCATGTTCATGTTGTTCGGGGTAGTGGCTACTATCACAGAAGGGTTTATTGGAAGACTTACCGCAACGGCAAAGAGTAACCCTGTTGCGAACTCTGTATGCCTTGCCCTCTACCGATTCAACGGGTATGCCGCCTCGCACCCAGATTGGACCAATCACGCCAACCCATGGGTCTTCAACCAACGCAATGGACTTTTCAAAATCCGGCTCAATCGTCTTCTTAGCCTTCTTATCCCAAACAACCAGACGACCAGAGGGGCAATCGCAAGCCTCTTCGATGGCTATCCGCTTTGCTTCTGGTTCACCTGACTGTGGGATGAGGCTCCAGATTCCACCAGCACGATGGCAGAAGCGGGCAGAAGCACATAATACTTCAATGTCGGTTAGTTTTGCCGCAGGGCCGTCAATCTCAATTGCTTCGTTGAGATATTCTTCTTGTCCTGCTGTTTCGGTGCCGTCAAAACCGACTTTCACGTGTGCCCCATCACAGAACGGCTTATTTTTAGACTGCCCACAACGGCAAAGTGCACATTTTTCTTGTAACGGATACTTTGTCTCTACACGCCATTCAAAAGAAGTACCTTCGGAATCGCAAATTATCGTCTGCTTTAATATGGGAACCCCCGCGGAAACGAGATAAGGACCATTCTTGCTTACCTGAATCTTGCAATCGTCTAACGGAGCTTTACTTCCAAGCGCTTTCTTGTTTTTCATGCGACCGCACCTTTTCTTTTGTTATTCTCTGCTGCTAATAAATGCTAAATGGGTTATCTACTTTTCAGTTTCGCCCCAAACTTCCATGACAAAACTTGTAAGAGCACAACGCCAACCTCTCTTCTCCACAACCACAGCTTCACGCCAAATTTCAGCCTTTATATAAGGGGCTATAGTCTTTTCCGAGCACTAGAGAACACAAAAGCATACCGCTGTAAAGCCAAAATCCCAAAAGGTATTAATAAGCGAATGTGCCATTCGATTGGCATTGGTTGGAGGTAAACGAAACTCAAACCCAAACAGAACACCCGAACAATAGAAGAGATTAACGAGAAGATAAGAAAGGGCGATGCCCAAGTTTTAACCGCTGAAGAAATGAAGCGCTTGGTGGAAAGCAGCGGCGTCGAAGTTGCTTTTAAAAAAGTTGACGTGGTTACAACAGGTACTTTTGGAGCAATGTGTTCTTCAGGCGCCGTTATCAATCTTGGGCATTCTGACCCACCCATAAAAATTGAAAAAGCATGGATCAATGACGTCCCAATTTGTCATCCTGGCGCTGCCGTTGACTTGTACATTGGCGCTACTGCTATGTCGGAAACGCAGCCTTTTGAGTATGGTGGAGGACACGTGATTGAAGATCTTGTGCGCGGGAAAGAAGTTGAGCTCAGAGCCACAGCGTACGGAACCGACTGCTACCCACGAACTCAGCTCAAAACGACCCTAACAAAGGATGATCTGAACCAGTTCTATCTGCTTAACTTCCGCAACTGCTATCAGCGTTATGCTTGTGCAGTGAACAGCCGTGACGAGACCATCTACACGTACATGGGGAAGCTTCTGCCGCGAATGCGGAACGCCACGTTTTCAGGCGCTGGCGAACTGAACCCGTTAATGAATGATCCAGACTACGAGACGATAGGCATCGGAACGCGCATTTTCCTCGGCGGAACGCAAGGCTACGTTATCGGCGAAGGAACCCAGCATGACCCCCAAAACCTTAATGGAACATTGATGGTTCGGGGAAACGCCAAAAAGATGAATCCCGATTTCCTTCAAGGCGCATCTTTCACGCGGTATGGCACTACGTTGTACGTGGGAATAGGCATACCAATACCGATTTTGAATGAGGGCTTAGCGAAGAAGACAGCTATACAGGATGAGGAGATTTTCACTAACATTGTTGATTATGGTGTACCTCGCAGAGACCGACCAAAACTGGGAAAAGTGAGCTATGCGGAATTGAAGTCAGGAGCAATAATCGTAGGTGACAAGCGAGTCAGAGTTAGCTCGCTTTCAAGCTTAAAAACGGCAAGGAAAATCGCTGCAACCCTCAAGTCTTGGATTAAGAACGGCTCGTTTTATTTGACAGCACCAGTTGAACGTCTGCCGCTTGACAGCGTCTTCAAACCCATGAAACAGACAGAGGAAACGCCTTTTGTAGCCAGCATAATGCATTCGGCGACTACGTGTAAAGAGAACGAGGAGATAAGGACTATCGCGGAGCGCATAGTAACTCAGTCAGTCAATCACATTGTCGTGGTTGATGACGCTGGCAGGCTCAGCGGAATTGTTACTTCATGGGACATTACGCGGGCTATGGCTGAAGGCAGAAAGGCGCTTGCTGATGTAGTTACTCGGCGTGTGGTGACAGCTAAACCTGACGAACCGTTGGAGATAGCTTCCAGGCGAATGGCGCAGCATAATATTTCTGCTTTGCCCGTGATTGACGCTGAACAGAAAGTTCTGGGAATAGTCACTTCTGAAGATGTGGCTAAGCTTTTGGGAAGGTGAAAGGTGTGGTGAGGATTCTTCTCAGGTTTTCGGAGGACATAGTTGAGCAGCCGATTACTTCGCAGATAATTCTTAAGCTGAAAGTGCCTATCAACATTATAGCGGCGCATGTGAATTCTAAAGGCGGCGAAGTTTTAGTTGACGTTCCTGACGCAGCGCTGGAGAAAATAGTCAAAGCTTACCGTGCGAAAGGCGTCACTGTAAGCGTGCCGAAGCTCATCGAGGTTGACAGCGAGAAATGCTTTAGTTGCGGTGCTTGTGTAGCGCTTTGTCCTGTGGAAGCTATTACCTTGGCTGAGGATAACTCTGTAGTTTTCAATAAGGAAAAATGCGTTGGCAGCACTTGCAGTGCTTGTGTTGAAGCGTGTCCAGCGCGAGCCATAAAGTCGGTTAAGCAGAGCAATGCGGAACTTGCACTAGAAGGGTAATCAGCAAAAGATGACGGCGAAGCTGTTTAAGGATGTTTTCCAGCACAAAGAGACACGGTGCACCATAATCGCCGACAAGGAACAAGCCATCAGGACAGCCATAGAATCCATAAAGCGCAACAGAAAAGAACTCGAAGACTACGTGAAAAGCAATCCCAAGTTTCTTTACACGCTTACGCCTGTTGCTGTGCCTGCGAAGCCTTTGGTGGCGCGGTTGATGGCTGAGGCTGCAGAAAAAGCGAATGTTGGTCCTATGGCGGCTGTGGCTGGAGTTTTGGCTGACTTAGCCGTGAAAGATATGCTTGCTGATGGTTGCAGTGTGGCGGTTGTGGAGGATGGTGGCGAAGTTTCTGCTGTGTCAGATAGGCCTGTTGATGTGGCGCTTGCTGCTGGAGATGCACCGCTTTCGAAGAGGTTTGGTTTTAGGCTGACGGATTTTCCAGCGGGTGTTGCCACGAGTTCAGGGGTTTTCAGTCATGCTTTAAGCTTTGGTGATGCTGAGGCTGCTACGGTTTTCTGCAGAAACGCAGGCTTAGCGGATGCTGTGGCTACGGCTGTGGGCAATGTGGTGAAGGGCGAAGATTATCAAGGCGCTGTTCAACGTGGCATAGAGAAAGCCATGTCTATTCAGGGTGTTGAAGGCGTGCTCATAATGTATAGAGGGTTTACTGGGACAGCAGGCAAGATTCCGCAAATAATCAAAATTGACTCTTCAAAAGTTTAAACAAAATGTGCCGTTAGGCTGCTTTGTTGCGAAAGGTTGCGTTCTCCAGCGTTTCTGCAGATTGCAATGCGTAGGTAGCCTATGGAAAATCAGACCTCAATCCCTCTAACGTTTTCTCAACTTGGAATATGGCAGGTCGCAGAACTAGTGCGTGGAAAAAACTATAGCCCCCTTATATGTAGATTGAAACCAAAATAGAACTGAAGCTTGACTGTTGAGCTCTAACTGTTCTCTACAGAATGTACCACCTGATATATGGAAAGGCGGCTCTTCACAGTTTTTGTTGTGTTTCAACCTTCCTAATAATTTTTTCAATTATGGTCTTTGCCAAACTCTTTGGTCAAACGTGCGTGATTGGCGCTTTGGTACGCAACAGTTTAATTTCGCCAAGTTTTTTCTAATAATGAGAATGGTGCTTGAGTGTTGCAGGTTTCAGTTCGTTTCTTCACCAGCCTGAGAGAAATTACCGACAAAAAAGAGGAAACGCTCAAGTTTCCGAAGGGCGAAAAAGTCACCGTAGACAGTGTTCTAAAGGCGTTGGCTCAGCGTTACGGTAAACGTTTCGTCGAGTACGTTTACAACTCCAAAGGCGGAGAAGTTAGGAGTTTTCTCCAGTTTCTCGTTAACGGAAAAAGCGCCGCGACCCTCAACGGGCTACAAACAGAGCTGGAAAACGGCGATGTCTTGGCGATACTGCCACCTGTGGGCGGCGGCTGACACCATGGAGGAAATGTCTGGTTTGCGGCCTGAAAAACTCCCATATTACTCGGAGTAACAACGCTAGAATTGCTGGGCTTGCAGGTGAACGCTGTTACTGGAGAGTTGGCACCCCTAGAACTTATGATTCTGTAAGTCCATTGTTATGCTGCCCAGAACGGTGTTTTCTTTCGCATAGCCTCTACGTACTCTTTTAACGCTTCCTGTTCTTCTGCTGTCAGCTTATCCACGTAAGTTGTCAGCAGAGCCTTTGCGTCGGGTTCGGGCACTTTCACGTAGAGGATGTCTTTTTCGAAAATGTGCCTTCCAACTGTGGGTTTGTCCATGGACACTGCCACTTGCATGCCTTGCTTAGCCTCGGGCAGAGCTTTGCCTTTATCTTGGATTTGCTGCACTTCGCCCATGTCCGCGCCGTCTTCAGCCCTTACAAGAACGTATTTTGGCTTAATCTGCCCGCCAAGAATTTCAACGCCGAATATTGCTGGTTTTGCTCTTCGAAAGATGTAGCCTTCCATGACGCGGATTTTTCCAGGTCTCACTAGTTTTTCGAATTCCTGCTCAATTTTCGCTTCACGTTGCGATTTAAGCCATTTTAAGTAATTATCTATTAAATGGTAGATTATTTGCTCCTTAAATATTTGAACGCCCCTGTTTTGTGCTTCTTCTTCTGCGTCTGGCAGAATTTTAACGTTGAAAGCCAAGATAACTCCGTACAAGGGCTCATGCTCCTTCACCACGGAAGCCTCTATCACGTCGCGTTTGGAAACGTCACCCACATCCGCAATTCTAACTTGCACGTTGTTCTGTTTCAGAATTTCCGCAATAGCCTCTAAAGAGCCAAGCGTGTCAGTCTTAAGCACTACGCCTTCAACTTCAGTGGCTATACGGATTTTTTCAATTTCTTCTGTAACGAGTTTAGCGTATTTCTCTGGCTCTTCGCCTATGGGAACAGCGTATAATGGCGCGCCTGCAAGGGCACCTTCCAAACCAGAGGCGACTATTTTCACTCCCGCAGCCGCAATGACGGAGTCTACTGAAGAAAATCTGTCGCGCGGGTCTCTAATCTCATCCAAGGGTTTGGGAACCAGAATCGCCCTTATGCGTGTTACAATGGGTTTTTCTTTGCCGCCCACAACTATTAAATCGTCCTTTTGCAGTGTGCCATCATAAATTACCGTGTTAAGTGTCAAGCCCAAGCCTGGTTCCTCTTTGACTTCGAGAACCGAGCCTTTTGCTGGGCCTGCCGTGGTCTGCAACTGTTTCTTCAAGTATTGCTGCGTCAGACCGACGAGAACCATGAGAAGTTCCGTGATGCCCTCGCCTGTTTTTGCGCTGGTAGGCACCAAGGCGATTGTTGAGGTGAAGTCTTTTACGTGGTCGAAGCGGTCGGTGCTAAAGCCCAACCGCGAGAAGGTGCCCATAATCTCGTAGAGCCTGTTATCCAAGTCTTCTTTGACATAAGAGTCTTGAGAGGCGTAAGTCTTCAAGAAAGGCGCAGCAGCTTGGGCCTTCCAGCCTGGAACACGGTCTATTTTGTTCACGGCGACTATGAAGGGCGTTTTACGCGCTTTCAGGATTTCTATACACTCGTAAGTTTGCGCTTCAAAACCGCGCAGTATGTCGATCACGAGGATGGCGATGTCTGCTACGCTTCCGCCTCTCCGCCGTAAGTTGGTGAAAGCCTCGTGCCCAGGCGTGTCGATGATGAGCAAGCCTGGGATTTCTATTTCGCCTTTGAGCGTGGAAAGCATTGGGCCTATGAGTTGCTTGAGCGTTTCTACGGGGAAGAAGCTTGCGCCTATGTGCTGTGTTATGCCGCCTGCTTCTCTTGCTTGCACGCTTGTCTTGCGAATTTTGTCCAAGAGCAGAGTCTTGCCAGTGTCCACGTGACCGAGAACGCATACGATTGGTTGGCGAATGGGCATTTGAACGCATCTCTCATTTTTTGGCTATGCAAACAAGCGTGGCTGCTCCCGAAAATAATAAGGGTTTTGCTTAATAAACACTCAGCCTTGAGTTTAACAATGTTTTTAAGTGTGCTGCAAACTCTGAGCACTGCGAGGTGAAGAACTTGATTTATTGCACGAAGTGCGGTGCGCCTCTGAAAGAGGACGATAAGTTCTGCCCTGTCTGCGGCGCTCCTGTAGCCAAACTCACTAGAGAAGAATTCAGCGTCTCAGCCAGCAACCTCGTTGACCGAGTTAGAGAATTGCTTCACGAAGGAAACGTAACGAGAATAATCGTAAAAGATGACAAAGGGAAAACGTTGCTTGAGATTCCGGCAACTGTAGGCGTGATAGGCACGGTTCTGGTTCCGTGGCTGACAGCCTTAGGCGTGGTAGCCGCGCTGGTTACGAAGTGCAGAATAGTGGTTGAAAGAAGAGAATAGCGCATACTTAGCTATTCGGGTGGTCTGACCAAAAGCAGAAACAAGCCAACCGCCAGAAGCACGATGCCCAAAAACCCGAAGAACGCGGTGAACACTCCCAAAACGGTGGTGCTTGTGACTGTGAAGTACAGGAACAAAGCGCCGATGATTGTGAGCAGTAAGCCGAAAAACTTCTCGGCAAGTGATGCCCAGAAAGTACCTTCCTCACTCATGCCAGTCCTTCCTTTTTTAATGTGCTTCCTACATAAAACAAGAAGAGTTATTTTAAATTTTTCTAGCTATTTGGTCTCTTCCAGCTTGGTTGGCAAATACTCGTCAACGATGTACGTTAAACCGTAGCGACTAAACGCCTCCTGCTCCGCCTTTCGCTTGATTTTCAGGAAAGTTTTGATTTCTCTCTCCCACAACGGGTCTTCCTTGTACCGCGGGTCCTTCTGTAGCTCATAAAGCCTTTTGATGTCCATGTCGTCCAGCGGGTCAGTGGGCAACTTGTAGTTAACAATGTCCGTGGCCCACACGCCGCTCCATTTCGCGTCAGGCGTGTTCAACTCTCGCAAGTGCGCCGCGTTGGCGGAGCCAGAGATTATGACCATGGCAATGTGCATTCCCCACGGGTCGCCATCAGTGAAAATGTAAACGGGCAAATTCAGTTCGTCGTGAAGCCTTCTTATGAACTGCCTCGTTTGCCTGGGAGCTTGACCCGCCGTCAGAACCAGCACCGCATTATGTTTCTTGTGGACGTTCTCCTCAATGAACCTGGTGAACAACCCACCTTTCTCTATGGCTATAACTTTGTCAGCAGTCGTGCCCGCAAACTCGGAAGAAGTCAACGCTGGACCAATCAAGACCCCATCTGGGTGCGAAGTCAAGTTCAGGGTCTTGCCTTCGTAGCCTGGAACCGTATATTCTATGGTCAGGTCGCCGAAAACCGCCGAGCGCTCTTCAGGAAAGATATTGAAGTCCTCCCGAGAATAGCCAGTCACAGTCTCCAGGTCAGTGATTATATTGTTTGATTCCTGTTGATCCGTGAACGTCATTTCGTAAGCTTGTGCAGAATAGTAAACATCCCTTAAAGTCGACGTTTTGCGTTGCGAAGTGAGTTCGTTCGAGAACATTGCAGCCCAAGCTAACTGGGTAAACGGCTTCACATGACGTATATTTCGGGCACTCCTACTAACGCTTTTCTCGCCAAGTATAAACTGCCTAAGAATCGGATCGTAGTTAATGTTCTCTGTGGAACGGCTGGGCATGCTGATGGTTGGAAATACCCCATGGTCTAACTGATCATAAATCTTGGTACCGAAGTCCTTCAGACTGCCAATCACTTCGTTCTTTTTTTCAATCATACTGGTTTTATGTTTCTTCTGCTCCAAACTTCTGCACACTCTTTAATAGTTTTTCTATATCTGGAAGCTTCTCCTTTCCAGCGAGGTCAGATGAAAACTGGGCGATTTTCGGCAGGTACTTGGCGAAAATTCCAAGTCGCTTTCTCTCCTTATCCACGTGCTCCCTTCGAGTTAAGAAGTGCTGCAGCTGGCGTCCGACCTCGCGCAGCGCATTCGCCACTTCCCGCTTAACCTCGGGTCTATCAGCTATGAATTCTTTACCCACAGTTTTGTAAGGAACCTTCGTGCTGCAAATGTGCACCACGATGGCTATGGGCATGTCAGGCGAAACCTTGTACCTGCGCCAATTCATAGAGTTTATAACCCTAAACGAAACATCGCTTGCCTCATCATAAAGCAACGGGATTCTGTTGGCGAAACGGTAAATTACGAAGTTCCCTCTTTTCGGGACTTCGCCGCCGTAGGCTATGCCCATTTCGACAATGAACGGGTGACCAGCATAGGTTGAGGGTTTACGCTGATGAACAACCAAGTATTCGGGTTTCAGCTCCTTCATGATTCCAGCTTTCAGGAGGTCTTCGCTTAAGGGCGATAGGCAACTGGCGTCTGGCGGCAGAAACTCTTTGAACTTCTTCAGATTCTGCATCAGCCTGACGATTTCTTCGTGGGACAACCTCTTCGGGTTTTTAGACGAGCTAAGTTTGGCTTCCTTGCCGCAGCGGGAACAAGTCGGTTTGCCCTCAACCCAGTTTATCTGGTCTGGTGAAAGTGCGCCGTGTTCAGGGCAAGAAGCGGTAACTAAGTCGCTGAATATCAGGAACTTCTGCGCGGTGATTTCGCCGACCCTGTGAAAATGATGCCGCAAAAACTCCAGCATATTCTTGTAAGGGGTTATCTGAATGAGCCGCTGAAGAAGCTCCACATCCACGCCGTACGGGTGCGGCAACGTTTCCTTCGGAGGTCCAGGCATCTCCGTCGTGGCTCGTGTGAACTTGTAGAGCCTGCCCTTTGGGTCTACAAACGTCAAATTCGCGTACGGGTTCACCATGGCAGTCTGCTTAAAATACTCTATAATCTTCGGCATAGCCCGCAGATAGTCGCCTTCAAGGCTGAATTCCACTATGGTTCCGCGCCACTTCTCCTTGTTTATGAGCACTTTGCGGTCGATGATTATCGGACGGTTTCGCTGAATGTCAATCATCAGCTTAAACGAGTAAATCTTGCTCGCGCCAGTGCTCGAAACAACGTACGCAGGCTGATGCGTCATGATTTGCCCGTACAACACGGCCATTTTGCCGCCTAAACCGAAAGTGCCGCGTTGCTGTTTCAACTTGTACTTTGAACCGTAAAGGACCTGCCCGAAAGCGGAAGGTATGTGTCTAGGCGTTATTCCCGAGCCGTTGTCTTCGACTCTTAACTTGTAAACTTGCGTTTCTTTGCTGACGCCGCCCTCGAAAGAAAGCCGCACATAAATGTCTGGCGGTATCTTGAGGCTTTCAGCAGCATCCAACGAGTTCTCCACAAGCTCCCTTACTGCCGCGAAGATGGCGCGGGACGGATTAGTGAAGCCAGCAAGGTCGCGATTACGATAGAAAAAATCGGACGCACTTATTTCTTCAAAGGTTGCTTGAGCCACTTTCTGCCTCCACCACTTAAGCCTTTTCTCATCATTGATTCGCTTAGGATATGTTTTTGCTCATTTTTTAAGTTAACTACGCTTTTTGGAGAAAACCTTCGTTTCTCGAAAGGAGAAAGACAGCATTTTGCCTCTTGTTTCTTCGGGTTTAGCCGTGACTGGGACTTATTTCGCTTCATTTTTGCTTCAAACGTGTATAATAGTATTCGCCAATCTGCTTCTGGAAAGTGTCAAGTTTTGAGCCTTCCTTGTTAACCCTTGGGCGTCTCGTTATTGAGTCTCGGCGGAATGTGACAGCCATTTCTTTCAGGAACATGTTCATTCCCTTTCTCAGGCTTGTAGGCGGGTTCGCTGTGCCGTTCACGCCTGGTTCGCCGCTGAAAACCATGAGGCGATCCGCGATGAAGTCTTGAGTTACCACGTCATGTTCAACAACGAAAGCTGCCACGCCGTGGGCTTCGATAACTCGCCTTAAGGTTCGCGCCATGTTAAGCCGCTCTTCAACATCCAAATAAGCACTAGGCTCGTCGAGCAGGAACAAATCAGCTTTGCGGGATAAGCAGGCGGCAATGGCGACTTTTTGCAGTTCTCCACCGCTGAGCTCCATCACGTTTCTGTCCAAAAACACATTAACCTTTAACGGTTGAAGGATTTCTGTTTTGTACCAGCTTGACGCAAAGTTCTCTTTGGCAACGCTTAAGAGAAGCTCCTGAACAGTGCCCTCGTATTCTGCAGCGATGTACTGGGGCTTGTAGCTTACAGTTAACTCGCCCAGTTTTTGCTCATCATCAGCCTCTTCAAGCCCAGCCAAAATCTTCACGAAAGTTGTTTTCCCAATGCCGTTCGGCCCGAGGATGCCGATGATTTCGCCTCTTCGTATTTCGCCAGGTTGGGTAGCGAGTTTGAACCCTTCGAAAGTTTTTTCCATTCGGTCCCATTTCAACAGTGTTTCGCCAGCACTCATGCCTGCTGCGGGTGGTTTTTCGTGAAATTTTATGGATTCTTTTCTGAACAATATGTTCTCGTCGGGAATGTAGCCCTGCAGGTAAATGTTTATGCCCGTTCTGACGCCGTGCACGTGGGAGACAACGCCGTAGACGCTGGGTTCTCCGTAGAAAAGGCAGATTTGGTCAGACAGGTAATCGATTATGGCTAAATCGTGCTCGGCCACAACTATTGTTTTTTGATAGTCTTTTAGGTTTCTTATGGCTTTAGCCACTTGCAGTCTTTGTTTCACGTCCAAGTAGCTGGATGGCTCGTCGAAGAGGTACACGTCTGCTTCTCGGCAGAGGGCAGCGGCCACTGCCACGCGCTGGAGTTCGCCTCCGCTGAGCACTTCTAAGGGTCTGTCCCAAACCTGTTTGAGTTCAAGCTGCTCCGCGAGTTTGTTCAGAAGTTTTCTTTCGTCAACCTTGTCCAAAAGTTCTCCGACTTTTCCAGAAATGGCTTTTGGAATTTTGTCCACGTACTGCGGTTTGTGGGCGATTTTGAGTTTATTCTCGCCTATTTTCTGGAAATACTCCTGAAGTGTTGAGCCTCTGTAATACTGGATTATCTCGTTCCAGTCGGGTGGATTTTGGTAGTTTCCCAAGTTTGGTTTGATTTCGCCTGAAAGAACTTTCAGAGTTGTGGTTTTGCCTATGCCGTTTTGTCCCAGCAAGCCTAAAACCGTGCCCGGTGAAGGCGTGGGCAATCTGAAAAGCTTGAAAGCGTTTGGTCCGAAGCGGTTGCTGCAGTCTTTTTCGAGTTCATCTGGAAGATTCACTATGGAAATTGCTTTGAAGGGGCATTTTTTGACGCATATGCCGCAGCCGCTGCAGAGCATTTCCGAGATTATCGCCTTGTTTCCCTCTATTCTTACGGCTTCCACGTGGCTTCGCACCATGGGACAGAAACGGAGGCATAACTGGTCGCATTTTTTCGGTCTGCACTTGTCGTAGTCCAGCACAGCAACTCGTGTCATGTCAAACTCAATAATGAAGTCAACTGGTAAGTTATAAATATGGACCTGAAAACCACGCAGAAAATACGCGAGAACGCGCATGAATGACGCATAAAAGAAAAATCATAAAAAATAGTTTTCTCACGGATTTACCATTCTTCTTCTTCCCATTCTTCGTCTTCTCCTTCTTCCCATTCTTCGTCTTCCTCAAACATCCCTTTTTCACCTCCGTGCACAGTATGGTGTTAGTGTAGCTTAGCTTGGAGTGGTTTAAACATTTTTATTCGTCACTTGTCGTAGTTTTCTCCAAAAGTTTAATGGGGATACATGCTTTTTGTTCGATTTTTCTCCAAAAAATTCTGCGCAGTATTTAGCCACGAATTACTTCAGGACTTTGGCTATTAATGAAGCTACGGGTTCTTTTTGTTCCGCAGTCATGTAAGCCCAGCACAGGTTCGGCGAACTATGAGCGGCGCCTATTCTTCCATGAGCGTCAACCGCGACTAACCCCATATCGTTGTAAGTCCCTGAAATGCGCCTATTGACAAGCGCTATAGCGTTTTCAACAGCTTCCTGCGCGGTTTTTCCGCTCTCTATATAGTTGCACACGGTTTTCGCCAGAACGAGTCTTATGGCTATTTCGCCGACGCCTGTTGCAGAACACGCGCCAGATTGATTATCCGCGTAGGTGCCGCATCCAATCAAGGGCGAATCGCCTATTCTCCCAGCAAGCTTTAAAGGAAAACCCCCTGTGGAGGTTGCCGCCGCTACGTTGCCATTCCTATCCAGCGCGACTGCGCCGACAGTTTCAAGCTGAAAAACTTCTGGATGCGCTTTAACCAGAGCAGCCAACTTTGGTAACGCGTATTTTCCTTCAAGTAAGCTCTTTAACTGCGTCTCGTAGCGCTTAAGCTTTGTCGATGTTGCGGGTTTGCGCTTTTTTATATTAAATGTTCGAGCTAATTCTCTGGCGCCTTTGCCCACAACGAAAACGTGGTCAGTCTTTTCCATTATTACCCTTGCCACACGCACGGGATTTCGAATATCGCTCAAGAGCCCTGTGGCACCAGCCATTAGCGTTGCGCCGTCCATGACTGAGGCTTCCATCTCCACGCGCTTCTCGATGTTCAACGCTGAACCGCAACCAGCGTTAAAGACCCCAGCGTCTTCCATAAGCGCAACAGCCTCCGTAACGCCCTCAACAGCGGTTCCGCCGTTCCTTAACACGTCAAAGCCAGTTTCAGCAGCTTTTTTGACGCTCTCCAATGCAGGTTGACTATGGTCTGCTTGCCAAGTTCCAGCGCCGCCGTGAACAACAATCACAGGCTTGCAAGTTCGAGTATTGCTCAACCCAATTCGCCTTCTGAATAGATAAGAATGGAAAAATTGTATCCTAATTTAAGCATAGTGCCTGAAAACATCAAAATAGATAAATCCTTGAGCGGAGATTTTATTGTGGGATGATGTGAGGCGACGGCTACGAGCTTTCAAGCTGTGAGAAAAGCCGTACTTGCACTGACCCTTTGATGGAGTTGAAAGCGTGCTCTCGGATTTTAACCTCTTAGCCACAACTTCACGCGGAAGCGAGAGGCAAATGTGTTCTGAAATGCTCTATCTGCTTAAGGAGGAGATAGGCGACGTCGCGGCAACAGTGAATAAGACGGGAGTCAGAGGCTTGATCGCGGCAAAAACCACTCTTGACCCTTACAAGGTCATCGAAAAATTCCGCGCTATTCTGCAGGAGCGTCCGTACGAGTTTCGTTACGCGCTGAGGATTATTCCAATCGAGAAAGTTGTACGCACTGATTTGGAAGAAATAAAACGTGCGGCTACAGAACTTGCCGCCAAGATAGGAGAGAACGAGGCTTTCAGGGTTACCGTGGAAAAGCGTTTTACAAGCATTCACTCACGAGACTTCATAGAGGCTGCCGCAGCGGACATTCAGCGAAAAGCTGATATGGAAAATCCCGACAAAATCCTGTTAATCGAAGTCATCGGCGGATTAACAGGCATGTCCCTCATAAAGCCCAGCGATATTTTAGCGGTTGTCAAAGAGAAAATGCTTTAAGCTTAAAGTTGAGTGGACAGCAGAGCCATTCTCTCGACGACGAGGTTAACCAAAGCCTGCTCAAGGTTATTCTTTTTCATGACCGTTTCAAGCTCTCTCTCAGATATGTCGAAAGCTCTGCGGATGCTCCGAATCTTACCTTTGGACAATTCGAGAGCGGTCTCGTCGGGTTTCGCACCAATGCACTTTGAAACTGTATGAAGAACTGTTTGGACGGAGTCTGGAGTTTCACCGACTATCACCACCGCCATGTTTGCAGAGTCACATTTGACCCCTACGAGTTCTATAGCCTTTCGAATCTGCCGTTGCGCAGAAGCGTAAAGCATAACTTCCATGGCGACGTTTTTCGAAATGTTCCCTTTGTTTCTGAAAGCCGTCAATGCGTTTAAAGCTGCAAAGTACAAGTGCTGCCACGTAGCCACAAGCTCAGCGTTGAAGAATTGAACCGCGGTGTTTTGCTGCTTCTCCTTGCGGATTGCCTTCAAGAATTCTTCAGCGTCTTCAATCTTGACGTTTCTAAAACCCGTGATTTCCACGTATTTTCCATGTTCTTCGATGTATTTCAGCAATTTCTTTCCTCAAACATTTCTTTCAGAAATCTTTCCGCCAGTTGTTTAGGCAAGCTAGCTTTTACGAGTTTCGCGGTTTCCACAGCTTTTCCTCTTCTACAAAGTGAAGCCTGTTGAAAACTTATAAGTTTAAACTTTGCTTTGACTTTCTGCTATTTTGCGAAGCCGAATTTTTTGGTAACCTATATTACTTTGTTGCGCTTAGCTTTAGTCTGGTATTGCTTTGAGTAAAACCGCTAAGGGCAGAACCAGAGAAAGCGCGGACCTTCTTATTGTGAATGCTGAGGAGTTGTTAACTCTTGCCGACGGCGGTCTAAAACCTCGGACAGGCAGGCAGATGCGTGAGCTGGGAATTGTGCGTGACGGTGCCATAGCCACCAAAGAAGGGCGAATCGTGGCCGTTGGGAAAACTCGGGATGTGACAAAAGCGTTTAGGGCTGAAACCGTCCTCAGCGCTAAAGGGAAGGTTGTTCTTCCTGGGTTTGTGGATCCGCACACGCATTTGGTTTTTGCTGGTTCGTGTGAAGATGAGTTTCAGATGCGGGTTGAAGGCGCTTCTCACATGGAAATTCTCGGTTCTGGCGGCGGCATACTGAGAATCGTTAAGGAAACACGAAGAGCGAAAGTTGAAAAACTCGTTGATTTAGGCTTGGAAAGGCTTGATGCTATGCTGGCTCATGGCACGACCACGGTTGAGGCTAAGAGTGGGTATGGCTTAAGCACGGCAGATGAGCTGAAGATTTTGGGAGCCACTAGACGGCTGAACCAGCTGCACTGCGTGAATGTTGTTTCTACTTTCATGGGGGCTAATGCTGTTCCTCCTGAGTACAGTGGTAACTCGGAAGAGTATGTTGGCTTGATTGTTGGGGAAACTATTCCAAAGGTTGCGGAGAAGGGGTTAGCCGAGTTTTGCGATGTTTTTTGTGAAAGAGGAATCTTCAGCCTAGAGCAGACTAAACGAATTTTGGTGAAGGGCAAAAATCACGGTTTGAAACCCAAGATTCACGCCGACGAGATGAGCATGCTTGGCGGCGCAGAAATCGCCGCTGACGTTGGCGCTGTTTCTGCCGAGCATCTGCTTTTTTCTTCTGTTGAAGGCATCAAAGCTATGGCTGAAAAGGGCGTTATTGCGGTTTTGCTTCCTGCGGTTGCCTTCAGCCTGATGATGGGCAGATACGCTGATGCGCGGTTAATGATTGACTGTGGAGTGCCAGTGGCTTTGGGAACGGGTTTTAACGCGGATTGTTGGGTTGAGAATCAGCAGTTGGTTATTGCCATGGCTTGTCATTTCATGCGTATGACACCTGCTGAGGCGATTACGGCTGCGACGATTAATGCTGCTTACGCTGTTAATCGCGCTGGCGAAGTGGGCAGTTTGGAAACGGGTAAACGAGCTGACATTATCGTTCTGAATGCTCCTAACCACAAGTTTCTGGGCTACCGTTTCGGCGTGAACTTGGTGGACAAGGTAATAAAGAATGGAAGATTAGTTGTTGACAGAGAAAAACAAGACGAACCAGTATTCATGAGCAAGACAGAGTGAGAGTGTCTATCCAAACCTCGTTTACTTTTTTGTGACAGAAACAAAGTCGAAGCCCTAAAGCTGAAGTAGACATTTCACTGACATCAAACCAAGAACCGCTTTAAATAGGAAAGGTTTTTAGTTAAGTTGTCACATGAAAGACTGCAAAGCGTAAAGAGTTAAAGTGAGGTTAAAGTTATGTCTGTGTTTGCAGCACCAGGAGCATACGACCGCGCCATAACCGTTTTCTCCCCAGATGGGCGGCTCTTTCAAGTTGAATACGCCATGGAACTAGTGAACCGTGGAGCAACAATTTTAGGGATTCAATGCGCGGGAGGAGTAGTTCTGGGCGCAGAGGAAAACATCGAAATTCTCGAAGAATCGGAATACTCCTGGAAAATCTTCAAAGTTGACGACCACGTAGGCGCCGCGATAGTGGGCTTAAGCTCCGACGCCAGAATACTCATAGACCAAGCGCGGATATACGCGCAAAGCAACAAATTAACCTACGACGAACCCATAGACACGGAAGTTGTAACCAAACGAATATGCGACATACAACAAATGTACACGCAACATGCTGGCGTAAGACCCTTCGGAGTTTCAATAATCTTTAGCGGCGTGGACAAAACTGGAACACGCGTTTTCGGAACCCATCCGAGCGGAACCTACAGAGGCTACAAAGCCACAGCCCTAGGCGCTGGAAGAGAAACAGTGCTGGCAATACTGAAAGACGAATACCGCGAAGGCATGAGCTTGGAGGACAACATAAAACTCGCAGTAAAATGCTTGATAAAAGCCTTAGAAGCCAGACAATTGCCGCCCAGAATAAAAATCGTGGTCATCCCCGTAGAAACGAAGAAAATGGAAACGCTCACAGACGAAACAGTAGAAGGCTATATCAAAGAGCTGGGTTCGAGCAAGTGAAACCTTAATGAGTGAGAAATACACCGTTGCACGCTTAACAAAAGACAACGAACATTTTGAAGTTCTAGTAAAACCCCAGAAGGCGTTAGACTACCGCACGGGAAAAATTGCCGGAATAACAGAGGTTCTAGCGACTGAAACCATTTTTGCAGATGCAAACAAGGGCACGCGAGTCTCAGAGGAGCAGTTGCGCAAAGCCTTCGGAACAACAGAAACACTGAAAATCGCAGAGATTATACTTAAAAAAGGCACACTTCAGCTTACAACAGAGCAAAGGCGCAAAATGGTGGAAGACAAAAGAAAGCAAATAATCGATTTCATATCACGGCAGGCAGTTGACCCGAAAACCAATCTTCCACACCCACCCTTGCGCATAGAGAACGCCATGGAACAAATCCACTATCCAATAGACCCGTATAAGTCCGTGGAAGAACAAGCCAGAGACATAGTGAAACTCCTGCGTCCGATTTTGCCTTTGAAAATAGAACAAATATCCGTGAGCGTCCAGATACCTGCGGAATACTCAGCAAGAGCGTATGGAGCAGTCAAAAACTTCGGAACGATAAAACAGGAAGAATGGCGTGCCGACGGTTCCTGGCACGGCATAATAGAAATGCCTGCCGGCTCTTACGCTTCGTTCCTTAATAAACTTGGAGAAGTTACAAAGGGAAATGGAGAAGCGAAAATAGTTACCTAAAAAATTTGAATCAAAATGGAGGTTAGATGAGATTATGCCAACATTTTTTGAAAAGAAGCAGCTTGTAACACCTGGAGAATTGCTTGCAGAAGGCGACTACGTAGCAGGCGAAAACACATACGCTGAGGGAAACAAAATCTACGCCTCACGAATCGGCCTTGTAGATAATGATGACAAAAAAGTGAACGTCGTCGCTCTAAGGGCATTTTACGTTCCCAAAGTAGGCGACATGGTCATAGGCACAGTTGTGGAAATTGGATTCAACGGATGGACAATAGACATTGAAGCACCTTACCAAGCTCTTTTGAGAGCTTCAGACGTTCTAAGCAGGCCTTTCAAACCGCAAAATGACGAGTTATCGCAAGTGCTTAATGCAGGAGATTTGATAGTTGCCAAAATAGCGTCATACGACAGAGCACACGACCCGCAACTCACGGTCGGCGAGCCTGGCTTGGGAAAAATAACCCGCGGACAGATAACGAAAGTGACGCCGACGAAAATCCCCCGAGTGATCGGCAGAAAGGGTTCTATGATTTCCATGATAAAAGAGGAAACAGGCTGCCAGATAATTCTGGGACTCAACGGAGTCATATTGGTCACTGGAAAAAACCCAGAAGACGAAGAACTCGCCATTATGGCGATTCGAAAAATCGAAGAAGAATCCCACACAAGCGGTCTAACAGACCGCATCACACAATTGCTCAAAGAAGAAAAAGCAAAACGGGAGGAAAGTAAAAAATGAATGAAAAACCAGAAAAATTGATTGATAAAAAAGGTTACAGATTAGACGGAAGGAAAATAGACGAATTAAGACCTGTAAAAATCGAAGTGGGCGTTTTGTCAAACGCTGATGGTTCAGCGTACATCGAGCAGGGAAAGAACAAGATTTTGGCGGCGGTGTTCGGCCCGAGAGAAATGCATCCTAAGCACTTGTCGCTTCCAGACCGCATGGTACTGAGGTGCCGCTATCACATGGCGCCTTTCTCGGTGCAGGAACGCAAGTCACCAGCGCCGTCAAGAAGAGAGGTGGAACTTTCAAAAGTCATCAGAGAATCGCTTGAGCCTTCGCTGTTCGTGGATTTGTACCCACGGACGGGCATAGACGTTTTCGTTGAAGTTTTGCAGGCTGACGGTGGAACACGGTGCGCAAGCATAACTGCTGCTTCCTTGGCGATAGCAGACGCTGGCATTCCCATGCGAGATTTGGTGGTTGCGTGTGCAGCAGGCAAAGTTGACGACACAGTGGTTCTGGACCTGATGGATACAGAAGACAAAGCAGGCGTCGCTGACGTTCCTGTGGCTTTCATGCCCAATTTGAACGCTGTAACATTGCTGCAGATGGATGGAATACTTACTCCAGAAGAGTTCGAGAACGCAGTGAACATGGCAATTGAAGGATGCAAAAAAATCTACGACTTACAAAAGGAAGCGTTAAAAACAAAGTACATGAACGTCAAGGAGGAGGTTGAAGAGTAATGTCATCACTGGTTACTCGTGTAAGACAGAAGCAGATTGGACAATTAATTGATGCTGGAAAACGTCTCGATGGAAGAGGTTTAGGTGACTATCGAGAAATCAAACTTGAACAGGGATTAATCGAACGGGCAGAAGGCTCCGCTAGAGTGCTATTGGGAAAAACCGAGGTTCTGGTTGGAGTAAAAATTGAAACTGGCGAGCCGTTTCCTGACATACCAAACGAAGGAGTGCTGACTGTAAACGCTGAGCTTGTGCCGTTGGCTTCAGCAGCTTTCGAGCCTGGACCGCCAGATGAAAACTCGATAGAACTAGCCAGAATAGTGGACAGAGGCATAAGAGAATCCAAAGCTTTAGATACGGGAAAATTATGCATAGAACCTGGAAAAAACGTTTTCATCGTTTTTGTTGACGTTTACGTGCTTAACCATGATGGAAACCTGATAGATGCTTCTGCTTTAGCCGCGGTCGCCGCGTTGCTCAACACGAAGATGCCCAATTATGAAATCGAAGATGGAGAAGTGAAAATCAAGACGGGGTATACGCCGCTTCCGATGAAAAGTCATCCTATAACGGTGACTCTGGGAAAGATAAACGACAAATTAATTGTTGATCCATGGTTGGAGGAGGAGCAAATAATGGATGCGAGGATTTCAATGGCGATTAATGATGAAGGCAACATCTGTGCTGTACAAAAAGGTGGCGCGGGATATTTCACACTGCAACAGATTGTAGAAGCCACAAAAATTGTGCAAGAAAAAGCTGCAGAACTACGGAAAAAACTGGAGTGGTGAGAAGGTTGGGAAGAACCAAGAAAGTAGGTCCAACGCGGGGTTTAGGAGTTCGATACGGAGCTACGGTTAGAAAACGATACGCCAAAGTGATTGTGGAGCTAAGGAAAGCGCATAGATGTCCGCAATGCGGTTTTGCGAAAGTTAAGCGAGAAAGCGTAGGCGTCTGGAAATGCAAAAAGTGCGGCTTCACGTTTACGGGTGGAGCATACACTCCGACAACCAAACTCGGAATCGTAGCCAAACGCGCAGCGAAAGGCGCACCCATAGAAGAGACAGCAAAGGCTATTGCAGCAGAAGAAGAAAGCAAATAATCCCTTTTTTCTATTTTCTTCACATTTTTTGTCAGTTACTACCACGTATTTTAAAAGGCAACGCCATTAATTGAGTTAGGAAGAAGTTTAATGAAGGCAAAGGCTACTGTTCGCTTACAGTTTTCTTCAGAAAAGCACCTAACCACGTTCATCAACGCCTTAACGCCAGAGGTCAATAAGCCTGTCACTAGACGCGCTAACGCTATTTTGGAGAAGGAGGGAACTTTCCTAATCCTGAAGGTTGAAGCCAAGGACACGGTTGCTCTGCGTGCGACGTTAAACGCTTATCTGAGGTGGGTGGGCGCCATGGCGAATGTCGTAGAAGTTCTAGAACAGGCTTCATAGGTTTTCCTAGGTTTTGGGCATGTTGTCTTTTGAACCTTTACTTTGAGTGCTCTACCCTCTCCCTTATAAATAGATTGAACTTTTGTTTGGTTTTGCGCTTATTTTTCTAAGCGAAAAATCCGTAAGTGCCCTATTAAGTTAGGTTATAAAACTTTTTAATCCTGCTTTTTCAGCCAGTTGAATCGCCTTTTCCACTTCATCATTGGTGAGCCTTCTGTGTAAGTCGGGGATTTCGTGTGCGTGCCATTCTGGTCTGTACTGGAACATGACGTTGACTCTTGTTTCGGTGCCTAATTTGTCCGCTATCCAGCTCAAAATCGGCTTCGTGCAGCATTCCAAATGGTTTGGCAGGACTAGCACGCGTATTATCAGTTCGCCGTATTTTTTGGCTTCCAGATGATTACGTGTGCACACTTCCCAATAATTGGGTGCGTCGGAAACTCTTTCAGCGCAATCGCCTGGGCCATACTTGAAATCTAACAAGTAAACATCCGCGAATCCCGCTAGAAGCTGGGCTGTTTCTGGGCTGTAGTAGGTATTTGAGTTCCAGACAACGGGCACATTAGCGCCAACACGCTTGAACGTCTCTAGCCATTGCCAAAGCCACGGCGTAGGTTCACCGCCTACAAGATTCGCGTTTCTGCAGCCGTTGAAGCGCAAACGTTCCACTTCCCTAGCCAATTCTTCTGGCGTATAGTCGGTTCCGTTTTCCATCCACTGGGAAATAGTCCAGTTTTGGCAGTGCCGACAGCGCATGGTGCAGCCCATGGTGAAAATTGTTCCAGAAGGCACAAGCTCTGGCTCTTCGCCTACGTGCTCAAAAATGCTGGAGACAGTCATCACGTTGCTACATTTGCAGTAACCCAACCCGCCCGTCATTCTGTCCGCGCCGCACCTGCGACTGCAAAAATGGCAGCTCTGCAGAATTCTGCTTGCGATTTCGATTTTCAGGTCAAGATAGGATTTTTCTGGAGCAGGCATGTCTTGGAAATATTTTTGGGTCGTATCAATTCCATGTTCAATCATGGCGAAGTCACAGGTGCGCTTCGTGTGCTCTTTCCAAAGCTCTTCTAGCGAATCGTTTTTGTCGAATTCGGCTGGAAGCTTTTTGGCTATCATGAACTTCGCCAATTTTCTGTTTTGCATGACGGCGAAGTATCTGGCTAAACTCTTTTTTGCCAGTTCGTCATCAAGAACAGCAATGGCGTCTGACCTTAGAAGTTTCCACATTCTCTCTAGTTATAATCAAAGTCGCACGGCGTATTAAAACAGGGCGTATGGGAAGGAATATCCGCTTGGGTGCAGCTTCCCTTTTATTGGAATTTCGTGCCCGCACACTGGGCAACGCATATCCTTTGTTAGGTTCCACCTGGTAATTTCGAAGCTGTACCGTTTAATCACAGTTTCGTTGCAGTTTGGGCAATAGGTGTTTTCGGCTGGATGCCCCGGAACGTTTCCGATATAAGCGTAGTTTAACCCCACGTTTTTTGCGGTCATGTACGCTTTTTCCATGCTTTCAATGGACGTGGCTGGAATGGTCGTCATTTTATAGTCGGGATGAAAACGTAACAGGTGGAAAGGAGTATCAGCGCCCAAATTATTCTTAATCCACGTTGCCAATTTTTTTATCCTGTCGATTGAATCTCCGATTTTGGGAACGACTAGGTTAGTGATTTCTATGTGAACGCCATTTAGCCTAAGCTCTTTTAACGTTTCATAGATTGGTTCGACGTTTGGGACGGCTGAAACGGTTTTGTAGAAGTCTGGGTCTCCTCCGCCTTTGAAGTCAACCGTCGCCGCGTCCAAGTAGGGCGCGATTGTTCTCACGGCTTCGGACGTCATATAGCCATTCGTTACAAAAGTGTTGAACAAACCCACTTGATGAGCGAGTTTTGCGGTGTCGTACGCATACTCCATGAATATCGTTGGTTCAGTGTAAGTGTAGCTTATCCCTTGGCAGTTTCTCTCTCCTGCCGCTTTCACAACCTCTGCTGGAGGAAAATGTCTGCCAGCCACTTCTCTGTCTTGGCTTATCATCCAGTTGTCGCAGAACTGGCAGCGGAAATTGCAGCCCGCCGCCGCAATAGACATAACCAGTGCTCCGGGGTTAAAATGCGAAAGCGGCTTCTTACTTATCGGGTCAACACCCGCGGACACAGCCTTCGCGTAAACAAGCGAGTAAAGCGTTCCGCCCTCGTTTTTTCTAACCAAGCAAAACCCAGTTGCGCCGTCGCTTATGATACATCGGCGCGCGCACAAGCAGCATTTCACTTTCTTGTCCGCTTGTTTTTCGTAGAGCATGGCTTCATGCAGTGCCATTCAGTTTTCACCTACTGCCATAATAAGCGTTTCTCACGTGAACTCCGCAGCTAGAAATATGGGGGTCATTTCTTAAAAACTATTGGCTAAAACTCTAACTTGTTGTGGAAACAAGTGTCTTTTCCAGTGTGGCAAACGTTTCCTTTCTGCTCCACCAAGAACAACAATGCGTCGTAATCGCAGTCTACGAGAATGCTTTTGATTTTCTGCGTGTGCCCTGACGTTTCGCCCTTCATCCACAACTTGTTTCTGGAACGGCTCCAGTAATGGGCGTAACCCGTACTCAACGTCTTCTTAAGCGCTTCCTCGTTTGTGAAAGCCAGCATAAGCAACTTTTTAGACTTAAAATCCTGCACAACCACTGGAATTAGCCCGTTGCCTTTTTTGAAATCCAGCTTTTTCAGCAACTCTTCTCCAGTCAAGGTCTAACAATCACCCCCTGCTTCCGCAGGTACTCTTTCACCACTGGAACAGGATACTTATTATAGTGAAAAACGGACGCTGCTAATGCCGCATCGGCTTTTCCATCCGTGAAAGCTTCAAGAAAATGCGCGGGTTTTCCAGCGCCGCCGCTTGCGATGATTGGAACATTTACTCTTTCAGAAATTGCGCGTGTTAATTCTAAGTCGTAGCCGTCTTCTGTGCCGTCCTTGTCCATTGATGTTACGAGAAATTCGCCAGCGCCAAGCTCCGCAGCCTGCACTGCCCATTTAATCGCGTCTACTCCTGTGGGTTTTCTTCCTCCGTAAGTGTAAACCTCAAACCAGACTGGGCCTTCGCGCGTTTTTACCATTATCTTGTCTGCTCTCTGTTCGTATCTTCTTTTTGCGTCTATGGCTACAACCACGCATTGCTGTCCGAAAATGTCCGCTAGCTTAGTTATCACCGAGGGATTTTCAACTGCCGCCGTGTTCACGGAGACTTTGTCTGCGCCGCTGCAAAGCACAAGCCTCGCGTCTGAAACGTTGCGGACTCCGCCGCCAACAGTGAAGGGAATGTTTATCGCTCTTGCCACGCCTTCCACAACGCCGCGTAAAATATCTCTTTTTTCCGAGGAAGCAGTTATGTCCAGAAAAACCAGTTCGTCCGCGCCCTCATCCGAATAGCGCCTTGCCAACTCAACAGGGTCTCCAGCTTTTTTCAAGTTTACAAAACTAATTCCTTTAACAACTTTGCCGTGGTCCACATCTAAACATGGAATTATCCGTTTCGCTAAGGGCATTGCATTCTAGTCTCCTTCCACCGCTTTCAAAGCTTCCTTAAGCGTGAATTTGTTTTCGTAAAGGGCTTTGCCGACGACCGCGGCTTCAACGCCGACACGTTTAAGCGCTGTTAAATCGTTTAAACTGCCTATTCCGCCCGCTGCAATTATCTCCACATTCGGGTAACGGCATGCTTCACTGAGCGTATTAAGGTCTGGGCCTGAAAGAGTCCCGTCCTTTGTTATAGAAGTTATAAGAAACGCCTCAACCTCAAGTTTGGCAAACTTTTCCAAGGCTTCTTTTAGGCTGAAGGTTGTTGGGGTTTTCCACCCTTCAACCATGATTTTGCCATCCTTGTTATCCAAAGCAACAATTACGCGTTCGGAGCCGAACTTTTTCTGAATCTGAGCTACCGCGTTCGAGTTGCTGAACGCTAAGGCACCGAGAATAACTTGGCTGATTCCCATTGTGAGCAAGTTTTCAACAGTCTTGATTGTTCGGATTCCACCGCCCACCTGAATTGGCAAGTCTACGTTTTCTGCAATTTTTGCGATTATTGAAAGGTTGCCGCCCGTGCCAAAAGCGGCGTCTAAATCGATGATGTGCAGCTTTTTTGCGCCTTCTGCTTTCCATTTCTCCGCGGTTTCCACAGCAGTGCCAAACTGCGCGTAAACTTTAGCGGTTTTTGGGTCGCCGCGTGATAGTCTAACAATTTTGCCGTTCATCAAGTCAATGGCTGGAATCACCTGCACCTCACACGTCACCTCTTCACTATTTTGGCAAAGTTCTTCAGGATTTTTAACCCGATGTCGCCTGACTTTTCTGGGTGAAACTGCGTGCCATACACGTTTTTTGCTGCTATGGCTGAAGCGAACGTTGCCCCGTAGTCCGTTTCAGCGCAAACAATCTCTCTATCAACGGGCACTGGATACAATGAGTGAACAAAGTAAACGTAAGCCCCATCGGCAACGCCTTCCAAAAGTTCGTTCTGCTTCACTTTTCGCAGCGTGTTCCACCCCATGTGCGGCACTTTCACGGAGTTTGGCAAGCGGACGGTTTTGCCTTCAAAAAGCTTTAAGCCGTTTCCTGCGCCTTCTTCGCTTTCTGGAAAGAAAAGTTGCAAGCCTAAGCATATTCCGAAGATTGGAGTGCCGCTTCCCACGGTGTCTACGAGTTCTTCTTTTACGGCTTCAAGTTTGGCGGCGGCAAACTTGAAGTTGCCGACGCCTGGCAGAGCGATGGCGTCCGCTTTTTTTATTTGCCGCGTTGACAAGCCGATTGTCGGGTTCAACCCGACTTTCTCCAGAGCGCATTTGAGGCTGAGAAGGTTTCCGACGCCATAGTCTATTATCGCTGCTTCGGGCATTAGATTACTCCTTTGGAGCTGGGTATTCCTTTTCTTCTCGGGTCCATAGCTACGGCTTGTTTCAGTGAAAGGGCAAGGGCTTTGACGGCTGCTTCTGCCTTGTGGTGGTCATTATTGCCGTATTCAACCCACACGTGAATGTTCGCCGATAAAGCGGTGGCGAATGTTTCAAGGAAGTGGTAGATGTCTTCGGTAGGCATGTCTTCGATTTTTTTCCCTCGCAGTTTCAAGTCGATTTTGGAATAGGGACGCTTAACCAAATCTACCGCTGCAAATGCTAGGGAACAGTCCATTGGCACCGCGGCGTATCCGAACCTGTTTATTCCTTCCCTGCTGCCTAAGGCTTTGTTCAAAGCTTCGCCGAGGCATATGGCAAGGTCCTCGACGGCGTGGTGCTTTAGGTCGCCTTTTACTTTGGCGGTAATATCAACCAGGCTGTGCGTAGCCAGCGAAGTCAGCAAGTGGTCGAGGAAAGACACGCCTGTGCTGATGTCGGCTTTTCCTTCCGCGTCCAAGTTCACTTTCACATGAACTTCTGTTTCACGGGTTTTCCTGTAAACTTCATCTACGCGCATGTTCATCACCTAAAATATCTCCCCTAACGCTCCTAATAGCTTAGCGTTCATTTGGGGCAATCCCACCGTGGCTCTGAGACAATTTTCCAAGTGGAGGATTTTGCCGAACTTTTTGATGAGTATGCCCTGCCTTTGGAGTTTTTGGTAAACCTCCTCACACGGCTTATCCGTGTTGAAGAGCACAAAATCTGTTTTCGAATCGAAAGCTTCAATCCCGCGTATACAGTTAAGTTTCTTTATCAGCGTTCCACGTTCAACCTTCAACTTTTCCACGGTTTTTCCCACTACGTCGAAGTTTTCCAGAAGCTTCCGACCCATGCTTAACGTGAACACGCTTACGGGAAAGGGCAGCGTTGTCTTCTCTGCGAGTATTTTTGCAAGAGTCACGTTAGCTACGGCGTAGCCTAGCCTAAGTCCAGCTAACCCGAAGGCTTTAGAGAACGTCCGCAAAACAATCAAATTCTCATATTTTTCCACAAGCGGAACCATGGAGTAGTCGGCGTACTCCGCGTAGGCTTCGTCCAAGACAACTACGCCTGGAAACTCCTCAGTCATGGTCGTAATGTCGCTTTTCTTGAACTGGTTCGCTGTCGGGTTGTTCGGCGAGCACAAGTAAAGCAACCTAGCTTCAGGCATAGCAGCGTCCAAGAGGTGTTTAACGTCAAGTCCAAAGTCTTTGAGAAGCGGCACTTCAACGTATTCTGCGCCTTGGCGTTTTATGCAAAACCTGAAGACAGGAAACGTCGGCGTAACCGAAACAGCCTTGTCGTCCTTCTCAAGGAAAAGCCGCGCGATGCGGTCTATTAACTCGTCGCTTCCGTTTCCAACAGCCACGCAGCCTGGCGGTATCTTGAGGTAAGTGCTTATTTTCTCTTTCAGCTTGTTTTCTTCTTCTTGAGGATAAATTCTCAAATCGCATTCTTCAGCAACTTCGCGCATGAACTCAACAAGCTTTTCTCGAGACATGAACAAGTTCTCATTATAGTTTAGCTTGACGATTTCGCTGGGTGAAATTCCCAGCTGTCTTGCCACGCTCTCGTTGGTTCTTTCGATGCTGTAGCTTTCGAGAAGTTGCAGTTGCCTCAGTTTCTGCTCCAACCACTTTTTACGTTGAGTTTTCATCTTTAAACCTCGCTTCAATTGCCCTGTAGTGATTTGGAAGATTCTCTGCTTCCGTCAGCACCTTCACATGTCTCTTCAGTTTTAGCAAGCCTTCTTTTGAGCTTTCAACAACGCTGACTCTTCTCGCAAAGTCAAGAACAGACAAGCCTGAAAAAGCATGTCCAAAGCCGCCTGTGGGCAAAACATGGTTTGTTCCACTGCCATAATCGCTTAGGGAAACAGGACTGTACGTGCCTAATAGAATGAGGCCTGCTGACGTGATTCGCTTGGCGATTTCCATAGGGTTCCGCGTCATTATTTCAACATGCTCGGGCGCAAAAACATTCGCCAAATCAACCATTTCTTCCACACTATCGCAGGTAATTATGAACCCCTGCTCTGCTAACGCCTTTCTGACTATGATGCCGCGGTCTGCTGGGGCAGTCATCTTCCCCAACCAAAAGAGAGTCTTCTCCGCAACCTTCTGTGATGTGGTGATGAGTCCAGCGACGCTGTCTGCGTCGTGCTCCGCTTGGGAAATCATATCCAAAGCGACAAACTGCGGATTAGCCGTTTCATCTGCCAGCACAAGGATTTCGCTTGGTCCAGCAGGCATGTCGATGGCAACATCCTTCGAAACAAGAATTTTCGCCGCGGTCACATACTTGTTTCCCGGGCCAACTATTTTCTTAACGGGTTTGATAGTTTCTGTCCCATACGCCAAAGCGGCAATGGCTTGCGCGCCTCCAACCTTGTAGATTTCGTTGACACCGCAGATTTCCGCGGCAACCAGAATCAGCGGGTTAACCGTGCCCTGTGGAGTGGGTGGTGAGCACACGACGATTCTGGGGACTCCCGCCACTTTGGCTGGAACCGCCGTCATAACCACGGTGCTTGGATAAGCAGCTTGTCCTCCTGGAACATAGCAGCCGACGCTTTCGATTGGGCGTAGCGCAGTTTGAACGGCGATGCCATCTTTAGAAGTTGCGATTTTAATTCGTTCCAAGACACGGTTTTCAAGGGAACCTACTTTGCTTTTCATGAGTTTGAGGGCGGAGATTTGCTCTTTACTAGTCGCCTTGTAGGCTTCTTCAATCTCTTTTGCAGTTACTCGAAGATTCTCGGCTTCCAATGTAGCTTTATCAAATTTTTCTGCAAACTCGATTAGTGCAGCGTCCCCGTTTTTCACGACTTTGTTTACTATGGCTTTAACGTCGTTTTCGATTGATTCATCTAGCGTTCGTGTTCTCTTGAACCAGTCTGTAGGCAACGCTGAAGATTTCCAGACTTTTACTTGGAGTTGGTTGCGCATTTGTCTTCCGCTCTCCGTTTCACGTCTTCAAGCGCGAGCACCTGCCTTGGTTCGTGAACAACTATTCCTTGGGCGAGCTTCCGAATTTTGGGCAAGAGTTCAATGAAGCAGTCTTTCTCTACGACAGTGTTAACGTCGTACCAGTCTCCGTTTGCCAACGGCGAAACCGTCGGGTTCTTCAGCGCCGGCAGTTCTCTAAGCAGCTTTTGAAGGTTTTCTTTTTTCACGTTAACGAATATGTGCACTCTTTTTGCGCCATCCACCACGCCTCTAAGCAGGGTCAGGATGTCGTAGATTTTCTCTTTCTTTTCTGGTGCATCCACAGCTTTTTTGTTTGCGATGAGCACTGCCGAGGACTCCATTATTGTTTCGGTTATTTTCAGGTTGTTCTGTTCCATGGTTGAGCCTGTGTCGGTGACATCGATGATTAGGTCAGCGTTTTCGGGCGGTTTGGCTTCTGTGGCTCCGAAAGACAGGAATATTTTTGCACGCGCGTTTTCGCCTTTCCTCCACCAAGGCGTCACCAGCAATGGCTCCGCATTGCCAAATAGCTTCTGATAGGAAGGATTATTTTTCACATATTCTGCTGCGATGTTCAGGTATTCCGTGGAAACACGCACGTTTTTTCCTTTGCTCCACAATTCTTCCATGAAGCTGGACGCGGAGTCTGCTTCGCCAAAGCTCTTCGGCATAGCTACCACGAGTCTTATTTTTCCGTACTCCAAGTTCTGAAGAACTTCCACATCAGCACACGTTTCTCTAATCCAGTCTTGGCCTGTTATGCCCACATCTTGTAGGCCTTCGCTGACGAAGACTGGTATCTCTTGGGGTCTGAGGATTTTCAACTCGATTTTTGGGTCGTTTATTGTCGGGCGATAGGTGCGTTCTTGTCCTGAGACCTTGTATCCTGAACGCTGCAGGATTTCAAAGGTTGCTTCGGCTAAGGAACCCGCTGGTATGGCAAACTTCACTTTCTCCATTCTTTATCACCTAGTTTTTTCGTTAAAGGAACATCAAGTTTTGTTTCTACATGGAACTCGACGTTTTTGGGAAAAATCTGCGTTTTATTCTTAAGGGACATGCGTGATACAGAATAAGTTTTCGCGTCTAGGCGCATATTGCCTTTGCGGTTAGTGAACGCAACCGCCTTTTGTGAACGCAATCCCTCAACTTGCACCACTGAACCGCACTTAACCTCCAACCTTCCTAATAAACATTTTTCTGTATTAAATAATCAATTCTTAACTTTGAGGTCTATTGTGCTGCTGTAACGTCTTGTTTTGCTTCTATCTCGAAAACCAATGGAGGAGCAGTGGTTTTCATGTCCAATTCTATTTCAAATAGTCCTTCCAGAAGTCCCGCCCAAATTTCCGCATCGCCGATAAAGGGCGTTTTTATGAGGATGTACTTATCTTTTAAGAAGAAATCCCCAAACCCCTGCACTCTTAAGCGTTTGAACACGTTCTCCCAGTTCTCTTGCCGTGCGGTTTTAAGGCCTAGGGTTGATTCCAGTGAAACCTTCAAGGCTTCGCCCATTTTTTTCCCGATTTCACGCCATTTTTCTCTTGGAATCTGCTGGATTAGGATGTTCAGCAACTCCACGTTAACGAAGGCGATGCGGCTTATGCCGCAGTAGTATTCTCCGGGAAAACGCCAATCATAAATCATCATGCTTCTGTAAACGTCAAGCATCTTAGAGATGAGCGGTTTGATTCCAGGCTCTTTTCCTTCTTTTATCAGCGAGTCTACGAATTCTCTTTCTCCTTTTTCCAGTATAATCGTTGTTCTTTTTGTCTTCTCCTCATCCTTTTTTACCATTTCTTCAAGTCTCTTCTTTTTATCCTCTTGCATACCTGATATATCTCTGGGAATATTTTATATGCTTTTCTAGCCGCAAAACCCTGAGAAGACTTAATAACAGTCCGTGTGACTTCTAGAAAATGCCGATGAAGAATCCAACAAGCTGAAGTGATGATGCGCCCTGGGGTATCTGAGGCAAATTCTTTCCATTACGTAATGATTTTCTTCCGGATAAGATACCACATCAGCACCAAACCTATTATGAGCAGGACAAATCCCGAAACAATCGAAGCAGCATAGTTCACATTAAGAATGTCCACGAGCAAGTAGGGCACGTATGTTGGACCGGCAAAAATCAGGAGAGCCGCCACGATCACTAAGAAAATTCTCCAAAATTTCGAACTTGCACTGAATCCGCCAGAGCTTTTGCCTTCACTGTTTTTATTCATGTAAACACGGTCCTGCTATTCTTCAGGTTTAACGTTTTTTCTTACGACCCTTCTTTTATCTCTTTTCCTAAGGCTTTCATCAAAAACTTGAAAACGAGGAAACCAGCACCGCGGTCCGCTCTAAATCCCGTTGTGGTGCCCAGCAAGCAGACGCCCTCGTCGCCTCGTTCCTTTGCAAGTGCCAACGTAAGTCCTGTTCCTCCGACTATTCTGCCTTTGCTGTATATGACTGCGCCTTTTTCCATAAATTCCGTTGCAAGTCTCGATGAGGTAGCAGCCACGTACACTTGGGCTTTGTCTTCGGTTATTGGCACGCCTCCCATGGTTACGATGAAGTGGCAGCCTTGCTTTTCGATAAAATCCACTATCTCACTGCAAACTTGGTAGTGCGCTAAAACATCGTCGAATGAAGGCTGTGTTTCGCCAGTCATAATGATTAGATTGTTTTTCTCCATCGGCGCAGAATAGAACTCATACCGCGGCAAGTGGCATGTTCCTTTCGAGTTTACTGACACATAATCTGGAAAAGAAGGAGAATACAGTTCTGCAAAGGGTTTTGCTTCACAAAACTTTATCAAAAGGTGCGCCGCTATTCTCCCAACATTGCCAAAACCTGGAAGTCCCTGCACAAAAATCGGGCTTTCAAGGGCTGGGTTGAATATCTCGCGCAAGTACGGCTTATCCATTCGCCTACGCACCACCTCTACAGATTAATAGTCGACACTAAAATGCTTTTGCTGATGCAGAAAAAGAAACTATTAATATTTGATGGAGACAGTACTAAACGCCGTAAGTTTAGCGGGGTGGGGTAGCCAGGATTAACCCGCTGGGCTCATAAGGGCGCTAGTCGCTCTGAGGTACCCAGAGATCACTAGTTCAAATCTAGTCCCCGCTACCAAAACTATATTTTAGAATTTCTTAGGAACCTGACTTCTGCTAAAATTGTCTGAAATTGTGGAGGAATTAATGGGGAAAATGCTTGGAAATAGAATGTAGTAGGCGCCACTTGCGGTTTAGGCTTTTCCTTTCTCTTCTTTGCCAAAGTATGTTGTCCATTTGAGCTTACGTGCGTCTCTTCCAAATTGTAAAGAGCTCTTTTTGCATTTGCCTGAACAAAACCATAAAACGGCTCCATCATTTTTGACGTACATCATACCCGTGCCGGCTGGGAACTCGTTACCGCAAAATGAGCATTTTCTGGGTTTAGGCATTGAAAACTCCTCTATGACAGCTTAATCTTGCATTTTTACCTGGTGATTTTCTTTGCTTCTCTTTCCGTTTCTCTAAGCATTAAAATGTCTTGAACTCGCACTGGACCTTTGACATTTCGCGTTATAATGCGACCTTTATCCCTTCCTTCTAGGATGCGCACCCGGACCTGTGTAATTTCGCCAGTCACACCAGTGCGCCCAATTATTTGAATTACTTCCGAAGGCGCGAGTTCTTCTTCTGCTCTCGCTTCTTTGCTCATCACTGGGCTCCTCTTTTCGCTTGCTCAATCCGCGTGATGATTTCTTTGATTAATCCCGCAGCGTCTCCTTCTTTAATTATGCAAGCTGAAGCGGCTGGAACATCTATGCCTATTGCGCTGCCTATTTTGTCTTTGTTTGGTACAAAGACGTAGGGGATTTTTCTTTCTTCGCAGAGGAGCGGTAAGTGCGCGACAACTTCTGGTGGGTCAACGTCTTCGGCTATGACTACGAGTTTTGCTTGCGCTCGCTCAATAGCTTTCGTTGCTTCGTTTGTGCCTTTTCTAACTACGCCTGTCTTTGAAGCTATTTGCAGGGCTTCATAGGCTGCGTCTATGATTTCTTTCGGCGTTTCATATTTTACATAGAATGGTTTGGACATGAGCCTCACCCTTTAAAGGCACAGTCTATTCGACACTTCTCATTTATGAAGGTTTCGACTGAAAAATGAGCGTACAGAACTACGTGCATCGCCCAATGCAGGAATCTGTGGTTTGCTGCTTGCCACATGAGTTTTATGGCGAATGGAAGAGAAAATTTGCACTGCCGCAGATGATTTAAAGCTTGACTCAGCTTCTAATTCAAATGATGCGAATTAGGTGATACGGAAAGAGCATAAGGACCGCACTTAATAGGACAGCTATAAAAATCGTAAATAGTGTCTCTGGGATTATAGACGGGCATTTTATAGGGAATAAGAAGGGAACCTTTCGTTTGTATTGTCGATAGTCCTCTCCGAATCTTTTCGAGAGACGCCATTCTTCGTATCTTGCTATTGCGATGTAACCAAGTATCTGTAGCAGCCACAAACCTGCAATTTGACTTGATGTAAACCCATAAGTCATAACCATTACGGTTAGCCCAATAGTGATAATAATGATGCCAGTAAACTGGGGGTGTCTAACCACTGAGTACGCGCCTGTTCTAATGAGTTCCACGCCTCTATGGCGGTTCCAAAGAAACTGTATTGCGGCAAGCAAAAACACTCCAACGCCTATTAAAGCGATTACTCGACCAACTATGACCGTCTTCATAAAAAATAGGGCGTAGATTTCTCGCTCAACGTTTGCTTTCCCACTAACAAAACCGATTACATAAGGCAACAGGGGAAGAGTCATAATACCTATTGCCCAACCAGCATTGAGTATGGTCTGGGTGCCGAATAAGAGAGCAGTAAATATGGCTTCAAGCAAATGCCTTACTCTTTCTTTAAGTTTTGAATTTCCCATGTTACCCCAAAGGTGATAATCGTTACGTGTTTATAATTCTATATTTTGGAACATTCACGACCTATCTTCTCATCAGAATTAATCGAGCGTGAACCTCAAATCAGTAAAGTCTCACTTATGGAGAAGCCATCAGATGTGAAGTTCAGTTTAGGCTCATACTGCCAGAAGACTTGGCACCTCCACTTGGTTTAACGGCTGAAAAGTCAGGCGTAACTGCAGTTTACCCGAAACTCAAAACAGGCGCACACAACCTTATATCAGAGGAACATAGTTTTTTACGAGCACTAGCGGTTCCCTCTCATGCCAACTAGTTTACCTGTTTCGAGCTAGGTGCTCTGAGAAAAGCTTGTTAGCTGTTCATATTTCACCAGTTGTAGAAAGCCAACTAGCTGGCAACGAAGTTGAAACCCTAATGCATGAGTTCTTTCTGTAACATGCTGATAAGCTGAGCTTAAGGACAGGGATAAGATGATGTAAAGACATGAAATAATAGTTGCGAGTAATATTTGTTTGTGCCATTTTTTTCTTGTAGGCGTTAAATATAATAGCTTTATCATGCATATATGTGCTTTGTTTGCTATGTGAGGGAAAAGGAAATGAAGAAATTAGCAACAATTATAATGGGTATTTTGTTATGTTCACTGTTTTTGATGCATGCACCAAAGCTGATGGCTCAGCAGTCTACTGTGGATTGGTGGCCTATGTTCCGTCATGACTTGACTCACACTGGATATTCAACTTCAACGGCGCCAAACACAAATCAAACACTATGGAGCTACACAACAGGCGGCGATGTGTATTCTTCTCCTGCTGTTGCTGACGGCGTGGTCTACGTAGGCTCAAACGACTCTAAGGTTTACGCTTTGAACGCTGCTAACGGCGCATTCATATGGAGCTACACAACAGGCAGCGACCCGCTTACTGATCATCCTGTCTACGCGATTTCTTCTCCTGCTGTCGCCAGCGGAATAGTTTACATAGGTTCAGAGTACTATGGAGTTCATGCTTTGAACGCTACAACGGGCACTCAAATATGGAACTTCACAGCGGGGGAACCCTGGATTTCCATGTGGTCTTCTCCTGTTGTTGCTGCGGGCATAGTCTATGTGGGTTCAACGGACGGCAAGGTTTATGCTTTGAACGCTACAACGGGTACTCAAATATGGAGTTTCACAACAGGCGACGTAGTGTTTTCTTCTCCTGCTGTTGCAAACGGCACGGTCTACGTGGGTTCAATTGACAAAAGGGTTTATGCCTTGGACGCTACAACGGGGATGCAAATATGGAACTACACAACACGCAGCTACACGATCGGCAGCGGTGTATGGTCGTCTCCTGCTGTTGCCGGGGGCATAGTCTATGTGGGTTCAGATGACTATAGGGTTTATGCTTTGAACGCTACAACGGGCACTCAAATATGGAATTACACAACTGACAGTTCAGTATGGTCTTCTCCTGTTGTTGCTGCGGGCATAGTCTATGTGGGTTCAACGGACGGCAAGGTTTATGCTTTGAACGCTACAACGGGCACTCAAATATGGAACTACACAACCGCCAGTCCCATATGTTCTTCTCCTGCTTTTGCTGACGGCATAGTTTACATAGGCTCATATGACAACAGGGTTTATGCTTTGAACGCCACGACAGGAATACAAATTTGGAGTTTCACAACAGGCGACGACGTGTTTTCTTCACCCGCTGTTGCAAACGGCATAGTTTACGTAGGTTCATTGGACGGCAAGGTTTATGCTTTTGGCTTTCTTCCTTCTCCGAGCCCGTCACCGAGTCCTTCACCGACGCCCACGCCTACGCCAACATTATCGCCGTCACCATCACCCTCGCCTTCGCCAACACCCGCTCCAGAACTAGTCGTCTACGCCATAGTAGTAATAGCAATAGCAGCCATCGCAGCCACAGCTGCATTACTCATTAAAAAACAAAAGAAATAAACCAGAAGAGACACGCAACTTTGCGCACAGTTTTGTTAGTGACCATCAAGCGAAGCGTTCACTTAGCCCGCAGAAGACGATTAAGCGCCTCGGAGAAACTTGATGCGGCAGTAAGCCCAGTTCATACGGTAAAAACTCTGTTTGGCTAAAGCAGCCAAGCAGTTCTACTATTGTTTCCGCCTTTATATACAGTTCCTTTATATAGTCTGGAGAGAAGCAGCAGTGCATTCAGTTTAATGCCACTTTGACTAGCTGCTCGGAAAAGCTATACCTCCCTTATATATCGTTTTAAGTAGAAAGGTTTAAATAACGTATCACGTTCACGTTCTTGTTTTTCGAGAGGGGAATGTGTTTGCTGAGATTGGGCAAGGCTCTCAACGTGACGCCATCTCAGAATGTTGTTGTTAAAACCGAAAAAACCCCGCAGATCGGCTCAGCAGTCGTTGACGAAAACTTGAAGGTTGTAGGAAAAATCTTTGACATAATAGGCCCAGTGTCCTCGCCTTATGCAGTGGTGAAACCAGCGATTAAGGAGCCTGAAAAGTTAACCAATAAGCAGCTGTACATGCTTCTCTCGAAAAAAGAACGGAGCAAAAGAGAATGAGTGGAGATAGCGAGCTGCACGGAGATGCAGACTCATCACCGTCAGCGCAACGCTTTGAATCTTCCAAAGTTCAATCATGCCCTGAATGTGGCAGCACCAGAATTATGCGCGATTACGAGTGCGCCGAAATAGTTTGCATGGACTGCGGTTTCGTGGTAGCCGCCAAAATAGCGGATAGAGGACCCGAATGGAGAGCTTTCGACGACGAGCAAAGATCAAAACGAACACGGGTTGGCGCCCCCTTAACATACACTATTCATGATAAAGGCCTATCAACAACGATTGATTGGCATGACCGAGACATCTACGGCAAGAGCCTCTCGCCTGGACAGAAGGCGCAAGTGTACCGTCTCAGAAAATGGCAGCGCCGCATAAGAGTTTCAGACGCGACAGAACGCAACCTGGCTTATGCCTTGTCTGAAATCACCAAAATCTCCAACAACTTGAACCTTCCCAAGAACATTCTTGAAACCGCCTCGGTGATTTACCGAAAAGCTGTGAAGGAACGGCTAATACGTGGGCGGTCGATTCAGGGTGTAACCTCAGCGGCGATTTACTTGGCGTGCAGACAGTGTGCATTGCCAAGGACTTTGGATGAGATAGCGCAGTCGTCCACAGTGAACAAGAAAGAAGTAGGTCGCAGCTACCGTTTTCTAATCAAAGAGCTTAATTATTCTATTCCGCCGCTTAAACCCAGTCAATACATAACAAAGTTCTCTAATCAACTAACAATGCAAGGGAAAGTTGAGGAAATTGCTCACAAGATTCTGGCAGCAGCAAAAGAGCTTAAGCTTACTTCAGGTCGCGGTCCCACTGGCATTGCCGCGGCTGCAAGCTACATAGCTTCTGTATTGACCGGCGAAAGGAAAACGCAGAGAGAAATAGCAGAAATAGCGCAGGTAACCGAAGTCACTATTCGAAATCGGTACAAAGAACTTGTTGAAAGACTAATGTTTCAAATGCGCATTTAATTGCATATTGTTCTCTTTATTTTGCACGGTGAACGATAGGTAGTTCTTTATGACGTAGCCTTTTGCACTCTCAAAAATGTGCAATGCAAAACACATTTTAAGTCTAAGCGCGTTAAATTCTGCATTGGAGTTGGAGGGTTTTTCGGCTTGGTTGATTGCCCAAACTGTGGAGCAGAAGTGGTTGCTGCGGTTAAAAGTTGGCCTGTGTCTTTTAGAAAGCAAGAAGAGAATCAAGTGTTGCCCCAGTTTTGCGTTGGCATTTTCGAGTGTCCCAAATGCAAAACCAAGTTTAGGTCAAAAGTGGAGTTCAGAGCGAAATCCGCGGGAACAACAAACGTTAAAAACGCAGTCGAAAAAATTAAGGGTATACGTGAAGGGCTCATGCAGACTTTAAAGACTTTGCGGGAAAAGATAAAGACGTTGGAAACGGAACGGGCGAGTCTGATGGTCGAAATCGAAAAACTGAAAAAAGTTGCGGAATCACGAGCCGACACTCTTGAGAACGAGGTAAACCAGTTGCGCGATGAGATAAAATCTCTGAAAGAGCTCTTAGGATCAGCCGAAGAATCAGCATAGCACATCTTTTAAGGTTGATTTCGAGTAGAGTATCGGTATTTTTTTAAGGGTGGTGCGCACATATTTTGGGTCATGCCCTACAAGTTCACGTTTGATCTGTCAAAGGTTCCGCGTTTCTTCTTCACTGAAATCGCTAGGGTTAGCTACCAGAAGGGTATGCACACAGCACTGCTCAATACGTTGCAGGGTATCATTAGCAAGTTTAAGATTCAAGAAGCTACGGGACTTAATCTTTCGGACGCCGTTGTTCTGATTCAAGACCTCATCGATTTGCAGGCCGTAAACCTTTTGGAAAGAAAGAAGTTCTTGCAAACGGAAAAGAGAGCGCTTTTGCTTCCGCACTGTTCTAGGAAATACATGGACGGTCGATGTAAAGCTGCTTTTGACCCGAGCATTCCCTCTTATACTTGCGCTCATTGTTCTCCAGACTGTTTAGTTAACAGGGCAGACTGCTTGGCCAAGAAAAAAGGGTACGACGTTTACATATTGCCTGGCAGCTCATGCGTCTCAAAAATCTTGAAGACAGCAAGGTATGAAGGCGTTGTTGGCGTGGCATGCGGAGAAGAAATAAAAATATCTGCGGGCATTTTAGACGGCACGGATGTGGCTGGACAAGCCATTCCCTTGATAAAGAATGGGTGTGCGAACACAATTTTTAACTTGGAAACTCTGGTTAAAACTCTTTGACATGAACTGTTTCGCTTTACGGGGTCTTTAATAGACAAGAGCTCATTTAGAAGTTACCGAAGTCAATTTGAAACCATCCAGATATAAGACTTATTCAACTAACGGAAATAGCGACTGTTGGAAGACTGGTTAAGGTGCTACGTAAGACATAAAAACGGAACGAACAGAATTAGGCTTAATGGTGAAGTGAATGCATGGTGACTTAGTGGCGTTAGGAATCATTCTTTTACTAATAGGGTTAGGTGCTTCATTTTACTATGAATCAAAAACTATTTTCGGTATCGAATACCAAAGGGTATATCCTTATCAAAATTTAGGCATAGCCTTAGTTTTAGGTGGAATAGTATGCATAGCGGTAGGGGCTGTTCATTCACCACGAAAAGAAGCTATAACTATACAAGCGTGAAGAATTTGTCCAAATTAAAATCTCTCATCATGGTTTTTAGTATATAAGCAAATGGTTGTAATGCATAGAACTACCTTCTATTAGTCTTTTTAAACAACTTTTCACACACAGAGCTACTTAGTGACCCTCTATGAAATCGGAAGAAATAGGTTCGGAAAAGTCTTTCGATGTTATTTATAGAGGGGGTATAGACAAAAAATCGCATAACAGCCAACGCTCGCCACAAACCAAAAACAACCAAAAGTAACGCACAGTCACCAATAATCACTAAAAGTTATCAAATTGCTTTTTCAAAAATGCTAACTCAACACTCACCAACAAAGCAAAACAAGAAAACAAAAAGATACAAACTACTTTACAAGCTCTCTTTTCTTCCATCGAAGGTTCTTGCTTCTGCACTTTCTGCACTTAGTCGCGGTTGCGGCGTTTCTGGCTCCGCAGTCTCTGCAGATTTTCATGTACAGCCTGTGCTTTTGCGCTATGGCTTTTTTAACTGGATCTAATATCGGCATCTGGCGGTCCTCTGTTTCGAACTAAGACTCAGACTGGCCTCTGTCAAATATACTTTTCTTCTATTTGATGGTTTCAATAGTGACGTAAGACCTTGTGTCTTGGATGCCGTCTATGGCGTATAGTTTTTTGAGGATTTCATCCAGGTTCTCTCTTTCAACGATTATTAGCGCGTCTACTTCGCCGGCTATCCTGAAGGCTCTTGAAACTGCGAGCTCTCTTATCTTGTCGTACACTTGGATGCGCTTGATGGGTGAAACCTTGATGAGGATGAAGGCTGGAGTTGTGGATACGCCGAGCGCGTTTAGCCCTTTTTCCGTAACGTCCATGAAGCCGCGCCCTGTGCGGACGTAGCCGTTGTTCTTCAGCTTTCTCAGGTGCACGTTTAGTGCTTGTCTGCTTATGCCCAGTTGTTTTGATAGTTCATCTTGTTTAACCTGAAGCGTGTAGGTGCTTGTGGATTTGCCTTTCTCGTGTAGCATTTTTAGAAGTTTAACCGAACGTTTCGTGAGAGGTTCCAAGTTTTCACTTTCCATTAGTTTGTTAAATTAAATGTTTACAATTATCGCGTTATTTAAAATTTTAGTAAACGAAAGTGGTCATTGAACCTATTTTCAAATGCTTCACGCATAAAGGCAATGACAGACGCAAAGCTGAACTTGCCAAACCATAATCAAGCCCAAGTTCTACACCATAGTTGAACCTATAAATAGAGGGGGTATAAGTTTTGCCGAGCACTAGAGAACACAAGAACACACCCACCAAACAACAACACTGTAAACAAACACCAAGAGAATACCGCAACCTATTTATGAGTGAATCAAAAAACTTAAGACGCCATATAAAAAGTGGAAACTAGGAGTGAAGCGAGAGCATGTCAGACAGCAACGCAGTGTTGATCGGAAAAAAACCAGTAATGAACTACGTGCTAGCTTGCATAACCCTCTTCCACAGCGGAGCAAAAGAGATAAGCGTCAAAGCACGTGGAAGAGCCATAAGCCGAGCAATCGACGTCGTGGAAGTCGTTAGACGCCGATTTCTGCCCGACGTAAAAGTCAAAAAAATCGGCATTGGAACAGACCAGCTCCCGCCTCAAGAAGAGGGCAATTCGCTGACTAACGTCAGCACCATAGAAATAACACTAGAACGATAAACCGCAATTTCAACCCGAAAGCGTACAACTCCACCGCTCCTCCATTATTCACAGGAGGATTTCTTCCAAGTGAAGACGGAACTATGTAGCTTCTGTTTAAAGAGCGGTATACTGTGCCAAAAGTGTTCAGCTAAAGTTAAGGCTGGCGAAATCAGCGAGTTAGACCTAAGAATCGCCCGCTTGCTGCTATCTCTAGAGGAAAAGTATCCTTCACTTCAAAACGTTTGTTTTTACAAAGCAATCGACGCCAACAAGACTTTAGCCATAATTGTTAGGCACGGCGATGTGCCTCGGCTTTTGGGCTACGGCGGCAAAATCATTAAAGCCTTAGGCGAAGAAACTGGCAAGTCTGTTCGCATTTTGGAACACGGCGTTGATGACCGCAAGTTTCTGGAGGACTTGTTTACGCCCCTGAGCATACTTACAATAAACACGATCTGGCTGCCAGATGGAACTACTGAGACCAGAGTCATCTTGAAAAAGAGACGTGGATCCCATGTGCCTTTTGACTCGAAGGCTTTAAAAGAGATTGCCCGCAAAGTACGGAAAATGTCGTTGCGCGTCGAGTTTGCTGATTGAGGAGTGGCTGTTAACTCATGAAGTTGGACTCCATAGGAGATTGGGTCAGAAAATGCTATTCTGCAAACGTAACGCCCCATATGGACGGCGAAGAAATCACGCTTTTTGGTTGGGTTCAAGAAATACGGGATTTAGGCGGAATCCGTTTCATCATATTGCAAGACAGAGAAGGCACAATCCAAGTTACTGTCCCGCGGAAAAAAGTGAGCCCCGAAGTATTGGCGAAGTCTGACGCTTTGCAGAAACGGTACTGTATCGGCGTGAAGGGAACGGTGAAAAAGACCACTATGACACCAAGAGGCGTCGAAGTAGTACCGAAGGAAATCAAGATTCTCAGCACAGCCACTGCCCAATTGCCGCTTGACATCACCGGAAAAACGCCCGCAAACATAGAAGCGCGCTTAAACGCGAGAGCGTTAGATCTCTGCCAAGAACAAAACATAGCGGTATTCAAGATTCAGCACTATGCTTTGGAGGCGCTACGGAATTTTCTCTTCGAAAAGGGTTTTTTGGAGGTTCACACACCGCGAATTATTGCCTCAGCAACCGAAGGCGGCGCAGCATTATTCGCTGTGGATTACTTCGGCGAAAAAGCCTTTCTCGCTCAGAGTCCACAGTTGTACAAAGAGCAGTTAGTGATGAGCCTAGAAAAGGTTTTTGAAGTTGGACCTTTTTTCAGAGCTGAAGAATCGCACACGCGACGGCACTTAAGTGAATTTGTTTCCGTAGACATCGAACAAGCATTCGCCGATGCTGAGGATGTCATGCGTCTTCTTGAACATGTGATGCAGTACGTTTGTAAAATCGTGAAGGAAAAGTGCTCAAAAGAGCTAGCAACGCTAAAGCATAAAATCGAAGTCCCAGAAGTTCCCTTCAAGCGTTTAACTTATGACAAGGTTCTTAACGACTTGAAGAAGGAAAGTGTTGAGGTTCCATGGGGCGAGGACATACCGACCGAGGCTTTTAGAGTTTTAGGCAAGCTGTACCCGTGCTTCTATTTCATAACTGATTGGCCTACGCGCTCTAAGGCTTTCTACATAAAACCGCGGGAGAATAAGCCTGAACTATGTGAAGGGTTTGACTTGATGTGGCGCTGGATAGAATTAGTGTCGGGCGGAACAAGAATAGCTGAAAAAGCGCTTTTAGTGGACAGGTTGAGGGAGAAAGGGTTAAACCCTGACGCTTTTAATTATCATCTTCAGGCTTTTGACTATGGAATGCCGCCCCATGCGGGTTGGGCCATAGGCTTGGAAAGGCTTACTATGATGTTGACTGGAAAAAAGAACATACGTGAAGTGACGTTCTATCCACGAGACAGGCTACGGTTGACACCGTAACGTTTCTTTCCCTAAGACAATGCTTCTTTCAAACCTCTTGACTGGTGGATTCACGTGATTCCCAAAGCAGAACTAACCATAACATCCAGCACTGTAGAATAGCCACATTTGCCGTTATTACGAACTACAAACTACTACCGAACGAGTTTTTCATGCGAAAGTTCAATCTATATATAAGGGGGCTATAGTCTCGCTGAGAGCGCTTACTACCTCAGCAACGCCCGCCTGCTTTCTACTTTAGTCTTCGCAGCAGAAAAAGTTTTGACGTGTTTCGCTCATGTGTTTCACTCGAATCGTGTAAAAATCACCATGCTTTTTAGCCGAAAATGTACTAAAAGCTGATAAACCCCTTTTTTCTTTACTCTCAACATCGGTTGAGGGGAATCCAAAATAGGCTGCGGTGTCTTCGGCGCAATAAACTTCAAAAAACAACCAGTCTTCCCATACATATACTGGGGTCTCCGCGCCCAAAACCACCGAGGTCATCAATCCCACGGGTTCCTCACGTACAACGAAGGAGAATTTCACGTTTATAAAAACCTCGATTTGGTGCCCAAATTAAAGTCCAGCGCCATACAAGAATGGTTCGGACGCTTGCCCGGGCACATCGGCATCGCCAACGTTAGATACACTACTTCGGGAAAATGCGACGACAAATCGCTATTAGAAGGCACACAACCAGTCACAGCTTCAACAAACAAGCTAAAACTTGCCCTTTCCTTTAACGGCAACATTGTAAACACGCTCCAACTAAAAAAAGAAATGAACCAGCATTTCCCAGACTTCCTGTGCACTTGTGATTCGGACTTGGTCTGCCGTAAACTGCTACTAGAACTTGAGAAGAGTAAAGACTTAACATCAGCCGTTAACGCGTGCATGCAAAGCCTCGACGGCGCGTTCTCCGTTACTGGAATAACCGGCAACGGCGACTTCTTCGCCTTCAAAGACCCGCATGGAATAAAGCCCTTGTGCGCTGGACACAGCCCAGACGGGGCAACGTATGCTTTTTCCTCTGAAACCGTCAGCTTAGACATGAACGGTTTTGTAAGAGACTTCGAGCTAGAACCAGGCGAACTCGTAAAGGTTTCGGAAAACGGCTTTGAACGCGAACAAATCGTCAAGAACCCACGCAAAGCTTTCTGTGCGTTTGAATATGCCTATTTTGCGAGACCTGACTCGCGGTTTGATGGCAAATATGTTTATGAAATTCGTGAGGATTTCGGAAGAAACATTGTACGCGAGTATCCTGAAATTGCTAAAGACGCAGATATTATCCTCTCGGTGCCTGAAACTGGCGACGATTCAGCTATGGGCGTTCACGAAGCGTCTGGGTTGAGATGGGAACGGGCATCTCGCAGGCACCGCTACGTAACCGAAAGAGCCTTCATTCTCCTAAGCAGAGAGCGCTACTCAACTATAGACCGCAAAGTAAACATTCTCGGCGCGAAGGTTGACGGCAAACGCGTCATAGTAACCGAAGACAGCATAGTTCGCGGAGACACAACGAAAGTTATCATAGAAAAACTGCGCAGAGCAGGTGCCAAAAAAGTCTACATGTTTGTTACTTTTCCACGCATAATTGGACCGTGCTTTTACGGCATAGACATGTCCACTTACGGGCAGTTGATAGGCTCGAAGCACAGCGTGGAGGAAATCGCGAAAATCATAGGCGCGGACGCCGTGTGCTACCAATCCATCGAAGGATTAGTGGGCGCCACTGGACTCACTCGTGATCAATTGTGTCTCGCGTGCGTCACGGGCAAGTACCCAACTCCTTTAGCGCAGAAAATGGCTGACGAAATGAAACAGAAATTCCTTAACGGCTATGAAGAAAAAGGAAGAATCTACGAAATAGAAGAAACTTCACCAGAAGCAGAGTGGTAAAGCAAATTAGGCGTTCCAGTTTACTCTCTAAACAAACATGGGTGTCTCTTATGGAGAAGGTAGGCATACTCGTAGTTTCATACGGGGCAAGAGAAGCCGCGCTGGTTGACGCCTTCACCAGAAGCCCAAACCACAAAGCAGAACTATACATTGCGGACAAGCAACGCAACCCTTTCAACGTGGGAAAAGCCGCTAAACACGTGGTCATACCTGACTTAAACATCGAAAAAATCTGCGATTTTGCGGAAGCCAACAAGGAAAAAATCGACTTCGCGATAGTTGGTCCAGAAAAACCAATAATTGAGGGCATACGCGACCTCGTGGAACAGCGAACAGGCATCCCCGTTATCTGCCCAAAGCAAGAATACGCAATAGAAGCCAGCAAAGTGCAGCAGCGCCTATTATTCCAAGAAATAGCGCCAGAAGCTAACCCGCGCTTTCGAATTTTCGACCCAAACGACTACCAGAGCACAGAAGACGTTAAGAAAGCTGTTTACAGTTGGCTTGATGAGCTTGAGAATAAGGCTGTGGTGAAGCCTGACAAACCAGCAGCGGGAAAAGGCGTTGGCGTCTGGGGAGACCACTTCACCACGCGGGAACAACTCTTCGAACATTTCTTATCAAACTTCCAGTACAGCTCAGTCATAATTGAAGAGAAAATAGACGGCGAAGAATCCAGCTTTCAAGCATTATGCGACGGCAAACACTTAATCCCACTGCCCGAAACGCGGGACTACAAACGCGCGTTTGACGGCGACAAAGGACAGAACACCGGCGGGATGGGCTCGTACAAAGACGTTGGCGACGCGCTGCCTTTCATGACCACGGCTGACCGAGAACGTGAACTCGCCACAGCCACAAAAATATTCGAAAGATGGAAGAAAAAAATAAGCGATGACTCCGCGTTAAGAGGCGTGCCACTCTATTTGGCGTTCATGCACACGGGCGATGGGCTTAAAATCCTCGAAAACAACAGCCGCCCCGGCGACCCTGAAATCATCAACATCCTTCCAATTTTGAAGGAAGATTTTGTTGATGTCTGCTTCAAGATTTTGGATGGCAATTTGACGCGGGTTGAATTGGAAAAAGCGGCAACCGTGCTGACCTACAAGGTTCCGCCCAGCTACGGAGGCTACGCTGAGGTTTTTCCGAGCATGGTGGATAAAGCGGCAGTTGACACGCCAGTTGATCTTTCAAAGGCTTATGCGTTAACCAGCAAGTACGACGACAGAATTCGCGTGTATCTAGGAGCCATGGAAACCCGAAATGGCGAAGCTTACGCGTTAAAATCTAGAGCGGTCGGAGTCTTAGGCGTTGGCGAAAGCATCGAGGAAGCGCGGCAAATCTCTCTGGAAGGCGTTAAAGCTGTCAAAGGCGGCGCTTTGTGGAATAGAATGGACATAGCCTCGAAACAGCACATTGCAAAAAGCGTAAGCCACATGGCGCAGTTGAGGAGTAAGCCGTGAAACGCGTTTTCATATCGGACTGCGAAGGACCCATATCTAAAAACGACAATGCCTTCGAGGTAACGGCGCATTTTGTTCCAAACGGTGACAAGCTTTTCACGATAATAAGCAAATATGACGACGTGCTTGCAGATGTTCTGAAAAAACCCGGTTACCATGCTGGCGACACGCTGAAGCTAATCTTGCCCTTCCTGAAGGCTTTTGACGTTACAGACAAGCGGATGAGAGAATTCTCCGCTCAAAACTTAGTCTTAATCGCAAACAGCAAAGACACCCTACAGCACGTAAGAAGCATAGCAAGCGCCTTTATTGTCAGCACAAGCTACGAGCATTACATACGGGCTCTGTGCAAAGCCTTAGATTTCCCCTACGAAAACACGTTTTGCACCCAGCTCAAAATCGACAAGTACCCACTCACCGCGCAAGAGAAGTCGACACTGAAGAAAATAGCAAGAGAAATCGTGCAGATGCCTCTCGTCAATATCCCGCCGATGGCGAAATCCCTGAAAGACTTCTCGAGTAGAGACCAAGAAACAATCAAACGGCTTGATGATGTATTCTGGAGCGAAATAGCGCGCATGGGTCTCGGCGAAATCTTCGCGGAAGTGAATCCAGTTGGTGGGAGCCAAAAAGCTGAAGCCATCGAAAAAGCGGTCAAAAAGCAGCGTGCGGCGCTTGAGGATGTAATGTACGTGGGCGATAGCATAACCGACGTGGAAGCCTTCAAGCTCGTGAGAGACAGTGGCGGCTTAACTGTTTCTTTTAACGGCAACCAGTACGCCATAAAAAACGCTGAGGTCGCGGTGTTATCCGAAAACAGCATAGCAACAGCCGTTGTCGCCGACCTCTTCTGCAACTTTGGAAAGCTGCAAACCTTGCAGGTGCTGGAAAACTGGAACCATAGAACTCTGCGAAAAAGCGCGGTTAGCCAGCCACTGCTTGACAGACTTCTCGCTTTGTATCCCGAGGCTTTGCTCAAAGTTCAAATAGTAACACCTGAAAATATGGAAACGCTAGCGAAAGAGAGCAGCGAATTTAGGAAAAGGGTTAGGGGAGAAGCCATCGGGAGACTCGGATAAATGGTAGCTAAAGTTGAAATCGAAGACACTTACGCCGAAGCCTTTACAGGAATCTTTTGCCGAGTAATCGTCACGGCTGACGATGCGCGGACGCTGCGCATGGCGGCGGAGGATTCAACGGCTACGCCTTCTGTGGTCATAGGCAGAGTGGAAGGCGGCGTTGAGAAATGGCTGAGCGAAAAGGAAACTCTTGACCATCGCAAAGGCGCATTGCTGCAGTTCTGGGGAGCAACCGACCGCAAAACATCCCTTGCTGATTCTTTGAAGAAGTTTGAAACCGAACTTTCTTACAGAATTCGCCAAGACATACTCGTCAAGCCCTTCACAGCGGTTTTCGACGCGTTGCCCAATGCTGAAGGAAAACTGGACATGATGACGCGTATAGGACACTGTGGCGACGGTTACGAGTGGGTTGAAAAGCGCTATGGTCGAGAGGTCATCGTTGTGCCCATCATGGTTCCCGACTTCATCATTGAACGGTATCTGGGTTATGCTCACGGCGTCATGGGCGCCAACTTCTGGGTTATGTGCAAAACAAAAACAGCTCTAAAAAAAGCAGGAGAAAAAGCCTTAGAAGCTATACACAAAGTGAGCGGCGTAGTCACCCCTTTTGATGTTTGTTCCGCTGGTTCGAAGCCTGAAACTCGTTTTCCATGGATAGGCCCCACGACGAATCATCCGTATTGTCCGTCTCTTAAGCAGAGGTTGGGTAAAGCCTCTATGGTTCCTGAAGGCGTGCGCTATATTCCAGAAATAGTAATCAACGGCGTTTCAATTGAGTCTGTCAAAGAAGCCGTGAAAGCTGGAATCGAGGCTGTGTTAAACGTTGACGGCGTAGTGCGCGTTTCTGCTGGGAACTACGGTGGGAAACTGGGCGAGTTTAAGATTTACTTGCGTGAGCTGTTTTCATGAATCGCTTTGATGTTATCGGTTTTGGCGCGCTTAATGTGGATAAACTCTTCAAGGTAAACAGAATCGCAGGTGCGGAAGAAGAAAGCTTCATAGAAAGCTATGCGGAAGCCTGCGGAGGCTCAGCCGCAAACACCACAGTCGGCTTGGCAAGGCTCGGGTGCAAAGTGGGCTTTATCGGCAAAGTTGGTTGTGATAAAGAGGGCGATTTGCTGCTTGCAGATTTCTGCAAGGAAGGCGTTGACATTGACGGCGTAATCCGTGCAAAGCATGGCAGAAGCGGCTCAGTCATAGGTTTCGTAGACAAGAAAGGCGCACGAGCTCTGCACATCGATTCAGGCGTTAACGACACAATAACGTTTGATGAGATAAACGTCGAATACGCTTCGCAAGCACGCTTTTTGCACTTAACCTCATTTGTCGGCGAAAAATCCTTCCAAACACAGAAAAAACTCTTGGAAACGCTTCCGCACATTGTCAAAGTCAGCTTCGACCCAGGCATGTTGTATGCGAGAAGAGGTTTGGCTCAGCTGGAACCTATAATAAGAAAGAGTTATGTTTTGGTGCCTAACGCTGGTGAGCTTGAACTCTTAACGGGTAAAACTGATTATTGCAAAGGCGCGGATTTTCTGGTTGGCAGAGGCGTTAAAATAGTGGCTGTAAAACTCGGCGGTCACGGGTGTTACGTTACAGATGGCCGCGAACGACATTTGATAGAAGCCTTCAAAGTGAAAGTTGTGGACACAACTGGCGCTGGTGACGCTTTTTGCGCTGGCTTCCTTTACGGCTTACTCAATGACAAGAGCCTTTACGAGTGCGGCAGACTTGGCAATTTCGTGGCTTCAAGATGCATCATGAAGATGGGCGCGAGAGCAGGGCTTCCCGTTGCCAAGGACTTAGAACTTCTTGGTTAAGTGCTCAATCAGGCTTTCGAAAATTAGTTTTCCATCGCCATACTGCGGCATCTGCTCTTGTCTCGTCCAGTCGGGCTGTTGCCACCAGTAAAGCGCTCTTTCAGGATGCGGCATCAAACCAAATATCGTTCCTTCCCGATTGCAGATTCCCGCGATGTCGTGGAAAGAGCCGTTCGGGTTTGTGGGGAAGCAGCCTTCCGCGTAATCGCCGTTTTTGCTGCAATACCTGAAAACCAGTAAGTCATCCTCGTAAAGCCTTTCAAGCAGCTTCTGTTCTTTCTCTTTCGGGAACAGGAACCTTCCCTCCGAATGAGCAACGGGTATCCGAAGCACTTTGCTCTTAGGAATTTTACTTGTGAATACGCATTTTCCCTTGTTTTCCTGTTTGAGGTAGACCCAGCGGCAGTTATAGCCCTGCGGAATGTTCGTGGCGAGAGTGGCTTCAGGATAAGCGCTTACTCCGTCAAAGCCAGGGAGCAGACCATACTCCACGAGAACCTGAAAGCCGTTGCAAATGCCCAAAATCAGCCTGTTCTCTCCAACAAAGGCTTTCAACTCTTTACCCAACTTTGCTGACAACCACCGTGCCCATATAACGCCGGCGCGCACGTAATCCCCAAACGAGAAGCCGCCGGGAAAAACCAGAAGCTGATAATTCATGAGTTTTCCGCGCTTAATTAGCTCGTTCAAGTGCAAAGTTTCAGCCTGAACGCCCAACTCTCGAAAAGCGCGTTGCGTTTCTGAATCGCAGTTAGTTCCGCCCACGCGAACAACGCAGACTTTTATTTCTTCCCGCTTCACGATTGCACCCCGCTGCTTAAGGTCTCTTTCCAACTCCTACGCAAATCGGTGAGCGCAGCATTTACCACGACGGCGCCATCCAACCCGTAAACGATTAATTTTGGATTTTTGGTGACCCAGCCTATTTTAGCACAAATCTTTCCCTTCATCAGAGTTTCAAAGTCTTCTTTTGATTTCTCCGAAACTTCCACCAGAAAGCGGCTGTTTGACTCTGAAAACAACACAAAATCATCGCGGTTCACCGCTTTGCATGGCACTTTTCTCAAATCCAACTCAACGCCATCTCCGCCTGCCAACGCCATCTCCGCCGCAGCCACCGCTAAACCGCCTTCTGAAAGGTCGTGGCACGCTTTGACAAAGCCTAAATCAATAGCCTTAGTTACTGCTCTGAATGTTTTTCTGGCTTGTGCCCCGCGCACTTTCGGCACCGATTTCCCAACGTGCCCGTAGAGCTTGTAGTATTCTGAACCGCCCAACTCCTTGAAGGTCTGACCAACAATGTAGAGCGCGTTGCCCGGCATCTTCGTGTCCATTGAGACGGTTAAGCGTATGTCTGGAACAACGCCCACGGCTGTTATTAGGAGCGTTGGCGTAACTGGACCGAGCGGAGACTCGTTGTAAAGGCTGTCTTTTCCCGAAATGAACGGCGCCTTAAAAGCAGTGGCGAAGTCGTAGCACGCCTCGCACGCCCTCACGAGAGAGCCGAGTCTTTCTGTTTTTTCAGGGTTGCCCCACGTGAAATTGTCGAGAAGGGCTACTCTTCGTCCGCCAACTGCCACGTTATTCCTTAAAGCTTCATCTATGGCTGAAGCTGCCATCCAATAAGCGTCGATTTTTCCGTAGTTCGGGTTCATGCCGCACGAGATGGCTATGCCTTTCCACGAATTATCAAGAGGCTTTATGACGGCTGCATCATTTGGTCCGCCATATTCGCCCTGCAAGGGTTTCAGGGCGGTGTTTCCTTTCACCTCGTGGTCATAAGTGCGTATTACGCTTTCTTTGCTGGCGATGTTTGGCGAAGACAGCAGCTGAAGGAGAGGTTCCGTCAGGTTTTCGGGTTCGGGAAACACTGGCTCTTCAAAGCGGGCGTTTTCACACGTTGCGTTTTTCACGCTTTCTGGCGGTTCAAACAGGAAGGGCATGTCCATGTCCGCGACTAATGCGCTTTGATGACAAAGCTGTAACCGTGCTTCCTGCGTGAGTTTTCCTATGGCAGTGGCTTCAACGTCTTCCTTTTCGAAAATCTCCAAGACCTTTTCAAGGTTTTCAGGCGGAACGATTAGAAGCATTCTTTCTTGGGACTCTGAAATGTAAATTTCCCAAGGCGCCAAGCCCTGATATTTCAAAGGCACTTTTTCAAGGTCCACTGTTGCGCCGCAGCTGAACTTTTTTGCGGTTTCGCCAACAGCGGATGATAATCCACCTCCACCCAAGTCCGTTATTGCCGAAGCGAGTTCGCGGTCTCGAATTTCGATTATGGCGCGTTTCAGTTTCTCCTCCTCAATTGGGTCTGCAATCTGCACAGCGGGCCTGGAAACTTCTTCTGATTTTTCTGTCAGTTCAGCGGAAGCGAAGGTTACGCCGTGAATCCCATCGCGGCCTGTTTTTCCGCCTGCTAGAAGGATTACGTGGCCTGGTTTGGCGTTTTTTCTGAACTTTTTAAGCGGCAACAGCCCTATGCATCCGCAGTAGACTGTTACGTTTCCAGTGTAGCTGTCGTCAAAGTATATGGCGCCGTTCACGGTGGGGATGCCCATGTTGTTGCCGTACGCGCTTATGCCCGCTGTTACACCCATGTACACGTATTTCGGGTGCTTCACGCCTGCCGGAAGCTTGGCGTAATCATAATTTAAGGGTCCGAAGCCTAAAACATCAGTGCACGCGATTGGGTCTGCCCAGACACCTAGAATGTCGCGGATTACGCCGCCCACACCTGTGGCTGCGCCGCCGAAGGGCTCCACAGCGGACGGGTGATTGTGGGTTTCGACTTTGGCGGCTATTCCGTAGCCTTTGTCGAAGCGGATTATGCCTGCGTTGTCTTCGAAAACGGAGAAGCACCAGCGCGAGTTGATTTCTTCTGTGGCTTTTGCAATGTACGTTTTGAAGAGGCTGCTGATTTCCCTGTTGCCCATGCGTATTTTGCCTTTGAACGTTTTGTGGAAACAGTGTTCAGACCACGTTTGCGCTATGGTTTGGAGTTCCACGTCGGTTGGGTTTCTTTTCTTCTTTTTGAAGTGGGCTTGGATGGCTTTCATTTCTTGCAGGTTTAAGCTTAAACCCAGTTCACTGCTGATTTCCTGCAGTTGGCTGTCGGCTGCTTCGAGCGCGCTGATTTCGAACAGGGAAAAAGCGGTTTTCCTGCGGACGTAGAGGTTAATGCTCATTTTTGCTCCTCAAGGGCGATTGTGTAGCTGTCTTTTGTCGGGTTCGCCAACAGCCGTCTGCACATTTCTTCAGCTTTCGTTTTGGCTTCTTTTGGTGTTTGCGCTTCGAGGAGAATGTTGTAGACTTTGCTCACGTTTACAGCGTCAACGGCGTAGCCGAGTTCTTTTAGCAAGCGTGCTGCGGTTTCGCCTTCTGGGTCGCTATGGCCAGGTTTGAGGCTGACTTCTATTTTCGCGCGGTATTTCATGGGCTAAATGTTAAGCGTAGGGGATTTAAACGCTTTCATCATTAACCTGTGCAAAGTTATGCCAGAACTATTTTCTTGCTTTTGTGGCGAATTTCTATTTTTTCCTTGCTTGTGACTTTTCCTATTTGTTCAGGTTGGGCTCCAGTTTTTTCCAGAATGCTCATGGCTTTGTCTGTATCTGTTTTGTCCACGATTATGGCGAAACCCCAGCCCATGTTGAAGGTTTTAAACATCTCCTCATCTGCGATTGAGAAGCCAAGTTCACGCGCGGTTTTTTGGATTAAGCCGAAGATGGGTTGAGGTTTGAAGTTGTCGAAGTCGAAGCCTATGCCAGGCGAGAAGCGGGTGAGGTTGTTGAATTTTAGGTAGGCGTCGCCTGTTATGTGTACGGCTGCTTTAATTTTAACCGCTTCTGCTGTTTTGAGGAGGGGTTTCACGTAGATTTTGGTGGGTTCTAGCACTTCTTGGACTATTTCTCTGTCAAATCCGTTTGGCACAGCGTTTGGCTCGTATTTTCCGCTCCAGCGTTTGAAGAGGATTTTTCTTGCGAGGCTTATGCCGTTGCTGTGCAGCCCACTGCTTCTTAAGCCTATTATCGGGTCGTCGGGTTTGATGTTTTTTCCCGTGATTATTCGTGATGTGTTGACTTGGCCTATGGCGGCGATTATCATGTCGAAGCCTTTGCCTTCCGATAAACCCTTTATGATTTCGGCTACGTCGCCTATTTCTCCGCTGGTGACTGGGCATTCTGCTTCTGCCGCGCCTTTGGCGATGCCTTTCAGCCATTCTCCTACAAGGACAGGGTTGCTGGTTTGGGCGTGGATGTTGTCGGCGATGGCGAGCGGCGTGGCGCCTGAACGGATAACATCGTTCACAGCCATCGCTACGGCGTCTATGCCTATGGCGTCGTATTTTTCTGCTAACTGTGCCAGTAGGACTTTGGTGCCTACGCCTTCGATGGCGAGGTCCAAGTAGGTGTTTTGGCTTATGGGGAAGATGTTTCCATAGGGCAAGTGGACTATTGGGCCACGTGTGCTGTACTTGTAGGTTTGCTGTAGTGTTTTTAGTGCTTTTTTGGATTCTTTGCGTTGTTCGCGGTTTACTCCTGCGTTTGCGTAGGTGAAGTTTTTGGGCATGAAGCGTCTTTCTCCTGTTGTGTGTTCTTTTCTAGTTGGTTGGAGATAACAATTTTGCTATAGGCTTATGGAGAAATGGCTAAAAGTTTAAGTTTTGTTTTGTTTGTGATATGTGCTTGTGCGGTCGTAGTCTAGCTTGGCTAGGACATCAGCCTCCCACGCTGACGACCCGGGTTCAAATCCCGGCGACCGCACTCTATTACTTCTGGCAGGGACTAAAGGATAAGGCTTAACTTATTCAGTCTATAGTTTAATAGTGAGAAATATGACAACATTTGAGGAGATAAAAAACACTTTAGCCAAGCATAAGGAAGGATTGAAACAAAAATATGAGGTTAAAGAGATAGGTATTTTCGGTTCTTACGTCAGAGGAAAACAAAAAAAGAGAAGTGATGTTGATATTTTGGTTGAGTTTGAGGAATCAGCAAGCCTGAGCCTTTTAGACTTTATTGGATTGGAGAATTATTTAAGTGAAGTTCTAGGAGTTAAAGTAGATCTAGTTGAAAAACATACCCTTAAACCAAGGATAGGAAAACGTATCTTAGAAGAAGTTGTAAACGTATGAAAGAGGAATTTTTGGATTACATAGAAGATATAATCGTGGCTATGGCTGATGCCGTGAATTTTGTAAAAGATATGGAATACGCTGTTTTTGTGAAAGATAAAAAGACCGTCTACGCCGTAATAAGGGCTGTAGAAATTATTGGAGAGGCAGCGAAAAAGATACCTGCCTCAGTTAGGGATCGTTATCCTCAAATTCCTTGGAAAGACATGGCTGGAATGCGAGATAAGGTAATTCACGAGTACTTTGGTGTTGATCTGAAAAGAGTTTGGAGCACTGTTAAAACGGATATTCCTGCTCTTAAACCATTATTTGAAAAGATTCTGAAAGATTTTGAGTAAATTTAACTCTAACTAAGAATTACAATCCTTTCGCACTATCTTTCTTGGCATTGCTGAATAGTAGTTTGGCTAGGACATCAGCCTCCCACGCTGACGACCCGGGTTCAAATCCCGGCGACCGCACCACAATCGCTACTTCTCTTGCCTTTCCATAATTCTACCTTCTAAATCCTCGCAGCGCGGAACTTGTGAGATGCCTAGCATATACTAGGCATGGAGCCTATATTCTGCAGTCTCTACCCCCTCCCTTATAAATAGGTTAGATAGAGGCTTTTTACCGTTTGAGGCGATTGTGCTATAGATGCTTGAGATACGTTTTTAAGTATTGGATTGGGCATCTTTGTGGCTGAAGGTTATGTTCTTTAGGCAGGTTCAGCAGCACGGCGACAACTTCTCGTATATCATGGCAGACGACGCTACACGAGAAGCGGCCGTTGTTGATTCAAGCTTTAACGCGGGCGAAATAATACGCGTTCTCAAAACTGAAAATTTGAAACTGAAATACGTCATCAACACGCACGATCATTCTGACCACACGGCTGGTAACGAGGAACTGCTTTCAATGTTCAGCGCGAAGACTGTTGCGTATAAGCTGTCAAGAATTAACGCTGACGTCGCAGTGGATGATGGCGACTCCATACGTCTAGGCAACGTGCCAATCAAGGTAATTCACACGCCGGGGCACACTCCCGACAGCATATGCCTGTTGGTTGACAACAAGAAACTGTTAACGGGGGACACGCTGTTTGTTGGCGAGTGCGGCAGAACAGACCTGCTTGGTGGTAACTCCAGAAGCATGTACGACAGCCTCTTCAATAAACTGTTAAAGTTGGATGACGATGTGGAAGTGTATCCTGGGCACGACTACGGAGCAAAGCCACACTCAACAATTGGAGAAGAAAGAAGGACAAATTACGTTTTGCAGCCGAGAAGTCTTATGGAATTCATCGAGTTCATGAAGCAACCATAGGTCAATTTTGACATGTCACGTTATAAACAAGGTTGAGCGGTCGCGTCTCGCAACTCATTTTGTATTTCTTGATTGTTAATGTATTATATATTACGATATTGAAATATGGCTTTTAAACTGCCTTTTATTTGTCTTTTTGGCGGAGAGAGGGGAGGATATAGTCGATTTAAGGAAGAAAACGGAGATGAAACGAAAGAACCTTTTTGCCATTTTGCTCTTCTTCTTGGGCGTTTTGTTATTCACTCGTGTTGACTTTTTGGTTAACGAGTCTCTTTATCACTATGGGCTTCATTTTAACGAAAACTGGTACGCTGAATACACAAGCCTGTATGCGCTTTGTTATCAGTTCCTGATTTTGTCGTTGTTGGTCTACACGAGAAACCTCAAGCTTCTTGTTTTCATGGAGGTTTTCGTTTTGACTTCCACTCAAGACATGGTTTACTTCGGTTTGTGGCAGGGGGCTTTTCCAAAAATCGATTGGTGGTGGACGCCGTTTTACAGAATTTTCGGAACATGGACGACAACAGATCAGGCACTGCTCAGTTTCTTCGCGAACCTGCTGGTTTTGATAGCAATCTCTCTGCTTCCCTTGAGACAGCAGCGGCAAAGAGGTTCTGCAGAGTTGCCGCGGATTCATTCATTACAAATCGCCTGCTAAACTGTCACAAATTCCGAAGTGAAAGATTAAAACTACAATTGTTCGTTCCAATCGCCGTCCAACTGTATCAACGTGATTGAATAAGCCCGAATTGATGTTTTTGGGCGTTTCGTTAGGTATCGTGTTCGTGTTCCGAATGCAACAGAAGTGTAATAAGAATTAATACACAATAAAAGTTAATTATAGACAGGAACAAGAACAAGGACTCAGAGGTTTAAGCGACCGTGTACACAATTGCACCGCAGAGCGGCACTTTCAGCTTCCTTGACAAAACACAACTGATAAAATTGAAACTGAAAGCCATACGCTCGGGCGTGTGGTTCAGAGCTTTACCAAGGATTGACAGAGTACTGTTTGACTTAACGATAAAGGTTGCTCGCAGCATTCGCAGCAGCATTTTAGCCAAATGCATTCTCTCTATCACAGGAAAGTTGGAAGCGCTTCTTGAAAGTAAACTTGCGCGTGCAATAAGAGACATCGGTTTTCCGCTAGCCTGCAAGCTCAGCCTGCTCGCCCAGAAATGGGGTAATCGAGGTGCCCAAGAATGGGCGAAAGACGCGGGGTTTGCTCAGTATCTAGCGATTGTGAAACTTAATGGGAATCCTTGCCATGGTTGAGCCTGAAAAAACTACAGTTTGTAGCGTAGGAAAAACATGTTAAGTATTATTGATTTCGCTTTGGTCGGCGTATTCGCGGTTGTCTATGCTTGGATATTCTATAATTTGCCTATTTTGGTCGCTGGAGTGAGGAATTTGCGTAAGTGCAGGCAAAACCCTCAGGCGTACCATTATGCAGAAGATGAGTTTTTGCCCTCATTTTCAATTGTTGTACCCGTTAAGGATGAGGCGAAGATTGTTGGCAGGCTCTTTTCGGCGTTGTCAAATTTGAATTATCCATCCGACAAGGTTGAAATTGTTGTTGTCGAAGATGGATCGGTTGACGACACATTTGAGGTTTGCAGGCAGTTTGCCGACACTCATAAGAAAGTCAAGGTTTTCCAAAGACCCTTTTCGAGCGGGAAGCCTTCCGCTTTGAATTACGGTCTTCAGCGCTCCGAGGGCGAGATCGTTGCCGTTTTCGACGCGGATAGTGTTCCCGCCAGTGACGCCTTGTTGAAGGTGGCTAAGTACTTTGATGATCCTGCAGTGGCGGCTGTCCAGGGCAGAATTTTGTCAATCAATTCTCAGGAGAACATGCTTACGCAATTCCTCTCTTATGAAGAGGCTGTTTGGTGTGAAGCTTATTTGCGTGGCAAAGACGTGTTGGATTTGTTTGTTCACTTGAAAGGAAGTTGCCAGTTCATACGGCGAGACGTTCTGGAGCAACTGACAGGTTTCGACGAAGATGTGCTGTCTGAGGACATGGAGTTTTCAGCCAGGCTCACCAACAATGGGTACAAAATCAGGTACGGCGGGGATGTGCGTGCTTGGCAGGAAAGCCCAGCGAATTTGAAAACTCTGTTTAAGCAGCGTACCCGATGGTTTAGAGGCACAATAGAGGTCGCGTTCAAATATGGCAAATTAATGGCCAAGCTGAGCCGTAAGAACTTGGATGCTGAAGCAACGCTTTTCAGTCCGTTCATAGTTATTGCTTCATTGCTGTCGTATCTGGTGGCGTCTGGTGCTTTTTTTACAACTTTTCCCTTTGACATCCTGTGGCAGGTCTTTATGTATTTTTCAACTTTGACCACGACTCTCATGATTCTTGTTTGTGGTTTTGCTTTGATTTTCGTCTCAAAACCGAAGAGATTGAGGAGTTTACTGTGGCTTCCTTTTGTTTATTCTTACTGGTGTCTGCAAGCTTTCATTTCACTGTATGCCGTATTGCTTATTCTCTTGCGTAGACCCAAAAGGTGGTTAAGGACTGAGAAGAAGGGCGTAGTGGCAAATACCGATTTTGTTTTGGAAACGGAACAAATTTATGCATGAAAATGTTTTGGTTACTGGTGGCGCTGGTTTTATTGGCAGCCACATAGTTGACCGCCTAGTCGATTGCGGCTATGGCGTAAGGGTTGTTGATAACCTTTCTACGGGTAAGCGGTCAAATATTGAGGATCACCTGAGACGCGGCAGGATTGATTTTGTCAGAGGTGACATTAAAGACGCCGAATTCGTTAGGAAATGTATTCGTGACGTTGGGGCTGTGGTTCATCTTGCGGCTGTAACGAGTGTGCCGTTTTCTGTTAGCAATCCGGATTTTACTTATGATGCTAATGTTGCGGGAACTTTGAATCTTTTGATTTCGTGTGTTGAGGAGAAAGTTGGCAAGTTTGTGTTTGTTTCTTCTTGTGCGGTTTACGGCGAGCCTGAGTGTTTGCCGGTGAATGAGAAGTCTTCGATGAGTCCGATTTCGCCTTATGCCGAGTCCAAACTTGTGGCTGAGCACTTCTGTTTGGGTTTTCATGAGAGGCGACTTTTGAAGTCGATTGTTTTACGTTTGTTCAACGTTTACGGACCTAGGCAGCGCGTTAATGATTATAGTGGAGTGATAACACGGTTTATTGACCGCAGTAGACAAGGGTTGCCGTTGATCATTTACGGCGATGGCTCGCAGACCAGGGATTTCGTGCATGTAAGCGATGTTGTTGAAGCGGTTTTGAGTTCATTAAAGAATAAAGATGCTGAGGGAGAAGTGTTTAACATAGGCTCTGGTGCGCCCACTTCTGTTCTTGAGTTAGCGAAGGCTGTTTTAGAATTAACAGGCTTAAATTTGGAGATTCTTTACGACAAGCCGAGGCTTGGCGACATTAAGCATAGTTATGCGGATATTTCTAAGGTCGAGAAGCTCTTGGGGTACGGACCCAAGTTGTCTTTGAGAGAAGGACTACGTACATTACTCGCTGAAAACGGATTACCTCTAAGAAGTTTTAGTGAAGGCCAAAAGGTTGAAGCTTGAGTTCACGAGTTTCTTGACCAGCGTTAAATTAACAGATCGCAAGGCATTAGTGGCATGCTTGTCTCTGGGGTTTTTTGTTAGGTTGATACCTGAGCTTCTGGCTTTTCCGCTTCCGATAGGCTTTGACACGATTCATTATGCGGTTGCGATGAAAAGCGGAGTGATCTTGCCTAATTGGAGCGCATTCTTCACTTCTACTTGGCTGTTGTACGCGCTTATCGTGCCGCTCTACAGCCTACTGCAGGTTGATCCGTTTTTGCTGTTGAAGATAGTTGCGCCATTGTTGTTTGGTTTGAACGTGGCTGGCGTTTACTGGTTTGCGAGGAAAATGTTAAGCTGGAATCTACGCATGAGCTTGTTGACTGGAGTTTTCTTTGCTCTTCAGCTGGCTTCTTTGAGAATAAGCTGGGACCTTCTGCGAAACACGCTGGGCTTAGGTATTCTGCTGTTTGCTTTATCTTATCTAAAGGAAATAGGCTCTAGGCGCGGTTTTGCGCTCTTCACTTTGCTTTCTTTGCTGACAGTTTTCGCTCACGAGTATGCCGCGGTGACTCTACTGGTGGTGGTCGTGGGTTTGGTAGTTTGGCGTCTGGTTAAGAGCCAAGTAGATTCGGGATCTATACGCTTGGCGTTTGCGGTTCTTCCAGCATTGACAGTTTTCTTAACCGGAATTTGGCTGAGGATTTTTCCTGTGCACTATGCGCTTGAAACAAACATAGTTATTGCAGGTGATGCTGTTAGTGCTCGGCAGGGAAGCTTGTTTTTCATGGTTGATTATTTGCGTGTTCAAACTTCTGTGGATTATTACGCGAGCTATTGGAGTTTAGCTTTGAGTGTTGGTTTTCTCTTTGCTGTTCTGTATTTGCCGTATCTCTTCCTGATTGCGAAGGGTTTCTTTAAAAATCGCGTATTGAATGTTTGGACAATGCTTTTGCTGATTGGCGCTTTCGGCTGTTTAGTTGTTCCTTTTTTTGCTTTGGAATATTGGCATCGTTGGATGTTTATGCTTGTTTATCCGTTCACGTTTTTCGCTGTGAATGGGTTTAGCAAGTTGTTGCGCAAATCTTCTCTTGAGGGAAAAACACATGCTTTCTCGTGGTTTTCTAACAAGAAAGCTGCAGGAACGGTTTTGTTAACTTTCTCGTTGGGCATTGCCTATTTGGCTACGCCTGTGTTGATGGTTTATGCGAGTGTGAGCGTTCCGTCTATTACTGCTACTTACCTTTACTTTTCAACTAGTCCCACGGTTCCTTATGAGGACGTGAATAGCGTTGTTCAGGCTATGAGTTGGCTCAACGGGAATATGACTGCGGTTTCGTGTGTGGTTTTGCAGAATGCGTTTCTGTCTTGGGGACAGTTATATTTGGGCAAGTCTCATGTAATCGTGCATTTTGAGAATGATGTTAATTCAGCCGTGAACACGGCTTTTGGGCATGGTTTTAGTAGTGTATTTTTTGTTTGGTGGAATGAGCCGAACGGTTGGTATGGTATTTCTGTTCCTCAAAGTTTTGTTAGGGTGCAGGATTTTGGTCGCATATCCGTTTATGTTTATGAAGGTGGAAATGTTGGTGGAAGTTGAAGAATCCGGAGTGATCTTGGATAAGATAGGGGTTCCTGGAGCCAAACCGTTTGTTGTTGTTGGTATTCCAGCGTTTAATGAGGAGGCGATGATTGCGCGGGTGGTTTTGGTGGCTCAAAAGTTTGCGAATGTGGTTGTGGTTTGCGACGATGGTTCTAGCGATATGACTGGGGCGATAGCTACGCGTCTAGGCGCAGATGTGGTTAAGCATGAGCGGAATTTGGGTTATGGCGCCGCCATTAAGAGTCTGTTTAGACGAGCTCGTGAGTTGGATGCTGATGTGTTGGTTACTTTGGACGCTGATGGACAGCATGATCCTAACGAAATTCCAAATGTTGTGAAGCCTGTTATTCAGGATATGGCCGATGTGGTGATCGGTAGCCGATTTGTTGACATGCATGGGACTGCGGAGATGCCTTTTTACCGGCGAGTTGGCGCCAAATTGATTACTAAGTTGGTTAATGGTCCGTCGAAGAATGGTGTTAGTGATGCTCAGAGCGGGTTCAGAGCTTACAATCGTCAGGCGTTAGAGCTTCTTAGCGTTTTTGAGAATGGTATGGGCGCTAGCGTTGAGATACTGCGAGAAGCTAGCAAGCACGATTTGAAGATTTGTGAAGTGCCCAGTTCGTGCAAGTACAATACTGGCAAGGTAACCACTTCCACGGAGAATCCTGTAACGCATGGTATGGGTGTTGTCATGTCCATTATTCGCCTTATTGTGGAGGAAAGGCCGTTAACGGTTCTGGGTATTCCAGGCTTGTTGTGCTTGTTTGCTGGAATAGCGTTTGGAGTTTGGATGTTGCAGCTTTACGCCATAGAGCATCAGATAGTGACGAATATCGCTTTGGCTTCCATAGCCTTTGTGCTGATTGGTTTTTTCATGTTGTCAACAGCTATAACGCTGTATGCTATCTCGAGACTTTCCCAAAGAGTGAATGGGAACAAATAAGGAATGCTTAAGATTGAGGTTGCTGAAGTGCGTGGATACTGCCCAGTGTACAAGGTTGGGGATAAAATAGTGGTTGATGATCCTGAGATAGTCTTGGGGAAAACGGATGCTTTGTGTACGCATGCGCTTTCTTCCTTACTGCATTATGTGCTTATGTTGGAACGAGGAGCTGATCCTGTTGAGTTGGGTTTGTCGAAGCCTGATAAAAATTGTTGATTGTGTGAAGCTTATGCTTGGTAAGAAAAACGATTGGGAAAACCGCTTCGGAGATGGTCAGGCTGGTAAGAGAATTATTGAAATGTTGAGGCATGAATTTGACTAAAGAAAGCAAGAAAGTTTTGGTAATGGGTAGTTCAAACTTCACCGGCTCGAATTTGATGCGTGAGTTGGCAAGGCAGGGGCGGTAAACGATTAAGAGAGCGCTTATCACTGGAATAACGGGACAAGATGGTTCTTATTTAGCAGAACTCTTGCTTTCCAAAGGTTACGAAGTGCATGGAATTATCAGGAGAGCTAGTACTTTCAATACTTCTAGGATAAATCATATCTATGTGGATCCCCATGAACCCGAGGCAAAATTCTTTCTTCATTACGGAGATCTTTCAGACTCCGAACAAGTATCAAACATGATTTATAATATCAAACCAGATGAAGTCTATCATTTAGGTGCTCAAAGTCATGTTAGGGTAAGTTTTGATATCCCGGAATATACGGGAAACGTCACAGCGTTAGGCACCACGAGAATTTTGGAGGCAATCAAAAGAAGTGGAAACAATATTAGGTTTTATCAAGCATCGAGTAGTGAGATGTTTGGAAATTCTCCTTCTCCGCAGAATGAGGAAACGCCTTTTAGGCCGAGGAGCCCTTATGCCATTGCTAAACTTTATTCGTATTGGTCAACGGTGAATTATAGGGAAGGTTACAATCTGTTTGCGTGTAATGGAATTTTGTTTAATCATGAATCTCCCAGAAGAGGTGAAACTTTTGTAACGAGAAAAATATCGAGAGCCATAGCGAATATTTTGGCTAAGAAACAAAAAATTCTTTATCTTGGGAATCTTGGTGCGAAACGTGATTGGGGATATGCACCAGAATATGTAGAGGCCATGCGGAAAATATTGCAAATCAATTCACCAGAAGATTTTGTTTTAGGGACTGGTGAGATGCATTCTGTTAGAGAGTTTGTTGAACAAGCTTTCTCTTATGTCGATTTAAGCTTTGAAAAGTATGTAGAGATTGATCCAAGGTATTTTAGGCCTACCGAGACTGAAGAGTTGGTTGCCGATTCAAGGAAAGCTATGAAAAAGTTGGCTTGGGACCCTAAGATTAGATTTAAAGAGTTGGTAAAAATAATGATGGATGCGGAGATGCGCAGTGCGGGCTTGGAGCCGCCTGGGGATGGAGATAAAATTCTAGAAAAGAAGTTTACAAATAGATGGTGGAGGAGAGATTAGGATGAGTTTTTGGGCAGATAGGAAGATATTGGTGACTGGTGGAGTCGGATTCTTAGGTTCTTTCATAGTCAAGAAATTGATAAAGGAAAGGAAAGTAAATCCTAGAAATATTCGGGTTCCCAGAAGTAAAGATTTTGATTTGAGAAAATGGGAAAACTGTGCAGAAGCCGTTAAGGATAGGGATATTGTTATTCATTTGGCAGCTAAAGTTGGTGGTATAGGATTTAACAAGAAGTATCCTGCAACTTTATTTTATGATAATGCCATAATGGGAATTCAATTAGTGGAAGCTGCTAGACAAGAGGGAGTACAGAAATTTGTTGCAATAGGAACGGTATGTGCATATCCGAAATATACTCCTGTTCCTTTCAAAGAGGAAGACTTATGGAATGGATATCCGGAAGAAACAAACGCACCTTATGGAGTTGCTAAGAAAATTCTGCTTGTTCAAGCCAAAGCATATAGAGAGCAATATGGTTTCAACGCTATTTACCTATTGCCAGTTAACTTGTACGGGCCAAGGGACAATTTTGATCCTGAAAGTTCACATGTAATCCCTGCACTTATAAAGAAGATGGTTGATGCAAAATTAGCTGGAAAAAAGGAAGTTGTTGTTTGGGGTACTGGAAATGTTTCTAGAGAATTCTTATATGTTGAAGATGCCGCTGAGGGGATTCTCTTGGCAACAGAGAAATATGACAAATCAGACCCCGTAAATCTAGGTGTAGGCAGAGAAATCACGATAAGAGAACTTGTATATTTAATAGCAAGGCTCACAGGTTATGATGGAAAAATTGTGTGGGATACTTCAAGGCCGGACGGGCAACCGCGAAGGTGCCTTGATACGACCAAAGCTAGTAAGGAATTCGGCTTTATTGCCAAAACAGACCTTGCGGATGGGCTAAAAAAAACGATTGATTGGTATTTACAGAATAGAATTTAGGCTAAGCTTTTGAAGTTTTCAAATAGCAAGTTCACATGTGCATATTCAGTGTCATAGGACTATAGTGTATGAAAGTTCTTGTTTTGGCTCAGTACTTTTCACCTGATATGGGTGGCGGTAGCGCTAGGGCATCTAATGTTGTTAATGGTTTGCTCGGTAAGGGTTGTGATATCACTGTTGTTGTTGCTTTTCCGCATTATCCGCATGGGAAGGTGCCAAGTCAGTATAAGCATAAAGCTATAGTTTCTGAAAGAATTGGTGGTGCGAAGGTTTTTCGTGTTTGGATTCCTGCTTTGCCGCACAGCAGTGTAATGAACCGGATTATTTTGCATTTGTGTTTTTTTGTTTCTTCTTTGTTTGCTTTGCCTTTTGTTGGCAAGGTTGATGTAGTTTGGTGTGCTAATCCTAACTTGTTTTCTTTCTTTCCAGCTGTTGTTTACGGGTTTGTTAAGGGGAGACCTATCGTTAGGAATGTTGATGACTTGTGGCCTGAGGATTTTTATGAGCTAGGACTAGTTCAGTCTCGGTTGATGCGAAAGGCGCTCGATTTTTTGGCTTGGCTTTCATATGCTGTTTCAGCGGCTATTACGCCTATAAGCCCTGGGTATAAACGCAGGATAGTCAAGAAGTATAATATTTGTGCAGAGAAAATTCATGTCGTAGAGGTTGGTATCGATAAGGTTTATCCTTTGAATGCGAATAAGCAGAAGAAGAGTCGGTTTGTCATTATGTATTCTGGGATTTTAGGCGTAGGTTATGATTTCAACATAGTTTTGAAGGCTGCGCGTGCTTTGACAAAGTATAAAGACATAATTTTCGTGATAAGAGGCGTCGGCGAGCTTGCCTCAAAGCTAAAGAAACGGATCAAGGAGCTTAATCTTTCAAATGTTGTGTTAAATACGGATTTTCTGTCCAAGGATAAGTTATCCGCTTTGTTGAGTTCTGCTGACGTTTTTATCCTTCCAATGGACTCTGCACCTTCGACGGAGGAGGGGCTTCCAGCTAAGGTTTTTGAGTATCAAGCTTACGGAAAGCCCATAATTTGTATTTCTCGCGGGGAACCTGCTAAGTATGTTGAAGCAACTAGGTCAGGTTTAATCGTGAAGCAAGGTGATGCAGAGGGCTTTGCAGAGGCTGTTGTTAGGCTTTACAAGGATAGAAAGCTGGCTTCGGGGTTCGGGTTAAATGGTTGGTTGTACGTTTCAACAAACATGACGGCAGAGAAGATTGGTGAACTCATGTATAACGTTTTGGCTTCGATAAAGCCATAAGTGACAAAGCTTTGGCTAAGCAGTCGACGATCCTTTGCTGTGAACCCAAACCTGACATAAGAGCTAGGTTAAGGAAGACTTTCGAAGGGTTCAAAGAGTACTAGGAAAACATTGGGAGAAGTGTAAAGTTCTAGGCTTATGATCAAAAATATACTTTCGATAGATGTTGAAGAGATATTTCATGCTGAATATGCTAGAAATTCCAAAAATCGCAATTTTACTTACAGAACGCTCTATAATATCCCACCTATACTTGACGTCCTCAAGGAACAAAATGTTGCTGCAACCTTCTTTATGGTTGGAGAGCTTGCCGAAAAGTTCACTGATATAGTTAGGATGATTAAAAAACAAGGCCATGAAGTCGCATTTCATTCATATGACCATAAACCCTTGTGGGAGAAAGATCCAGAGCAACTTGAAATAGAAATTGAGAGGTTTAATAATTTGTTAGCATCAATAACGGGACACAAGTGCTTAGGTTTTAGGGCGCCTTCGTTTTCGCTAGATAACACGACCAAGTGGGCTTTTGGGGTCTTAGATAAAATGGGAATATTGTATGATTCAAGTGTTTTTCCTTCGTGGACGCCGCTCTATGGAGTTTCTGGCGCACCAATAAAGCCCTATGAACCTTTGAAGGATGACTTGGCCTCGGCGGACAACGGGGGTAAGCTGTGGGAGTTCCCGCTAACGGTGTATTCGTTCTTGGGGTTTCGCATTCCAGCGGCTGGAGGCTTTTACTTGCGATTTATGCCGAGTCTTCTGCGGAAAGCAATAAAGAAAATGAATAAGCTTGGAGCGCCAGCCGTCATATTTGTTCATAACTGGGAATTGGATTCTGATACGCCGAAGCTGAAGCTTAATCCATACAAATCATTTGTAACCTATCATAATATAGGGAAAACGTTGAAACTGGTCAAGGGTTTATTGCATGATTTTGAGTTCACGAGTTTTGCTGAGTATATGGAAACCTCGGGAATGATCTGAAACGATGCCGATTGAATCGGGCATACAAATACATGGATTGCCAGCGGTAATATATGTTCATAATTGGGAACTGGATCCTGGGACTGCCGGGTTGAAGCTTGGTCCCTACCGTTCTTTTGTAACGTATTATAACATTGAGAAAACTGGGGAGAAATTGCGATGTCTGCTGTCTAACTTCAATTTCACAAGCTTAAGAGATCATGTAAAAACAGAAGGTTTCACTTAGATGTTAGAACTTATGAATTTAATGTTGAAGTTTCAGATCAACGCGACTCATGTTTCTGGAACGACTTGCTATAAATGTGCTCTTAATTGGCGCTATATCATTTAATCGTGTAGATTGAAAAAATGGTCGTGAGTCAAACATTGATCAAGGTCAGTATGTCTAAGTCAAACGATGCAGGTATATGGAGCAATTTTATTGAAAAGTGTCCGCGCGCAAGTGTATATCACACTTGGGAGTGGAAAGAGCTAATAGAAAAAACGTATGGCGTTAAGGTCTTTCGACTTGTCGCCAAAGAGAATAACACCATTGTTGGAGTATTACCTTTCGCTACTTTCGACAGTGTCCTCTTCGGCCGAAAGATCGTTTCTCTCCCTTTTTCAGATGTTGGAGGGTTTTGTGTATCTGATGGTTACTCGGAGTGTTCGAAGGGGCTCGTTCTGGAACTTCTTAGAATTGCTAAGAAACTAAATGCGGAGTTCGTTGAGTTACGTATGCTCTCTCAAGAGGAAGAAAATCTATCTAGGTTGGGTTTCGTAATAGGTTTTCAAGCATTTACTTATAGGCTGAATACGAAGTCTCCATACGACAAGATACAGGCTGCATATAGCAAGAAGATCAGAAAGAACATAAGAAAAGCGAAGAAGGATGGTCTAAGAGTTAGGGAGGCAAAAAAGATATCGGATGTGGACAAGTACTACAAGTTATACTTGGGTAGAATGAAGGATTTTGGGACTCCGCCAGCGCCCTTATCGTTCTGGCGAAACATGTGGCGCATTTTTTACCCTGAGAACATGATGAAACTGATTTTCACCGTTGTAGATGACAGAGAAATCGCGGGTTTTATTTCGCTTCTGTTCAAAAAAAATGTCTATTTCATCTTAAACGTGTCCTCGAAAGTTCATTGGAAATACAGAGGACTTAACGACATACTTTTTGATGAATACATTAAATATGCATGCGAACACGGATACGAGTCAGTTGACTTTGGAAGAACGAGGATAGACACGGGAGTCTATGGTTTTAAGGAAAAGGGCTGGGGATGCGAGCAAGTTCCTTTGAATAAATATTATTCTTTTCTGCGAGGAAAAATGAGGAATCCTCTTGACACACAACTATCTTCAAACATGACAATCTATGCCAAGGCATTTAGCACGTTTTGTCCCACTTTCCTAGCGCCAATTTTTGGATGTTGGATAAGGCAAAGGGCTGGAGATGTATAGATTGTATATGGAAATTCAGCGAAAACCCCAGATTTTTGTTGCGAGGAGAAAATGACCTTGTATAAGGGCTGGCATTTGGTAAAATGGAACATGGCTCCGATTGCCGTTGTCACATTTGTCTTCAAGAGATCCCTTGAGTAAAGAAAATAGTCAAAGGCGTCAAGATTGAGTATATTAAGTTTGAAATCAATTTCAAGACGTTATTCAGGAGACGGATTTTTTCAACCAACATATATCGCTTTTCGCAATGAAGTTGCAGAGTTAATTCATTTTCTTCGTGGGACTAACAATTTAGGTTTAGATGTTGGTTGCGGCTCAGGAAGATACGCCTACTTGCTCAATTGCTTGGGTTTAAAATGTATAGGTGTAGATTCTTCTATGAAAGCCTTAAAAAAGGCACGCAAATTCAATTTGGATTTAGTGTGTGCTAGTGCAACTGCGCTACCCTTTAGAGACAAATCCTTTAGAATGATAATATGCATAGAGCTTCTACATCATTTTGAAGATGTTTATTTCCATACAGTCCTAAAGGAAATACGACGGATGCTTAAAAGGAATGGTTGTTTCATTCTTGACGCTAAGAATACCTTTAATGTAATCCTAGCGATACAATATCAGATTGCGGATTCGTCTCTTTACCGTCTTATTTCAAGAAATGTATTCAAAGTGAAGGGATACCTCAATCGGTTAGATTTTAGTGTTTCCAAAATTACTGCTATTCCGTGGCCTATTCCTTTTCCCAATCTAACAAAATTTTTGGCTCCGAAGATACTCATGATCACATATCTTGTAGGTGATTCAGGCGATGACATACAAGAATGAGTCGCTCTGGATGAATGTTGCCCTGAAGGCTACTTTTTGGGGTTCGAGTCAGAGTACATGAAATTTGCTAAAATGATTCCGATGGTTGCTCTTCCTATTGGTTTCGGAGAAATGTTTTCCTTAAGTCGAACGCTGGCATTCGGTAATCTGTTTAGCTGCTCAACCGTGACTGACTTCGAGAAAAAACTGGCGAATTATATTGGATCAAAAAGGGTTTTTGCATGTAACTCTGGAAGAACAGCATTGTATATGGCTTTGAAAGCACTGGGACTTAAAACGGGAGATGAAGTTCTTGTTCCGGCATACACATGCGGAATTGTATTCGAAATGATTTTCCGAGCAGGTTTAAGACCTGCTTTCGTGGATGTTGTTCCGGAGACTTACAATCTTGATCCCCAACTTATTCCAGAAATGGTGACATCAAAAACGAGGGCTATAATCCCTGTGCATTTGTTCGGGTATCCTTGTAACATGGATCCAATTGTAGAAGCGGCAGATAAATACGGGTTGTACATCGTTGAAGACGCGGCTCAGGCTTTAGGAGCAGAATATAAAGGTCAAAAAGCTGGCAGTTTTGGCGATTTGGTCATATTCAGTTTTGGACCAGGAAAAAGTGTAATGGGAGGAGAAGGAGGAGCGATAGCGATCAATAACACTGAATTAACAGAATCAGTTGAGAGCTTGTTATTTCAACTTTCCAATCCAGACCTGCGATGGGAACTACATGTTGCAAAAAACATTTTGGCAATGAAGATGTTTTCCAACGAAGCACTATATGCCTTTGTCAAAGGCAGTGTTGATTCAAGTATAAAAAAGATGGATGAAATGACGATACAAAACTGTTTGGCCTTGTCACGAGGATCGTCCTCTGACCTAAATCCTACTTTGAAGCCATCTAAGATGCCTGAGGCAAGCGCTGCGGTGATAATAAAGCAACTTGAGAAGCTTGATGATTTAAACAGGATGCGAATAATGAACGCAAACAAGTTGATCTCGTTCTTAGAAGCCGAGGATGGGAAAAGCATAAGATTGCCACAAATCAACTCAGATGTAAAAAACACTTTCACTAGGTTTCCCATACAAGTTATGAAGGGGAAAAGAAATCTCGTGATGAACGAAATGTTGAGACGCGGTGTGGATGTCAAAGAACTTTACTACTACGTTGATGATCTTTTACATGGACTATCTAGGACGCGGTTTCCGACTGCCGAGGCTTTAACCGATTGTCTGATGGCTCTACCAAATCATCCCTTATTGACTGAGGCTGACCTTGAAAAAATCTCAGAGAGTCTGATTCTTTCATTACAGGTGACTTGAAGCGCATTCTACCTGTCAACCTTTGAGAATATCCGATTAAACATCAAAGTTTTGAAACAACGATGAACATCTTAACTAATGCGCGCGCTTAAGTTAGCCGTGGCGTCTCTCAGTGTTCACAATGTACATACGTGCGTGCAAGCGCCCGAAAAAAGATGTATGAAAAAACAATTGGCTGGAAGATATGAAGGGTTTTTCAATCAACACCAAGAAAGGTAATCATTTCTTGGCGGCAGATTCAAAACCATTCATTAGCATCATAGTGCTAAATTATAATGGTAAACCATTTCTTAAAGAATGCTTTTCCTCTCTTCGGCTAATTAACTATCCAAGATCTGAATATGAAGTAATACTGGTGGATAACGGGTCAACAGATAGCAGCATAGAATATGCTCGGAGCAACTTTCCTTGGATAAGGATTGTTGTATTAAACCAGAATTTTGGTTTTGGGGGAGGGAATAACAAAGGCATTAGATTCGCAAAGGGAGACTACATTGTTTTCTTAAATAATGATACTCGAGTAACGAAAGAATGGTTGTCAAGGCTTGTTCAAGCCTCAGCTACTCATTCAGTTCCTATCTGTGCAAGTAAAACGCTATTGATGGAAAATCACAAAATTGTGGAATATGGTGGTGGAAAATTTGCAATTAATGGCAGAGGCTACAGTATTGCTTTTGGCAAAACAAATAACGAAGAAACTGAGTGTTCTTGTACAGGCTACCCTTGTGCAGCTTCGATGTTAATTAAAAAAGATGTTTTTCTCAAGCTAGGCGGATTTGATGAGGACTATTTTGCAGGTCTAGATGACACTGATCTGGGTTGGCGTTCCTGGCTATGTGGCCATACTGTTTTGTATTGTCCGGCGTCAATTGTTTATCATGAATCTGGAGCGACTACTGGAAAAGGTCGCCTTTCTCCTTTAAAAGCTTTTCATGGTACCAAAAACTCCATCTTCACCGTACTGAAAAACCTTGAGTTACGAAACCTCATTTCTGGTGTTGTGCTTGCATTCTCTTATGACTTGGTTGAAGTTTTTCTTTTAGTAAGAAGTAATAACTTGAAATGTGTGAAAATGAAGATACGGGCATACTTATGGATTTTCAAAAATTTTCGTCGGATTCTGCAAAAAAGGCACATTATACAGAAGAATAGACTGGTTTCTGATAAATGGCTACGTGATATGGGCTTTATGGCGACATCAAGCGAAGCCCTTCATGAATATACGCGTTTAGGCAAACTCTTCCCACAAATCTGATTGAGGGCTATACTATGCGCATTAACGATCCTCTAGTATCTATCGTGGTTTTGAATTGGAATGGCAAATGTTTTCTCAGTAACTGTATAGATTCTTTGCTAACTCAAGACTATCCTAACTATGAAGTTTTACTCGTCGATAACGGATCTTCTGATGGCAGCCTAGAATTTGCGCAAACCAGGTTTGGAGACAATCCTAAAGTGCGGATAATCGCTTTAGGTTATAACTATGGATTCTCTAGGGGGAACAACCTAGGGATAAAATATGCCCAAGGTAAATATGTTATTGTCTTAAACAATGATACAGAAGTTATGCCCAGTTTCGTCGCTGAACTTGTCAAAGTTGCTGAGGCAGACGAAACCATCGGAAGCGTAAGCTGCAAAATACTGCATTATGACGGCAGTGTGTGGTTTGGGCAATACTTTACACACGCCGGTTTTATCGTTCCATTTTTCACTCAGAGTCTATTAAAAGAAACCTTAACTGAACTTTATGACCATTTTTCATTGAATCTTGCTAATTCAGGTTGTGCCGTATTGTACAGGAAAGAACTTATCAGCAAGATTGAGGGATTTGACGAAGATTTCTGGTCCGATTGGGAAGACTATGATTTAGGTTACAGGATAAACCTCGCAGGTTTTAAGTCTGTATATATTCCAATACCTCTCGTTCTTCATGTAGGTGGTGGTTCGTTTGGTTTTCCACCTGAGCGCCTAGTACGGATGTATAGAAACATGCTTTTGACTTATGTGAAAAATTATGAGTTGAGGAATTTCGTCACTCGATTCCCTCTATTCCTATTTGTTTTACTGCCTATCTGTCATGTGGGATGGCTTGTTCATCGATTGTGTTTTTCTTTGCGTGCTTTTGATAAAAGAAACGGTATTTGGTACTTCTTTTCATTAATGAAAGCATACATTCAGTTTATTTCTAAACTAAAAATTTTTTATGCTAAGAGATATAAAATAATGAATTTGAGAAAAGTCTCTGACAAACAAATATTCTTAAATACTCAGTTAATTGGCGTTCTTTAGGTTTTTTAGTCTTTGATGTACATGAGCGACAAAGTAAAAAGAAATTATTACGTTGCAGGCAGAGAAGGCTGGAGTAAAGAGTATGGAACGTTGCTTACTCACCTGCGAGTTATTGGCGAAAACTTTCTATTCATTCAAAAATTTAAAAGTTTGGATCGGGAACCTCTTAAGATTGTTGAATACGGGTGCGCGATGGGCTTTTACCTACAGGTTTTGAAACTTCTAACCCCGAATCATGACTTATACGGCGTTGATATCGCTAAAGAAGCGACAGAAGCTACAGCCAAAGTTGTTGGAGACGACCACGTATTTTGTCAAAGTTGTGGTTCTCCTTTGCACTTCCCTGACAATAGTTTCGATATAATATACTCCTTTGATATGATAGAGCACATCAAAGAAATTGAAGTTTTAAAATTCTTTGTGGAATGTGCTAGGCTAATAAAACCAACCGGTTACATCTTTATAAGAACACCGAACTGTAATTTTCAGATGAGATTGGTTTACAAACTGAGGGGAGAAGGGTGGACATATTCTGGTAAAGGAACCCATAAAAACCCTTTTACAGAGAGAAAACTAAAGAAACTACTTGCACGCGTGCCCCTGGTTGTCCATGAGGTAAGCTATAGCGCTGGTTCCATGTATGACTTATGCAAACAGCTTCCTTTTTCCTTGCTAAAAATGACCCCGACGCTAACTTTCGTTTTGAAAAAGCGGCTTACGTGAGTTAATTCAGAATGATAAGTTAAGGCATGTGTGTGGCGAGAAGCTATACGATATCGTGAAGGGTTTAACAGAATGATATACAAACCCGAATCTTTACACAAGTTTATGTTAAGAAGCATACAGTGCCACTTTTCTGATACAAACTCAGTATTATTCTTTCCGCTTTGGATACCCAGATTTATTCTTAAAATAATTAGATACGCCTTAAAAACAAGAAATATTTAAGCGATCAAAAGGAAGATCAAGTATTGGCGAATCTAGACAAATCTGGTTCATTTGTGAGCATCATCATACCAACTTATAATAGAGCGCGATTGCTGGGAAGAGCCATTCAGAGCATACTGAATCAGACTTACTCAAATTTTGAACTAATCGTTGTAGATGATTATTCAAAGGACAATACAGAACACATTGTAAAGAGTTTCCGCGATGAGAGAATACGATATATCCGCCACGAAAAGAACAAGGGCGCCGTCGCAGCCCGCAACACGGGAATAAAGGCTGCACGAGGCGAATACATAGCCTTTCAAGACAGCGATGATGAATGGTTACCGGAAAAACTCGGAAAACAGATAAGTGCATTTAATTTTGGTCCCCCCGATCTTGGCGTTGTCTACACTAGTTTTTGGCAGATAGACCGCGGTAGAAAAACTTGTATTCCCTCGTCAAATGTGAAACAAACCGAAGGAAACATACATAATGCCCTTCTTGAGGGAAACTTTGTAAACACTCCTACGGCAGTCGTAAGAAAGGAGTGTTTTGAAAAAGCTGGTATGTTTGAAAACCTTCCTCGCTTGCAAGAGTGGGGCTTATGGCTTAGAATTTCAAAACATTATTGCTTTAAACATATTAATGAGCCGTTAGTAAATGCCTATCGTCAACCAGACAGCATCTCTCGCAACATGAACGCTTTTATAGTGGCACGGAAATATATCTTAGATAAATATTTTGACGAGATTTCAAAAAAACCAAAACTACTAGGGAAACATTATTTCGAGATAGGTGCACTTCTATGTCTTAACGGCGACATTGAAGCAGGACGTAACTACTTTTACAAAGCAACGAGAACACATCCTTTTAACGCCAAACTATTGCTGTCAACTCTCGCTTCAATTTTTGGTCTAAAAACCTATAACAAACTTGCTGTGATGTATCTACGAGCTAAGGCACAAGAACCGTGAGAATAAACTTGACGACTGCATCATGTAGGTAATTGCTGTGAAGTTTAGGAATAGTTTCGAAAAACTCCTTGTATGCGCCACGGCTAGCCTTCCCTCTTTTTGGTTCATGTATACCTACTTGAATATTCCCACAAAGTTCTTTTCAATATTTACATTCACAGCAATATTATTTTTAATCATACTCACTTATGTTTTTAATCAGAAAATATCTGTAAACTTAAAATTCAATGCGCCATCATCGAGGCTTCTTCTCCTTCTGATCTACGTGTTTTGTTTACTGATAATTCTATTATTGCCCGGCGTGAATGAAAGTGTTTTCGTCAGTTTGGGCTCTCTCGGAGTGTTTAATTGGCTAAGGGCGTTAGCGGGATTATTGCTTGGCGTTTTCCTACCTGGATATGCTCTGGTATCCTTGTTCAAGCATCAACTTAACCCTGTTTTATTATTGACATCGTCTATTCTACTAAGCATATTTATTAACGCTACAATAGTATTTATTGCAATTACGTTTGCTCAATCAGCTTTAACCTGGATTTTGATCATTAACACCCTAATAGTTTCTTTGAGCTTGATAGACGCCCTACGTGACAAAACTAATCGTTACTCTCTTAAGCACACGCATGGCGTAAACACTACATTGGACAATGTGAATGTTTTGATGCTGCTGCTCTGCCTTTTCCAACTGTCCATACTGATCTCAATCTTCCTTTTAAGTGAGTTGACGGTTCCAAACGGTGATATGCTGCGTGACGCAGCCATGGCAACTCGCTTAGAAAAAGGCGAGTTCCTTCGCTTCGGGATTCTTTATTATCCCCCGTTTTTTTCAGTTCACCTATTTTCTGTCAGCCAACTTACAGGTCTTCCAGCAATAAGTATCTCTAACATGTTGGGGTTGACCAACATCTTTGTTGTTTTAGCTTTCTACGCTCTAGTGCTAAAACTTACCCGGAAGAGGGCTGTTGCCTTTTTGTCGACGTTTGCCTTTACCCTGTTCGGTAGCTTCACTTTTCTCGTTCAAGCAATACTTGGCAAAATGGTAGCTGACCCGCAAGGGCTTGCCACATCTTTCCTGCAAGTGTCTGAAAAAACCATGCAGATTAACTCTATATATCCTTTGGCCACCATCCATATTTACGCTCCGGTTATGTTACCTTTGATTTCCGTCCTAGTTTTAACCGCTCTCTTCCTTCAAAAAGATAAGGGGCGCATCATGTACGCGGTTGAGGCTTTTCTAATCGCAAACTTGTTTTTGCTACACATGGCAGAGACAACGTACGTGCTCATTTTCTTGCTGGTGGCTTTAATGCTAAACCTCTCGAGGATAAAGAATTTGGCTTCCTTGACCTTGGGGGTCTGGCTCGGAACAGTAGTGCTCTCAATACTACCTTTTACAAAATTCTCTGTTTCACTTTATATAGCCGTAGTCTATACTGTCGTGCTTGTTTTTACACTATTATGCACTAGGCTTAAGCTTCTCTCTAAATTGCACGGTTTATATGGGAAAACGCGTGGGGTTATGGCGAAGCGATACGTTAAGGCTTTTTTGGCCTTTACTATACTGTCTTTGTATGGACTTCTTCTGCTTGTTTGGAAAGTACTCTACATAGATCGGGCTGAATCTATCTTTGGGGTGTTGCTCGACTTGGGGGTAGCTCCAACATATTTTATGCCCATCGTTTTCGGTGTGTCGATGACTATCAGCGTACTATTCCTTGCTAAGTGTTTGGTCTCAAAAGATTCGCTTGCTCAAAATGAGAAAAAAGTGATCATATTTCTGGTTGCAGCATTCATCATAGCCTATCTGTTCGGCAAGGCAATAACTCTCGCAAATATTTCAGGTGACCTGATTTATAGGGAACTAAGAGTGTTACAGACCTTCGGTGGAATTCTGTTCTCCATAGTTTCAGGTTACGCATTATATAAAACGTTCCAGCATTTTAAAGGTAATAAAATCAATCAGAGAGGTATTTTAGCGGTGGGCTTAGGGCTTTTAATTTTGTTAGGTTCAGGATCCACATTTCTGTCAGCAGTTTTCTGGACAAACAGAGGCATGGAAGCCTATCCGCTTCACTCAAACGAAATTGAAGCATTAGACTTTCTAAAACGGACAGTAAACGCTTCAGACGTGGTCTTAACTTACAACAGCGAATCAAAAACAAAGGTAGGATTAACGGGTGCGACAACAATAAACAGATTCGCTGTACCGTTCAGCTCAGTTTCTCCTAGTATCCCAAAGGACTTCCTCCAACTTGTAGACTACATCTATTTAACGAAGCAAGACTATGACGCGATACAGAAATCTGACACTTACATGAAGACGCTAATACCCATATTGCCTGTTATCTTCAACAACACTGAAGTAATGATATTTAGCGTTCCACCAATTAAGAGTTACATGGATGATCTTTCAATACCGGTGGTAATAAGCGGCGATTTGAAAGAGGCCTTACCAAAATTGGCAATTCTTGACTCTTTGGGCGTCAATTACCGCATATATGACACATGGGATCTTAAAATTCTTGCAGGCAGTAGCACTGTTATTCTCACAGATGATGTAGAGAACGCTTCTGACGCACAGAAATACGTTGATTGGGTGCAAGATGGCGGCCATTTGATTATTTTAGGAGAAAATGAAGGCTACTATTCAAACCTGATGCACATTCAAACAAGGACAAAAATAGTTTTCCAGGAGGCGTGGCTTTCCGAAGACTCCTTTAGAGGCTGGGATTTTGATTTACGTGACGGCTTGACTATGAGCGATATTTCTATAAGCACATCATATCAACATCAAGGGCGTAACAGCCTACTGGTTAACGCCACAACAAGCGGTACTTTAGGGTTGGCGCATCCCCGGGAGTGGCCCAAAGATTTCCCATTTGCCATAGGCACCTGGTTTATGCTAATTGAAAACAGATCAACCATTACACATTCCCTCATTCTCCGTAACGCTTTGAATGTCGGGGTTGGCTTGTGGGATGAGAACTACAGTCTCGACTACTATTATGATGATAAAGTTATATATGATATTGCCGAAATCTCTCCCGGAAGCTGGCAGAAGATTGAATTGTACTTCCCAGACCCGACAACATGCCATGTGTACCTTAACGACACACTGATTTTTGTTGGGCCAAGAAGCACACGGTATGATCCTCCCGAAGTCACATACGTAGGCGAGTACGAGCACACGCTCAGCGCATGGTTTCCCGGGAGATATTCAGCTCTCTGGAACGGGCTATACTACGCAGCTCCTGATGTGACTACCGCCAACGGAATATTATGTGAATACTGCCATGTTCCCTTGGACTTTAAATTTAATATTACATCCCCAAAAGAGAGTCTTGACAAAGATGTTCAAGTTGTTTCATGGTACACTCTTAATGATGAAAAAATAGTTCCTTTAACGTTTACCAAAGAAGTTGGTTCTGGCAAATTAATTTATGTGGATTCCAAGTTTCCTACCAAGGTGATTCCAGAGTTAAGTAATTTTTCAAAATGCTTTCTCAAATCGATAGACCCGTATCTGCTAAACTACACTCAGGAAAATGCAGAAATAAAGTCGCTTCTTCCAAGAGAAATTTATGGTCTTAGAACAGAAATTTATGGTGTCCAAAGTCTAAATGGAAATATAAGTATAGATTCTGACACCATGTATTTCTGGGGACCCACGAATGTAACGTATTCGTTAGAACTTGGTAATGGAACGCAGCTATCCTTAAGCGCTGATCGCTTAGCGTTATACTCACCCTTCAAGTTTACACTTTCATTAAATGGATCCGTAACCGTACAACCTCTTCATGACGAATATGTTGAAGTTTTAATTCCTGAAGGCGAAGAGATTACAATAAAGTTTCGACATCAAGAGAATAATGCATTATCATGTATCTCTAATGGAGATAACATTTGGTGTTACGATGTAGCGCTGGCAACCATTAATTCGAATACACCTCTCACTGTAACGGTGAAATCTCCAAACATCACAGTCAATGGCGTTATAAGATTTCAAGGAGCCTTTTTTAATATCCCTTATGATCAAATGATAGGAACAGGCTTGGGAGCATTGACGATAGAAGGCAAGATGACATATGATATTCTATTTTCTGATAAAAATGCTGATAGGAGCTTTGGTGACAACGTATTCCTTGATGGATCTTACAGGTATGATTATCCGGCAATTCAAGAAATCGAGTTACCTATAGGCTTATTTATGACTGATGACTTTTTACTCCCTGTTATTATTATCTTCATTTGCTCAGCATTCACTGTCTCACTATTTAGCTTTGGCTCTAAAACAAATTCTGCTCCAACACAAGGAAAGCAGAACAAATCGACGAAAAATAATGTGGTAATGGTGAAACAGCACATCAAAGAAAAATCAAGGTTAAGAGTGGTCTTTTAAAATATGGTACACTTGACAAGATATTGCATGTATAAGAGAATAAAGGAATGCTTTAAAGAACCTGTGACAGGGAAGATTTTGGGTATAAGCGGCATTAAGAATTTCTATCCTTCCATCGATATGAAAAACGCTGAAATTATAGAAGTGCAGTATCCTAGCGTTGACATGCAAAATCTTCCCTTCAAAAATAACATATTCGACTTTGTGATAAGCGACCAAGTGATCGAGCACCTCGAAAATCCACAAAAAGCAGTAGACGAGTCTTACCGAGTCTTAAAAAATGGAGGTGTCGCAATACATACTACGTGTTTTATGCTTCCTATTCATTTAGCCCCGCAGGACTATTGGCGCTTTACTCCTGACGCTTTGTTATGCCTTTGTCATAATTTTTCCGAAATTCAACAATGCAACGGTTGGGGAAATAAAGTTGCATACCTCCTTTGTGTTATAAGTCACAGGTTTCAATTCATGGAAATTCCAGAATCGAAATGGAGTATACGACGATGGCTTGCGTCATGGAATGACACGCGTTACCCAATCCTTACATGGGTAATTGCTAAAAAGTAGATAAAACATACATTGGAAATAACGGTCTTGATTCACTGAAGGCGAGGAAATGAGGTAAGTGATGAGGAAATATACATTAGCAATTAAGACCCTGCTACTATTTGTTAAATACTTAGTCGTGAAGCAACCTTCTACATTATCTAATGATAGATTGGCGCCAATGTTGCGTATGCAAGTGCATAATATAGAGAAGGGATTGGTTGAAGAGGCAAGCGACTTTTTTTCAGTGATCTGGGCTAGGAAATTATATTATGAGGCTAAAAAGCGAAGTCTCCTTTCTTATGAAGAGGAGAAGTGGTGCAAAAGAATTCTATTCGGGAGAGAAGTCGAGCTGACTGTTAAATCGAATGGGAGATATAATAATGCGTTCATGGAAATAGTTAGAAATAGAAGAAGTGTGCGTTCTTGGGAAAATGGGAAGCTAAAAGACAATGAGTTTGAACATCTGGTTAATGTGGCTAGGTGGGCTCCGTCATCTTGCAATAGGCAACCATGGTACTTCATTTTAACAAGAGATGCAAACAAGATTAAACTGCTGTCTGAAATTAGAGGTCAAAAATCTATTGGAAACGCTCCAAGTTGCATCCTCGTTCTCATAAATATGCAATCATACGACAAAGCAGAGGCTAGTTACACCCCTTTCCTAGATGCTGGGGCTGCCATTCAGAATTTACTATTAATGGCACAAATTCTTGGTCTAGGAGCTTGTTGGGTTAATTTTGGACCAAACGAGGTAGATGAAACTAAAAGGGAAAAAGTGAAAACTGTTTTTAGAATACCTGCACATTATGAAGTTGTAAGCATAATTCCTATTGGGCATCCCAAGATAATACCCCTGCCTCCGGGTAGAAAGGATTTATCAAATATACTACATGTTGAAATATTCAAAGAAAGTAGAGATGATTATAATCACTCATAACATAATAAGAAAAGACCTTATGGATTTAGGCTCATAAACGTGATACTTCCAAATTTCAAAAGGAATAGGTATACAGATTTAGGCATGGATGTTCTGAAATCGTTAACGAAGAACCAACTTGAGAATGGAACGTTATATGATAAAGTTGATCATTCTAATACGCCTGATGATCACTATGCTCACACTTTTTTTGCCCTAGCAGCTTACCTCTCTTATAGATGTCAGAACGCTTATGAAGAGAAAGCTCTTGAATATTTTAGCAACATCCCTAACAAGAAGAGGGGACATCACGAATTCAATCTTTTGGCATGCTTGCTTATACGGGAAATATTAACGCAAGGGCGGTTAGCTAGCCCTCCTCAATCATCTTGCTTTGATCTCCTAACCGATTACATCAAAAAAGCCCCTTTTGAAGCCGGAGAAAACACTGCCCATGGAAATAATTGGGTGGCTATTCAAGCTCTTGACCTGCTGTTACGTTATCATCAATTTAAGGTACCTGATGATTTACAAAGGGCGAATCATTTAATTGATCATTATGTTCTCAGATGGCAACTGCCAGATGGCATATTTTATGATACCCCACGATCCCCTAACGCAAAATATATCAAAACTCCTCTAACCTATCATGCAAAATTTTGCATGGTTCTTTCACTTTACGCACAAATCTCTAATAGATGCGATGTATATCGAGCTGTACTGCGTGGTCTTGACGCGCTTTCAAAGCTGGTAAGCCCTAACGGCGAAGGATTTTACTTTGGCCGCACGAACAACGCCATTTTTGGATATGTGTCAGCTTTATACGCATACGAAACAATGATTCGGTATTTGCTGTCTTCCAAAGAAAGAGATAAGATTACTGCTGATAGAGTAATAATTTACCGCCAAACAGCAGATGCCCTATTCTCATATTTAAAAGATATGCAAGAGCCTGAGGGCTCTCTTCGTTTAACACCAGGCTCCATCGGTCTTCGCAAAGCAGGATGGGATGCCTATATGCACCACACAGTTTACAACGCATATGCTTCAGCCATATTATTGATGACACCATACACTCAAGTTTTGAAGAAGGATTACCCAAGCGATAAGAGAACCTTCGTCTATTTTCTAGAGAATTCAGGCTTTCTAGCAGTAAAGCATGAGCGCAACTTCTTGGTTATGAATACAAGAGGGCAAGGAGTAGATCCCAGATACATAGGTATGATCCCGCTCATATGGTATGTAGAAGGAGTAGATCTCCTTCCTTCTCCCCCAACTCACAAGGGAGACTTCAAGATAGGGTTCATTCCTGTCATAATATCAGAGGATAGACGATATGTTCCTGCCACTTGGCGTAACATAAACGTTATAAAAAATGAATATGGGGTCACGGTATTCTCCGAAGGAGTGTTAACAGAATTCCCCAACCCCCTAAACAATCGGACAGAAGGTTTATTCCAACGTCTTAAGTCCTCTACAACTGTATATAACTTTTCAAGAAAAATTGGAATAATTCAAATAGTTAAGCTTGCACGCGCGTGGAATAAATGGCTTTATCCTCACATCGTGCCCTTAAAACTTTACAGAGGGGTCGTAATCTCCAATAATGGAGAGGAAATGTTCATCGTGGACACATTAAAAGCTACAAGGAAAATAGGAAAATTGAGGATAATTCCTCCGTCGCTCTTGATTTCTACTAAGAGCATTAGCAACTTAAGTGCTCACGATAGAGAATTGCTTATCCAATTAAGAAACGTTGAGTTAAATATCAAATTTGAAATCCTATTGCCTGAGATAGATAATTTTGATCAAGCATCTCAGTTAGATACAAGCAAGGGGCCTGCTACACTCTTAACTCCTAGCGAAGTTTTTTTGTCAAATCTTGAAGATAGTTTTCATTCCGTTACATGGTTGAAAGTATACAAAAGGAGTCAAGAACCCAATTGTCAGATTGCGGTAAAGAAAAATAGGATTTTAATCTATGAAGATTCTACTTTAGTATTATCCATAAATACTGTAAATCGAACCATTGAAGTTAACACAGAAAAAGTGTTGGAAGGCATGGGCGATCTAGATTCAAACAAGAACTATTGAATGTTATCACATTGAATATAGATATTAGATAAAAGATTAGCGCGTGCAAAGACCAAAAAATTGATCTGAAGGTTAGCGTAATCATTCATAACGTGCGCTAGCCGTATTCATATGTAGTGAGATTATGATTAGAAAGGTTGTGATAACTGCTGCTGGTATTGGAACTCGTTTGCTTACCGTGACGAAGGAACAACCTAAGGAAATGTTGCCACTTTTCACTAAGAATAATGGCGGTAATCTCTGCGTTAAGCCTCTGCTTCAAATGGTTTTTGAGCAACTTTACGACTATGGCTTCAGAGAATTCTGCTTTATTATTGGTAGGGGCAAGAGAGTTATAGAGGACCACTTCACCATTGATCGTGACTTTATAAGGCAACTTAACGATAAAGCAAAATATAGCTTGGCATCAACCTTGGAGCAATTTTATAGAAAGATTGAGGACTCAATGATCGTGTGGATAAACCAGCCTGAGCCTAAAGGGTTCGGACATGCAGTTTTAATGGCTAAGCCATTTATAGGCAACGAATCCTTCCTTGTCCACGCAGGCGACACTTATATAATCTCCAAAAATAACAACCCTATAAAAAGACTAATAGAAGTCCACGAAAAGAACAGGGCTGAAGCCACCTTGCTCCTAAAGGAAATCGAAAACCCAAAGCACTATGGTGTGGCTGAGGTTCAAGAACAAAATGGTGAAGTATTCAACGTTAGAAAGGTTATAGAAAAACCTCAAAAACCTCCCACAAACCTCGCAATCATGCCAATTTACATATTTAACCCTACAATTATGACAATTTTAGAGAAAACCCAACCTAGCCTATGTGGGGAAATCCAACTTACTGACGGAATACAAAAGATTATCGATAAAGGACTCAAAGTTCAAGCGATAAAACTCAAAGACGACGAAATAAGACTAGACGTAGGAACACCAGAAACATATTGGGAAGCCATAGCCATATCACATAGGCACTCCCAAGGACAAATTAAACACACAAAAACAAAGTGAACTGAAATATGACGCAGTACCGTGTGTCAATTGTTGGAACAGGATACGTGGGCCTATCCACAGCAATCGGATTCGCGATTAAAGGATATATAGTAACCACATTAACCCATGATTCTGAAAAAGCAACGAAAATAAACATAGGCATTCCTCCCTTCCATGAACCCCAACTGCAAGAAAACCTCAAAAAGGCTGTAAACAAAAAACTGCTGAAATGTACACTAAACGCTGCAGAAGCAATTCTTAACACCGATATCACCTTCATTGCAACAGGAACCCCAAGCCAGTCAGACGGAAGCATAGACCTACAATATATCGAAAAATCAGCAAGCGAAATCGGAGAAGCCCTAAAGAAAAAGAAAAGCTACCACCTTATAGTAGTCAAGAGCACAGTTGTACCAGGCACCACAGAAAAAACAGTCAAGCCCGTCATTGAAAAGTATTCTGGTAAACAGTGCGGCGTAGATTTCGGGCTATGCATGAACCCAGAATTCTTACGTCAGGGTGCTGCAATTCATGATACTCTACACCCGGATCGTATAGTCATAGGCGAATACGACAAAAAATCTGGAGATACGTTGGAGGCTCTTTTCCGAGAATTCTATTCTGAAAACACACCTCCTGTCCTAAGAACAAATCTTCCAACCGCTGAACTTATCAAATACGCCAGCAATGCTTTCCTAGCCACAAAAATAAGCTTCATCAACGCGATAGCTACTATATGTGAAAAAACTCCAGGCGCCGATGTTACCATGGTGGCTAGAGGCATGGGCTTAGACAAAAGGATAGGCTCTTTGTTTTTAAATGCGGGACTAGGCTACGGCGGCTCATGTTTCCCCAAGGATGTAAAAGCCCTCGTAGCGCATTCAAAAAACCTCGGCTATAGCATCAAACTTCTGGAAGAAGTCGAAAGCGTAAACAAAGCCCAACCTCTAAAAGTCATTCAATTCTGTAAAGAGTTTCTCGGCAACCTCAAAGGCAAAAACATCGCCATCCTAGGCTTAGCTTTCAAACCCGACACAGACGACATGAGAGAAGCCCGTGCCATCCCCATAATAAACCAGCTACTAATAGAAGGCGCAAACGTAACCGCCTACGACCCAGTCGCAGTGCCCATCGCAAAAACAATCTTCAAAAACAAAATCCAATACGCCACATCAGCAATCAGCTGCCTCAAAAACGCAGATTGCTGCATAATAGTAACAGAATGGGACGAATTCAAAAAACTCAAACCAGAAGACTTTGCTGAAAGCATGCGCCAGTCAATTGTTATTGATGGAAGAAGAATATATAGTCCTAAAGATTTTAAAGATTTCAAATTTGCAGCCATAGGACTCGGACACTAAAATCCCACGAATACATTTTGAATTGCCACCTGATCAGCTTGGGAACCTGAACACGGTTTCCCTTCTGCAACAACGCCATACATTACTAGTAACCAATCAGGCAAACCGCCGAATTCAACATAGCCGTAGCATCACGCACTACGCCTATTCCAAGAAAATTTGGGCGACTGGAGTGATTTCAAGAGCCAATTTGTCGTGTCCTTTTTATTTTTTTAAAAACGCTGAATTATATATATAAATAGCAGCCACCAATTCTTTCATTTGGAGTGCAGCAAATGAGTCGTCTCTCCAAGAATCAGAAGAAGATTTTGGAAATTTTGGAGATAAAGCCGGAAATGACAACAAAAGAGATTGCAGAGGTAGTTTTTGGCAAGCTTGTGGAGTACAAGACGAAGGAGTATAACTCGATTTATCGTAGTCTCGTGTCTTTGGAGAGGAAGGGATTAGTGCAGAGAGTCCATGTTCAGCTTAGGTGGCGGCGCAAAGTTCAAATGATGGAAAAGGCGAGTGAAACCCACGTTTTGGGGCACTTCGAAAAACCCGCGGAAACTGTTCCGTAAAACCAACAAAAAACAAAAAGGCAACAAAAACATTATGAACAGAGAAGCCTAACTATAAGTCAATCTTGCGGGAAGAATGCTTCGCGATCTGGGGGCGAAACGTTAAAAATGGACTCCACCACAAAGCAAATAGCCAAAAATCGTATAGAAGTTCTCTTTCAACAAGCTGAAAAAACGCGTAAAGAAAATCCTCGACTCGCTAGCCGCTACATAGAGACTGCCAGAAAAATAGCTATGGCCGCAAAAATACGCTTGCCAACTAAGTATAAACGTCGAATCTGCAAAAACTGCAACATATTGCTTGTGCCCGGCGACAATTGTCGCGTGCGAATAAAACAAAAAAGAGAGCCTCACTTGGTGATTACGTGCCTCACCTGCGGTCACCAAACGCGTATGCTCTTAAGAAAGAAAAAGGAGAAAACCAAACTTGAGCAAAATACCCACTCGAATGAAACGTCACGTAAGGCATGAACTGAAAGAAGAAAAGCCCACCATATGGGTTGGCAAAGAAGGCTTAACTCCTCAGGTCCAAGCTGAGGTTGAGAAGCAGCTGCAGAAAACAAAGATGGTGAAAATCAGGATTCTGCCCAGTGCCCTGAAGGAGGAAACCGCCAAAACCATCGCCACCAAAGCCGCCGAGCAAACAGGCGCATCGCTAGTCGAAGTCAGAGGACACGTGTTCATACTCTACAGACGACGCAAAAAACAACCACCCTAGCCCCTATGCACGCTACGTCCTCAACCCGCAAACTATCATAAACTTACGGAAAAAACTTGACGGTGGCGAGGTTACTTTGTTCCCTGCTCAATCGCCATTTTGAGCATTTGTCTACCATCATAATTCCAATAAGTAATGTCTTGTTCTATAAAGAGCCATTTGAGTATTTTCAGGAGCATTTCAAGTGGTAGTCCTTCGTGGAAAGCGTCCTTATCTTTCTTCTGCAGAATGGAGTCTGGCTCTTTACAATTCCAAACATTGTCAATTAGTTGACTTTCTGAACGGAACATGGAAAGATTTAGATCGTAAGTCCGCTATTAGATATTGTTCAGTGGGGAGTGAGAGACTTGACCGTCAAACAGCCATCCTATTTTCTAGTTTCATTATCGAACAGGATGAACTTGGACTTATGCATTAAATACGCTTTGGCAGGTTTTCCAAACACTCTAAATGGCGTGTGGACATTCTCAGACATAAGAAATGGAGATTACATTTCCTTCTTATATGGAGCCAGAGCCCACAATCTGTATAGAGTTGAAAAGAAAGAAGCTATACGGAATTCTCGGAATTTGCCGCCATGGAAGCCAATTGAATTCAGGGTCTCTCGGAAGACCTACTATTTCCCATTTAGATTAACTCTCACTCCAATTCGCAAGCTCGATGAGCCTCTGGTAAGATTGGAGTTTGCCTACGTTGCAGAAAACCTTCTTTTGAGAGGAGGCTATCGGAAGACGCATTTCCAAGGAGACCAAACTACGCTTCAGAATATCTCCCAAATGGGCAGTCTTCACGGGCAAGCTGAAAAACTTGAGATGCAAGGATACGAAACGTTCATCCCCAAATTCATTAGAAACAGAAAACTCGCATCACCACCAGAAGTCTATCCGCTTCAAGAAATGGTGCTTCAAGCAGCGATAAGACAATTTTTGAGCGAAAACAGGAACATCGACTCATTGTTGAAACTCGTTGGAGTGTGTGATTTAGATGTGGAAAAGCTGGAAGTTCTGGGGGAGAAGGCCCTCCCTGAAGGTCACGTGGACATTCTTATCAAAGAAGCTATACCCATAGGACTTTCCAAAAAAGTTGTTGTGGAAGTAAAGATGGCTAAGGCACACGATAAAGACATAGAGCAGCTAGAAAAATACGTGGTTGAATTAGAAACGGAATGCGTTGGTGGAATATTGATTGCGAAGGAGTTCCCCCAAAAGATTATTCAAAAGAGCGGCAAGCGAGATGGCGTCGGTTTGAACCTTGTGAAGTATATTCTGAGTGACTTTTCTCCAGATGACAGCTATACCTTTGAGCAATTAAAAGAGAAAATTAGGCTCGACACAGTCAAATGACTTTACCTGCTTCTAGAAACAGGAAGGGCGACCAGTTTCTACTCTTGTAATTACGTCGCGTTTGGGTATTCTTTTATGATTTTTTGGACTAACTCGTTAAAGACCTCGTTCTTTTGACGTTTGGCATTGAGTTTTGCTATCGCTTCTTTTTTGCTGTCGCATTTAGCGAGTATGACACACCAGCCATTTCCTTCGTCGCCAGTGATTAAAGTCTTGCCAGTTTTCATGTTCTCCCATACCCAGACTCGGTTTCCGATATGTTCTACTTTGGGGTCATCCGTGCCTAGTTGCTCAACGATTCTCTCGTCGGAGACAACCCTGCCCTTGAAATACAGTGCCACCCTGTTAACACCTCCATAGTTTTGAAGCCAGTCCATATCCTGTGTGTTCTGAACACCGGTCACTGTGATGTGAACTGGTCAATGAACAAAAAGCTATGTTAAGTTTATAAGTGTGATCGTTTTTTCATGAAAAAATTCTCTGATGGGACATTGAATGAGTTCACCTGCAGTTCTATCCGCACTTGCGTCTTTATATAAGGGGGGATAGGCTTTTCCGAGCACAACAGTTTAGAATAGTTTGTGAATTGGTGAATTTGTGAATTTCGTTAGGGTTCTTATAGGCTTCGTGTTTTCTGTCTGGTTTCGGGTGCCACAAACTGATTTCCTATTCAGCGTCAGGAGGTGAACCGCGAAGAAACTGCTTACGCTACGTTTCGGGCTATCCCGTTAAAGCCCAATGCACAGGAAACCCAGCATATTTGGAGCCTAATAGCGATTCAATGCAGAAACCTATAGAGGGTCTACCCCTATTGGCGTTTTTCTCAACCAAAAACCGCCACTCGCAAGCTAAAGTCCAACCTACTTATAGAGGGGCTATAGTCTCCGCAGAGCACGCAAATCACCCAGAGAATATTTATATTGGGCTAAATGATTTTACTGCAAGGAAAAACCCGAAAGGAACAAAACATCTTGACGACTCCCCACGACGTTCCAGCAGCCAAATTCATCGACAAACTAGCCAAATACCTAAAGGAGAACGTTGACGAGGTACAACCCCCACCATGGGCAAGCGTCGCCAAAACAGGCTCGCACGTGGAAAAGCAACCTCAAAACCCTAACTGGTGGTACACGCGCAGCGCTTCAATACTGCGCAAAGTCTACGTCCACGGTCCCATAGGCATAGAAAAACTGCGGGCTGACTACGGAGGAAGAAAAGGCTTCGGCACCAAACCCAGTCACGCCTCTAAAGCTGGCGGAAGCAACATAAGAAAAGTCCTGCAGCAGCTAGAAGCAGCAGGCTTAATCCAAACCGCAAGCCCTCAGGGAAGAAAGATGACTCCGAAAGGAAGAAAACTCCTACAGGAAATAGCTGAAGACTTGCAGAAAGATATGGTGAAAACAGTTCCAGAACTCAGGAAATATCAAGGCGAATAAGCGATGTCGGATGAAGAGCTTGAGACGATTCGCAGAAGAAAAATTTTGGCTCTGCAGCAAAGAATGATGGATGAGCAAAGGCAGGTTCAAGCAGAGCAGCAGATGGAAATGCAGAAGCAGGAATTGCTGAGGCAAATATTGTCTCCCGAAGCTAGGCAAAGACTGACAAACTTGAAGATGGTTAAGCCCGAATTCACAGAGCAGCTGGAACTCCAACTAATACAGTTGGCGCAAGCGGGTAAATTGCCTATACCGCTGTCGGATGCTCAACTGAAACAAATGCTAATCCAGCTTCAATCTCGGAAGCGTGAACCAAAAATAAGAAGGATATAAACATGGCGCGAACTAAACCTCCAGCTAAAAAGCATAGGCTGGGTAAGGCTACTAAGCAAAAAAAGCCTGTCCCGACTTGGGTAATAGTGCGAACCGCTGGGAAAGTTAGGACAAACCCTAAACGCAGAAGACAGTGGAGAACACGAAAAATAAAGGCATAGGAGAATTGAAACCATAAAAAAAGAAGACAAAGAGGAGCAAATGCCTGATGAAGCACAGGAAGAAGAACTAGCGGGCACCATCGAAGAAGAGGGCGCTGAAGCAAAACTCGAAGAAAGCTTGGAAGAAAAAGCAACAGAGGAAACGGTTGAGGCTGAAGAGGCGCCTGCGCCAGCGGAAGAAGAGGAAGCTAAACCTCCAGAAAAGAAAAAGAAGGAAGAGGAAGAAATCGTTGAAGAAAGAATTTACACGATTCCCTTGGGGAAGGCATGGGTTAGACCGCCGAACAAAAGAGCGCCGAGAGCTATGCACATGATTAGAGCCTTTGTAAATAGACACATGAAATTGACTATGCGTGTAGAGGAAGAAGAAGAAAGGGAGTTACCCAAACTGGTGATAAGCAAAGAAGTGAACGAGAAAGTTTGGGGCAGAGGCATAGAGAAGCCTCCGCGAAAAATCCGAGTGCGCGCCGCTAAAGACAAAGACGGTAATGTAACGGTTCATCTGGCTGAAGAAAGCTGATTTCTCCCCGAATAAGGAGTGTTTTCATTTTCTTTTCTTGAAGATTTTCCACGCTCGTTGTGCTCTACTGTGACGTATTCAAAGCCTGTTTCTATTAGCGTGCTCCTGCATAAGGAAACAGCCTTCTATAGGGCAGGTATGGTTAATAATGAGCACGGGTAAACCTTCGAAAAGAAATCGAGAAACAAAAAGCAATTCAGCTTGAAAAGGTTTAGAAAACGAGCATAGCAGCGTTACGTGACATGTCGGCGGAAGCATAAATGAAAAGAGTGATTACAATAACATTTCTCAACTACTTCGTGTCGGGAGCACTCACGCTGATAATTCCATTGTTGCTTTTGGATAGAAACGTGAATTTGGCAGAGATTGGATTGGTGCTGTCAATTATGCCTTTAGTCTTTCTTTTAGTTCGATTACTGCTCGCGGCACTTGCAGATCAGCTAGGGTGGGCTCCTTTCTTCATTCTTGTGAATTGGCCCGGAACACTCTTTTCCACCGTGATATATTTTTTCGCCAACTCCATTCCAGCTTTTTTTGCTGGCAAGATTGTTGAGGGCGTGAAAGAATCTGCGTACTGGGCAGTTAACAGGACCGCTATCTTTTCTTTGTCCCCGAAACGAAAAGAAAATGAAGCCACAAGGATGAACGCGGTGATATGGTTATCTACTGCCATTGGCAGCGCCGCAGCGGGGATTGGAATTGCTTACGTAGGATTTTCATCGACAATAGGCATTTTGATTATAGCATCGACTATGATGGGGATTCCCGCTGGACTACTCTGGAACACAAGAAAAAAGTCTTCAGGACCAAAGTCAAAAACCTCAAGCGTAATTGCCCTGCTTAACCCAAGGGGCAGGAACAGAACGTTTTGGCTGGTCTCAACATCACTGCTGTTTAACAGCCTTGCCACGTACCCTCTAATAACGCTGCTTTTGCCCGTTTTCATGGACCAACAACTAGGCTACAGCTATATTTCAATCGGGTCAGCCTACATGCTGTACAATGTGGTCGCCGCGTTAGTGACATTGCTCACCCTAAAGATGCCCCTCAATGCTGGAAGAGTTGCTATCCAAAGCCTGATAAGCCTGTTCGCAGCGTTTTTGCTGGCGAACTCGAGCTTTTACTTTCTCGCGTTGTTTTTGGCACTTGCTGTCGCTCGAGGTCTCGGAATAGGCTTATTCGAATCTATCATCGCCAAAGTTACAAAGACCACACCCATAGTTTCAGTCGACATCGCGTTGCTCCATGTATTCACACGAGTTGCCGAGTTCGCTTCAGTATTAAGCGCTGGATTCGTCGCTCAATCTTTGGGATATGCGCCTGTTTTCGCTGCTTCAGGAGTCTTTTTCGCCGTCTTCTCGATTTCTTCTTTTTACATCCTAAGAAACAGGTAGCTTCAACTCCCAGTGTGCAGGAGATTTCGCCATTGACAGTCAATTTGGCTGAAGAGACCTGATTTTCCCGCCGAATGATTCTCTATTTCTTTTTTTCGTTTTCTGGTTATCAAGTGACTTCAGAAGTCGAGTTTTGAATATTCGGACAAGTGATTTTGGGTTTTGACTAGCAGTTCATAAAGCTTTTAGTATTATTCAGCATACCTCACATTTGCTTGGCGAATATTATGCAGGGTATTTACCAAAAAGGGAAAAGAGAAAAGCAACATCGAGCTTGGACTAGGCTTTTAAGGTTAATTCCAAATAAGCTTAATCCAAGTTTGTCTATGCCCAGGGTCATTCCAGCCATTCTAACTAGGTTTAGCGATGTATGGCAGACCTATAAGCAAATGTGGTATGTGCCCTTCATTTGGTCTTTCGCGTGGTGTTCGTACTGGATAATCTTTGATAGTGCCGTTTGGAATAAGCCGTTGGCTCAATTGAACCTGTTGAACTGCATTGGAGCGGCAGCCTCAGCCATTTTTATTCTTGCTGCGTCTCCTATCAGAAGGCACCTTCAAAAGGGAGTTGTTTTTGTCAGGACTCATCTCGGCAGGGGACTTCATAGGGCTTTTGTTCTTTTTGGGAATAAAATTAGAAAGCGCCTTTCTCACATCGCCCTTCGGCGCAAACGAGAACCCAGTCAGGCGGAAAAGCCAAAGCTTCAAGAGCCACAAGTCGTAAAGTCCTCTCACACTGGACAGACCAGGCGAGTGACAAAGTCGAGCCAGGCAAAGCCGCAGACACAGCAACCGTCTTCGCCTGTAAGCTCAACGCTTCCCAGTTTTGATTGTTCTAGCCAAAACGGAGCGTCTGGAGGAATGGACCAGTGTCTAATATGCGCGAACTTGATAAATTGCACGTACAGGCGAAACAAATCGTCTGGGTCAGAAGTGGATAACGAAAGCAGCGCTCCTAGTCTTTCTGTAGAAGAAATTGTTGTTGAAGAAGCGGTCGCCTCTTGAGCGCGTCATGAGGCTCAGTTCTGGCACTTCACAAGAGGTTGGGAACCTCATAGAATTTCTGGACTGAACCACAAGATAAAAAAGGGAGTGTGCGGAGATTTCGCCATTAGCAGCCACATTTGGCTGAAGGAGAATAATCCTTGGCCGTTTACTTATCCAGCATCGTTGGAAGCGCAAGCATAGGCGTGTACTCGCTTGTTACTGAAAAGATTGCTGTTTTTCCGAAGATGTTTCCATTGGAAAAAGCTGAGCGAATGGCTGAATGGTTGAAAGTGAAGCTTGTGCATACTTCCATCGGCGGCTCCGTGCTGGCTGGCGCGTTAGCGTGCGCGAACTCTAATGGGATTCTGCTTCCCCATTTTGTTCGAGAAGAAGAACTTGCCTGTCTCCGCTCGTTGTTTGAAGGTAACATGACGGTGATGGAGACTAAGAAGACGGCTTATGGTAATTTGGTTTTGGCGAATGATTATGGCGCGGTTGTTGACCCGCGCTTCAAGGAACCTGACCTAAGGCAGATTGCTGACGCCTTAGGTGTTGAAGCCGTTCCCGGCGAAATCGCTGGGTTGCCTTATGTGGGGGCTTTGGCTGTGGCTACAAACAAGGGCGTTTTGGCGCATCCCTTGTTGAAGGATGAGGAAAGGAAGATTTTGGAGAGTGTGTTTAAGGTTCCTGTTGATGTTGGCACGGTGAATTGTGGGATACCTTATGTGGGTACGGGTTTGATTGGGAATTCGCGTGCGGCTGTGGCTGGGTCTTTGACAAGTGGACCCGAGATGTTTATAATTGGGAATGCATTGGATGTTGTGCAGGAAGATGAGTAAATTGAAGGTTTTCAGAGTAACCGGCGAGATTAGAAAGCCGAACTTGGAGACGCCGTTCAGGAAAGAAGTGTTAGCGGCTAAACCTGAGCATGCTGTGGAGAAGGTTTACGCCGAAATCGGCAGCAAACACCGTGTCAAAAGGTGTCACATGAAAATATTGAAGGTTGAAGAGGTCTCGCCTGAGGAAATTGAGAATCCGATTTTGAAGAAAATGGTTGCTGGGGAATAAGACTTGGCAGGTAGAAGCAAAGAGGAAGAGGAGCTCCGCAGGCTCAGCGTTGAAATGCGCTTTCTCGAGCAGACCGCCGAAACTTTACAGTCACGAATCAACATGATGAACGCGGCTATAACAGACTTAACTTACGCTGACATGACATTAGAGGGCGTAGAAAAGGAAAAAAAGAACGCTGAACTTCTCGTCCCAATAGGCGGGCGTTCTCACGTTAAAGTGAAACTTGTAAACCCTGACAAGGTTATTGTCGGAATGGGCGCGGGAGTGGCTATTGAAAAAACGTTGCCAGAGGCAAAGTCAATAATCAAAGAACGGTTAGGCGAATTGGAGAAAACTATGCTCTCAGCGCAGCAGCAATTTGCTCAAGTTGTCGAGAGAATTAACACGGGAAGAAATAGGCTCGAAGGGTTACTTGCCAAGTTAAGAGGGGAGAAAGCTCCGAGCAATGTTTGAGAAGCTTAAGTCGGGGCTAAAGGGTCTCGTAAACAAAGTAACCACGACTGAGCTTAAGGCTGAAAACCTGCGTCCTATTCTTCAGGATTTTAAGATTAACCTTGCAGAGAACGATGTTGCGCTTCCAGTGGCAGACCGCATATGCGACGCGCTTGAAAAGCGGTTAACAGGCGTTCAGGTTAAGCGCTTGGAAGACCGCAAGAAAATTGTTGAAGAGAACCTGCGGCAAGTGCTGCTGGAAGTCATGGTCACAAACAACAAAATCGACCTGCAGAAGAAGGCTGAGGAAAAACGCAAAAAAGGCGAACCGTTCGTGCTGCTTTTTGTAGGCATAAACGGGACTGGAAAGACAACGACTATAGCAAAGGTCGCGCAGTTCCTTCGGGATAAGAGCTACTCAGTCGTGCTTGCTTGCAGCGACACTTACCGCGCTGGCTCGATTGAACAGTTGGAAGAGCACGCTCGGCGTTTGGGCATGCGTATTATCACGCATAAGTATGGTGCGGACCCTGCGGCTGTAGCCTATGACGCGATTAGTCACGCGAAGGCGCATGGAATAAACATTGTTCTGATTGACACGGCGGGACGAATGCAGACGAACCAGAACTTGATGAACGAACTCGCTAAAGTGAAGCGTGTTGTGGCGCCTGACTTGACGGTTTTGACTGTGGATTCGCTTACTGGGAACGACGCGGTTATGCAGGCTGAAGAGTTTCACAAGAGCGTGGGCATAGACGCAACTATACTGACGAAAGTGGATGCTGACGTGAAAGGCGGCTCAGCCTTAAGCGTGACTTACGTAACGCAAAAACCAATACTGTTCATTGGGACAGGGCAGGCATACAAGGATTTAGAAGTGTTTAACCCAGAAAAATTCGTCAACATGATTCTAAGATAAGCGCGCTTCGTTTTTCTCGCTGTATAATCTTCTGGAAGAGGTTGCTTAAAGTGCAGTTGCCAAAAAGCTTGTATACAAGTATATTTATGTATTTGCATAACCGTATACTTAGTTGGTGGGTCTGCATTGAACGAAACAACAACAATAAGGGTCTCAAAGAAGACAGCGGAAACGCTTGAACGTTTGAGAGAGAAGCTTAACGCTGAAAGCCTTGACGAAGCAATACAATCACTCGTCAAGAAACAACGAAAGGCTGTTTTGGAAAAGGCGTTTAGCATAGATCGTGATCGGATTAGACCTTTTTCGGAGGAAGACCGCGGTGAAGATCGTGATTGATACCTATGCATGGATTGAATTTTTCATGGGAAGTGAAAAAGGACGCAGGGTGAAGGAAATCGTGGAAAGTGCCGATGAGGTCTACACTCCCGGCACAGTTTTGGCAGAGATTGCTCGCAAGTATGTTCGAGAGGGAGCTGATGATAAGATGGTTGATGCAAGGCTTGAAGTAATAACTGCGGCGTCAAACATTGCTCATGTAGACGCCAAGTTGGCATTAGAAGCAGCGAGATGCTACTTGGAACTTGCGGCTAAAGCCCGAAAATCTAAACTGAACGTTCCAAGCCTGTTTGACGCTATCGTGTTAGCCACAGGCAGATTATTAAAGTCGAAAATTGTGACTGGTGACGAGCATTTCAGGAACTTACCCGAAACAGTATGGGTAGGGTAAACGTTCCGAAGGTCTCGCATATATGGGTTTGAATTGTTTAATCTTGGAAAATTCGTCCAAGTGATCCTAAGATAACTGGTTTTGATTTTTTTCTTCTCAATGGAAAACATTTGAAGGTTACTGAGCTAAAGTATCTTCAAAATGGCGCTTTTAAGCTGAAACTTTCACTTCACGCTAAAATTCAACCTACATTTCAGTCTTTATATAAGGGGGCTATAGTTTTTCCGAGCAACTAAGTTCTACCTATTTAAAGGGGGGTATAAGTTTCCGTGAGCACATCAGTTCTGACAGTTTACTTGGGTTTTGCCAGTTCTAATAATATGGCTTTGGCTGAGTATAGTCTGTTTTCTGCTTGTTCGTAAATCACTGCCTTCGAATTCTCAACTGCGTCAGCGCTTATTTCATAGTCTCTGTGAATGGGCATGTCATGCATTATGTAAGCGTTGCTTCTTTTCAGTAGTTCCTTGTTGATTTGGTAGGGCATCATGAGTTTAAGGCGTTTTTCCTTTTCTTTGGCGAATTTCGGGTCTGTGAAGAATTCCATGTCAATCCACGTGTCCGTGTAAACGAAATCCGCATCCTTAACCGCTTTTTCCGCGTCTAAGGTGGTTTCCCAAAGCCCAGTTTTCTTCGCCTCGCTCATCAGCGTGTCATCGCGTGCTGGCTCGTTGAAAATCGGCGTCACCGTGGTCAGCTTGACACCCGTCTTGGTGCAGCCTTCAATCAGCGAGTTGCAGACGTTGTTGTGGATGCCTATGAAAACGAGTTTCACGCCTTTCAGCTTGCCATGCTTCTCCTTTATCGTAATCAAATCAGCTATGGCTTGGCTTGGGTGATATTTCTCGTCGCATCCGTTTATCACTGGCGCACGCGACGCAGCAGCCATTCTCTGCAAATCCGCGTTCCGCAGCAACCTTGCCATTATGCAGTCAACGTTACGCGACAAATACTGCGTCTCATCATGTATGTCCGCCAAAGTGAAGTTCGTCGTCCTCCAGTCAATGTATAGTGCGTGACCGCCAAGCTGCGTCATAGCCACCTCAAAAGCAACGCGCGTTCGCGTGCTGGTCTTCTGAAAAATCAGCGCCAGCGACTTATCCTCCAACGCTTTTAGATACTTTTTAGGGTTGTGTTTAACCTCGATGCCCAAGTCAATTAACGCGTTAAGTTGCTGGCTCGTTAACTCTTTGAAATTAATCAAGTGCATTCTGCTTAGACGCCTCGCACAAAGGTGAACCGAGCTTAACGATTATAAGCTTTATGGAAACCCTTTTAGCGCAAAAGCCCATCTCCATTCTGGAAGGCTCAAGCGATGATTCTGCTTGTTGCTTCAAGCAAAGACGTAGCAGGCGTAAACATAGCAAAGCACGTTCTCAGCCAGTATCACTTCAGCAAAACACGTGAAACTTTTCAGGAAAATCCCGTCTATTCAGCGGAAATCAACGGAAAACAAGTCACTCTTATCACCTTAAGGGAAGAAACAGTAAACGCGCAAAACCTGCCAGACCACTTCGCCAACTTAAGCCTAATAGTTTTCATTTCAAAGCACAGCAGCGCAAGCGGCACCCCAACACTATCTGCGCACACACCGGGCAATTTTGGCGCAGCAGAACTAGGCGGGTTGCCCAGAAAAGTATCTGTTTCACCAGCCGCTGCTCTGCACGACGCGCTAAAGGCGCTGATGCGCTTCAAAGAAGAAATGAGGCTTAAGTATGAAGTGTCTTACGAGTGTACCCATCATGGGCCTTCGTTGAACGTGCCTGCCATGTTCGTAGAGTTAGGAAGCTCAGAGAAACAATGGAACGACTTGAAGGCTGCAGAGGCTGTTGCCCGCGCCGCCATGGAAGCAATCGTTAAATTCGGCGTTTCTAAAAGCACTGCGGTGCTTGGCATAGGTGGACCGCATTACAATCAGCGGTTTACAAGAATGGCTCTGGGTGACGAGGTGATTTTTGGTCACATAATCCCCAAGTACGCTGTTCAGTGGGTGGACGCTGAAATTCTCTCTCAATGCGTGGAAAAAACGTTAGAAAAGGTTGACTGCGCAATTCTCGATTGGAAGGGAATAAAGGGCAAGGACAAGGCGAAACTGTTGGCGGCGTTGCGAGAAATCGGGCTTCAATACAGGCGGATTTGACAGATAGCCATGGCGAAGTTGCCTTTTTAACCTCAAAAATTACAGTAACGTTTATTATGCTTAAATGAAATGTTGAGTGTGCGGTAAATATGGGCATAAGATCATTCCTGTCTCAGTGCGCAAGAACCTTAAAGTTGGCAACGAAGCCTGGAAGAAGCGAGCTTTGGCTATCGATAAGAATTAGTTTGTTAGGCATAGGCGCGATTGGGTTAATCGGCTTTGTGATTAGATTGTTAGCTTCTGTTTTGAACCCAGGTGTAGGCGCAGCAGCGTAGAAGGAAAAACCATGGAGAAGAAAGAAGAACAATACGCGACGAAAATTTTCGTTGTCAAAACGACAACTGGACAAGAGAAGAACGTGGCAAGGCTTGTTGCTGCAAAGGTTGAAATGACGAAGATTCCGATAAAAACCATCCTTGTTCCTGACGTATTGAAGGGGTACGTCTTCATGGAGGCTGATGGTCCTCATTTTGTGGAAGAAGCCATAACAGGCGTAAGACACGTGCGCTCAAGGATTCCTGGTTTGGTGAGTTTTTCCGAAGTTGAAAGGTACATCGTTAGGAAACCAGTCATTGAAGACTTGAATGAGGATGATGTTGTGGAGATAACTGGTGGTCCGTTTAAGGGCATGCGCGCGAAAATCACGCGTATCGACAAATCAAAGGGCGAAGTCACGTTGGAGTTGTTGGAGGCGACGTTCACTTTGCCAATCACGGTTCATTCGGATTATGTGAAGTTGGTGGAGAAAGCAAAAATTAGACGTGGTGTAGCGTAAGATGGCGGATAAAAAAGTTGTGGAATTGCTCATAAGCGGTGGTCAAGCAACGGCTGGGCCACCGTTGGGTCCTGCTCTTGGACCTTTGGGCGTTAATACTATGGCTGTGGTGAACAGGATTAATGAGCTTACGAAGGATTATGCTGGAATGAAGGTTCCTGTGAAAGTGGCTGTTGATGTTGAGAATAAGGAGTTTGAGGTTAGCGTTGGCACTCCCACGGCTTCAGCGCTTGTCGTAAGTGAGTTGAAGATAGAGAAGGGTTCTGGTACGCCTAACACGGCGAAGGTGGGCAATCTCACAATGGAACAAGTCGTGCGCATAGCTAAGATAAAGCGGTCTGAGCTTTTGGCGCCAACTTTGAAGAGCGCTACCAAGGAAATGCTGGGAACCTGTATCAGCATTGGAGTTACGGTTGAAGGCAAAGATCCGCGAGAAGTGCAAAAGGAAATTGACGAGGGCAAATACGAAGAGATATTTAGTAAAGGCGAAGAATAAGCAAATATTCTGAGAACTTAGCTCAAATCTTACTATCAACAAATATGGAATCACTTATTCGGGGACATTCCAAAAGATTTTCAAAATTTTTCCATTATGATTCTTGATAGTGTACCTTTTATATGCTGACTCTTATCTTGCATGGCTTATTTTGATTAATTCTTTTGGTTCTGCTATAATAATTTTGCACTTCTTACAAGTTTCAGTTCTATGCTCTAAAATTATCTGGAAAAATCTTCTATAATTTCATATTACAAAATCTTATATTTGCGAAATACCTAAGGGATTACATGGTGTTTTGAAAATGAGTGAAAAGAAAGTTGTTAGTAGAACCACTGCTATTGCACTGGGAATACTATGCATCATCCTTTTGGTTGGTACAGTTGGAGCAGTTATTTACTACAACAATATGGTCAATGACAAAAACGCAACATACAACAGTTATGTGTCAAGCCACTCTCATGCCAATTCTGACTTTGATTCATTGCAGTCTGATTACGATGATTACACAGCAAGCCATAGCCATAACGATTCTGACTATAATTCATTGCAGTCGGACTATAATAATTACACAACTACTCACAGCCATACTGACTCTGAATATGATAGTTACGTCTCTTCTCACAGCCATGCTGACTCTGAGTACGATAGTTATGTTTCATCCCATAGTCATACTGATACTGAATACAATTCGTTAGTTGCATCAAAAGTTGTTGAAGTCGGTATAGTAGCCACAGATAATAGACCATTTTTGCAAACGCCACGTCTTCATGTTTCTGGGTTCGTCTGCAATGTTGGAACAAATACTGCATATAACGTAAGACTGCATGTAGTTGCTTATCAAAGCGGTGGAGTCGTTGCCATAGATACTTACATTAACATAGACACGATAGTCGGCGAGTCTTGGCAACCAGTGAGTGGAGACCTTTTCTATGATGGTGGTGCACTCACAAGCTGGACAATTACCCCAGAATGGACATAATAGAACCGCACTTACCTCTCTTATTTTTGTTCGCTCATTTTTTCACTATTCTGATTAATTCTTTTCAGCCATTATGTTTTTGCATTTCTATAAATCATTTTCAGTGTCGTAACAAGATTTTTAAGCAGTTGAATGTTAAATCATTCTGAGGGAAATCTTCTTTGTCGAATTATAAGAAACCTCTCTTAGTTTCTGCAATGGTTGCAGTCTTATGCATGACTATTGCGGTTTCATTTGCTTACGCCACACAAATTGAAACCATGACAGTAAATGCAGGTGAAGAGGGAATTTTCACAATTAATCTCAATGAAGGAGATAAGTTTTCAGGTTCGATTTCAGTAAGTGGTGGAAGTGGTAACGACATTGATTTTTGGGTAACAGACCCCAATGGAAATACTATCGTTAATTCAGGTCGAGTAAGTCAAGGTAGAACATTCGATTTTACTGCACAAAAAAATGGAGCATACTCGCTTCATTTTGACAATGGCTTTTCGGTATTTAGTTCAAAATTTGTGTCGTTATCTTACGACATTGAAATAGAAAATCCTATATCTTCTCTTTTGTTAATCTTTGTCGCTGTCTTAATAGGTTTAATGTTGATAGGAATAGGAATCTTTGTCTTGCTTAGACGGCAAAGGAATAAACCAAATCCACCACCAACAACATGATATGTGCCTAATCTACTCCCTTTTTTGTCTCAATTCAACTATGAGTTTTTGCACTTTTCATATTCTAATCAGTTCTTTTTGTTGTGCGATAACGTGACCACACTTAGAGCATTTCTCTTCTTTCAGTGGTAAATATGACGGCAAAGACTTGCACTTTAGGTTCTGGACTATCTGGATTAAACAGAACCTTCTCAACTGTTATTCTATTCCAATGACCGCAATTAGGGCATTTCATTCTAAGTCTCATGTTTAGCCTTTGGTGTAAAACTCTACAATCTTGGCAATGGTTTCGGATTTGTAACCGTTATCCCTTAATTTTTTCCGTAATCTTCTAGTGACATCTCGCATCTAAAACCGTGACCTTCTCAATTCTTAGAAGCCAATCGCATTGAAGACTTTCAGCAATTTCCTCTTCAATTTGATTATGCGATGTTTCTGAAGTCTCTGGAACTAAATCAACGACTATTATGGCTATTTTGCTCATACAGATACCAAAGGATATTAATACTGTGTAATCTACTTAAGGTTTTTGCTACCAAATTATGGAGATAAATTATGAACTGGAAAGAAACATGTGAGGAAACACTATGAACAGAAATAAGGCTACCAAAATGAGAAAAGGAATAGGAACATTCATCAACAGAAGAACCAAAACTGGCAAAAAATCCTACGACAGATTCTTCATTTACATCCCCACCGAAGTCGCCAGAGACGGAACATTTCCCTTCAAAGAAGGAGACAAAGTTGAAATTGAAATAAAAGGAAAAACTGTGATAATAACAAAAGCCAAAAACTAATCGCCATCAACCAACATATTTGGAGCCTAATAGCGATTCTATGCAGAAACCTATAGAGGGTCTATCCGCAACGCTTCTTTCAGAACTATATAAAGGAACTATAAATAAGGGGGCTATAGACTTTTCCACGCACTAGTTCTTCTATATTGAAAAAGCGATAGAGGGATAGAGGTCTGATTTTCCATAGGCTACCTACACTATGCACTCTACAGTCAATCACCCAACAGTAAGGGCAAAGAATAAGCGAATATTTTTATAATTGGGTTCCAACACCTCATTGGCACGAGGCTCCCATAATGCCCTTAGACAAGAAGACCATACTAGATGCGGTTAAAGAGGCAAAAGAGAAATCTGGCAAAAAGAAATTCAACCAGACAGTAGATTTGATCCTTAACATAGTAGAAATTGACATGAAAGCTCCAGAAGGCAAGATTCAAGAAGTCGTTGAGTTGCCTCATGCCACTGAAAAACCCAACAAAGTCTGCGTTATTGCCTCTGGCGAATTGGCGCTTAAAGCTCGAAGAGCCAACGCGGACAACGTCATCGAAAGAGCTGACCTCGAAGCGTTAGCGGGTAAAAAGAAGGAACTGCGAAAATTGGCTGAAGAGTATGATATTTTCATTTCTGAAGCCCCATTAATGCCGCTTGTAGGCAGAATTTTAGGCCCAGTTTTGGGTCCGCGGGGAAAAATGCCCGTGCCCGTTCCGCCCAATGCTGACATAGCAGGTTTAATCGCGAAACATCGCAAGACGATAGTTGTGCGCATGCGTAACCAGCCAATCATTCAGGTTTCTGTCGGAACAGAGAACATGAGCGAGGAAGAGTTGTCTGATAACATTCAAGCTGTTCTGAGAGTGTTAGAGGGAAAGCTCAAAAGAGGTTTCAAAAACATCAAGCTTGCCTACATAAAAACGTCCATGGGCACACCTGTAAAAATCAAGCCATAACAAGAGAGGAACCAGAATGCCGTCCCAACAAGTCTTGGAAGAAAAAACTGGCGAAGTTGAAGAGATAAAAGAACTGCTCACAGGGTACAAGTCCATAGGCGTTGCCAGCCTGCAGAAAGTACGCGCTGCGCAGCTTCAAGAGTTGAAGAAAAACTTGGCAGACAAAGTCTACATGCGAGTCCTGAAAAACACGCTGACGAAAATGGCCATTGAAGGCATGGGAGAAACAGAGCTGAAAAAGCTTGAACAATACTTGGAAGGGTCGAACGTTTTCCTGTTCACGAATCTCAACCCGTTTAAGCTGGCGCTTCTTTTGGAGAAAGGCAAAGTCAAAACCACAGCTAAATCAGGCGATATTGCCGCTATGGATGTGGTTATTCCAGCGGGAAACACTGGACAACCACCTGGTCCGATAATCAGCCAACTGAACGCGGTTGGCTTGCCCACAAGAATCGAGTCTGGAAGCGTTTGGGTAAGCAAGGACACGTTAGTAGTGCGAAAAGGCGAAGCTATCAACGAGCGACTAGCAGCCGTACTGTCAAAGCTTGGAATAAAAGCAGTGGAAGCTGGCTTATCTATGAAAGCAGTTTTTGACGAGGGTCTCATGGTAAGCGGAAACCAACTTAAGCTCGATATTGAAGGAACCAGACGAAGCGTTGAACAAAGCCATGCAAGCGCTTTTGCTTTGTCGTTAAGCATAGCGTATCCAACAGTTGACAACATAACAGCGCTTCTGCAAACTGCTCATCAAAAAGCCTTTGCACTTTCGCTGAACGCCGCAGTGCCCACCAAAGAAACGATAGCTGACTTGCTCAGAAAGGCGCACACAGAAATGCTCAACCTAAACAACGCAGCAGAAAAAGCCACACCTAAAGCCTAAATAATGACGCTTGTACGCCGACCTAAGGTCTTTTTGGCAATAACAACCGTGACGGTAGCAAATGCTATGAACAGCGCTACAGTTGTAAGGGTGTATTCTGGAATTGTCACTTGGTTAGACCATGCACTGTACCCGTGAACATTGCATAAGGCACGTGCTCGAACCACATAAAAATCGCTGGTCGATCCCACACTGTGCTGCACAACAAACGTGTTTGCACTCTGAGGAGTCTGAGTCAAGTCTTGCACTGTACCGTTGATTTCAAGCTGAACCACCGATACGTAGTGTCCCGATCCAAGTGCGGGCGGAGGCGAGTGATTTACGGTGATGTTCAACCATGTTTCTGATCCGACGCTGTAAAAATCAACGCTCACAATGCTTGGAACCAGCGCTTCAACCGTCAGCACCTGAACGCTCACAAATACCACAGCGCCGAGCAGTAAAGCCAAAACCCCAACTTTCACGTATTTTCTGAAACTCATTAAGAACACCAAGATGTTATCGCCTGCTCAAATATAAAAATAATGTGATACCTGCATGTGGAGATACTGTTCCTTCAAAGATGACCGATTGCATCAAAAGACTACTATGGCGGACTTGCTTAGAAAGGCGCACACGGAAATGCTTAGCTTGAACAGTGCCGTGGAGAAAGCAGCGCCTAAAGCGTAAATGCTGACGGCGTTTTATTTGTGCTCTTTTTGTCTTATACCCCCTCTATAAATAGGCTGAACTTCCTTCGGTTGGTTGGATTAAAATTTAATCCCACACACAACGCCCTTTGAGCGCCTCAGAATACAATTTGATTTCGAATCATCTCGCGGGGGAAACAGAAGTCAACTGACACCCCGCTAATATGAACGTGCAATTATCATCATAGGCGCCATGCATAGTTCGGATTTCACCAAGTCTTGTCAGAACTTTGAAGATGACAAGTTTAAAGCGACAATCGAATATATCAAGAATTCGCGCGCGCTTCTCAGTAAGAACCCATTGAAGGATACGGTCATGTGATGTCTGAGTTCTATAGCGCGTGCTAAAGCTACTTGGAGGACAATAACGCAAGGAGAAAGAATCTGCTTAGCGCGGGTGCGTTTTATATGCCTCAGCATTATAATGGGGGTTCTTAGTCCCACAGGTTCCACAGAATTTCTCCGTTATGTCTACAGGGTTCTTGCATTTTTCGCAATCGTGCAGTAATTGCGTGCCACAATTCGTGCAGTATTTCTTCTCCATGTTATCTGTTCCGCATAAGCACCGAACCATACTCTACAACCCGATTATTAGTATCTGCTCCGCGTTTTTAAGTTATTCTGCAATTCATTTAGCATTAGGGAATCTTCCAGACTCAGAGTTTTAGGCAGAACGCGGTTTTTGAAGTACCATTCGCACTTTTCCGTGCATGTTGGTTGGGTTTGGATTAAATTTTAATCGCAAAAACTTAATTCCTATTCTGATTACTTGAGTGTGGTGATTGCGTTGAGCATGGGAAGTAACAAGAAGAAACCAATGACTAAAAAAGAAAGAGAAGAAAAAAGAAGAAAGCATAAGGAGAAGCGATTAAAGAAATAGTTCTCAATTGTGGTGCGCGTGCTAATGCATAACATCATACGCCAGTTCTTTCCTTGCGATCGATTGTTCTTCCAATCCCGTGAATTCGTCTTCGAGCGCGCGCGAATAATTATTAAGCACTATGGACAATACAACATTCTACAAGATAATCGTCGGAATGGTGAAATAAGAAAACAAAGAAGATTGAAAAATGACTTATAAGCGAAGTAATCGAAAAACTCGAAAGATTCATCGTAGGCACTCTAAAAAAAGGTGAATAGATTTGAGAGTGTTGAACCAACATACAGACGTTGGGTTGGTGCAAAAAGGGCAACGTTTTAGAATATGTACTGTTTTGTTGTTTGTTTAGGTGGATAAATGAGCGTTTCAAGTAGGAAAAAGAAGAACACGGATTTTGAGCGTCAAAAGAAAACGCAGCGAGATAAGGACCTGAAAAAGAAACAAATGAGAACGGGTCAACTTCCTCCCAAGCATGCAAAAGGCGAGCATCAGCGGTCTTGACGCATGAAATGCAGAGCGGTTTTTGCCTATTTCAAGTGTCTAACGTAAGAAAAGTCATTGAGTGCACGTCGTATACTCGTTTCCGACTATACTATACCCTATATTGATTTGATTTCTACTACTCCGTCTCTTTTAATGCTATGAGAATATTGTATATGCTGAATCGTGTATACTGCTACTGAACCCTCTTTTCCGCTGCCCCTCATCCCGTAATGGGTTGGGGGTTGGGTTGGGTTGGATGTTTAGTGTGTTGTTGGATGTCGAAAAGTTCTTAAGTGATTGGGTCATCGTTCTAAGCGGCGAGAAAAACGCTTTAATGCATGCCTAGGTTTAAGTAGTTGCTTGTTCCCTTTAAGGGGAATGGACTGTATTAACCAGAAAAAGTTAAAATAGTTGGATGAAGAGGTGAAAGGGTATGGAATACGTTTACGCTGCGATGCTCCTTCACAAGGCTGGTAAAGAAATAAACGAAGAAAACCTCTCAAACGTTTTGACAGCAGCGGGAATAAACGCTGACGCTATTAGAGTAAAAGCTCTAGTAGCCTCTCTAAGCGAAGTCAACATTGACGAAGCGATTAAAGCTGCTCCGACAATGATGGCCGCGCCAGCAGCCGCACAAGCACCGACCGCACCAGCAGCAGAAACTAAGCCGAAAGAAGAAGATAAGAAGAAGAAAGTGGAAGAGGAAAAAGCTAAAGAAGAAGCAGCGCTCGAAGGTTTAGGCGCCCTGTTCGGCTAAATCAACATCCTATTTTTGACCCAATTCCTCTACTCTGTTATTACTTGTTTTTCTTCCAGCAAATAGTTTCCCCGCCACCACAGGAAGCCATCCGCAAATAATCATCAACGTTCCAGGAAAGGCTCCCCACTGATAATTCATCAGGAAAGCTTCAAAAACTGCGAAAGAAAGGCTCATAGTCAGTACTGAGAGAACTGCGGTTCTCTTACCGAACTTCTTGAAAGTCTGCGTGGCAAGTATTCCAGCAAAGAAGAAGTCGCCCAGCCCAAGCGACATGTACTGAAGACCCCACTCTGTTACAATTAAGGGAACAGTTGGTAACGAAATAAGAACGGGAAGGCCTAATCCCGAAACCTGTTTTGCCGCAGTCACCATCACTCCAGTAAACAGCACTAGCACTATGTCCATTATCGTGAGGAGTCCTGCAAAAATTAACACGTTTCTCCACGAAAACAAAGACCCAAGATAAAGAGTTACCAGAACAGCAAACATCATCCCATAAGCATTGAAAAGATACGGAAACCACAGCCCTGTTCCATTATACGCTAAGTACAGCAATATGAATAGGGCTGGCGGCAACACAGCCAGATACCACCTTTTCTTCACATCTGACCCATACTGCTCATACATTAAGGCAAAAAACGCGCAAACAGCTAGCTCAGCGAACGCCAGAGTCCCGGAAAACCTTACGCTCTCGGGAAACAGACCAAAAAAGCCCGCTGCTCCAGCCAACCCACTCGCAACAATGAATATCATGCAAAAAAGTTGCGCTCTCTTCTTCTGCATATCTGAAAAAACGTACGAAACCGTAAAGAGTAAAGTTGAATAAGAGAAAAGAAAAATCACCAGTATGGCCATCTGAGGAGCAAAAACAATAGCGGAAACTATCGCGATAATCATAGCCATAAACAAAATTGCGTCTGAAGTGTGAAATTCTTTTTTCTCAAAACTTGTTTTCAACTTCCCTTCAACGCGCCGGTCTAGCAGTATGGCTACTAAGGTCACGGCAAACAACGTGACTGGCATGGTGACATCGAAATACAACATAAAAAGCACATAACCCAAACGAACATTTATTCCTTTAGCTTTTAAACTCTGATTATGCACCTAACAGAAAAAAGCAGAAAAGACAGTGAAACAACGCAACAGCTTTATTTTCTTGTTCTTGGACACGCCATTATATAGAGCCTAGAATAAGTTATACTCGTTAACTTGTCAATTTCGTTAAAGTAAACCTTCTCCAACTCTTGAATGTTCTTCGCTTCAACTTTTGCGATGGCATCCCAATTACCCAGCACGATGTGCGCCTCTTTCACTGCACTTATCTTTCTAACGCTTTTAAGGAAGTTTCTTTTCTCTCCGGGTTTAAGGTTAAAAAGAATGTAGCCAGTTTCCATGGCTTGTCTCTCCTATTCTAGGACTTTTTCATCCACACACAAAAGCGTAAGCGTAGATTCAACGCCTTCAATCATGTGGATTTCCTCCATAACCAAATTCTCAATGTCATGGATTTTGGGCATATCCAACTTCAGAATAGCGTCGAAATCACCGAACAGCAAGTGGGCATCTTCAACCCCCTTCATCTTCTTTATTTTTTCAACGACCGACCAGCTGAATCCGCAAACATCTGTTTGAGTGGCTATTTTTATCAAAACATATGCCTCCATCGTCTCGACCTCGCATGGTGTTATCGAATATTGCTTTGGTCTCTGAATGTATTAAAGACTTTCTTAATCACACCTTGCGATTTCCCAGCAAGCTTAAAAGCTCAAGAATGCCTTAACAGTCAAACTGCACGTTCAAAATAGCCAATGACGCGAGGAGCGCTTCTTCCGTTCTAACAGTTTCCGTTCCCTGGTCAGTTACCGTGTTTACCACAAAATCCACGATGCCGTTCAGGTTTGCGCCTTCATCTCTGGCGATTTCGTATAATCCCCGTGTCGGAGCGCCGAACCCCACGAGAATGCTGTTTGCCTTTTTCCATTTTTCAGCTATTTTTTCGGCAACCTCTGCGAATTTGGTGCCGAACTTGGAGGTGGCGATGGTTAAGTCGAAATTTCTGTTTGCTAAAAACTTGTTAAAAGAGTGTCTTTCAACCGAAACCGTGTATCCCCAGTAGAAGGGAACTTCATCCCGACTTGCGGTTTGAACCTCAACTTCTTCACCCACTTTCGCTATTCTTATGGTCAAACGCTTGCCAACAGCAGATTGTTTTTCCCGCATCAGCACAGGCCGTTCAACGCCGATGTCTACAAGCGCGCCTTCTCTGGTTTCGGACAAAACCACGCCTTCACGGTACTCTCCAACTTTCAGATTTTTGACTTCCCTATTCAGCGGATGATGAGCGGTTCGTAACGGCGGCAGTATCCCCGCATACTGCAATCGCGGTTCAAGCTTGAAAAGTCTCTTCCGAAGATACTGGGGCGTTTCCATGTACGCCAGCAAAGTAGCAATCAAATCCACATCTGCACTTTGACTTGCTTTTGGGTTGTCGGGATAAACCACAATTTCGCTCACTCTGAAAATTGCCGCAGCTCTTCCAATTAAGCCTACCTTTGAGGTTTTCTCGCGTAAATGCGGCGTGTCTGAAATGACAGACGCAGGTATCGCCACAGCCAACTTCTTCTTAGCCAATTTGTGTTTCGCCCCTCGCAGAAAACCGTTGCGCCTCTGCGTTGAGCTTAAAAGTTAAAACGAGATATAAAAGTGCTTATAATTGCAGAAGGCGTGAATTGGAATTGGCAGCATCGTTTTTGGATGAAATTGGCGAAATCAGGAAAATCGACAAAAGTAACATGCTTTCGTTCTGTGTTGAAGCTGCCAAACACTATCGTGAAGCCGCAAAGACAGCTGAAAAAATTTCCTTAGCTTACTTCAAACCTGCGAACATCATTGTCGCTGGCATGGGTGGCTCTGCGATTGGAGGCGAACTGCTAAAAGATTGGACACGAGATAAAGCATCGATTCCCATAGAAGTCAGCAGAGAATATTCGCTGCCCGCCTACGCAGACGAGAAAAGCCTCGTGTTGATTGCAAGTTATTCAGGGGAAACAGAAGAATCCCTCAGCACTTTTCTAGACGCTGTAAAGAGAAAATGCGTGATTTACTGCATAAGTTCTGGGGGAAGCTTGCTAGAGTTTGCTGAAAAAATCGGAGTGCCCTACCTGCGCATTCCGCCGGGCATGCCGCCGCGTGCAGCTCTTCCATACCTCTTCGTGCCATTGCTTATGTCGCTGGAAAAACTGAACTTGGTTTCAAGTGTCTCTGAGAGTCTTAAGGAAGCAGTGGGAGTCTTGGGGAAAGTTAGTGGTGAGAATTCACCCGAAAAACCCGCGAAGAACAATTTTTCCAAGACATTAGCGTCGGGAATCAGTGAGACTGTTCCTGTGGTTTATGGTTTTGGAATTTACCGCAGTGTTGCACAGCGTTTTAAACAGCAGTTTAATGAGAACAGCAAGATTCCCGCGAAGTGGGAGGTTTTCCCCGAACTCAACCACAACGAGATTATGGGCTGGGAAGAATCTGGAGAACTCGCAAAACACTTCTCCGTTATATTCATCAGAGACAAAACCGAGCCCATTGAGATTCGTGGCAGAATCGAAACAACAAAAACTCTGATGCTTTCAACCCAGTCGAAGATGTTCGAAGTGTGGAGTCAAGGCAAGAGCACACTGGCAAAAATGCTGTCCACCATTCTCGTTGGCGATTTCACAAGCGTCTATCTGGCAATTCTGCGCAAAGTGGACCCAACTCCAGTTAAGACGATAACCCTGTTAAAGGATAAAATGAAAGAGAGCGGAACGAAAGAGAAAATAATCCGTGAACTGGCGGAAATCGCTGCGAAATAAGCTGGTCTCTTACTCAGGCGTTTTCCGTTATGAAACGTTTGAACATTTCCTCTGCAGTTTCAAGCGGCACCAGTTGCGGCGGACGTTTGAACGCGTAGGCACAGACCGGCACAATTGCTCCCCTAAGCTTCTTGTTCAACGCTATTTTCATGGCTCTCACAACATCGAAGAGGACTGAACCAGCGTTCGGCGCGTCAACAGTTGAAAACTTTAGGTCTATCTGCATCGGCGCGTTACAGAAGTAAACGCCGCTAATCCAGAAGAAACTGTCACGCTTATTCTGCAAGAAATCCACGTAGTCCGTGGAGCCAGCCACAACCTCAGCCTTGTAAGGCAAAGAAGACGCCACAGACTGCGTTTTAATGGCGCGTTTGGTGTCCCGCGTCCTGTCCAACGTATCCAGCGACTCTGTTCCTCCGCCGACGTCTAACTGATAGGTTTCCGTTATTCTAACACCGTTCATTGAAAGCAGTTTTAGCAAAGTTTTATGCAGTGCAGTGGACCCCACTTGGTCGATTAAGTCGTCGCCTGCCAAAGGTAGCCCTGCCTTTTCGAAGCGTTTAGCCCACGCTGCATCGCTAGCGATGAAGTTGGGTGTAGCGTTTACGAAGGCGCACTCTGCAGCTAATGCTTGTTCAGCGTACCATCGAGACGCCTCTGTTGCTCCGCTCGGAAGCAAATTGACAACAATTTCCGCTTCTGCTTCTTTCAGTGTCCCTGCAACGTTTGAATCAGGCGTGTTGCTGATTTGCACGATGTTTTTGGTATAGTTGCCTATGCCGTCCAACAATGGACCTTTATGAACAACTACGCCCGTGGAAGGGACATCAGTGACTTTCGGTGCGTTGTTTGGCCTCGCGAAAATAGCTTTAGCCAAGTCCTTTCCAACTTTTCGGTCATCAACATCAAAGGCTGCAACGACCTGAATGTCTCTTGGCGTTAAACTTCCCAAAATAGGATTGCGTAGCCCAACACAATCTTCTTCTTTTTCGAACTTTCCATAGTATTGTAAGCCTTGGACGAAGGCTGAAGCGCAGTTTCCCACACCAACCAATGCGACTTTTATATTGGGCATTTTCGTCACCTGTGTTTGGGCTTTTCTTATTTGCGGTTGCCTTATAAAAAGCTACGCTGCTCTATGCCCTTAGAGAGGTTGTTTGCATGAACGTGTGGTTGGATGTTGCTGTTGTGCGTTGCCCAAACTGCGGCAACCACTATGTTGATGCGTCATGGTACGTCATTGAATTGGAATCTGACATCCAGTGTGGGCGTTGCCAAACCGAATTTAACGGCAAAGATAACACGACAGACCGTGTACTACTCGAGTTCGCCGTGGACGATGTTGGAAAGATGCAAAACGCGAGAATCGCCGAGCATCTCGCAATAAAATGATTTTGCAGCAAAATCTCTTTTATCTTTCTAGCAACCTTTTAATTTCTTCAGGGCATTAAGCTAAAAACGAGTTGGCTAAATTGAATGACGCAGCTAAACTTGACAAGTTCACAGCTGTTAATGAGTTAGCGCGCCGAAGAGGCTTTTTCTGGCAGTCCTACGAGATTTACGGCGGCGTAGGCGGATTCGTGACTTATGGCCCTCTCGGCGCAAGATTGAAGCAGAACATCGAAAACAAACTGAGAGAAATTTTCGTTAACAAGCTTGGCATTCTTGAAATAGAATCGCCCGTAATTGCGCCTGGCAAAGTTTTCGAGGCATCAGGCCACGTGGACCACTTTAAAGAGCCCATGGTTGAATGTTCCAAATGTAATAAGAGATTTCGTGCAGACCATCTGCTTGAAGAATACGCAAAAATAAGCTCGACTGAAGCTGAAAAAATGAGCCTAGAAGAAATTAAGGAAGCAATCGAAAAGAACGAAATTCGATGCCCAGACTGCGGCGGCACTTTCAACGCACCGCAACATTTCCTAACCATGTTTGAAACCACCATAGGACCTTACGCTGGCACGACTGGCTACGGGAGACCCGAAGCGGCACAGGGAATATTCGTGGAGTTTAATCGCCTTTACGCCATGGCGCGAGAAAAACTTCCCTTCGGAGTGTTGCAGATAGGTCACGCTTTGAGAAATGAGATTTCGCCTAGGCAAGGTCTCATAAGACTCAGAGAATTCACAATAGCGGATTTGGAGTTCTTCTTTGACCCTGAAGAGCCGAACTGCCTTCTGCTGAAGGATGTGGAAAACGAAACTTTGCGGCTTCTTCTGACTGAAAACAGGCTGAAAGGCTCCGAAGAAACAATAGAATTAACGGTTAAAGATGCTGTTGCGCAGAAAATAATACGCGCAGAGTGGCAAGCATTCTTCATGGCGATGGCGAAGAAACTGCTAATCGAACTCGGCGTTCCCGCTGAAAAGCAACGCTTCATCGAAAAACTCCCATGGGAAAAAGCGCATTATTCAAGTCAAAGCTTTGACCAAGAAGTGTACGTGGAACGTTGGGGCTGGATAGAAGTCTCCGGCCACGCCTATCGCACAGACTACGATTTGAGCAGTCACATGAAAGCCAGTGGCGCCGACATGCAAGTCTTCAAAGAACACAAAACGCCCGTTGAAAAAGAACAACTCGTTGTAAAGCCCATAATGGCCAAGCTTGGACCAGCGTTCAAAAGTGAAGCGGCAAAGGTTGCAGAACTGCTCTCGAAAGCCGAGCCAGAAGAGGTTGTTGCCTCTCTGAAAAAGAAAGGTTATTACACTGTTGAAAACCGTAAAATCTTGCCTGAACACGTGGATGTTATTCATCAAAAAACCATTTTGCGAGGCACTCACTTCATTCCACACGTTGTCGAACCCAGCTTCGGCTCTGACAGACTCTTCTATGTCGCTTTGGAATACGCTTACAGAGTGAAAGACGACAGGGCTATCATGAGCTTTCCGCGAAGCATTGCGCCAACACAAATTGGCGTTTACCCTCTGGTAAGCAAGGACGGTTTGGTGGAAAAGGCACTGGAAGTGCACAAGTTACTTACGCAAGAAGGTTTCACGGTTGAATTTGACGAAACAGGCTCCATAGGCAGACGATACGCTCGCGCGGATGAAGCTGGCGTTCCCTTAGGCATAACAATAGACTATGACACGCTAAGCGACGGCACAGTTACGATTCGAGACCGCGATTCGTGGCAGCAAGTTAGAAGCCAAATCAAGGATTTACCTGAACTTTTGCACAAGTATTTTCAGGAAAAAATTAACTTTGAAGATTTGGGCACTTTGCTGAGAGCGTAAGTAGTTAGCTTTTTTAATGCACCCGCATACTAACTGTTAGAAGAATCAGGCTATCTCTACGGCGGGAAATTGGTTTGGTGCTTCCAGCAGAAACAGAAGAACGCGTGAAACGCAGAGCCTTGAACGTTTGTCAAGATAATCTACGCAAGGTCTTGGAGGTTATCCGAAAAACCCCTCAATTGGTTGAGCACTTTGTGAAAGGCGACAAAGCAATGGCTAGGCAACTTTTTGACGAAATCAGAAAGGGAGAGGAAGAAGTTATCAAGGCTAGACGCATGGTTTCTCAAGAGCTAGCCGAAATAGGCGCCATTCTTATAAGCAGAGAGGATTTTTTGAGGTTTACGAACCTGACAAGCGAGATCGCGGATTTTTCCGAAGGAATCGCCTTCCGCCTCGTCGAAATAATGGAGCACAACTGGAGCGTCCCAAGCGACATAAAAAAGGATTTGTTGACACTCTCCGAGGCTGTTCTTGATACGGTGCTTAGGTTAAGGGAGACCATGCTGGTTCTAAGTTACGGATCAGCCAAAACTCTAGAAAGAGCTAAGGACGTTGAAATTGCCGAAAGAACCGTAGATGACCTCTACCGTGGACTTGAAATAAAAATTCTCAGCAGCAAACTTGACCTTCCAGTATTATTACTATTGAAGGATGTTCTCCAACTTCTAGAAGACTCTGCCGACAAGGCTGAAGATGCAGCTGACGTCGCCCGCGTGCTTTCCTTTATAATGTAAAAGAAGGGCGAAAAACCGCCATGGCTAAAATCAAAGTTGAACTAATCGAAAATTTTCTAGTCGTTTGGAACTCTATAGAAGGTTCGCAGTTATACAAGACGGGGTTTTATGGCAAACCGCTTGGAATTTCAAAGCCAAAAATCCCAGAGTTTAATGTTCCCTTAATCTTGGATTTAATGGAAGGCTTATACTTGGCTGAGAAAGGTAAGGTAACAATTCACGATTTAGAAAAGCGCAAAGTCGGACTTAGAAAGCTTAGGCAAAAAGCTAGGCAGTTATACGAGGAGTTTGACGATAAATACGCCGTCTATCGTGATCTGCGAGACAGCGGATTGATTGTTACGCCAGGCATAAAGTTCGGTTGCGATTTTGCAGTTTACAAGTACGGTCCAGGCGTTGAACATGCGCCTTACATGGTTTCCGTCAAGAAGGCAGGGTCTGACATTACGGCGACGGAAATCGTTAAGGCTGGGAGACTGGCGACAACCGTGAGGAAACGGTTCATCATCGCCGTGCCAGACTTGGGCACGGAAAAAACAAAATATTTGATGTTCAAGTGGTTTAAGGCGTAAAAAATGGCTCTATGGGCTGTTTTGTTGGCTCCCGCGTGTTTAGCCTGCCATTACGGTTTGATTTTGGAATTGCCCTCTGACGTGTTGATGTGGGTAGATTTTTGTTGTTACGAGTGTACACCCTTCCTCTATGGTGACATCGTCGGCAATGACTGAGAATGAACTTATTTTTGTCTGTTTCCGCCGGCTTGGAAGGATTGTCGTGTGCCTGCCTATGATGCTGTCAAATATTTCGGTTTTTTCCCCGATTATGGCTCTATCCATGACCGCGGAGTTTTCTATTGTAACGTCTTTGCCGATTTTCGTATAGTTGTCGATGCACGAGTTCACTATTCGTACGCCGTCGTCTATTTGGCAGTGTCTTCCGATAAGAACTGCGCCTTCAATCTCTATTTTTCCCTGATTAATCTTCCGTATGATTTCCTGTCTTCGTTTTTCTGATTCACTGCTTTCTCCTTGAATCCACATCCGCTTTTCTTCGCTTATTCTTCCACCGAAATCCGTTAGCGAAGAGAAGCTACCGTTCAGCATGCTTTTCATGGCCTCTAAATAATTTTTAGGAGTACCAACATCAAACCAGCTTCCTTCAAGCGTATAGCCGTACACTGTTCGCCCTGTCTGAATTACGTAGGGAATGAGGTCATAGCCGAAATCTAAGCGGTGCTTCTCTTTGATTATTTGTTTGACTCCCTTTTCTTTGAATATTTTCTTTATCTCGGGTGAAACCATGTATAAACCTGTGTTGGCAAGGTTTGAAGGGGCGTCTTTGGGTAGTGGTTTTTCTGCGAATCGTGAGATTCTCATGTTCTTGTCTATGTCGGCTATGCCTAGGCCTTCAACGTTTTCCACTTCCCTGAGAGCTATGGTCATTACTGCGCCTTTTTTTTGATGAAATTCCGCAAGCTCCTTTATGTTAACATCGAATATGTTGTCGCCTTGCACTGCAAAAACTGGATCTTTAACTTTGTAGTATTCCATGTTTATTCTTGCAGAGTCCGCGCTTCCGAGGTCATCCACGTTTGGTTGGTATTTTATGTGAATTCGCGGAGTAATGCCATACCTTGACGAAAATCCGTAACCTGACTCGAAATAGTCGTACAGGTCCCTGTAGTTCGTGTAACCTTTTACTCCAAAAATGAAATTTCGTATGCCCTGACTTGCAAGGGAAAGGAGTGAGAATTCTATTAACGGCCTGTTCAGGAGTCGAAGGCATGCCTTGCTGGTTTCCGCCGTAAGCGGCAACAGCCGCGTTGCTTTTCCGCCTACTGGAATAATGACTCTTAACTTTTCTGGAGCGTAGTTGTCGCCCAAAATATCTCACCCATAAGTGTTTATTCACTATTCAATCTGGAACGTATTAACCTTTTTAAACTAAGTCAAAACTTAAGAGACATTGACCAAGGTTCGAATGATATGGGAAAAGTCAGCGGCTTCGTACGGTTGATGCGGCCGATCAACTGCGTAATGATGGGTTTTGCGGTTATGGTTGGCGCGGTTCTGGCAAATCCGCAGTTTTCCAGCGTTGACTGGCTGAACATTCTCTACGGTTTCATCACAGGGTTCATGTTAACAGCCGCGTCCATGACCATAAACGATTACTATGATAGGGAGATTGATGCGATAAACGAGCCGTCTCGTCCCATTCCAAGCGGTTTGGTAAACTCAACTGAAGCTTTGATATTCGTTTTTGTTCTTTCAGTGGTAGGTTTTGTCTTCGCTTATCTCGCAAGTGTTCTGTGTTTAGCGGTTGCGGTAATCTCTTGGATAATCGTTGTGACTTATGTTACAGTTGGGAAACGCAGTGGTTTGCCCGGCAACTTTCTCGTCAGCGCGTGCGTGGCCGTCCCTTTCATCTATGGTAGCATAACCGTTATGAACCAAGTTCAATTGAACGTTTTGCTTTTTGCCTCTATAGCGTTTCTTTCTAACACTGGCAGGGAAATCACTAAGGGGATTGTTGATGTTAAGGGTGACAAGACGCAGGGCGTGAAGACGCTGGCGGTGCGTTATGGAGAGAGAAACGCCGCCGTGGTCGCCGCTCTCTTTTATGTCTCCGCGGTTTCTTTGACTCCGCTTCCTTGGCTTTTAGGTTTGGTTTCTTTATGGTTCATTCCTTTTGTCTTAGTTACCGATGTTGGGTTTGCTGTTTCTTCTTTCTTTCTGGTCAGGGATTATTCTCGGGAAAACGCCAGAAAAATCAAGAATCTGGTTCTGTTGTGGTTTGTTCTTGGCTTGTTGGCGTTTGTTTTCGGAGCTTTCCAACCCGGCGCTGCTTGATGGCAAAATCTTCACGGATTTGTTTATTATTGCCCGCCTAAACCTCATCGTCTTTACTGATAAATTGTAGCCTAGGCATGGTTAAAGCACTTCACGTATATACGTGCATGTTTTTCGCATGTTAACAATACATAAGTACGTTCTACACGTTTTCTCCATTCGAGGATGTTAACGTGTCTGAACGTTTCGCTAAAAAATGGGAAAGTAAGAAAGAGGAAAGCTCGTTCATAAACAGCCTTAGAGAGGGCGTTAGGTCGCCGGCACCCCTGAAGCCTCGCATGGACTACGCCATCAGGCGTTTGGAGCTTCAAATCCACAAGCTGGATCAGGCTTCTGAACGGTTCAGCCAAAAAGACAGAGCGCTTTTCACAAGAATAGTTGACTCCTACGCTAAACATGACACTGCGCACGCTAATGTTTACGCTAATGAGCTGGCTGAGGTTCGCAAAATGGAAAAGCTGGTTATGAACGCGCGCTTGGCCCTTGATCAGGTGCTGTTGAGGCTGAGAACGGTCACTGAATTCGGCGACTTGGTTTCTACGCTTGGACCCTGCATAAGCGTGTTGCGTTCTGTCAACGTAGGGTTATGCGGCGTGCTGCCAGAAGCCGAAAACGAACTCGGCGACATCAGCAACATGCTTAGCGGATTAATGTTCGACTGCGGCACAAGCTCCGGCATGTCCCTGAACTTCAACAACATCAACGAAGACGCAGCAAAAATACTTGCAGAGGCAGCAACGGTTGCGGAGCAGAAGATCAGCGCGAACCTCCCAGAACTGCCGTCAGGACTTTCAGGAAGCTTGAAGGAAAAACCAACCCAAAACACATAAACGACCCTTTTTCTCTTTTAGGTCAAACTCCCATTATTTCTTTTGTTGAGCTGTCGCTCAGTGCTTAGCGTGTCCAAGAATTGGACTTATAAGTTTCTTATCTGGTATTATTATCTGCGAGGGTCTTGCTGATTGACTGCGGCTGATGCGACTGAGGTTGAGTATGCACTTCGAGGCAAAGCTTGGAAAGTCTACTGGTTTCTCCTGAAAAACGGTCATCCCGTGAGTGTACGGGAAGTCCAGCGCGCCTTGCACTTCAGCAGTCCAAGCGTCGCTTACCATCATCTTGAACAACTGCGCGAGTTGGGCTTGGTTCAAAAACAGGAAATCGGCGGCCACTACCTCTTGGTCAGCGAAGTGAAGATAGGCGTGCTCAGGCACTACGTGAAATTGGGCAGACTTCTCTTTCCAAGATACTTTTTCTACGCGCTTTTCTCAACCATTTTCTATGTGGCTTATTTGCTGTTTACGGAGCTGAGCTTCGCACGCGAGAACCTTTTCTTCATCTCGTTTGGAGCCATCGTCTGCGCAATATTCTGGTATGAAGCTTATCGCGTGTGGACTATGCGACCGTTCTAACAATTGGAACAGAGTGTTCTGCTGCTTAGGATAAAATAGTCGGCTTCATTATCCTAACGCAGGTGAATAGAGTGGTACAGAAAGAAATAAGGAAAAAAACGCAAGTTTACGGAACTGTAGCGACACTTTCAGCTATAGTGCTGGTCGCGTTGATCTACACTTTTGGTGCAGCGCCCCTGATTTTCAACGCCAACGCTTCGCCTATCAAAACTTTCTCATCCTACGAAGAACTCAAAGACTTCTTACTCACTAATACCCAAGGTTATTCCTACTATGGTGGTGGCCCTCTGGACTCCAAGGTTTTCGGAGGAAGAGCTGTAGTTGACACATTAGCGCCAAATGCTCCAGGCTCAGGTTCAGAACAGAGCCATTCAACTACAAACATTCAGGTTGCCGGAGTTGACGAAGCCGACATCGTGAAAACCGACGGCGCCTACCTCTACGTCATAGCCAACAACAGCGCTTACATTTTAGATGCTGATCCGCAGAATGCAAAAGTGCTGGCAAAAATAGCCTTTAACAACACGTACTTGGCTGGCATGTTTCTAAGCCAGGATGGCACCAAACTCGCGGTCATCGGAAGCCAGTACAACGTTTACTATTATGGTGGTGGCATTGTAGAACCCTATGGATACGGATATTACTCTGATGATGTTAAAACCTTCATAAACGTCTACGACATCTCAAACAAAGCTAACCCTGTGCTCGCAAGAAACTTCACCATGAGCGGCAGCTATTTCAACTCCAGAATGATCGGAAACTACGTGTACGCCGTTGTCAGTCAACCAGCCTATCTCATTAATGAGGCGGTTACCCTTCCGAAAGTCTATTATGAAGCTAAAGCCACGGAAATTGCTGCATCAGAAATATACTACACCGATGTGGTGGATAACTACTTCGGTTTCACCACGTTCGTTGGCTTAAACATTGCAAACGACGCGCAGGAACCTACTAACATGACGATAATGACAGGCGGCGCCAGCAACATGTATGTTTCCCTGAACGACATTTACGTGACCTATCCATCCTCAGACGGAGGAACCTCCATCTACAGAATACACATAAACGAGAGCGCCATGACCTTTGAAGCTCAGGGAAAAGTGCATGGCTACGTCCTCAACCAGTACTCCATGGACGAATACAACGGGTACTTCAGATTAGCCACAAATTCATTTGACTACAACTCAATTTCTGGCATAGCGACACAGCAGAATAACGTCTACGTTTTGAATATGAACTTGACCATTGTGGGTGAATTGAAGAACCTTGCCACTGGCGAAAACCTCCACTCAGCCAGATTCATGGGCGACAAATGTTACCTCGTCACGTTCGTAAAGACTGATCCCCTGTTCGTCATAGACCTAAGCCAACCCAACGATCCAAAGAAGCTTGGAGAACTTCATATCCCTGGATACTCGGACTACCTGCACCCGTACGACGAAACACACTTAATCGGCGTCGGCAAAGAAGCGGTTGAAGCTGAACAAGACGATTTTGCGTGGTATCAAGGCTTGAAATTATCCCTCTTCGACGTCAGCAACGTCAACGCACCCATACAAATGTCAAATTACACCATTGGTGACAGAGGAACAGACTCTCCAGTGCTGTCAGATCCCAAAGCCTTCTTGTTTGACAAGTCAAGAAATCTGCTGGTAATTCCAGTCAGCTTGCACCTGATAGACAAAACCGTGGTGCCACCAGGACCAGACGCATATGGAACCTTCGTGTGGCAAGGCGTATACGTATTCGATATAACCTTAACAGGCGGTTTTGCGATGAGAGGCAACGTGACTCAAATGGACAACGCCGAGGCTTTGCTTGCCGACCCATATAGCTGGAGCTGGAGAGAGGATAACCACTGGATAAACAGGGCTCTATACATAGGCAACACGCTTTACACGGTGTCCAACGCGAGAGTGCAGCTTAACAGCATAGACAACTTTGCGTTAATAGCAAAAATCGACCTGAACTAACCATCCACTTTCCCTTTTTCTACTTCAGTTTCGCTTGCATAATCTGGTTCCATGTGAACAGTAACCACTGCATCCTCAAAACGCTCTTTGATTTCCTCTTCGATTCGCGACGCAATCTCATGCGCTTCTGCTATCGAAACCTGCTTTGTGAAGCAGCAATCCATGTTTATGTACCGCTTACCCTCAGCCGCGTAAGTAACTATTCTCTTGATGTACAAGTTTTGTTCAATATCCTTTGCCACTTTTTGAATTATTTTCCTCAACTCATTCTCGTCTATTTCGACAGCATGAACTTGGCCGTAGGGTTCCATGTGAACCGTCACGTTTTCAAGCTGTTTTATTCCAGCGTGCATTCTGTTCTCGATTTTCTCCGCGATTTCATGGGCTTCTTCCACTGACAGTTTTGGGTCCACGTACGCGTGCAACGTGATGTAGAGTTTGCCGCTTGCGTAAACAGTTGCGATTTCGTGCACTTCTCTCACGCCTTCCACTGTTGCCAGTTTCTCCACAAGTTGTTCCATCTTGGTTTCTCTTTCAGACGGCTCTATGTGAATGGTGGCGTCCACGTTCCCGAAAGCTTCTGTCAAGTGCGCTTCCATTTTCGAGGCTAAAGCGTGCGCTTCTTCCAAGCTCATGCGATTTGGAACGTGCACTGAGGTTTCAATGAACGTTTTAGAGCCTACCTTTCTGACCTTTAGGTTTTCGCATTTCAGCACTCCTTCATGGGAGAGAATTTCTCTTTTGGTTTTTTGGACAAGTTCTTTCGATGCTGCATCGCTTAGCTCTGTTATGCTGCTTCGGACAAGTCTGATGCTTAAGTAACTCAATAGGATACCGAGAACTATTGACGCGAGTGAATCTCCCTGACGGAATCCCACGGTGGCTAATCCGAATCCGAGAAAAGCAATAACTGTTGAGCTCAAATCCGCTATGGCATGGTAGAATCCTGCCTTGACAGTTGCGCTCTCGCTGCTTGTGGCTTTTCTGAATATTACAACCCTGACAATATCAGTGGAGAAAGTATAGCTGATGGCCGCGAATCCTACGAGTTCCAACCCTACGTTAACGCCTCCGCCCTGCGTTAACTTCAAAACGGCTTCATAGATTACCAAAAGCGCTATGCCTATGAGAGCTATGCCGCCTATCAGTCCGCCTATGGATTCGAACTTCTCATGCCCATACGTGTGCTCCTCGTCAGGAGGCTTAAGCGCAGCTCTAGTAGCCACAAAAAGCATAACGCTTGCCATAGCGTCAAGCAACGCGTGTAGGCCGTCGCTTAGAATCGCCAAACTGTTAGCTATTAATCCTATTGTGACTTCCACGATTACGACAAGTGCTATTGCGATAGCAGAAAGTTTAAGGCTTCTAAGCTTGTAGGCGCCTTCTGAAGAATCTGGCATCAACAATCAGACTATATGCTCGGGGCAAGGGCGATTTAAGAATTACGGGACAGCGCCTAATATTCTCCTTGGTAAAAACGGCTTTGAGTTTTAACTGGGCGCATCACAGTTGCTGTGCCATTGTCCCTGCTGGTGACGCGCAAAGTTTTCGAACCTAACATTAAGGAAGTTTAAAACTTGGAATAGATAGGCATTTAGGTTTGAAAACAATATTTAGAGGAAACGGTTGATGAGAAGAATGGCTTTGGTGCAGATTCACGAAATCTTGGACGGATGCTGCGAAGGCAAGAAGGTTGCCGTAAGAGGCTGGGTTTACCGTAAAAGAGAAAGCAAGGAAACAATCTTCTTATTAGTGCGGGACTCGACGGGTTTTATCCAGTGCACCATCAAAAAGGGCAGTCCCGCATGGAGCGAAGCAGAACGCTTAACGATTGAATCCTCCTTAACGCTTGAGGGCACAGCTAAACCTGACAAGCGTGCTCCCGGCGGTCACGAAATAGCTGTCGATGCAGTTTCGGTTATTGGCTTGGCTGAACTTTTCCCCATATCCAAGGACAAGAGCGAAGATTTCTTACGTGATGTTCGTCACCTTTGGTTGCGGAGCCGCCGAATGAATATGGTGATGAAAATTCGGGCTGACGTTTTAGAGTTCACTCGTGAATTCTTTAATAGCCACGGCTTCACTGAGGTTTCTCCGCCCATGTTCATTTCTGCCGCCGTTGAGGGAGGCTCAACTCTTTTCGGCTTGAAGTATTTTGACCAGAACCTCTACTTGACTCAGAGTTCTCAGCTTTATCTTGAAATACTGATTTACTCTCTGGAGAAGGTTTATTGCATTGCACCGTCTTTTCGAGCTGAGAAAAGCCGAACGATTAGGCACTTGACAGAGTACTGGCACATCGAAGGCGAATGGCCTTTCGCCGACATGCATGACTTAATGCGTTTTGAAGAGGAACTCTTAACCTACATTTGTCAAAGAACCGCTGACAAGTGCAAGCGAGAGCTCGAGGAATTAGGCGCAGACATTGCCAAATTAGCTTCGGTTAAGACGCCTTTTGAAAAAATAACCTACACCGAGGCGATTAAGCGACTTAACGCTAAAGGCGCTAAGCTGAAGTGGGGAGTCGACCTTGGTTATGAAGATGAGAAAGTGTTAGCTGCCGAGTTCGGCAAACCTTTCTTCGTGTATGATTACCCGACCGCGATTAAAGCGTTTTACTGCAAAACTTACCGTGATCGCCCTGAAATCGCCATGTCCACGGACATGCTGGTTCCACGAATAGGCGAGATATCCACGGGCGGCGCAAGAGAGGACGATAAGGAAGTGCTAATCAAGAGAATCAGAGAAATGGGCATGAAAGAAGAGGATTACGATTGGTATTTGGACCTTCGACGCTATGGCACTGTGCCGCATGTTGGTTTCGGCTTGGGTTTGGAGAGGCTTTTAACTTGGATGCTTGATTTGGAGAACATTATTGACTCTATTCCGTTCCCGAGAACAACGAGGAGATTCTACCCATAGAAAAAACGCATAAAACTCTCTTGGCTGATTACGCGTAACCTGTGAAGTACTCGCGATTAAGCTGTGTCTCGGGTAAGCCCAGTTTTTCGATGAGTTTTTCCATCGTCTCTACCATTGCGGGAGGACCGCACGTGTAGAATACTGTTTCCATGTAGTCTGGTATCTCTTTTTTTACCAATTCTGCGTCTATTATTCCAGTGGCGCCTTTCCATCCGCTGCTGGCTTCGTCGAGTATGAACACCACTTTTAGATTCTCGTTTTGTTCCTGCATTGTTTCCAGTTCCTTTCTGAAGGCAATGTCGCTCTCGCTGCGGTTGCCGTAGAGTAGCGTAATCTTCGTTTTGAGGCGCTTGTCTGTGCAGTATTTGCATATGCTCCTGAGAGGGGTTATCCCGATGCCTCCTCCCAGCAAACCTATCCTTTCGTGTTCGCCCTCGAAGGTGAACTTACCATACGGCGCATCTATTCTTGCCCAGCCGCCTTCTTTAAGCGCTTTTAGGGCGGTTGAGAATTCACTCTCCGACAGTTTCTTAGTAAACTCTATGTGCTCTTTCTCTGTTGGGCTGCTTGAAAAGCTGAAGTGCTTGCTCAATTCTTTTCCGCCTTCAGCCTTTATCGTGACGAACAGGAACTGTCCAGGCTTGTAGCTCAGCGTTTCTGGTCTTGGAAATCTGAAGCTTCTCACGTTGTAGGTGCGCGGTATAATTTCCTTTACATAGGTTTCAAACTTCATGGCACAACAACCTCAAGTATTATACGTGTTCCTATAAATCTTGTAGCTAGCGTACTATGTAACGGCGTTGACTCCTTCCACGATTTTATCTATCCTTTTTAGGTTGTTTATTATCACGTTCATTCGATACGAGCTCTTCAGCGTCTTCGCGATTTGAGTTATCAAATAGCTTGGTCGGCTGACGTGCCGGAAAAAGGCGTCATGTGTTATTTGCCTGATTTCGTCGCAAGGCACCGCTGCTGGAGATATCGTGCAAACGCCGACGGCTGTTTCCCAATGTTCGTCAACTTTCAAAAGTCCTTTCTCCTCGAACTCGTTCCAGATGTCGTTTCCGGGGTGAGCGCCTAACATGTTAAACTGCGGGAGATCTATGGGAACCCTTTTTGCGAATTCTATTGTGTTGCGAATCTCGTCTCTGGTCTCGTCTGGAGCGCCTAAAATAAAGGATCCAACAATCACGTCTACTCCTGCTTTTTTGGCTGTTCTCACAGCAGTTTCAGCCTGTTCCGGCGTGATGGTTTTGTTGTAGTAGTTCAGGATTCTTTGGTTGGCGCTTTCGATGCCGAAGTACAGAATTTTGAGGCCTGCCTTCACCATTTCCCGGAGCATTTCGTAGGAGCAGTTGTCCACTCTTCCTTCGCAGATCCATTGCATGTCTAGTTTTTCTTTTCTTATGCCTCTGCAGATTTCGATTACTCTTTTCGGGTTTAAGGTGAAGCTGTCGTCCACAAAGATGAGTTGCTTGTAGCCTTCGTTTGCGAGAAACTGCAGTTCTTCAAGCGTGTTTCGTGCTGACCTTGGCCTCCACACGTTGTGCGCTATCCGTGTGCAACTGCAGAATCTGCAAGAGTAAACGCAGCCGCGGCTGGTGACTATGCTTGTAAATTTTTTTGGCGCCACGTTTGCTCCAGCCATGAGGCAGTGATAATCAACATCGATCAGTTTGCGGTTTGGAAAGGGCAGGGCGTCCAAGTCCTTGATCAAAGGCTGGTCGGGAGTAGCGACTATTTCTTCTTCATTTCTGAAGTTTATGCCCCGAACTTTCTTTAATGGCTCTCCATTTTTTAGGCAGTTTGCGAGTTCGACAATTGTTTTTTCGCCTTCTCCCCGCGCGATGATATCAACGAATGGGTATTTCCTAAGAATTCGTTCTGGGTTGAATGTGGCGTAATGGTTGCCGAAAACTATGGTTAAATTTGGGTTTTTCTCCTTCACTCTGCGGCTGATAAGTGCCGCGGTGCGACCTGAACTTGCAAGTGTTGAGAAGCCTAGAACATCGGGGTCTTCTTTCTCCACCCATTTCATGGTTTCTCCTACCGTTAAGCCTAGCCCAGGCTGGTCCAACACTGAAACTTCAACGCCTATTTCTTCGAGAACCGCAGCTAGGTACAGTATGCTCAGGGGTGGAAATGCGGCGATGGATTTTCTTCCTTCCCGCTCATCAATGCCTTCATTCGGACTTGCGCTGATAAAAGAGAACTTCATGATTTGTCTTAGTTTTCTCTATTCATGTACTACCGCACATAAGGCTTTAGGTAACAACCAAAGCATCTCGCTGCCCTACACAATAGAACCTTCACTTCACGCAGGATTTCAACCTATATATAAGGGGCTATAGTCTGCAGAGAGCGCTCCAGTTCTCCACGAAACCTGAACGCCAGCCTGAGCTAAAAATAGGAGAAAAACGAAACAAGGATTATTTTGACAGTTGTTTTCGCAGCTCTTCGTATGTCGCTTTAATGTCTTCCACCGAAGCTTCGTCCTCCAGCGTGGAAACGTCGCCTAAAGGCGCTCCGATCAGCACTGCTTTGAGGAGTCTGCGCATGATTTTCCCGCTGCGTGTCTTCGGCAGTTTGTTAACCATCACAACCGCGTCTGGCGTGGCTATTGGGCCTATCGTTGTCCTAATGTGCTTTACGAGCTCTGCGCGCAGTTCTTCTGACGGTGAAAAGCCGCTTCTGAGCACTACGAACGCTACTGGCACTTCGCCTTTCACTGCGTCTTCCTTACCCATTACTGCTGCTTCTGAAACCGCTGGATGCGAAACTAGAGCGCTTTCAAGCTCAACCGTGCCTATGCGGTGTCCTGCCACTTTGAGAACTTCGTCTGCTCTGCCGAGAAGCCACAGGTAACCTTCTGGATCCTTCACTGCGTAGTCGCCCGTGTAATAGGTGTTGGGCCATCTTCCGAAGTAGGTTTGCTTGAATCTTTCTGGATTTTTCCACAGCGTTTGCAGCATTCCTGGCCACGGGGTTTTCAATACGAGGAATCCTTTGTTTCCTGCTTTTGCGGGTTGCCCCTTTTCATCGTAGACTTCTGTTTCAACGCTTGGCAATGGGAAAGTTGCGGAGCCTGGCTTAAGTGGGACAAGCTCTATTCCAGGTAGCGGCGAGATCATGTATCCGCCTGTTTCTGTCTGCCACCAAGTGTCGATCACTGCCAGTTTTTCTTTTCCTATTACGCGGTAGTACCATTTCCATGCTTCGGGGTTTATTGGTTCGCCGACTGTTCCTAAAAGTCTCAGGGTGCTGAGGTCGTGTTTGTTTACCCATTCTTCTCCGAACTTCATGAACATGCGTATGGCAGTTGGCGTAGTGTAAAGTATTGTTACGCCGTGTTTTTCGATGATGTTCCACCATCGGTCTTGTGCTGGGTAATCGGGTGTTCCCTCAAAAAGCAGCGAGGTTATTCCTAAGGCTAGTGGCGCGTAAACGTTATAGGTGTGTCCAGTGATCCAGCCGATGTCTGCGGTGCACCACCAGATATCCTCTTCGTTCGGGTTGAAACCCCACTTCAGGGTCCAATATGCCCAAACGAGGTATCCTCCTATGCCGTGTTGAACGCCTTTTGGTTTGCCTGTTGTGCCTGAAGTGTAGAGGATGAACAGCGGGTCTGTTGCTTGCGTGTGTTCTGGCTCAACGTAAGCGTTCGCGCCTGCTTTGGCGAGAGCTTCGTGGAACCAGACATCGCGTCCTTCTTTCATTTGGATTTCTTGGCCTGTTCTTTTTACAACTATTACTTTTTCCACGGTTGGTGTGTTCTGCAATGCGCGGTCTGCGTTGTCTTTTATTGCGACTATTTTTCCGCGTCTGTATGAACCGTCTACAGTTACGAGAATTTTTGCTCCGCTGTCGTTGATGCGGTCTGCGAGTGCTTCGGCGCTGAAGCCTGAGAAGACGACTGTGTGGATTCCGCCAACGCGTGCGGTTGCCAGCAGAGTTATTGGTAGTTCAGGAATGACGGGTAAGTAAACTGCTACTCTGTCGCCTTTTTTGAGGCCGAATTCTTTGAGGACTTTTGCAAGTTTGTTTACTTCTTTGTAAAGTTGATAGTAGCTGTAGGTTTTGATTTCGCCGAGTTCGCCTTCCCAAATGTATGCCAGCATGTTCTTTTTCTGGGTTTTAATGTGTCTGTCTAGGGCGTTGTAGGTTATGTTGAGGATTCCGCCTTGGAACCATTTGTAGAATGGCGGGTTTGAGTCGTCTAGTACTTTGTCCCATTTTTTGTACCAGTCGATGGCTTTTGCTTTTTCAGCCCAGAATTCGTTGGGGTTTTTTATTGATTTTTCCCATTCTTGCTTGAGTTTTTCTCCAGAAGATATTTTCGCGTTACTTGGATAGATTTTTTCGTTGAACGGTAAGCTAGTTTCAGGCATTCTCGTTATTCCTTCTATCGGTTAATTTGTTGGGGGAGATTAAATTCAGAGAATATAAAAGTTTTGTACGTTTTCTAAGAAGAAATAAGAGAGAATTGGGGTGTTTTTAGTTTATGAGACAGAATGATAGCACGGTTTTCTGGTGAGCGGTACGCAGCTGTTTGCCATTAACGATTGCGTGTTCTCTAGTGCGTGGAAAAAACTATAGCCCCCTTATTTATAGTTCCTTTATATAGTTCTGAAAGAAGCGTTGCGGATAGACCCTCTATAGGTTTCTGCATCGATTGGCTATTAGGCTCCAAATATGCTGGTTGATGGGCGATTAATCTTTGGCTTTGATTGCGCTGCTCAAGAAAGAAGTGGATTAGTACGAGCTAAAGTTACTTAATTAAGCTTTTTCAATGGTTAATTTACCATTTTCTATTTTTACCAAAAGTTCCTCGTCAACTTTGAAAGGAAAATCTTTGTCTTTAACAACAAAAGAAGACAAATAAATAAAGAATTTGTCATATTTTTTGCCTTTCGTTACTGTCGGTTTATTGATAAATTTGGCTCTTCCAACTTTCATTTTTTCTTTGTCCCCTTTTGTACCACAATATCACCACATTCTGTTATGTTGCTTTCCGAGCCACATTTGGGCTAAATTATGACCACAACTTTTATCTTTTACCGTCACATAGTCTCCGTTGGTACCCACATGGACAAAATAGCCATAATTGTAGTTGATTTGGTTCCAGAGGCAAAAGAGGCAGCGCATAGTCAAGTTGAAAAGGAAATTGCCAAAAGTCTCCAATGCGACTGGATGCTGAGAATTGAAAAGGTAACGGTTTTAGATGCGATATTCCAATAGAAGACTGCGGAACAAATTAAAGGACAACGGTTACAAACCCGAAACCATAGACAAAATCACAGAGTTATACACCAAAGGCTAAACATGAAGCTCAGAATGAAATGCCCTAAATGCGGTCGATGGAACAAAATAGAAGTGAATAAACTGTTTATCGAACAAGAAACTTCTGAGCATGAAATTAAGGCTTTTATCCCAATGTATGAAGTTCTAAAAGTTGAAACTTGTAAGAAATGCAAAAACATAATAGCTGCACCTAAAACGCTAATCCGAATAGTGAAGACCTAAAAGAGTCAAGAAATCTTGCTCAAGATTCATCTTTCCTACCACCAAACTTTTGCCCAATCATAAATGGCTGTAACCACCAATGCTGCTGATTTCTTCGTTGCTTCAACCGACAACTTGACCGAACCTAAGGAAGAAATAGAAAAAGAAAAAGGTAGGTGTTTTTAGTTTGTTGGGCAGATTGGTAGCACGGTTTTTTCGTAGGTTTCGTTTAGTACTTCTGCTATTGCGAGGTAGACAGCGCTTAATCCGCAGATGACGCCTTCAATGCCAGTAAGGTTGTTGAAGGTGAAGCTTCCGAACAGCGTTGGGTTGCCCGTCAAATCTCTTATCGTCAACATGAAAAACAGAATCGCCACGCTCATGAACACGAATTGAAGTGCTCGGTTTTTCTTCAGCGTTCCGAAAAACATTGCAAACGTGAAGAGTCCCCACATGAAGAAATACGCTGCCATAGCCGTTTCTGTTGGAGCATTAAGCCCAGTAAAGAACGTTGTTTTGGGTAAAACGAGAAGAATCACAAGAGACCACCAGAAAAGCCCATAGGATGTGAATGCTACAGTGCCAAACGTGTTGCCTTTCTTGAATTCCATTATTCCGACTATTACCTGCGCTAGTCCGCCGTATGCTAAGCCCATTGCAAGAATCATAGTGTCAAGCGGATAGAAGCCAGCGTTGTGCAGGTTAAGCAAAACAGTAGTTAGTCCGAAACCCAGCAGTCCAAGTGGTGCTGGATTCGCCAATTTCTCACTCATGCTCTCACACTTTTTAGGTTAGGACTGCTTTTTTGACAGCCTTTGCATATTAAACTTTTCCGCGGATTATCTCCATTTCCAGATTTTTCTACCATAGAAAACCTCTGGCAATATGAATAAGCCTGAAAGAGACGCTGCAATTACGATTCCCCAATCGAACGGATCAAGAATAGGAACGGTTTCGAACAACCCCATGCCAGTTCCAGGCAATATTATAAAAGGTATGACCACCGTTATTGCTGCTGACGCAATCACCGCGAATAATAAGAATTTGTTTGAGAAGAACCCTACTCTGAACGCGTTGCGCCTTTCGGAACGACAATTCCACACAACAAACAGTTCCTGCAAGGTTGCCCTCATAAAAGCCATAGTCCTCGCATACTCTATAGGCTGCCCTAATATGTAAAATTGCCAATAGAATATGCCGCCGGTTAGAGCAAATTGAAGTATGAAAGTGGTTATTATCGAAGCTATTCTTCCATGTAACACGCCCTCATTCGGGTTACGCGGAGGACGCTTCATCACATCCTCTTCTGGAGGATCCATAGTCAAGGCAAGCGCAGGTCCCCCATCAGTAACCAAGTTCAACCAAAGAATCATACCCGGAAGAAGCGGAAGCTCTAAGCCCATCAAGGCGAAAATTCCAATGACTGCTAACTCATCAAAATTGCAGCGCAACAAGAAGAATGAGAACTTGCGGATGTTATCGTATATACTGCGTCCGCCTTCGACGGCGTTGACTATCGTTGCGAAGTTGTCGTCTGCCAGTACCATGTCAGCGGCTTCTCTTGTCACATCTGTGCCAGTTATTCCCATTGCCACGCCAATATCTGCTTGTTTAAGTGCAGGCGCATCGTTTACACCATCACCTGTCATAGCAACTATGTGGCCTTTCTTTTTCAACGCCTTGACTATTCGAAGTTTGTGTTCAGGCGATACTCTCGCATAGACTGACACTTCTTCCACAATTTTTTCAAAGTCCTCGTCGCTTAGGTTGTCAAGGTCGGCGCCCGTCAGAACTGTATCGCTGTGGAGCATTCCCAACTCTTTGGCTATAGCAACCGCAGTCAGCTTGTGATCTCCAGTTATCATTACTGTCTTTATGCCTGCTTCTCGACATTTCAAATTGGCTTCTTTTGCTTCTTCTCTTGGAGGGTCTATCATCCCTGTTAAGCCCAAAAAGACCAAATTGGTTTCATAGTTTTCTTCATCAACTTTTTCGAGGGCGTCACTGGGCAAATCCTTATAGGCTATGCCAAGCACTCGAAGGGCGTTATTTGCCATTCTTTCATTGGCTTCTAAAATGGTTTTTTTCTCTTTGGCTGAGAGCTTCTTAACTTTGCCATCTTGGAAAATATGAGTGCTACGCTCTAAGATGACTTCAGGAGCTCCTTTTACGTAAACGACAAGCGCTCCCTCTGATGTTTTGTGGACGGTTGTCATGCGTTTTCTTTCAGATGTGAACGGCACTTCGTGAACTCGAGGAGACAAGCCTTCCATATCTTTCTTCGTCATTCCTGCCTTAGCTGCTGCGACTATGAGGGCTCCTTCTGTGGTGTCTCCAATCACACTTTTGCCGTCATAATAAGCGTTCGTACACAGCGCGCTCGCTCTCAGCAATAATGCAAGTTCACCATTTTCTTTCAAGTTGACGGAAGTGCCATTTTCTAAAAATTCGCCTTTTGGTTCGTAGCCAGCCCCTGTCACATCAAGCATCTTGCCGTTGACGTAGATTTTGCGAACAGTCATTTCACCCTTGGTCAAGGTGCCAGTCTTGTCAGAACAAATAACCGTTGTAGCTCCTAAGGTTTCTGCTGAGGAAAGTTTCCTTATAATCGCGTTGCGTTTAGCAAGCTCTCGCGCGCCAAGAGCAAGCGATACAGTCACAACGGCGGGCAAGCCTTCTGGAACAGCTGAAACAGCAAGCGCAACCGACGTTTGAAAAGCGTCTATTATATTTTTTATCGCATCAGTTGCGTGAGTTACTCCGAGAACAAAGATTTCGTATAATTCAAGTACAAAAATGACGGCACACAAAACAATAATTATTATTCCTAGTCTTTTGGCGAAGCGCTCTAGCTTCTGCTTGAGAGGAGTTTCCTCCTCTTTCATGGTTTGAACCATTTCTGCAATTTTTCCGAATTCCGTGTTCATGCCAGTAGCTGTGATTACGGCTTTGCCTCTACCATAAGTCATGTGAGTAGCCATGAAAACAGAATTTTTTCTATCCGCAACGGGCGTTTTCTCATTAACGACACCTAAGTCCTTGTTAACGGGTGTCGACTCACCCGTCAAAAGAGCTTCATCGGCCTTCAAATCCACAATTTCTAAGAGTCGTCCATCTGCGGGAACACGGTCACCCGCTTCAAGAAGCACTATTTCTCCAGGCACAATTTCGCGGGCAGGTATTACTACTTCACCCTCGTCTCGAAGTACACGTGCCTTGGGAGCCGTCAGCTTCTTCATGGCCTCCATGGCCTTTTCTGACCGATACTCCTGAACAAAACCAACAACAGAGTTGAGAACTACAATAACGGCAATGGTGGCAGCGTCAATAGTTTCCCCGATTAAAAACGAAATTGCCGTGGCTACCAAAAGCATAATCACAAAAACATCCTTAAATTGACCGAGAAAAATCTGGAGCGGAGTTATTCTTTTTCTTTCTTTAAGTTCGTTGTACCCGAACTCCTTTAATCTGCGTTCTGCTTCTTCGCGGCTTAGCCCTTTTTGGTCAGCCCGTAAATCGCTCAAGACTTCTTCGATTTTCCCGGTATGCCAAGATTTGGGCGTTTTGCTCCCCTCAGTTCCATACTAATATGAGCTTCACTATCTCAGGTGTAAGGGTTATAATCTTTTCCGTTTGTTCTGAAGAAAAACAAAGGCTAATAAACAAGTTCACACAGATTTTCCCCCTCAATTTAGAAACATCCGAAAAAGCAATGTTGAAAATAATGGCAAGGTTGAAAAGATGTTTGAACCATGGTTAATAGCGCCAATAGCTGCTGTAATCTCGATTCTAACGGGGTTGTATTTCTATCATTACGTTGACAAACAAGACTCTGGAACAGAACGAATGAAGGAAATATCCTTAGCCATCAAAGAAGGGGCAAGAGCCTTCCTGAAAAGAGAATACACTATACTAGCAATTTTCGTAGTAATCATAGCCACCTTGATAGGAATTTTCCTTCCCTCGCCAATATGGTCAAGCGGGAACCCTGTTAAGAATCTGAGCTTGTCGCTAGCATATATGTTCGGTGCTTTTTGCTCGGCAACGGCTGGGTACTTCGGAATGGACATCGCAACAAAAGCAAACGCCAAAGCAGCCTACGCGGCACGTGGTGGCCTAAACAAAGCGTTTCCGATAGGCTTCCGCGGCGGGGCTGTAATGGGACTTTCGGTAGTTGGCGTCTCTCTGCTTGGAATAAGCGTGGTCTACGCTATAACTCGTGATCCTGGAGCAGTTCTCGGTTTCAGCTTCGGGGCAAGTGCGCTGGCTCTTTTTGCCAAAGCAGGCGGAGGAATATTCACGAAAACTGCTGACATAAGCGCAGACCTTGTCGGGAAAGTAGAACTTGGCATCCCTGAAGACGATCCGAGAAATCCTGCCGTAATAGCCGATAACGTGGGCGATAACGTCGGCGACGTTGCAGGAATGGGCGCCGACTTGGCGGATTCTTACATCGCCAGCATCGTCGCCGTCATGATACTCGGGGCAGTGTTAGGGCTTGTCGAGGTAGCTCTGGTCTTCGCGGGTTTAGGCATATTTGCCGCTGTTATAGGTGCAGCAACTCTGAGAATCGGGGCAAGAGGTAACCCTGGAAGAGCGCTTAACATGGGAACCTACGTCACATGCGTCATATTCTTGGCATTGACTTTCGTGGCATCATATTACCTTCAGTATCCACTGCAATTGTGGGGTGCTGCTTTAGTGGGTTTGACTGCTGGCATAGTGATCGGCACAACATCGGATTATTTCACTTCGGAAGACAAGAAGCCTGTTCTGAAAACTGCTGAGGCATCAAAAACTGGAACAGCGACAAACATTATCACTGGCTTTTCTTATGGGTTGCAAAGCGTCTTTCCGCCATTAGTGGGTATAGGTGTGGCGGCGGCAGTCGCCTATTTCTTGTGCTCTACGATAGGCGCTCCTGAAATGCAAACCCAATATGCTGTATTTGGAATAGGTATGGCTGCCCTTGGTATGCTTTCAATTGTGGGGCTTATAATTTCTAATGATGCTTACGGTCCTATAGTGGACAATTCTAGGGGGATTGCCGAGCAAGCTGGATTGGGTGATGAGGTTATTCGCATAACTGATGAGCTTGATGCAGCGGGGAACACTGCGAAAGCAATAACAAAGGGATTTGCTATTGGAGCGGCGGGATTAACAGTTATCGCATTGCTGGCTGCTTTCAAAGAAACAGCCTACAACGCTCTCATTGACTTAGGCAGGTCGCCAGCCGATATTGAGAAGCTTTTGACTTTCAGTTTGATGGACCCCAAAGTTTTGCTGGGCGCCTTCATAGGCATCGCTATGCCAGCGTTGTTCTCAGCTATGGTTATGCTCGGTGTTGGACGAAACGCTGAGCGAATGATTGCTGAGATTCGACGGCAATTCAGAGAAATTCCCGGCTTAAGAGAAGGAAAAGAGGGAGTGAAGCCAGACTATGCCAAGTGCGTTGACATCGCCACTACGGGCGCTTTGCGTGAGCTCTTGCCCGCGAGTACTATAACAATAGGTATGACCTTGATTGTGGGGTTTGTAGGCGGAATCCAAGCATTAGGCGGGTACTTGGCTGGCAGCATATTCTCTGGCTTGCTGCTGGCGTTGTTGATGGCTAATGCGGGTGGCTTGTGGGATAACGCGAAGAAGTTGATTGAGTCTGGAGTTCACGGCGGCAAGGGTTCTGATGCGCATAAGGCTGCCGTGGTCGGCGATACTGTTGGTGATCCATTTAAGGATACGGCTGGCCCGTCGCTTAACACGATGATTACGGTGATGTCGCTGGTTGCTTCACTGTTCGCCGCGTTAATCGTGCAGTATAACCTGCTAGGCATTTTAGGGCTGTAGCTTTCTTCACTATTCTCTTTTTTTGTTTCACCATTCTTAATCACGAATTACGCCTAATCAAAAACAGCAAGCTCTTTGCCCCTCACGCCGATTTCTTGATAATTAAAGTGCCGAGGGCAGGGTTTGAACCGGCGACAACTCGGTCTTCAGCCGAGCGCTCTCCCAGGCTGAGCTACCTCGGCACGCAGCGTTGGGAGTTACCAAATCAAAAGTGAAGTGATATGTTTTAAAGTTTTCTGAATTGATACTTAGAAGTGACGTGTCGATTGGGTTCTACTGTTTGAAGTCGGATTTGAAGTCTGAGTTTTGTATAACTCAGAAAAGGAAACATCGCTTAATAATGAAGGCTAAATCCTGTTCTGGCTTAGAGGTTGAATCATGATGGGAAAAAAGGCTACTATCACTGTTGAGTTGGTTGACGAGAGTGTCTTAAGTTCGAACAGTGCGATTGCGGAAGAACTGCTCAGATGGTTCAGGGAAGAGGCGTTGCCTGCGCCGTGGATTAAAGAAATAAAGAAAATTGTTGTGCAAGACGCTTAAGCGCCTAATAGTGCTACGTGGTTTGTTAGGAAATACCCTATTAATGCGCTGGTTAGGAAGCACAAGAACAGCAGAAACCGTTCGTGCTTGTGTTCTTCTTCAAATTCGTCCTTTTTCGACTTGTGCAACATCGTACACCTTTAATTCTTGTTTGTACTCTTTAAGGAAAGGTTTTATGAAGGGAAGATTAGTATTTGGAATTCAGAATGCACAGTAGGGCCGGTAGTCTAGCTGGTTAGCCCGTTTAGGGGCCAAGGGACATCGCCCTCACGCGGCGAAGATCGCCGGTTCAAATCCGGCCCGGCCCACCACGCAAGTTTTTCTTCCTTGAAAGCAAGATTGCTATAGGAAGATGAGCCAAGAGAAGTACGCGGCTAGTTCTGTCGAGAAAAAAAACACTTGGAAATTTGAGTTTGTTGCGACATAGCTGGAGGCGGAGAAGGTTGGGGAGCCACTGCAGCTCTAACAGGTTTCTTCCTAAAAGCGACAAAAATAATGATTGCTGCAGCCAAAGCTAGCCAGAAGCCGAAAGACAAATAGGAGGAATAACTTACGAACTCTACGTGCTCTCCGATGATAATTACTTCATCGCTGCCGAACAAGAATACGTTCAACCAACCTATCCACCTGTAAAGTATGAGTTCTAGACCTATCACGAAAGATATGATGGAAATCAAAATGAATGTTCCACGTCTGAAGTTTTTCAGCATGTCGGGTCTCACTCCGCTTACGATTGCAGTTGCTCCGCCCATCACCATTATAAATATCGCTAACAAGCCAAAAAACACGTATTGTTCAGGGTACCAGTTTGGTTCAAGGCGTGCTACAACATCATTTTGACTTGCCGTGTACAGAATTGAAAGATCCACGGAACGGTAGGGTCCATTAGAAAACGATATAGACATCGTCCACCACGGCAAAGCTAGGCTAACCAACGCCAATATGCCTCCGACGATTCCAAGATAATTTGGCTTCAAAGCGTTATTCTCCCGTTTCTCATTCTCTAGCGGTCAGCTTTTAAGGCTTGTTACTTACCCGCAAAACCAAAGAAAATCTTCGAAACGCGGAAGCCGCTGGTTCAAATCCGATGGCCCACCAACTAAAGTTTTCTAGTTGCTTTTTATCTCAACAACTAAATACATGTTGTGCATTTTTCGTATTTAGGGTTAGTCTTTGATTCCCATTAAGGATTTGCAGCGTTCTTTAACTAAGCCTCACGTTAACCGCATGTTGATAATAGTCAACGTGACCGTTTTTGTTCTCATGTTCCTCTCTGACATCGGGCTTATCCCGAACAGGTTTATCGCAAGCATAGGCGAGAATTACGCCATGTACCCGTATCATGTTGTACGTGGCGAACAGCTCTACACGCTTTTCACGTCCATGTTTATCCACGCCGACTGGTTCCACCTCATCGGGAACATGCTTTTCCTCTACGTTTTCGGCGATAACATCGAGGATGTTTTCGGCCACGTCAAATACTTCTTTTTCTACATGGTCAGCGGGTTAGCCGCCAGCAGCACTTACATATTGACGCTGCAGGGCGTTAGTCCTCTCGACGCTGTTGTTGGCGCTTCGGGAGCGATAAGCGGCGTTTTAGGCGCTTACTTAGTGCTCTTTCCAAAAGCCAGAATTTTGACGTTGGTTTTCTACGGCTGGATAATCCTTGTGCCCATCCCCGCCGTGATTTTCTTGGGCATCTGGTTCGGCTTGCAGTGGTTCTCCGCGTTTTTCGAAATAGGCAGCAACATTGCGTTTTGGGCGCACATAGGCGGCTTCGTCGCAGGCATGATAATCGCATTAGCTTTCGGTCTTAGACTGAAAAAGAAACGAGAAAAACAGTACCGCTTATGAACCGCTTTGCCTTAGAGGGGTCTGTCCGTCATGAATTCTTCATCTTTCCCGATCAGACTGGGACGGCGACATCATCCCCCAATTAGAAGGTCACTTTCGCCTAAAATAAAGCCTTTGCTACTTCTTCAACGTGGACAACACCCAAGAGAGACAAGGCGCAGCCTATTTGGAGCCTAATAGAAATTCATTGCAGAAACCTATAGAGGGTCTACTCAGCGAGCTTCTCTTCAGAACTATATATAGTTCCTTTATATAAGGGGCTATAGTCTTTTCCGAGCACTAGAAAACAAACCATTCAAAGCTGGAAAAGGTTTATTTTCAGGCGCACAGCTAACAATGCAGAACTGCACGCGGACCAACCGTGTCCGCTGGGATGTAGCCCACAACGGGCTGAACCGCAAACATTGCGCACAAGAGGTGAAAAAAGAAATGGCATACAAATACATAGCCGAAGAATGGGCTAAGCCAGAAGAATCCTTCGTAGAAGAGCTTATGCGCCAAAGACTAATCGAGTGGCGACGACAACACACCATAACACGCATAGACAGACCCACACGCCTCGACAGAGCCAGAAAACTCGGCTACAAAGCCAAACAAGGCTTCGTAATAGCCCGAACCCGCGTAAGAAGAGGCGGCTTGAGAAAACAACGCCCCAGATCGGGAAGAAGACCCAAACGCATGGGAGTCAAAAAATTCAAACCCGCCAAAAGCCTACGCCTAATCGCCGAAGAACGAGCAGCAAAAAAATTCCCAAACCTAGAAGTCCTCAACAGCTACTGGGTAGGCGAAGACGGACGACACAAATGGTTCGAAGTAATAATGCTAGACCCTAATCATCCAGTGATAAAAACCGACAAAGACATCAGCTGGATAACGCAGAAACAGCACCGCAACCGAGCACTCCGAAGCTTAACGAGCGCGGGCAAAAAAGTCCGAAGCCTAAGAAGAAAAGGCAGAGGCGCAGAAAAGTTCAGACCTAGCAAACGCAAAGGCGCAAAAGGAGCACAATAAAATGCACCGCATAAGACCCAAAATCCTCAAGCCAAACGGAAAACAACGCAACGGCAGAGGCTTCAGCTCTGAAGAACTAAAAAAAGCAGGCTTAAACCCCACAGAAGCCTCAAGACTAGGCATACCTGCCGACCTTAGAAGGAAAACAGCCCACGACGAAAACGTTGAAGTCATCAAAGCCTACGTGGAAAAGAAAAAGGCTGAAGCCAAACCAAAACCTAAGCCCAAACCCAAAACTGAACCTAAGAAAAAACCTAAAAGCCAGAAACCACCGTAACAAAATAATGGTGCCTCTGTGTCTTCTAAAACGCCTATAGGATACATTGACATGCGAGTCTTTGCCCACGCCACCGAAGATCCAGAAAAAGTTTTAACCGCTGCTCGCAACACCCTGCCAAAAGAACTCAGCGCAAACGCCGTTTTCCAAAAAACCAGTTTAACGGGACATCACAGAAACCCAATAATTCTTTTCGAAGCCAAACTCACCGATAAGCAAGCGCTTCCAGTGGTTCTCAAAAAAATCGCCAACAGCCTTAGCGCGTTGGACAAGGAAACGCTGGATAGCGAGATGAAACTGCACTTGGAAAAGCGAAACCTCTACCTCAGGTTTGACAAGCAATCCGCCTACATGGGCAAGTTGAAGTTTTCCTCAAACGATCCGATACACTTTAAAATTCACTTTAAGAATAAGACTCCTGAAGAGATAATGGAGATTTGCAGAGAAACAGGGATGCTTCCATGAAAAGAGCCTTTGCGGATTTGCACTTGTGCGTGAATTTGAAAGATCCTGCTACGGCTTCGCGAATAATAAACAAGGCAGCAACACTCGGCTACCGCTTAATTGCAGTGCCCCTTTCGCCTGAAACACGCGAAGACGAAAAAATGAAACTACAACGCATCTGCAGCGAAGCCAACATAGATCTTGCCTCGCGAGTAGACATAAAACCAAAAACGCACAATGACCTAACGCATCAGTTGAGAAGGCTTAGGCGAAAATTCGAAGTAATCTGCGTCACCTGCGAGAATAAAGATGTTGCCAGACAAGCAGCCAAGGACCACCGCGTTGACCTCTTAAATTTCCCTTCGCTAGATTTCCGCAAGAGATTCTTCGACAGCGCAGAAGCCGAATTAGCCAGCAACAGCCTAGCAGCCTTGGAAATAGACATGAAGCCTCTGCTTGTTTTGGAGGGACCTGCGAGAGTGCGGTTGCTTTCGAACTTGCGCCGAGAAACCTCTATCGCCAAAGAATTCCACGTGCCCATTGTTGTCTCAAGCGGAGTCGCGAATGAAATGCTCCTGCGGAAACCGCGAGAACTGGCTGCGTTAACGTCTCTGTTCGGTTTGGACGAAGCTTCAGCGTTGGAGGCGGTTTCGCAGAATCCCGTGTCAATCGTTAAACGGAACAGACAGAAGCTTAGTCCCAAGTTCGTGGCGCCTGGAATACGCATAATCAAGGAAGGAAAGGACTGTTGAAAAGAGTTAAACGACGATACCTAGCGCTACAAGTAGATTCGGACGAAGCGCCCACGCCGAAAGAGTTTATGGACGCCGTTTGGGGCGCTGTCACGAAACTTTACGGTGAGTACGGCGCGAGTCTTACGGGCTTGGCGCTAATCGATTACAACGCAGAAAAAAAGACAGCGGTGATTCGCGCTGCCCTCGCAACCGTGAACATGGTTAGAACTTCGTTGGCTTCGATTACGTCTGTTGCGGATAGGGAAGCGGCAGTGCATGTCATAGCCGTTTCAGGCACAATAAAGGCGCTGTATGAGAAGTTGAAATGGTAATTTGCTGAGAGCTAGCTTTTGCGCCTTGCTTGCCTTTGTCTGTTCACTTTTGTCGGCTGTATTTGTCACATGATCATTGTTAAGCGATTTTCTAAAAGTAAACTTTATTATGATGAAAAGTAAAGACAACTTGCATTAAAGTCTCATTCTCAATTGGACAAACTTGCAATTAATATGCAGAAACGTTTATCAATGACCAGCGATTTATCTTAGCGTTATACATTCGCAGGGAGAAGAACAAAACAATACAGCAGAGTAGTGAACAATGGACATCGACAACTTTTATTTCAAACTCTCACTAAAAACTAATCCCATAATAGATGACACCACGTTAAGAGACGGCATCCAAATGCCCGGTTTAGCCGCAAGGCCCAAAGACGCCGCAAAAATAGCTAAACTCCTCAGCGAAACAGGCGTGGAAAGAATCGAACTATACCATTACCAGAAACCCGACAAGAAAGCGGCAGAACTTATCCAGAAAATGAACCTCAACCTTCGAGTGGCTGGATGGTGCCGCGCGGTTAAAGAGGACATAGACAGCGCGCTGCAATGCGGCTTCAAAGAAGTAGGCATAGCGCATCCAGTCTCGGACATACACTTCAAGGCTAAGTGGCCAGAAAAAACCCCGGACCAGATATTGGCTAATGTAGCCGAAGTGGTGGAGTACGCGGCTAAGACACATGGGCTCAGAACGTTCGTTCATGGAGAAGACAGCACCCGAGCGGACTGGAACTTCGAAAAGAAATTCATCAACGCCGTAGCCCAAGCAGGTGCAGAATGCTATCGTATATGCGACACGGTTGGCATAGGCTTATCAGACATAAATGCGCCATTGCCGAATGGGATTCCAGCCAAAGTGAAGGCAATCAAAAAAGAAACAAAAATAAAAAGCATTGAAATCCACGCGCATGATGATTTTGGAAACGCGGTTGAAAACACTATAGCAGCGGTAAGAGCAGCTTCAGGTGTGTGGGACAAGATTTACGTGAGCACCACGTTTCTCGGCATAGGCGAAAGGGCAGGGAACGCTGAAACCGAAAAAGTCCTATTGAACCTTTACATGCATTATGGCGTCAAAAAATTTGAGGGCAAAACCCAAAAACTCAAACAACTAGCCGATTTCATAGGCAAAGCAACAGGCTATGTGGTTCCGCCGAACAAGGCGATAGTGGGCGCTTATGGCTTTGCGCATGAATCAGGAATTCACACTCACGGAGTCCTAAGTGACCCTTGGACATACGAGCCTTATCCGCCTGAACTCGTAGGAAACACACGACGCTTAACCATAGGCAAACAATCGGGAAAAGGCATAATCAAACACAAAATAACCGAAATCACAGGAAAAACTCCAGACGACCAAACCCTAAGGGCAGTAGTAGAAAAAGTTAGAGAAATCTACGAGAACGGAAGAAAAGCTTCACTAAAAGAAGAAGAATTCAAAAAAATACTCAGAACGCTCGATATGCTCCCAGAAACAAACGGTAACTGCCGCTAACATCTGGAAGGGCCTGCAGAGTTCAATTTTTTAGTCGCTTGCCATTCTTTATGAGAACTGTTGTGCTCTCTGAAGCTATAGCCCCCTTATATATAGATTGAACTTGGATTATCTCTGTGGCTGTCTAACTTTGATTTTAGTTTACTGTTTGTTCTACGAGTTTGGTTCTGGCCTGGCTTATGAGGGCTTCCGTTTGTAAACGCCATTTCTCAAAGTTTTCAGGCGTTTCAGGGTACGTGTCGTAGTGTGCTTTGACCTGTCTCATCATGTTGACCGTGAGTCTCAGCTTGTTCAGGAAACGCACGCGCCTTAAGCCTCTGAACACTCGTTTTGCGGTCTCGGTCATGTTCAAGCGGAAATCCTCGCCCAAACCAGCCTTCAACACATCGTCTTCTGTCAACAGCTTGCAGCCCATGCCATAATTCAAATCCGCATCGTTACTCGCTATCAACAACATCCGAAAAACATCCAAGCTCGCCTGCTTCTTCCCATAAGACTCCATATACCTCTTATTAAGAGGCCACAGTGCCTCTTGCGTAGGTTCGCCTTTCTCCAACGCTTTCACAATCACCTGTCCCGCATAGTACCCGCTCAGCATAGACGGTCCAATACCGCCTCCGTGAATCGGATTAACCAAACAAGCGGCATCGCCGATGATTAAAATGCCGTTTCCAACCATGTTATCCAGTGGTCTGCGCGTCGGGTCAAACCACGCGCCGCCATTCAGAAGCAATGAACCCTCAAAAACGGGCTTAGCCAAAATGTGCTTGTAGAACTGTTTTTTTGGATTGGGGAACTTGCCGCGCATGCAGATGCCTAAGCCAGCGTTGACTTTGGCTCCGCCTTTCGGGAAAATCCACGTGTACCCACCCGGCGTTACTTCTTGGCTCAGGTAAATCTCGCAGTACTTCGTGTTCTCAGTTTCCTGCTTAAGCTGTCTTATCTCTCGGTAGCAGGCTTCCACATCCTCATTCGCAACTTCCCTTTCTATATTTATCTGCGGCGGAAGTTTATGGCGAACCACGGCCATGAAACCGCTGGCGTCCACGACAACTCTGCTTTTCAACTCCACAGTCTTGCTCTTTGGGTTCTTAACCGAGATTCCTGTTACAAATCCTCTTTCGATTATGGGTTCCAAAAACTGCGTGGAATCCATAAGCGTAGCGCCCTTGTCCAGCGCTTTTCTCAGAAGCCACTGCCCAAAAAGCCGCCTATTCAACAAATAACCGACAAAATCCTCATGCGCTATTGTGAAAACCGTGTTCTGGTCTGGCGAGTAAATCCTGATGCCCTCAATCCTCTTTTCAAGCTCCCCGCTTTGCGGCTTTTCTAAGCCTAAAGTCTTCAAGTGATGCTCGCCAAGAGCGTCACCGCATACTTTTTCTCCAATTTCTTCCTTCCGCTTTCTCTCGACCAAGCACGCTTTCAAGCCTGCTTCGGCGATGGTTTTCGCGGCTAAGCAGCCTGCTGTTCCAGCGCCAACAACGAGGGCGTCAAACTTCTCCAACACGCACGTCCTCCGTAAACCTATGATGTATTTTCTATACTTTGTTGTATAAGTAAACTCTTATAAACTATGAAGTAAGTCCTATCACACCGAGTGTAAACGAGATGAGCGCCCAATTAACATTAAGCACTGAACTCCGCAAGCTCGTGGAAGCCCGCCTTGAACAGACGCTTAAGGGCATAGAAGACACGCTTAACCAAATACTGGAAAAACAAAAAATAACCCCAAAAGAACTGAAAGAAGAACTGAAAAGCCTTGAAGAAAGCTTCAACATCCTATTCCAGAAATGGAATCTGGAAATCCTCTATACGCTGTTCTTAAGAAACGCCGTCGGCTTCGGCGAACTCAAGAAGACCCTCGGCGTCAACTCGCGCACATTGTCCGACAAGCTTAAGCTGCTCAATAAACACGGCTACATCAAAAGAGACGTGGACACTGGGCCGCCCTTGAGAGTGAAATACGCTCTTACGAGTAAAGGCAAGAACACGGTGCTTCTCGCACTGCCCCTCTTGTACTATTCAAGCTCCACATGAGCCACAGCTGCAAAAGAACATCCATTCTCCTATAAGAGAAGCAGTTTTAATAATCTAAACCTCTAGTAGAAGACAGGATTTAATCGCAAACTTTAGGTTGGCAAACAACAAGATAGGAGAGCAAGGAATGCACAACCGAGAAAAAAGTTGAATGGACAAGAAGCGATCACATGAATATTAGACATCCTGAAATTGGTATTTGCGGTCTTTCTTGCCGCCTATGTCCTAGGCATCATACTATCGGTGAAAGTAAATGCGGTGGATGCAAGAGCGAATATATGCTGGCTGTCGGTTGTCCGTTTATTACTTGTGCGGTAAAGAGAAAAGGAATAGAATTTTGCTGGAGTTGTGAAGAAAGCAAAACGTGTGAAAAATTGAGAAAACAGAAAGAATTTGGCAAACAGCATGACACTTTCACATGTTATCAAAAACTTGAAGATAACATTTTCTTCATTCAGAACAAAGGAATCGACGAATTCGAAAAAGAGCAGAAAATGAAAGAGGAATTACTGAAGAAGATGTTGCTAGAATTTAATGAAGGGCGCTCAAAAACCTACTACTGCATTGCGGTAACCGTTCTCGGAATCGAAGAATTAAAGGAAGCATTAAATGAAGCTAAGAAGAAAACCCAAGGACTGGAAATAAAAGAAAAATCCAGAATTCTTCACTCTATGCTGGATGAGCTTGCTGAAAAAAAGCATAATTGCTTAAAGTTACGAAAATAATTGTTGCACCCTAAAACTGTAGAATTTAGTAGCGTTTCACCTTAAAGTTTCCCTAATCTTTTCAGGGGCAAAGCTATTTTCGTCGTCTCCTTAACGGTTTCAAAAACCATGCACGTAAGCGTCTTCTCAAGCCCCTTAATAAGCCGCAACTTGTCAACAACAAACTTTCCAATAGAATCCACACTCTCCGCCCTGAGCTTTATTAGCAGATCCCAGTCGCCAGTGATTATGTGCACTTCCTGCACTTCGGCAAACTTGGCGATTTCTTCCGCTACTATCCGCTGCGAGATTGGAACGTCGTCAGCCTTCATCCGGTAAGAAACAGAAGCCAGAATGAACGCGGTTGTGCTTGAACCGAGCTTTTCAGGAGCCAGAATCGCCCTGTACTCTTTGATGATACCTAACTCTTCCATACGCTTTGTCTTCGCGAAAACAGTAGTTATCGGCGCGCTGATTTTCTTGGCTATCTGCTTGGCGGTAAGCTTGCTGTTCTCTTGTATCAACGCAAGTATAGCCATGTCCTTCTCGTCAAGTTTAATTGACATAGTTGTAATTATTACAGTTATTAGGTATAAAAGCTTATAGTTTTTGAAAAAATTATAATATTTTTTATAAAAAATTTATTATCTACCTTGCATGTTTGTTTCTGCAACAAAATTAAAGTCAAGAGGAAAGCTATTTGAAAATTGCACAAACAACTATCCAAAAAAGCGCTGCACTGGTTGAAATTCCAAAACCGCTAGAGCAGCTTTCAGAAAGCGAAATCGAAAGAAAATCCCTCATCGGCAGAGTGATGACTCACACCCTAAAGAACTTAACCTCCAAGTTTACAAGCAGCGGCTTCCAGTGGCTGCTTCCAGTAACCCTTTCCAGATGCACCGATCCATTATGGCCTGACCCAGGCGCTTCCATTGACAAACGGGTTGAATTTGAAATCTACGGAAAAACAGTCCGCACAACAGCAAGCATGATAATCCACAAGCTAATCGCCTCTTCTCTGGCTTATCCCAAACTGTTCATACTGTCACCTAACATACGAATAGAAAAAGCAGACCGCGCATGCACCGGACTGCACGTGTACGAGTTCACACAGTTGGATTTTGAAGCCCGAAACGCCACATCAAAAGACATCATTAGCCTCGTGGAAGATGCACTCCGCGACTTAATAACCAGCCTGAAGCGCGAAATGCGCGACGAACTGATCAGCCTCGGCAGACATGACACTCTAAAAGTTCCTGAAAAACCGTTCAAAATCTACGATAGACAAGAACTAGAAGCCAAATACGGAGCCGACTGGGAAAGCCGCCTATTCGACAAAAACGAAGACCCAGTATGGGTTACCAATATCCCTAGAGAGTTCTACGACTTCGAAGACTTTGAAACGGGCAAATGGGACAACTACGACTTGTTCCTGCCCAAATACGGCGAAGTGCTGTCAGGCTCTAAAAGAGAATGGGAATACACGAAACTCATCGAAAAAATTAAAAGAGACCACATCAACAAGGAAAACTACGCGTTACCGCTGAGTCTGGCGAAACAGGGAAAACTGAAACCCTCGGCAGGCGCAGGAATCGGCATGGAACGATTAGTAGCTTGGATAACTGGCGCCAAACACGTAGGCGAAACGCAACCGTTCCCAAAAATACCGGGAACAGTCTACGAACTGTAAGAGTCTAAATGAGCTGCAGGAAATGAATGGATATCTTGAAGCGTTACGACCAAAACTGAGCCAACTTGACTACGAGAAGTTGTGCGCGATAACCAACCAGAAAGTTCACGAATTCATTGCTAAAAATAGTGACCTCTGCAACCCCGAGAGAATCTTCATCTGCAGCGATTCTGCCAAGGATATCGCCTATGTCCGGCACCAAGCAATCACCGCTGGCGAGGAAAAGGCTGTTTTAACACTTCCTGGGCACACAGTCCACTTTGATGGTGTATATGATCAGGGGCGAGACAGGCAAGCCACCAAGTACCTCGTGCCCAAAGGAGTTTTCCTCAGCAAGGCACTAAATCAGATTGATCGGCAGGAAGGTTTGGCAGAGGTAAAAAGCTTACTTAGAGATTCAATGAAGGGCCGCACAATGATTGCTCGCTTCCTTTCCTTAGGTCCTCCCAACTCGATATTCACAATTCTCGGTCTACAGTGCACTGATTCTTGGTATGTAGCTCACTCTGAAGACCTCCTCTATAGGCCTGGCTATGAAGTGTTCCGCCAATCAGGACCAGAGAGGGAATTTCTGCGCGTCCTGCATTCAGCAGGGAAGTTGAACGAGAATATGGTCAGCATCGAGCACGAGAAGAAACGCATCTACATCGATCATATGGATAACACTATCTACAGCGTCAACACTCAGTATGCAGGCAACTCTGTGGGCTTTAAGAAACTTGCCTTTCGCCTCGCCATCCGCAAGGCTAGCAGTGAAGGCTGGCTTGCTGAGCACATGCTGCTTATGGGCGTGCATGGTCCAGGCGGCCGTAAGACTTACTTTGCCGGCGCCTTTCCCAGTGCCTGTGGCAAGACCTCTACCGCTATGCTTCCAGGCGAAACCATACTGGGCGATGACATCGCCTACCTTCGCAACATTGATTCAGTTGCCCGCGCAGTGAATGTCGAAGCTGGCATCTTCGGCATTATTCAGGACATCAACCCCGTAGACGACTCGTTAATTTTCAAAGTGCTCACCAGCCCGGGCGAGATTATATTCTCCAATGTTTTAGTCAAAGATGGCAAGCCTTGCTGGCTGGGCATGGGTTCTGAACTTCCCAAAGAGGGAATTAACTACTCTGGCGCATGGTATGAAGGCAAAAAAGATGAGAACGGCGAAGAGATTCCACCTGCTCACAAGAACGCCCGTTACGCTGTAGCCCTCAAGGCACTGGAGAATTGCGATCCTGAGTTGGATAGCCCTCAGGGTGTGGAGTTGGGTGGTATAATGTATGGCGGTCGAGACGTTAAGGCCTACGTGCCTGTTCAGCAGAGCTTTGATTGGGAGCACGGTATTATCGCCTATGGCGCGTCTCTGGAGACTGAAACAACCTACGCAACAATTGGTGAAGAAGGTGTGCCGGAGATAAATATGATGAGTATCCAAGACTTTATCTCCATTCCTCTGGGCCAGAACATCCGCAACAACTTGGAGTTCGGAAAGAAGCTCAAGAAAGCGCCTCTTGTATTTGGGGTTAACTATTTCCTGCGGGATAAGGGCAACAGTAAATTCTTAAACACCCCTAGAGACAAGCATGTATGGATAAAGTGGATGGAGCTACGCGTGCATAATGAAGTTGAGGTAATAAAGTCTCCCACTGGCTGGCTTCCTAAATACGAGGATTTGCGTTTGCTCTTCAATCAAGTGTTGGGTAGAGACTATGAACAGGAGGATTACATCAAGCAATTCACTATTCGTGTTCCTGAAAACTTGGCTAAAATTGAGCGCGTGCAGCGATTCTATCAGGAAAACGTCACTGACACACCGATAGAGCTCTTCGGCATACTGTATCTACAACGTGAACGTCTGCTCAAAGCCAAAGAGAGCTTTGGTGATTACATTTCACCCGAGAGCTTTGAAGGATAAAAGGGAAATGTTTCGCAAATCTGAATCCAGAAGCAGTCAACGCAATGAAGGCGTAAAGATGCATTCAATCTTTTTTCTCCAAGTTTTCAAGTCAAGTTTTAAATGTATCTGGTGTACTGATTGGTAATTCATAATTGTTAATTATACTAATGGCTATCCATGAAAAACATAAGATCAAGACGTGAAAGAGTATGGCGAAAAAAGATGTGGCCAAGAAAAGCGCGCCCTATACAGTAGACTTGACGAAGATTGAAGGAGACGGAGCTTTTCCATGCCCAAAATGCGGAACTATGATATCTCCAGAAGACGAAACCGAAAAAATCTACAAAGTCGTTAACACAAAAGTAATCAACGCTGAACTCGTAGAACTTATCGTAATGTGCGGAAACTGCAGAAGCAACATAAAGCTTACTGGTTTTCAACAAACAATCGAAGGCTTAACCAGTAAATAGCCACAGCGAACTTTTTCATTCCAAGTTTTCTGCTCGGAGGCACGACTGCAGCTGTGGCGATTTTCATGCTTGGAGTCTTTTCTCTATGGGAGAAAGTACGCAAACATAGCTGCAGCTGCAAAATTGAGCGTGGTGAGGGCGTCATGACACAGCATCAGAAGCGAGCTCAAGAACAATCAGGTTAATTATCTTCGGGAAAGTGGAAAAACTTAAAGATGTTGAAGACTCATTCTCACTAAACGGTTTAAGGATTGTCGAGATGAGCGTGATGAGTCTTTGAGGGTTAGTATAGTTTCTTTAACCTGCTGTGCAGGATGTGTAAACTCATTTCTGACCGCCGGCGACGCTTTGCTTGAAATTCTTTCCGGAGATTTCAAAGTGGTTTACTCGCCAACGTTCATTGATCTGAAGGAGGTTCCTGAAGTTGACCTGTCAATAGTTGAGGGTGGGGTTAGAACAAGAGATGATGAGAATCTTATTAAAGAAGTGCGCGCCAAGTCACGTCTTGTTGTTGCCTTAGGACTTTGCGCAACCCACGGGGGAGTGACAAGCCTTGGAAACATGTTGTCTGTCAAGAAGCTTCTGGAAGAGGAGCACTCGCTCAGAGAAAGCAGCAGGCTTCCGGAACTGGAGGACTTGATGTATCCAATATGCAACTTCATTGATATTGACTATTACCTTCCAGGATGCCCACCAATGCCTTTGCTGATAGTTCACACGATAAAGAGCATAGTGGCTGGTAAAACTCCTGTTCGCCATGGAAGCGTTGTATGCACTGAGTGTCACAGAAAAATAGTTGGGGCGAAACTTGACAGGCTTTATGGGATTTATGAAAAGGAGTCGGATCCGCAATTGTGCATGGTGAGTCAAGGTTTCGTCTGTTTGGGTTCACTGACACGTGAAGGCTGCGGTGCTCCATGTCCCCGAGCAGGATTCACGTGCTTCGGATGCAGAGGGCCTCCGGACAACTTGATGTATAGGTCACAAGACATGTATGCTATTCTCGTTAAGGTAATATCAAAAAGGACAAGCATCCCGGAAGAGGAAGTGAAGAAGGAGCTTTACCGTAATCCGTTCATCTTTCACACGTTCATTTTTTCGAAATTTGAACGCTCCAAAGCAAAGGAGAGGGTTATCTGAGCGCCAAGAGAGAAATAACGATTTCGCCGACAACGAGAATTGAAGGACATGGAAAAGTCACAATCACTCTCGATGATTTTGGAAACGTTTCAGACGCCTATTTCTACGCCACAGAAATCAGAGGTTTTGACTATTTCCTCAGAGGTATGGAAGCGGAAAGGCTTCCTTTCATTATATCAAGAATATGCGGAGTGTGCTCAACTGCTCATGTGATTGCATCGGTTAAAGCCATTGAAAGCATCTATGGAACAGAAATAACTGAAACAGCTAAAAAGCTTCGTGAGCTTCTGCTCATGGGGCAAATAATCGCCAACCATTCCCTAATATTCTTTTTCTTGACACTTCCTGATTTCTGGTTTCCACTTGAAGAAGACGCTTCCAAAAGAAACGTCTTTCAGATCATGCGAGACAGCCCTGACACAGGCAGGAAAGCCATGGCGCTGAGGGGTTTCGGATCGCGTATTCTGGAGGTTGTTGGGAAACGCGAGGTGCACATCATTTCAGTGATACCAGGCGGTTTGATAAACCCACTAAAAACAACAGAAAGAGAGCGACTGCTCCACGAAGCCGAAAATGCTCTTGCCATCACAAGAGAAGCTCTTGATCTAGGAAAGACACTCTTCGAGAAGAACTGGGCAGATTTCAAAAAAGCCGGCGACTACAAAACCTTTTACATGGCTTTAACTAAACAAGATGCTTTGGAGTTCTATGATGGCCAGGTTCAAATCATAAACCCTGATGGCACGACATTGTCTGAATTCTCCGCCCAAGATTACATGGAGCACATTGAAGAAAAAAGCTATGAATGGACTTACGCAAAATTCGCCTATGTAAAAGCTTTGGGTTGGCCAAACGGAATAGTTCAGGTCGGTCCAACAGCCAGAGCGAACGTAACCAAGAAAGCCTCAACAAATGTCGCTAATAAAGAGCTGGAAGAGTTCAAAAGAAAGTTTGGAAGTCCAGCGCATGCTACTCTGCTTTTTGATTACGCACGCCTCATAGACCTCATGTACGCCTGTGAAAGAGCGCGAGAGCTTTTGGAAGACGAGCGCATAACGGGAACAGACACTAGAGTCAAGGTTCAGCCCAAAAGCGGCACAGGAGTTGGAGTTGTTGAGGCTCCTAGAGGAACTCTTGCCCACGAGTACGTTCTAACCAAAACTGGGCAGTTGAAGAGCATGAAGTTGATAATACCAACTCAATTGAACAACGCAGCCATCAACATTAACGTAAAGGACGCTGCAATGGGTTTCATACAGCACGGTGAAATCAAACCGGGGCTCTTAAACAGGATAGAGATGGTGATAAGGGCTTATGATCCGTGCATAAAATGTGCGACGAGACAAGCTTATGGAAATCTAAGAGTTGAAATTAGAGACAAAAAAGGCGAGTTGCTGAGACTGTTGTAAAAATTGTCAATTGAATCTTGCACTTATCTCTCATTTTTAATTGGCACCAACATATAATGGCTCCCCAAACGTATTATAGAGTAAAGCAGACAAATACTCCTAGAGTCGTTAACAGGGGTTGTTAACTGTTGAAAAACATGAAAATCTTACTATTTGAAGAGAGACAAGAAGATGCATGGTTTGATCTGAGCCTAAGGCAATTGAGGGTAGGCGTAGTCCGTTTTTACAGAGTTGACGATCTTCTCACGGGTAAATGGCTCTTCAAAATCTGCGTAGACAGAGAAGCCAACAAAATCATGGTCAAAGCCATAAAATGTCCTGCTGGGAGACTTTTCTCTCAACTGGAAGGCGCCACAATGCTTTTCCAAAAAAGCATCATCAGCGACGACTTATTCTATGACATAGTCTCTCTCACCCACGTGAACGGCGAAGGCAGAGTTCGCAGAGACATCGCGCAAAGCATAGAAGAAGTGCCATCTGTCATACGTGAAAACTTCGATGTCAAAACGTATGAAGAAGCAACGGGCAAGAAACTTCCAGCAAACTACCTCGTAACGCTGTCAAAAAGAGACAACGAAAAAGACATGATTACCTTGTTTCTGCTTGAAAGAGCATGGACGCTTCCGCCAGAAGAGAAACAAAAAACCATGAACCTGATGGCCTTAATCAAAAAACTGGAGAAAACAAGCGTCGTAGAGATTCGCAGTGTCATAAGCGAGCAGTTCGGAATCGAAAAAGCCGCTCTTGACAGCCTGTTAGCGGACCTCGAAGCGAAGGGAAAGATAAAGCGCTTAGACGATGGCTACGTCAAAGCCGTATAGATTAGCCGAAAAGCTCCTGCAGCACTTCGTCGGGTTGAAATTCCTCCTTAGACCTCACTGAAGCCTCCTCCACGTAGAGCTTAATCGCCCGTTCAACGGCATCCGCGCTCACAGGAATATAGTCCAAGTCCAAGTTAAAATAGTTCAAAAGCGACGCGGCGCAAGCAAATTTTATCACGTTGCTCTCCAAACGCGCTGAAAACTTCAAACTTCCACGTATTCGCTTAAGAATAGCCTCTCTGGCTCTGCTAATCGCTTCGTACGTTTCAGCCGTGATCATCACAAGCTTCTGAGGAAAGCGTCCCCTCACAAGCGGATGCCCCGTCTCAATAGCGTACGTCAGCGCTACATGATCCCGAATCTGCCTTGCGCCTTCATCAACACTCATTTCACCTAGCGCCAAGCGCATCTGGCTTTGAGCAATCTCCACGTACCGCTCTTTCGTGAGCCTGTGAAGCCTACATATCATACGGTCTTCTATAGCATTAAAGTTCGGGTCACCTATGGTAACCTCGTAACCTCTACCCATAACTCGAGTGTTATAGTTAACACTGAAAAAAGAGTCAAAACGATAAGGTCCAATAACCTCCCTGTGCAGTTCGTGTTTGATCTCGCCGCGTTCCATGGCAATCTTCAAAACATCCACCATACCCGAATAACGGAACCAGTCATTAAACTCAGGCACAATAAAATTGAAAGTTCTCCCCACATAAGCTTGGCCAATCCTCATGAAACGGGCAGGCGTGATTCCCCCGCAGTAGCGGTTTCTGCCAGGAACTCCATGCGGCTGAATCTTCCCGTCTGGGACTCCTATTATCAGGTCTCGCGTTGAGAAGCTTTTGCCAGTACCAGGTTCTCCGAACAGGGCAAAGGACCATCCCGTTCTCATTCCAGTTTTTCCTTGAGGATTCACAATTTCAACATCCGCAATCGCGTATTGCTGTATGATGCTTAAGAAGCCATCAAAGTAGAGCAACTGTCCAAAGAGGCTTTGAAGGTAGTCTGCAAGATAACTTGCGGAAAAAGTCTTTCCAAACTTGATGGTTTGGCTCAACCTGTTTTTAATCAAGTCGTTTAGGTAACTGTTAAGTTCTTCGTCCATTTCTTCGGTCTTTCGGCGTTCATCCTCCAAGTAGTCCACTTTTTCTGCAACTTCGCCAGGCGAGGTAGCCGCTGAAGACGTAGTTGCTGGCTTATATTCCACAGAAGAAATTCCCAGTTCAGAGCGGATAAACGGCAGTGTCTCCTCAAGCATTTTCCATTCACAGTACTCTTCGCCCTTATAGGACGGCACCACAGCCTTCAACTGTTCAAGTTTACCCAGAATGGGATACGGGTCAATCTTCTGTTTCAGAGCTTCCCTATACTCCCTCAAACCAAAACTGCCACCAGCCTGCACCATAGCCTTCAAGACGTAAATGCCGTCTTTCCCGTATTTTTTCTCTGTCTCAGCAATGCCCGCCCGAATTTTTTCCAATGATCCTTTTAGGCTTAAAGCTTCACCCTCAAAGGTGTAGTACTTGCCCCTAAAAACAGCCCAACCTCGCGTCTCATATTTCTTAAAGATTTCTTGAAGTTGCGCGTCGCTAACTGCTTGCGCTATTTCCAAGGGCGCTTCGTCAGCATCGGCATCCCAGCAGCTCATAAACTGATCGAAATAATGAATTCCCAGCTCTTTTCCTATTTTGAAAATTTCAGCTGGTGGAAAAACTCTTTTGATGAGAAGTTTCCTTTCCACAATCTTGTCGTCGCTAGTCATGTTTCTTCGCCTTTGATTCCATTGCAAACCGTCACCGCTTCCTCAGCAGTTATCCAACGCTTCTTCTCAGCCTCTGTTAATCCCTCATTGAGAGTTTTTTCAAAGTCCCACCGCTCCAGAAGGTTATTAGCACGGCAAATCCTGTACATGTTTTCCCGAAATGTCTCCTCGTTCTGCACTCTTTTAATCACGTAAGAACTGAGCATTTCGTGCAGTTCATTTGATCTTGGGCGCATTAGAAGCTTTAGTCGCGGTTCTGAAGTGAAAGCCAAAATTTTACGCAACTCTTTTAGAACGCTCACATCATCAGAAATGGTTACAGGTGAAAATAGGCTACATCTTTCCTCATTTCCTTTCGCGTATCCTATCATGTAAATTGGAACACACACCAAGGCAGGTTCATTCAGTTTCCAGTCAATCGATATTTGCTCCCTAAAAACTGAGGCTTCCCGTTTCATCTCATCCATTAGACTTTCAACGCTTTTCGTAATAGACGCGGCTTCAGAAGCCATCTCAGTAATCTGCTTCTTTTTCTCGCCTATTTTGGACTCGTATGCGCTGTTGAGCTTCTGGATTTTTTCCTCTTCTAGAGCTATAGCGCCGCGAAATTCTTCATCAACCTCTTTAACGCTTTTGTTTCCCTCTTTTCTAATGTTTTCAATAGCATCAAAGAGTGCCCTGATCTCTTTTTTGATTTTGTTGACTTCTTTTTCGTTTTTTTCTAGCTCATAGGCTTTTCTGGTGGTGCCTCTCTTCCTCTTCTGGATGGATTTTTTTCTTTGCTCGAGTCCTTGAAGCTTCCGCAAATATTTCTCGCGCTTTTTCTCAAAAACTCCTGCCTTTTTATCGATGCTCTTCAAAACATGCGCGATAGTCGTGTCACGCTTTAATTTTAGCTGTTCTGTCTTTTTCTCCACTTCAGGTTTTAGGCTTGAAACCTCCGCCTCGCACTTTTCCTTTAACAGTTCAACCTCGTTTGATATCATGCGTCCATGAAATTCCACTTCTTCATTAAGAACTCCCAAGGCACATTGAAGGCCTTTAACATGCGCCTGTATTCTTCTTGGCCAATTTGACACAGCGCCCTGCGCCTCGGCAACTGTTTTTTCATCGATGCCCGAGGGAACAAAAATTGTCTCCTCTTTGTCTTTGCTGAGGAAGTAAC